>WNEY01003363.1_pt1 | contig 12000 bp, 12 predicted proteins | sample 5400531 | NCBI WGS metagenome assembly WNEY01 (sample SAMN13153338, study PRJNA577476) | soil metagenome | isolation source: 200 cm saprolite under Douglas fir tree site 1 | place: USA:California | collected 2015-04-18
ATAGTTGTGAGCAACTGTTTTGAAGCCACTGAGAACGGGTCCTCGGAAGAACCGAACTGCATATTCACCAGCGGCTTCCTAGCTGGAATATTCGCCGAAGTACTTGACAAGACAGTTCAGGCAAAAGAGGTCCGCTGTACGTCGCAAGGCGCAACGGAGTGCGAGTTCCAAATCTCCCTCGTAGAAACAGGAGATGGAGAGGTTGAAAGGCCAAAAGTGGACCTGAAAGAGGTTGACGGCGGAGCACCACTGAGCGGAGAAGTGAAACCAGGTACAGGTGGGGGCTCAACAAGCTCGAAATCGGCCATAGGCACGGCAGAAGGCGCGTCGGAAGATCAAACCGAAAGGTCGGACAACGCGGACATAGATGCTGGAGTCGAGAAAGCTGCCAGAATCGCCAAACACAAACAGCACTTCTGGAACAAGTTCAAGAAAGAATAGATCAGTCCGGACAGATAGATCGTCGAAAAGTCTTTTTTTTCTACCGTAGCCAGAGGCGCCGGGAGTGGGATTCGAACCCACGAGGGCGTGACGCCCAACGGCTGTCGTGTCCTGGCCCTTACCTCTTGAGATCTCGAGGCCGTCGCCTTAACCACTCAGCCATCCCGGCGTAGAGCGCCATTGGGCTACCGGTCTTAAACCACTTTCGAACTGCGGCAGAACCGGCAGCTTCTTGGCAGGTCCATGCTAGATTCTGATTCTGGTGGGCTACGGTGCAAAAGCTCGGACCACCGTCCGGGATCGCTTTGCAGGCACATGCGTGGGTCTGGGTATCTATAGCCATCTGAAATTGAAGAAGACTAACGAGTGGGCCGCATGGCATAACGCTCGTGTTAGCGATCTGGCAGAATTCGACGTTTTCTACTCTTTGCGGGTGATGGATACGCGAGGATTCTGACTAAGTTGAGTGTTGCCGGGTGCTGAGAAGATTGGATCGTTTCGTTGCACGCGCTTCGGATACAGATGGTCAACGACTACTCGATCTCTGAGCAGGACCATTCTATCTCTGAGAGAGTCTTGATAGTTGAAGTCCGTCCTCATCTGGTATTCCTGACATAACAACGTCATTGTCCGGTAGATGATAACGCGGGCGCTCGCCCCGAGAGAGTCTGTCAAGATCACGACGACATCGTCAAATCGGGATGATATTTCCGACTGTTCAATTCCTTTCTTTCCAAGCAGATCATAGATCACATCACGAACTGTCGGTCCCATGCCGTCGAGTGCGTTTCGAAAACAGTCGTTCACAGTCTCGTGAAACAGGGTGGAGATCTGGGTGCGCATCGGATGGCGGCCTGGAGTAGAGTATGCTTGGTGGCAAGTGAATACACATGTTGTAACAGTCAGTTACCTTCTCTGGGACTCGGGATACCCAGCATCCGGCCGAACGTTGACTACTTCAGGCAGAAGGGACAGGTATGGGCAACGATAATTCCGAGATAGTCTCGGGTCCATTCAGACTAACGTGATCTTACTTCTTGCATGACTCGTGGGAGAGGCTCTGCTACCGTACAATTTGCATTCAACGGTTTTATATGCCGTTAACAGGGCTCATGAGGAAGGATTAGCCTTGGCGGAAGGAAACGTTCGGAAGCTAATCGAGGACGCTAGTTTTCCAAACCAGTGGCCCACAAAAGAGACGCATATTCAGCACAAGGTCCTCTACAAGAACGGAGTCAGTAAAGAATACGGGGTCCACGGGAGCAACGTGGGAGTAGACTTTGACATTTGCATCGCCGACGGCATCTGCATAACCGTCTGCCCCGTCAACGTGTTTGACCGGCTCGAACTTCCCGGTGAACAGGAGAAGATGGACAAGGGCGTAACCAATGATAGTGGAAAGGCGCCGTTGGCGAACTGGAAAGCCGATCCGGCTAGGGAACAGGACTGTATCTTCTGCAGGGCATGCGAGATCCAGTGCCCGGTCCAAGCGATCAAGATCACCGAACCCTAGAATATTCAACTCGCGGCCCACGGCAGGCCTAGAGCTGCCTTTTTCCAGATAGCGCCAGGTACGAAGCTCTGTTCTGGATTGGAAACAACCCTGGTCACTTGTGCGACGCGAGATGCGATCGCTAAGACCCCCTATTTTCCTGAAACCATTTCCTGTCTGGACAGGATCCTGGGCGAGTCAGGCGAATCAGGGCACAATCCAGGCTTAGTTGGCCTTGGAAAAGTCGCGACTATCCCGAACGAATCTCGGGAGAGTTCCTAGAGGTCTCCTAGAATCGCGATCAATGCTTGTTGTGGGCGAATTTCAGGTTTCCATTGGAGATTAGTGGACAGGGACGAACGAATCAAGCACTGGTTCGAATCGCCAAACCGACCGGTTTAGCTTTGCTCCGGCTGAACCGTCCGACAAACCTGATGATCCTGTAAGTCAATCCGTACTTCTTTTTGAGAAGAGAAAATATGTGTTCGGAAGATTCTGTGTCGATCGTTCGAGCCTCCCCGTCAACCCACGCGCCCTTGATACTTCCGCGCATATTACAAGTAGCGACGCGAACGCGTGGATTGTTGCGTATCCGTTTCATTTTTCCAGTATCGGAATCAGTGCGAACGAACAATTCTCCATTCTCTTCAACGAACCAGACCGGGGTGCGAACAGGGTCTCCAGTCTTCCGGTATGTTTCGATGCTGATACATTTCTCGCCCGCGAACTGGGACAATTTGTCTCCTCCGGCACTCGATAGAGATCGCTCCAAGTTCGAGCTTGTTTTATGGGACGCCGATGGTGTTTCCCACACCAACTAGAATAATGCTGTCGCCCGGCTTGGATTTTGACCTGATCTCGTTCTGGACCCTGTTGACGGCCGCGTCAACTCCGGTTTTGATTAGGGGTGTGATGGAGGAGATGGCTTCTTTTGAAGACATTTTGACAACTACTGCCAAGAGGGGAATCTGGTTCTTCGAAGCGCTGGCCTCAATGTGATATCGTTCTGTACCTGGTCCGCCGATTGCGGCGCCAATTCCTTCAGCTACGTCTCCGCTGGGTTCGCCTTCAAACTTCAGTGCTGCATCGACAGTGACTACGAGTCCTATGGGTCCCGATTCTTGGATCAGTTTCTCAACTGCGAGACCTGGTTTTCCGACGTTTCCTCCTGGACCTTTTGCTCGGACGACCCAGACTCGTCGACCTTCAAAGTCGACGTCGTAGACCATTGTGTCTTTGACTAGCTCGTTTCCTTGTCGTCCAGCTGTGATCTGGCTTACCACTAGGGGTCCGACTCCGTCGCCTATGGGCTCGGCTTTTGCGAAGGCGTCTATTGCTGCGCCGTAGGCTTCGGCCTCTTCCATTATCATTGGTAGGGCCATCTGGAGCTGTGCGAGGGCCATTATTCCTCCGGTCTTTTTGGCGAGGAGGTAAAAGTGGCGGACAAGACGGAACATGCCGTCAAGGCCAATTGAGATCTCGAGCTGGTTACTGAGGGTGTTCACATCGGATTCGGTGGCGTTAGGAGCAATGGCTTTGACTTCCATCTTCAAATGATCATCGTACGTATCCAGAACGTGTTCTAGTTTTCCGACTATTCCAGAGGGATCGAGGCTTACCGGGGTTATAGTGAAAGAGTTGTTGAGTCTGTCAATCTTGGTCTCGACCGTCTTCTTGTCCATCTGGAATCTTGATATCGAGTCGACAAATTTTTGGCGGGCAGCAGTCTTGCTTCTTTCCAGTTTTCCGAGGCTTCGCTTGACGCTGACGAGTTGCCATTGCACTTGGAGGCGTTGCCCGTAGAAGAAGATGAGGAAGAATGAGGCGAAGTAGACAAGGTTGACTACCTGGCTGAGATCGATTAACGCCATGCTAGTGTTCTACCCTTCCCTTGAAGCGGACACTGCTATAGGTGATTCCTTCAATCTCAGTAAAGCTTTTCGTTTTGCGTTGAGCCGTATGAAGCCAACCTCAACCTCCTCCCTTATGGCAAGCTTTGACAGTGCCATGAGAATGTCCTTCATCTGTTTGACCGGATGGGACCCGATTTGTGTTATCACGTCGCCTACCCGCATTCCTGCCTCGTAGGCTGGTCCACGCGAGTCAACCTCGACCACCAAGACTCCAGAGTCCGCTGGGAGGTCGTATCTTCGTGCTATTGCCTGGTTCATGTTGGCTCCTGATATTCCAAGCCATGGTCGTATGACTCGTCCCTTTTCGAGGATCTGCTGGACCACCCATTTCATAGTGTTGACGGGTATGGCGAAGCCTACTCCCTGGGCGAACGGAATCATTGCGGTGTTCATCCCTATCACGTTTCCACCTATGTCGGCGAGGGGTCCACCACTGTTTCCAGGATTGATGGCGGTATCGGTTTGGATGAGTCCTTCGAAGATGAAATCTGTGCCGGGCAGGGGCCGTCCTAGGGCGCTTACGACTCCCATGGAGACTGTTGGTCCTCCCTGGAGGCCGAGCGTGTTGCCGATGGCGAGGGCTATTTGCCCAACCTTCAGCTTCTCCGAGTCGCCTAGGCTGGCGGCTGGAAGGTTATCCGCGTCCACTTTGATTACCGCGATGTCCGTTGAGCTGTCTGAGCCGACGACTTCGCCGAGGAATGTTCGACCATCTTTCAGGTGAACTTGCACTCTCGTCGCTTCATCGATGACGTGGTTGTTCGTTATGACGTATCCGTTGCGGTCGATTATTAGTCCGGAGCCCTTTCCCTCGATTGGTACGAGACCGTAGCGGAAGTCTCGGGTAACTCGAACGCTGTCTATACTGACGACGCTCTCGCTTAGTCGCTCTACTGCCTCGGTGACCTGGTTCTCGAGCGCAGATAGTGTTGTTGTCATTTTAGATCCCCCAGCTTGTTTTTCCTACGGGCGTGATTCTGAGGTATAGCTTCTCATCTTTCTCTTTGGTCTCAACGAGACCGGTGACCTCGATTCCACGAGGGACTAGCCGGTTGGCTGATTCGAGGTCGTCGACTAGGAGAGTGATCTTTTCCTCGTGTAAGTCTTGGAATCGCGGGCTGTATTTCAGGTTCCAGCCACTCAAGTAGAGGTAGCGTCCGTCGAACTCGTAGATTACCGGGACGATGTGAGGTTGGGAGTCTTCGCAGACAAAGGCGATTCTGGCGAGGCTTCTCTCCATCAGGTATCGGTATTCTCTCTCGGTGAAGCCTCTAACACCGTCTTTATGTCGCATCATGTCTGAACAGTCTAGGGGTTAGTCACACTTATATACTTGGTAGTCCAGGGAAACTAAGTGGGTATTATTTAGTTGAGTAAGTCAACCCAGGTTAACCAAGACATAACAAAAGAGCAGACCGAGGAATGTAAGTTGCTACATTCTGCCTGGAACGACCTTACAAAAGTCTGGACCCTTCCGGTAATCCATGCTCTAGGGCTCAAGGAACCGGCAAGATTCAACGAGCTCAAGAGGAGAATACAGGGGATAAGTGCCACGAGCCTCGCTGAGAGGCTGAATGAGCTTGACCAGAGAAAGATCATCGAGCGAAAAGTCTACCCGGAGACTCCACCCAGAGTGGAATACTCCCTCACCAAGAAGGGGATGGAACTTCGTGCTCTCCTCGGCGACCTCGCTGAATGGGTGAAAAAGTGGGACAAAGAGGACATTCCGGGCGCGGAAAAGGTTCGGGAAGAGAAACTCCGCCCGATCACACGTGTCAAGTAATATGAACTCTATCAGTCAATGACAATTACCCAGTCACACATGGGTGGAATCCCAAAGCCCAAGGTCTTGCCTTGCCTTCATAGTCTTCATCAGATCTCCGCGAGTCACCATTCCAGCAATCCTGTCACCATCCATCACAACCAGTCTGCCTACCCCATTCTTGGCCATCAATTGCAGAGCGTCGATAGCCAAGGTTGTCGGACTCACAGTAACCGTTCTTTCGTAGGGGACCATTGCCTCGCTAACCCTCTCGACCTCTCTCTTCTCACGAGGAATCGACCGGACAGACGACATCGTTACAACTCCGAGCAGTTTCCCGTTTGAGATGACCGGGTAGCCTCCGTGAGGATGGACGAGGAAGTAGTCGGATACGAGCTGTTGGACAGATGCGTCAGGAGAGACGGAGAGCAGTTCTCTGGTCATGATATCTCCAACCCTGACACCGGCAAGAGACTCGGTCAGTCGAGTTTGTCTCAAGCTTGTCTCGGCTCCTGATCTGATGAACCAGCCCAGGAAGATTATCCAGAGGCCGTCGATGAAATCCCCAAAGACGACGAAGAACAATCCGACAGCCATCATGATCAGAGAGATCGCTTCGCTGACGCGGGTCGCGTTTGCTGTCGCGCTGAGGAGGCTCTTGGAACTCTTCCAAAGGCTTCCGCGAAGAACACGGCCTCCGTCCAGGGGGAAGGCTGGGATTAGGTTGAACGCACCGAGTACGCCGTTGAGAAGCGCCGCGTAATAGAGCGTGGCGATTACCGGAGTCAATGGGTTTGTCGGTGTTGCAGGTCCACTTGCCAGTCCTGTCACGAAATACAAGCCGCCGAGAACCGCAGCGATCAGAAAGCTTGTGAGGGGTCCTGCGGCTGCCATGCGAACTTCTAGCGCAGCATCCTTCGGCTCCGCGCTCATCTCTGAGACGCCTCCAAAGAAGAACAGGGTGATCCTAGCGATGGGCAAGCCGTTCTTCTTGGCAATATACGAGTGGGAGAGTTCGTGGAGGAAGACCGAGACGAAAAGAACGATGGCGGAGACGATTCCTATTGCCCAGTAGGTGGTCGCACCAAGGCCAGGATAGTGCTGGGGCATGTAGCCTTCAGCGAGTGACCAAGCGATTAGGAGAAGGACGAGCCAAAGCGTGTAGTGGATTCTGACGGGAATCCCAATTATTCTCCCGATGTTCAGCGACATTAGCCTAGCTCGCCTACCTTTCTACATCCCTTTCTTAGCCTTGTCATACGCTATCGCTCCTCCCACTCTTGGGTCGCGAGACGCTTGAAACATACCCCCCTTTTTCCTGAAAAGATTTCCTGTCTGGCAGGGATTCCGGGTGCGTCTGGCGATTCAGGGCACGATACAGGTTTGGATGCCATGGCGAAACTTGCCCTTTTTTCGGCGAGTCCCGAACGATCCTCGGGGGAGAGTTTGAAGGGGGTCCCAGATTGCGGAATACGGTTCATTTTAGGGGATTCCACTTTCCTTAATGGGAAGGGATCACTGAGGAGAAGAATTGTAAGACATCGCTTGCCAAAGTGCTCTCGCCAAATTTGGCTGAGGCAAGCTCTCCCGCACGACCAACTATGAAGGCTGCTATTCTTGCCGCGTCGAAGGGGGTTCTGCCCCTTGCAAGATGTGCGCCTGCGACTCCCGCGAGGAGGTCGCCATACCCTCCTTTCGTCATGTAGGGAGAGCCTCTATGGTCAACGTAGGTTTGTTTGCCATCGGAAATGAGGTCTGGAGCGCCCTTAATGATCACCGTTACGTCATACCGCTTTGCTAGAGTTTTGACGGCCGTTCTCTTCGCGTCCGCGGCTGGAGGCCAGGATCTTCCAGAGAGAACTTGGTATTCTCCCGCGTTTGGCGTCAAGAGTGCCTTCTTTCCCTTGATCGACTCCGGTTCAGCGGCCAAGGCATGGAGTGCTTCAGCGTCCACAACCATCGGTGTCTTACACCTTTGGATAATATCTATCAGTGCCGTGTGCGATTCCGGGGTTCGAGAAACCCCACACCCTACGACCAGGGCATCAGAGTTTTCGAGCAACTCGATCGCAATGTTCGGGTCTGGGAAGGGCGAATCGCAAGGCACAGTTATCAGATCAGGGGAATATCCTGCGACAATATCCGCGGCTCGCTTTGGCGCGACCACTATTGCAAGATCTGCCCCGGCTCGCAAGGCTGCTAGAGAATTGAAGGCTAGACAGCCAGCATAACGATCGCTGCCTCCACAAACGATGACCCGGCCAAAGTCCCCCTTGCGAGCGTTGTTAGTGCGAGACGGATAGAATTCCTTTAGATTCAGCTCTCTCTTTGTGCCACTATCTTTCAGGGTTTGATCGGCTCGTCGAGCACGTGGGCTGGAGGGCATTTGAAAGAATCCGAGGTGAGAAAAGATAGGAAGATAGAGTTTCGCTACGTTTCCAGGTCATGCGATTAACTGTCTAGAATCGCGCCGCTGCAGTTTCAGCTCTTGCAGGAAAGCGACGTCGGGACGGGCTGTCTCGGGGTTTGGTCATGAGCCTCTTGATTTTCATTCCTATGTTTTCGAAGACCTCTTCGATGGACCAGCCTTCTTCTATGAACTCGAACTGGTGCTTGGGCATTCTTATCAACACGTGAACCTCGAAATGCTTCCTCTCCTTCCCTTTTGGAAAAGCTTTCACGGTGGCTCTCGCCTCGTCGATCTCAGGGTAGACGTGGCTGAGAGACTCGATTGACCTACGAAATTTCGACTCAGCGATCGCCGATTCGTAGTCGTTCTCTGGGAGACCCACCACGTAAACCGGCTGTCCCGTGGGCTCAGGTTGAACTGCCAAGAGTTTGACGTAATCTCTTAGTGTTACTATGCCGCGGATCGCCCCGCCCGCAACTACTACTGCCGCGGTTCTCCCTTTCTCAAGGACTTTCTGTAGCACTTGTAGTGAATCATCTGTCGGCTCGCAGATGACGGGCTCTTCGAACATTATTCCACCGACCTTGACACTCCCTCTTGAGCTGGGCTCGGGAATCTTGGAGGTTCTGTTCGTTCTGTCGGTAGGACCGATTGTTTGGGCCAAGTCCATTGAGGTTATCAGTCCAACCAGTTTTCCATCACGGATGACTGGTAGATGATCAAAGTCCTTTTCGACCATGATGCTTCGTGCTTTGTCCAAATCGTCTGAGAAATCGACTGTTACCGGCCGCGACGTCATAATATTCGTAACGGCTGATCGCCGAGAGTTGGCCTTCGCGAGTTCCTGAAGAATTGTGGCCGACGAAAAAGCCCCTCTCAGTTTACCGTTAGGATCCGTGATGGGAAGGGATCTGACCCTCAGTCCGGACATTATCATTGCAGCTTTGAACACAGGATCACTAGTTGTCGTAGCCGGAGATCTAACCGCTAACGTAGACATTTTCCTGTTGGATAGTTCTCCTGCTCGAAGTATGCTCCTGAGCGTGACGACTCCGAACCCCTTGTCATATGGGACGAAGACCTCGTAGAGTTTCTTGGAGACCATTGTCCCCAGTATGTCCGAGAGTGGTTCTTCCGCTCCTACCATAACTGGTTCCGAGATGAAATCCTGGAGGGGCTTTGAGGACAAATCCGTGAATGAAGAGAGCTTCTGCATGATCAGGAGTCCTTTCGTTCGATCATGTCGATTCCAAACCTACCTTACTACTAGCACTGGACAGTGCGCGTGTGTGACAACACCGCTTGATACGCTTCCGAGGAGCATTTTCTTGAAGCCGCCCATACCCCTCGTCCCCATGACGATTAAGTCGATCTTCTCCGCGACCGCGTAGTCAGTTATTGTTTGTACTACAGAGCCAATTGTCTCGCTTGTTTTGTGCTTCGCCTTCACACCCTTTTTCTCAGCTATTGATACGCTCCGCCCGACGATCTCCGACGCCGCCTTTCTTGCGTATTCTTCGTAAGCCTGGATGGCCTCTCCAGATGGAGATGGAGCAGCGGGAAATATGGTCATGTACTCTGGGTAGCCTCGGAATACATTCAGTACGAAGAGTTGGGCGTTGAATTTCTCGGCTAAATCTACTGCGGCCTCCGAGGCTCTGGTCGAGCCTTCAGAACCGTCTACGGCTACCAGTATTCTCTGGAATTGCAGGCCCGACTCGTGTTTGGGACTCTGCTTTCCGAAGGTGCTCATTGCCAACGTTCTCTTCCCTAAGCCGATAAGTTCCCTGTCACGCTATTTAGATGCAATGGTAATTATTCATCGCGGGAGGTAGAGGAAATGACCTCTCGGAGACTCTCTTGAGAATAGTTCCGAGTTTCGGCTTCAACCATGAGTATTCCTCGCGTGATTGAGCAATCGGGCTTGGGCATCATTTCCTCGGAAACGTATAATCCGGGGATCAAAATCGCAAGGTGTCGAGGCTACGGAGATGACTATTGCAGAAGAACTAAGCCAATATGCTTACTCTGTGAAGTATAGCGATATTTCAGAGAATGTCATTCACGAGTCGAAGAAGAGAATCATTGATGCTCTGGGGTGCGGAATAGGAGCCTTCACCGCGGAACCTGTCAAGTTCGCGAGAAAGATTGCCGAGAAAGCCAAGGTCGAAGATGGTTCGACCCTCCTAGGCACCAAGAGGAAGAGCACACCTGATATGGCTTCTTTCGTCAACGGAATAATGGTCCGGTATTTCGATTACAACGACACATATCTGTCCAAAGAGCCGGCACATCCCAGCGACAACATCGGTGCCTGCTTATCCGTGGCCGACTCAGAAGGTGCAAATGGAAAGGATTTCCTGTTATCAGTCGCCCTTGCGTTCGAGATTCAATGCCGACTGTGCGATGCGGCTGACATACGCCACAGAGGATGGGACCACGTCTGCTATGGCCTCGTCTCTACAGCCTTAGCCTCGGGACGCCTCATGAATCTCAACCCTAGACAGATGACGCATGCTGTGAACCTGGCGGTGAACTCTCATATCACCATGCGCCAAGTGAGAGCGGGAGAACTCTCCATGTGGAAAGGTTGCTCCTTCGCCAACGCAGGCCGGAACGGGGTCTTCTCGGCGCTCCTCGCAAGAGAAGGCATGAGCGGTCCCTCGCCAATCTTCGAGGGCGAGATGGGCTTCTTCAAGCAAGTATCCGGACCCTTCCAGATCAACACGGTAGACTTCGGTGGAAGAAAGGGCAATTTCAAGATCGGTGAGACCTATCTGAAATATTTTCCCGCGGAGATCCATTCACAAACAGCCATCTGGTCAGCGCTCGAAGCGAGGAAAGAGATCGAAGATCTCAACGACATTGCATCAGTGGAGATCGCTTCTCATGAAGCTGGCTACACTATCTTGGGCAAGGACCCTGAGAAGTGGGCCCCTGCGACAAAGGAGACGGCGGACCACAGCCTACCATACATCGTCGCGATGGCTCTTCTGGAGGGCAAGATAGACAACTCATCGTACGCGCCCAAGAAGTTCAAAGACCCCAAGACCCTAGATTTTCTGAAGAAAGTAACAGTTGTTGAGGACAAGGATCTCACGGCCATGTATCCTGAGGCTGTTGCGAATAGGGTCACAGTGAAACTCTTATCGGGCAAAGTCATCTCTAAGCAAGTGAACTATCACAAGGGCCATCCAAAGAACCCCATGAGTAATCATGATGTTGAGAAAAAATTCCGGAACCTGACGAAGAGGCGGCTCAGCGAGAATCAGGGAAAGCGAGCCCTAGCGATGCTCTGGACATTGGAAAGGGTGAGCGACGTATCAAGACTATTCTCAACCTTGGCTGTCGAATAGCTCAGGCCGGTCCAGACAAACTCAATTTGGAGTGTAGCGGATTTTCTTTCCCTTCCATATGTCCCCGTCCCCCCAAAGTCCGACTTTCCACGCTGTGAACTCCACGATCTGAGAGTGGTCGATAAACAGGTTCACATCTGTCCCTAACGACTTCAGGTACCACTTGAAAACAGGCGGATCGGACGCCTCGAACATCCACGACTGGTAGCCGAACCTATCTACGAGCTTCTTCACCACATCCTTCCTCCACTTCGATGACGGAAGGTCTTCTGTAATTCCTTCAGATTCTAGCATGAGGATCTTCGCGCCCAGATCAAGGTGAGCCCGCGCCTCCTTTGCCACATCTTGGAAGGTCCTCATTTTGGTCTGGTAGCCTACAACGTGGGTTCCCCCTCCCGCGCCTATCATCATCGAAACTTCGGGCTTGGCTTTCATGCCCAGTTTCTGAACCTGACGGACAATAGCCACTTTGTCCTCCAATTTCATGGGGGCGAGGCCGCTGGAGACCTCGACCATGTCAAACTCCAGTGCCTTGCACTCTTCGAGATACTTGTCCACGATAGCTGAACCCTCAACGATAACCCGCTCCACGAACCCACCAGTTGAGACATACACGCCGTAGTCAT
>WNEY01019753.1_pt1 | contig 11996 bp, 13 predicted proteins | sample 5400531 | NCBI WGS metagenome assembly WNEY01 (sample SAMN13153338, study PRJNA577476) | soil metagenome | isolation source: 200 cm saprolite under Douglas fir tree site 1 | place: USA:California | collected 2015-04-18
AGTCCGTACCGGCCGGCGGGTAATTGACGGGAGTTCCGCCAGCGCTGATGGTCAGGTTGATCGTTGGCGCCTTCCCGTCGATTCCGAGCTGACCCGTGCTGATGTTGCTTCCGCTGTCCGCAGTCTGGGCGTGACCGAGAACGTCCGATGCGATGGCGCGGAAGTTCACCAAGGCTTCGGCTCCGACTGCGACCGGCGCCGGGCTTCGCGCCACCTTGAAGTGGTAGTTGTCCGTGCCCGGATCGCGCGTGACCGTGCCCTTGTCGATGCGGGTGCTGCCCTGCATCAGCATGACGGTAGCGATGTCCACGCCGGTGCCCGGGTCGACGATGGTGGCCTTCACGTCGATGTCGCCGCCGGCCGACTGCTTGAACCAGGGGACGTTCGCGACGGTCGCCTCGGGCGCCGAAACGGTGGCGTCTACCGCGACGCCGCGCACGACCGGGCCCGCGTCGTCGATCTTCAGCCCTGCGGTGGGCGTGACCTGCGTCTGGTTACTGGACGCATCGGTTGCGGACGGTCAGGAAGACCGATGCGATCTGACCGCCGAAGCCAGTGCTCACGTCCACGCTGACCGGGATCGAGTTCGTGGCGATGCGCGCGTAGAAACCGTTGAGCCCCGGCGCCGGGTTGTCGGTCACCCGCACCGCCTCGATGACCGGGCCCGTCGATACGCACTTGGCGTTCGCGCAGGTCTGGTTGGTCCCGCAGACCGGGTCGCATGCGGAGAGGCAGACGTGCGGATCCACCGAGGTTTCGCAGGTGAGGCCCGCCTTGCAGTCCGAGTCCTTCGCGCAGGTCCCGTTCAGATCGACCTTGCAGCCCAGCGTCCCGCACACCACCGCCAACGCCGCGAACAAGCGCTTCATCGGTTCTCCGGAATCAGAACGCGAACGTGAGGACAAGGCCCGAGGCCGCCAGGACGCCGCCGACGACGAAGAGCACGTTCGCCGTGGTCGCGGCGCTGTGCGCGGACGAGATCGTCGAAAGGTCCGTCTGGGTGTAAGCGCCGTTCGCAGCGAAACGGCTGTTGGCGTCGTTGGCGAGGCTCTTGCTGTGCAGCCCTTCGTACGTGGCGATGCCCGCGGCCACGATACCGACCGCCGCCATGGTCATGCCGACCGACCTGGTCCACTTCGTGGGAGTGGGCCGCACGCTCGGGGCGACGCTGGGCTTGCCGTCGACGCCGCGCGGCGCCTCGGCGGGGGAAGTGAGCGCAAGCGCCTCCTCATGCTCGCGCGCATACAGCGCCACGCCGGTTGAAGGCTGCCGCGAGACCAGCAGAGGCCGCTCCAGCGAGGTCCGCTTGTCCACCGCGATGCGCACCCGGTGCACGCCGACCGGGAGGCGCAGGCGCTCCGGGCGGCTCGAGGTGCGCGCGATCGGTTCGCCGTCCACCAGGATCTTGATCTCGGGCAATCTTGATCTCGGGCAGGTCGGCGTCGACCAGCACCTCGCCGACGCACTCCTGGCCCATCATCAGCCTGCAGGCCAGCGACTCGGCCCAGACCTGCACCTCGGGCGCGGTCTGCGAGGCGATCACCTGGTCCTTGTCGCCCAGCACCTTCTCGCCGCGCGTGTCGACCAGCTTGACGCGCAAGATGAGGCCGTTCTCGGTCCTGGTCAGATCGCCGGCCATGACTTCGTCCACGCCTTGCAGGCCGCCGAGGCTGGCGAGGCACGGCACGTTGAGCCCGCAGCCCTGCTTCTCGGCGGGCTCGGGCAGCGGGACCACCGACCGGTACCGCTTCGACGCATCCGCGACCTGGCGGAACGCGTCGTCGACCGCCTTGAGCAGCGGGTCGGTCTCGCCCTTGCGCACCAGGCGGTACAACCCCAGCGTCGTGCCCTCCCCCTTCGGCTTCGCCGCCGGGAGCGCCGGCTGCGTGCTCGGCAGTGGCGGCGCGGGCTGCGCGCTGGTCGCGGGCGCGGCCGGCGCGGGAGCCGCCGGCGTGGGCGGCGCGGGCGGAGGCGGCTCGAGCTGCTGCTGCTTGGGCTTCGACTTCGCCTTCCGCGACGACTGGGCGACGGCCGGCATCGAGGCCATCGAGACCACGACGAGCGCTGCGACGAGCCGGTGCATGCTTGCCTCCCCGGCCCCGGCAATAACACCGGCGCTGCTGCACGAGCAAGCTACCGCCCGCCGCCGATCCGCCGCGCTACCTTCGGACTGCGACCAGATCGATCTCCACGCGCGCGCCTTTCGGCAGGGCGGCGACCTGCACGGTCGAGCGCGCGGGAGGCGCAGCGGGGAAGCGCTTTCCGTAGACCTCGTTCACCGCAACGAAATCGTTCAAATCGGCGAGGAAGATGCTCGCCTTCACCACGTTTCCGAAGCCGACGCCGGCAGCGGCCAACACGGCGGCGAGGTTCTCCATCACCCGCTCGGTCTGCGCGCGCACGTCGCCCTGCACCATCTGCTGCGTCTGCGGATCGAGCGGGATCTGGCCGCTGGTGAAGACCAGCTCGCCGGCCACGATCGCCTGCGAGTAGGGTCCGATCGCCTTGGGGGCCTTCTCCGTGGAAACGACCTGGTTGGGCATCAGCGCCTCCTGTGCGGGGCGCGCAGAGTGCGCAACCCGCCGCCGCAGGTCAAGCGCGCAGCGCTGCAGACAGCGTGCGCGCGAGATCGCCGCGGCGGCCGGCCGCCACGGCACGCAGCCCCAGCCAGGTCGCCCACTGGCGCAGCTCGGCGGCCAGCGCGGAAGCCACCGGCGCGCGATCCGCGCCTGGCTCGAGCCATGCGCCGACGACCAGCAGCCGGCGCGCCACCCGATCCGACTTCAGATCCACGCGCGCGACGAGGCGGTCGCCGAAGAGGAACGGCAGCACGTACGCTCCCCAGCGGCGCTTCCCGGCGGGCACGAAGATCTCGAACCGGTAGTCGAACCCGAACAGCCGGCGCGTCCGGGGCCGGAACCAGACCACCGGGTCGAAGGGCGAAAGCAGGCTGCGCGCCTCGATCCGCGCCGGCCCGGAGTCCGGATGCAGGTACGCCGGCTCGCGCCATCCCTCGACGCGCGCCTCGCGCAGCGCGCCGGAGGCGAGCAGCTCGGCGAGGCGCGGGCGCGCGGCGCGCACCGGCATGCGGAAGTAGTCCGCCAGGTCCGCCGCCGTGCCCAGGCCGTGGGCTCGCGCCGCCTGCAGCAGGAGCTGGCGCTGCGCCTCCTCGCGCTCCACCTCCCGCCCGTGGTGCTCGGCGGGGACGATGCGCTCGGCCAGGTCGTACCGCCGCGCGAAGTCCTGCTCGCGCGCGGCGACGGCGAGCGCGCCGCGCCCGAAGTGCGCCTCCAGCACCGCTCGCGGGACGCTGCCGAACCAGGCGTGCTCAAGCTCCCGCGGCGCGCCGGGAAAGTGCGGCAGCTCGTCCGCGCGCAGCGGCCCGCGCGAGCGCACCGCCTCCAGCACGCTCGCCACGTACACCGGGTTTGCGCGCAGGAACTTCTCGAACCCCCAGGGCCGCACGCGGTGCTCGTCGCGCCGGTAGCGCAGCAGCGGCCACGTCTCGGTCGGCACGATCGAGGCCTCGTGCGCCCAGTGCTCGGTGAACTCGCCGCTGCCGTAGACGAGGCGGTCGAGCAGCGCGCGGTCGTACGGCCCCAGCCGGGAGAACGGCACCTGGTAGTGGGACGGCACGAGCACGTTCACGTAGTCCAGCTGCACCAGCGCGAGCCGCCGGATCGCGCGCGCCAGGTCACGGATGGTCGCGCGCTCCGGTCGAGGACGGTCAAATCCCTGCGCCGCGAGCGCGATCCCGCGCGCCTCGGCCAGCGAAAGCTCTACGGGCACTCAGCGACCATACCGTCCGGCGGCGGCTACATGCGCTCGACGGAGTGCACGCCGGGGATCTGCCCGATGGCGCGCACCACGTCGTTGAGCTGCTTCACGTCGACGATCTCGATCTCGAAGGTGGAGACCGCCCCCTGCTCGCCGTTGGAGCGCGCGTTGGCCTGCAGGATGTTCACGCCCACGTCGGCGAACGTCTCGCTCATCTTGGCCAGCAAGCCCTTGCGGTCGTCGGAGCGGACCCTGAGATTTACGGCGCGCTTGAACTCGGCGTGGACGTCCCAGGTGACCTCCACCCGCCGCTCGGGGTCGGTCTCCATCCCCTTGCTGCAGGCGCGCGTGTGCACGGTGACGCCGCGGCCGCGGGTGATGAAGCCCACGATCTGATCGCCCGGCACCGGGCTGCAGCACCGCCCGTACCGCACCAGCACGTCGTCAATTCCACCGATACGGACGCCCCCGGCAGCTCGCGAGCGCTGCGCCACCTTGCGGAACAGCTGCGTCAGGCGGCCGTGGTGCTCGGTCCCGTCACCATCGGCGCCGTCGCCCTTCTTCGCGGCAAAACGCTCCGGAGGCAGCAGCCGCTGCAGGACGTTGGCGGGCGAGAGCTTCCCGTACCCGACCGCGCTGACCAGGTCGTCGGCGCGCGAGTGTCCGTAGTCGTTGGCGAGCTTGAGGAATTCGGGCGCCTTGACCATCTTGGTGAAGGTCAGGTCGAAACGGCGGAACTCGCGCTCCAGCAGGTCGCGCCCGATCTCCAGCGACCTCTCCCGCTGCTGCTGCTTGATGAACTGCCGGATCTTCGCCTGCGCCCGGGAGGTCTTGACGAACCCCAGCCAGTCCTTGTTGGGCCGGACGTTCGCGTTGGTGAGGATCTCCACCGAGTCGCCGTTCTTCAACTTGGTCCGCAGCGGGACCATCTTGCCGTTCACCTTGGCGCCGGCGCAGTGCGCGCCGACCTCGGAGTGGATGGCGTAGGCGAAGTCGATGGGACAGCTCCCCTGCGGGAGGCTGCGCACGTCGCCCTTGGGGGTGAAGACGAACACCTCGTCGGTGAAGAGGTCGACCTTCACCGTCTCGAGGAACTCGCGCGGGTCCTTGAGGTCCTGCTGCCACTCCATCAGCTGCCGCAGCCAGGCGAACTTCTGCTCGTCGCGCCCGGAGGACTTCCCCTCCTTGTAGACCCAGTGCGCCGCGATGCCTTCCTCGGCGATGCGGTGCATCTCCTCGGTCCGCATCTGGATCTCGATGCGCTCGCCGGTGGGCCCGATCACCGTCGTGTGCAGCGACTGGTACATGTTCGGCTTGGGGATCGCGATGTAGTCCTTGAACCGCCCCGGCACCGGCTTCCACAGCGAGTGGATGAGCCCCAGCGCCTCGTAGCAGGCCGGCACGGACTTGAGGAGCAAGCGGAAGGCGACGATGTCGTGCAGCTGCGACACCGAGTTGAGGCCGTTCTTCCGCATCTTCTTCCAGATGGAATAGAGGTGCTTGGGCCGCCCCTGCACCTCCGCGTCGAGCCCGGCCTCCTTGAGCTTGGACTGCAGCAATTGCACGACGTCGCCGATGAACTTCGCCCGGTCCTTCTGCGTCTGCGCGACCTGCTGCTCGACGTCGGCGTACTCGGCCTGCTTGAGGTACCGGAAGGCCAGGTCCTCCAGCTCGATCTTGATCCACTGGATACCGAGGCGGTGCGCCAGGGGCGCATAGATGTCGAGAGTCTCCTGCGCGATGCGCTGCTGCGCCTCAGGCTTCATGTGGGCCAGGGTGCGCATGTTGTGCGTGCGGTCGGCCAGCTTGACCAGGATGACCCGGATGTCCTTGGCCATCGCCACGAGCATCTTGCGGAAGTTCTCGGCCTGCTTCTCCTCCTGCGTCCTGGGGCCGTGCGAGAAGGTCCCCAGCTTGGTCACCCCTTCGACCAGCGCCAGCACCTCGGGCCCGAACAGCTCGTGGATCTCCTCGGGCTTGGCGAGGGTGTCCTCGATCGTGTCGTGGAGCAGCCCTGCGACGATGCTGGCCTCGTCGAGCTTCAGCTCGGCGAGCAGGCCGGCGACCTCGAGCGGGTGGATGAGGTAGGGCTCGCCCGACTTCCGGATCTGCCCTTGGTGGACCTTGGCGCTGTAAACGTAGGCCTTCTTGATCAGGTCCAGATCGGCTTCCGGCCTGTAGGTATTGACCCGCTCGAGGATGTCGTTGAGCCGGATCATCATCTTTAAAAAATCAAGCCTAGCCCACGGACGGGCAGGGCGGCAAACCTCCTCTGAATGGATTTGACGCGTTGAGACGCAAGTCGATTCAACCCCCCGACAAGCCTGCGATTGACCCCTCGCCGGGCCGCCCTTTAGACTCACCTGGCGCGCTGGTCCTGCCCCGGGGATTCCTCATCATGGCGATCACCTGCCCGAGTTGCGGGATGGAGAACTCGGATGCGGCGACCGAGTGCCGCCGCTGCAGGGCGCCGTTCGCGGAAGCTCCCGAAGGCGATCTGTCCGCCTCGCTCGGGGTGATCTGCCAGCGGTGCGAGGCCTACAACGAGCCCGGCGTCGCTCGCTGCACCACCTGCGGCTACAAGCTCGGGTCGGACGAGGCGCCGAAGCCCGCCGCCGGCGCGCGCGCGGTGCAAGCCGACGCGGCGAGCCACCCGCTGACTCCGCCCACGACTTTCGATCCGAGCCTTTCCGAGGAGCTGCACGGCCTCGCGCTCAGCGCCGAGGAAGCGGCGGACGCCGGGTTGGAGGTGACGAACGGCGCCAGCGCGACCCCGCCACCGGCTCCCCTGCCCGAGACGACGCCTCCTCCGGCTTCGCGTCCGCGCGGATGGGCCGCAGTCGAGGCAGCCATGGGCAGCGGGAGCGTGCGGAACGCCTCCGCCACGCCACCGCTTGCCGCGCCTCCGCCCAGGGCCCCGGAAGCGGCCCCGGCGCACAAGACCTGCCAGAGCTGTGCCGCCGAGAACCCGCCCGCGGCGAAATTCTGCTCGGAATGCGGCACGCCGTTCGGCAAGGCCCCGCGGCTCGATGCGCGTGCAGATGGACGACGAGCCCGTCGAGGAGTTCCCCGCGGATCCGGCGCTGGCCGAGCCGGTCCCCGCCGAGGAGCCGTCCGCGGAGGACGCGCCGGAAGCGTGGGCGGCGAGCACCGATCCCACCGCGCGCCCCGCGTTCGGCGCCAATCCCGAGACGTCGCCCATCGAGCTGCAGGACCCCTCTCCCGAGCCGCTCGGCTGGGAGGAACCCGGCGGGGAAAGCGCGCCGGTGGAGGCGGCCGCGGTCGCGGAGGCCCTGGACGACGCGCCCGGCGCCATTGCCGATCCCCTGGACGACGCCTCGGTGCCTGAGGCCGAGCCCGAGCCGCCTTACCAGGCCTCGCTGGTGGTCGAGCGCGGCAGCGCGACCGGGACGACCTACCTCCTGGGCCACATCGAGAACGTGGTGGGCGCCGCCGGCGCCGCCATCGAGCTGCCCGACGATCCGCACCTCGCGCCCCGCCACGCCGCGATCGTCTTCGACGAGCAGCGGCTGCTCCTGCGCGACGAGGGCTCCGCCAACGGCGTCTACGTCAAGGTGCGTGAATCCGCGGCGATCGAGCCCGGCGACTATTTCGTGGCCGGCGAGCGCCTGCTGCGGTTCGACGGTCCCTGCGAGCTGCCCGTCGGCGAATCCGGGGAGACGCCCTATCTCGGCTCGCCCCGCCCGCAGGGCACGGTGGTGCGCGTCACCGAGATCCTCCGCGGCGGGAAGACGGGACGGACCTGCTTCCGCGCCGGCCCTGCCCTCGCGGTGGGCCGCACCGGCTGCGAGCTGAACTTCGCCTCGGACGCGCAGCTCGCGCCACGCCACGCGGAGGTGCGCATCGCGCCCGACGGATCGGCCACCCTGGTCGATCTGGACGCCTCGCCCGGCGGCGTCTTCCTGCGCCTGCGCCCCCAGCAGTCGCTCGAGCTGCAGGCGGGGGACGTCATCCAGGTGGGAGACCAGCTGCTGCGGCTGGAAGTCGGCTGAAGCGTCACTTCCAGTTGTCGAGGATGCGCGCGACGCTCTCGCCGTAGCGCACCGGGTCGAGCTTGCGGCTCGCCTCGTACTCGGCGCGCGCGCGCGGCGGGTCCGTGGCGACGAGCAGGCTCGCCAGGCGGTAATGCGCCTCCGCGTTCTGGCCGTCCGCGGTGAGCGCGGCCTCGAGCAGGTCGCGCGCCGCCGCCAGGCTCCCGGCCTGCTCGCGCTCGCGGGACTGCGCCACCAGCGTCCGTGCGAGCACAGCGTCGCGCGACACGGGCGACCCCGCCGGCGCCGCCGCAACCGCGCGCGGTGGCGGCGGCCGGACCGCCGCGGCCACGGCGAGGACGAGCAGCACGGCGGTGGCCGCGGCCGCGATCCAGAGGACGCGTTCGCCTCGACGCAGCGGCCCGGAAGGGGCGGCGGTCTGCGGGATGGGCGTGTTGCTCCGGCTGGGAGTGGTGGCCCGGGCGGCCGAGCGCGCCTGCCCGGGGACGGCGAGCAGCTCGTCGCGGAACTGCTCCGCGGTCTGCGGCCGCATCGCCGGGTCCTTCGCCAGCGCGCGCAGGATGAGCCGCTCCATCGCCTCGCTGATGGGCGCGTCGGGCTGCCTCTGGCGCGGCGGGACCGGCGCCTCGTTCACGTGCCGGGTGAGCACTTCCATCGAGCTCGCGCCGTCGAACGGCAGGTGCCCGGTGGCCATCTGGTAGAGGATCACGCCCAGCGCGTACAGGTCGCACCGCTCGTCCAGCGCGCTGCCGGTGGCCTGCTCCGGCGCCATGTACTGCGGAGTGCCGCACACCACGTCGTGCCGTGTCAGCCCGGGCTGATCGCCGTCGGCGAGGCGGACGATCCCCTGCCGGGCCAGCGCCGGCACGTCCGGGCCGAGGATCTTCGCGATGCCGAAGTCGAGCACCTTGACGTGGTCGGGCTGGTCGCGCCGGACCTCGACCATGACGTTCTCGGGCTTCAAGTCGCGGTGGATGACGTCGTTGACGTGCGCTTCTCCCAGCGCCGAGCAGACCTGCGCCATGATGTTGCAGAGCCGCTCCTCGGCGAGCGGCCAGTCGTCGCGCAGGACGAGCCGCAGGTCCTTGCCCTGCACGTGCTCCATGACGATGTAGAGGGTGCCGTCGTTCTCCAGGCGGCCGAAGTCCAGCACCTGGATGACGTTGGGGTGGTTCAGACGGCTCGCGGCCTTCGCCTCGCGCTCGAAGCGGCCCACCAGGGTGGGGTCTTCGAGCAACTGCGGCTTGAGCATCTTGAGGACGACGGTCCGCTCCAGCGCGAGGTGCCGGGCGCGGTACACCTTGCCCATCCCGCCCTGGCCGATGAGGTCGTCGACGCGGAACCGCCCGGACACCACCGTTCCGACCAGCGGGTCGGCCATCCCAGGGTGTGAAGGACGGAAACCGGGATCGGTCGCCCCCCGCACCAGCGGCGCTCCGCAATAGACGCACAGGCGCTTGGCGGCGGCCGGCAGGGCGCGCTGGCAACGTGGGCAGGACTTCGGCAACGCTCCCTCTCCAGGGCCGGGCAGGGACACCTGGATAGCAGCGTAGGTTCGCACAGGTGCGGGCTTCTTCCAATGTAGGAACCGCTCTTCCCGAGCGGCCGCCGCGCCTTGACCCTCCTTCGGGCCGAGGACTACAACCGGCCACATGGATTGCCCGAAGTGCGGCGTCTACAACGAGACGGAGGTCGGCTCGTGCCTCTCGTGCGGGGCACCCTTGGCGGCCGAGGACGCCGCCGCGCCGACCATGATGAAGCCGGCCTCGCGGGCGGCGCCTGCGCAGAGACTGCAGCAGTCCGGAGGGCCGCCCCGGCAGTGCCCGAACTGCATGACGTTGAACGCCGCGAGCTTCAAGTTCTGCGCGCGGTGCGGGACCCCGCTGACGGCCAGCGGCGCCGCCCCGCCGCCGAAAGTGGCCGGGTGGCCGGTGGCCAAGCCGGACGCGAAGCCCGCTGCCGGCGCAGCCAAGTCACCCCAGGCGGCAAGTCCGGCGCCTTCCGGCGCGAAGCCCCCCGCTTCCCGCCCCGCAGCCGCCGCTGGTCCGGGCGCGCGGATGCCGACCACTCCGAGCGCTCCTCCCACGCCCGTCCCCGCAGCGACCGGCAAGCCGCCCGCTGCGGCGCGGCCGGCGCCCCCTCCGCCCCCCAAGCCCGGGCCGGGGACTCGTCCCCCGACTCCACCCAAGGCGGGCGTGCCCCGAGCGCGTGCGCGGATCAGCGCGATCGCGCGGGACGGCAGCCGCTCCGCCGATTACGTCCTCACCCAGCCCGAGACGCGCGTCGGGCGCGCCGTCGGCGACGGCGAGGTGAAGCTCGAGAAGGACCAGTTCATCGCCGCCACGCACGCGGTGTTCAAGTTCGACGGCGACCAGCTCACCGTGCAGGACGGCGGCACCGACAACGGCGTCTTCCTCTGGTTCAAGGAGCGCCAGCTCCAGTCGGGAGACGAGCTGCGCATCGGGCGGCAGCGACTGCGGATCGAGTGGCTTCCGGAGGAGCCGGAGACGCCCGCCGAGCAGCCGCTGTGGGGCAGCCCCGACCCGGGGTACGTCGCGCGCGCCGTGCAGTTGCTCGAGGGGGGCGGCGAGGGCGACGTGTTCCCGCTGAAGCACGGCGAGAACCTGGTCGGCCGCGGCGGCGGCGACGTCAGCTTCCCGCAGGACGGCTACGTCTCCAGCCGGGCCAGATCGGCGTGAAGGACCTGGGCTCGGCGAACGGCACGTTCGTGAAGATCAACGGCTCGGCCGCAGTGGCGGCGGGCGACCTGTTGCTGGTGGGCGAGCAGATCCTCCGCGTGGACCCCGCCTGACCGACTGAGACCGGAGTTGCTCGAGCGTTCTAGCCGGATGCGCGCACCCATTCGGGTGGTGGGAGGACGTCCCCATTGTCGCGCATGACCTGAAGCATTGATTCCGCTGCCGCTAGCGCCTCGCGAACCGCGGCTTCGGCGCTTTCCCCGTGCGCGGCGCAATGCGGCAGGACAGGCACGCGCGCGACATAGCAGCCATCCTTCGGACTGTAGGCCACCGTCACCCGGTACGGGAATGCCTCAGCGGGTGAGCGCATCGATCGCCTCCAACACCTGTTCTACCTGATAAGGCTTCGCCTTCCCATCCGGCTGTCGCTGGAGGTTGCAAGTTCGAGGTGCTGGGCCCGGATGTCGGAAGATCCGGTGCGATCCCGCTTCCCGCGCAAGCTCGAATCCGAATCCCGTCAGCAGTGTGCACAGGTCATCGAGACGCACGTTTCGCGGGTTGTTTCGGATCCGTTCAAGCAGCTTCTCGCGGCGGCTCACCACGACGAGAATAGCCGCGGTGTCTGACGTGCCTACCCGGTGCGCTGCAGCTTCTCGCACAGCTCGCGGCGGACGCGGGCGCGGAACCGCTCGAGGCGCATCGTGACCGCGCTCTTGCCCACGCCCATGCGCTCGGCGATCTCGCGCGCCGAGAGCGTCCCGTCCAGGTAGAAGAGGCGGACGGTCTCCTTCTCGGGACCTTCGCGCAAGCCGTCGATCACCTCGCGGACGGCGCGCAGCTCGGCTTCCTTTTCCATCTGCTCGTTGGCGGCGGGGGCGCAGCCGTCGGCCAGATCGGCCTCGCGGCAGGCCTCCTCGGCCGCCTTGTCGTGCGTCGATCGGGCCGAGAGGTAGGAACGGGCGCGGTTGCGCGCGATGGTGAAGAGCCAGGCGGAGAAGCGATCCGGGTCCTTCAGGCTGGGCAGGGCGCGGAAGGCGCGGACGAACGCTTCCTGGACCACGTCGTCCGACTCGTCGGAGTCCAGCTCGCTGAAGCTGCCCGCGAGGCGCGATACGGCGCCGCGGTACCGGCGGTACAGATCCTCTTCCGCCAGCCTGGCGCGGTGTCCTCCGCTCAGCGCTTCTGCGACCAGCTCGCCGTCCGTCGCCGGCGGCGGCACGAGCTTCAGGCGGGGCGCCTGCAGGAGCTCGGGGAACCGGGGGGCGTTCGCGGTGCGCATGCCTTCTAGCACCCGGCGTGCCCATGCCAATCGTGCCAGCGCGTTCGAGTGAATCCGAGGGGTTGTGCGACGCGGCGCCGCAGGGCCCACCTCGGCCGACTGCGACATCCGTGTCAGGGCAGGCGCCCGATGTCGCGGATTCGAGATCGAGACCGCCGCTGCGCTCGGGCCGCGTTAATCTGCCGCGCCCATGCATGTGGTTGACGAGAAGGCCCTGTCGGAGCTGGG
>WNEY01003370.1_pt1 | contig 11985 bp, 10 predicted proteins | sample 5400531 | NCBI WGS metagenome assembly WNEY01 (sample SAMN13153338, study PRJNA577476) | soil metagenome | isolation source: 200 cm saprolite under Douglas fir tree site 1 | place: USA:California | collected 2015-04-18
ATTTGAGAGGAGCAAGCCGCCGGTCAAACCCGTGATTGCCAGTGTCGGGAGCAGTCTATTCATATTCACACCTCAAAAATTGGCACGATAGATGATTCGTAGAAATGCAAGCGAGAGTCGACCATTCGTGATATCTCGCTCTGGCTCGTCCGCCCGCGTTTGCGAGACGGACGAGCCAGAGAAGAGGGTTCATTGCTTACCGGCATTCGCCGTTTAACGTCCTCCGCTCACGGAATCGGCATAGTCGGGAGAGGCGCCACGCCGCAGATGGCCGATGCGCACGGCGGCAGAGGTGTGGGAGTCGGGATAAGGAAGCCGTTTCCTTGCCTCGACGGTGAACAATTTGGATCTGTGGCGGGATTGCACGTCGTGCACATCCCGGTGAACGTATTGATGTCGGGATACGGTCTGCTGAACCCGTCCGACAGTGTTTGGAGGAAGGCGACAATCTGGTTCTCCTCCGTATCCGTCAAGCCAAGTTTGCCGACGGTCATGTCTAGGTTGTTCTTGACCTCGGGCATGGGCCAGCAGTCTACCTTCTCGGTCTTTCCTGCCGGGCAGTGTCCGGAAGTGACGTCGAAGGGAAAGACATCGCGCGTGTTGTAGAAGTGCACGAGTTGCTTCAGGCTCTTGATGTAGCCGTTGTGGAAGAACTCCTTCTGGAAGTACGGTCCTGGAGCCTCCGTGGTCGGACACTGTGGTGGCACCAGGGCGACGTTGCGTGCCGAAGACGTCTGCATTTGGCCATCCGAAGTTGGCGCAAATTGTGTCCATGTATCATTCGGGCTTGCCCAAGAGCCGGGACCGCTTCGCAGGAAAGTTCCCAATCCCAAATCTCGGAAGCCGAAGCCAAATGGATTCGCGGTAAAGCCGAAGAAATCTGGCTTGTCCTGATAATAGATGGCATCCCTGGGATTCAACGGCAAGCCGAGATTAGCCGAGCCGAAGCAGGTGAACACCGGTCGCGTGTCTGCCGCAGCGCCAGTATCTTCGCCGTTCGGCGCTGTGCCTGTTGCAGGCGTTGGCGCTGTGGATCTGCCGTCCAGATGGCAGGAGTTGCAGTTCGCTTTGCCACGGAACAGGTTGTAACCCGTCATCTCGTCTCCAGTCAACGGATTGGTCGCGGGGTCATGCAGGAAGGCGTCGAACTTCGACGAGAAAGCGCTGACATCCGGTGAAGTTTCATATTGATCAATCGACTGTGCCCAGTGGTCATAGACATCGTTTGCGATGGAGCGGTCCGCAGAAGATAGCTTGATCGGCATGGTGTTCGTTCCGAACACGCTAGCCCCTCCTGGGGTTTCGCAAATTTCCTCGGTGTTGTGTGGGAACTTGATTGTATCTATGGCATCGCCCCATACTTCGATAAAGAAAGGCTTATACACGGCGGTCTGAAGCCGGAACGCGATGCAAGCCGTGTCCGGCAACGCGTGTTCTTGTGTATCGACCGGAGGGCCCTGCGCCTGTTCTTCGTCGGGACTCCCAAGCTTATAGCCGGTCGCCCTTGAATCCCAGAAGTTTCCACCAAAGAAGGCCTCCTGGGTTTGGTTGAAATTGAGAACGGGGAAACTGGGTGAATAGGTGTATCTCTGCGCTGTCCGCTTACCGGCCCGAAACTGGAACGATCCGGGATACGCGACCATCGTCAGGTTGACGGACGGAATCGGTCCGCTAAAGCCGGCGTACGGCATATGGCAGAACCCGCAGGCCCTGTCCTTGAATGGGGATATATTCTTGTCGAAATTCATGACCTTGCCCAGTAAGACGTTTAACCTTTGTCCGGTGTGGGCCAATATTGGCGGTTGATTTGTCAGCGTCGGCGGTGGCAGCGCTCGCAACTGCGCCAGCGCTTCGAATTCGATATTGTCAACTTCACGCAGGACCCGTGCTATCTCTGAATTCAAATCGGCCGGCAAAATACCGGGCGGGTATGGATTGTAAAACGGTGGTGGCGGCTCCTCGCGATCACCTTTCTGCGCTCCTGCGCTTGCGTTTTGTGCCGATACGAGCACGCTTTGAGAGGAGATGAGTAAAGTGGCGATGGCCGTGACGAAAACCGCCGATAACGCTATTAGTTTTCTTCGCTTCATGAGCCTGTCCTTTCGTGATCTATCGTTCGGAAGGGATACGATGGATGGATAGTCAGCGTTTTTGTTTGGACTGTAGAGGAGGACGTACTCCCGTATCATGAGGGACCGACGGATTCGAATGGCCTATGGACAATCTCGCGGTCCGCAGAAAATCTCACACCGACCTGGCAGGCAACCAGGGTAATTGCCTGTGCAGATCCCGATCTCTGTCGCACTGGATTGGGGTAGCGGGAGGGACTCGCCCGCAACCAACCCCCACAGAGATCACAACCACTTTGCAGCGTTTCCTATCTTTCTGCGTGCAACTGGAACACTGAAATAATCCAGGCGCGTAAGTAAATTCATTTGAAAATTGCCAGTTGACCTCGCCCGGCAAATTCCTATCCACAGCCGCATGATCATCCTGTTTTCTGACAATTACCATGTCTCAGATTCAATTAATTCGCGCAGTTTTCCTGTCGCTTGCTTGGCCGGTCCGAGGACAGCAAACAGAAAACGAACAGAAAAGACAATGTACACAATACGCGGGTCGTTCACAGGAAGAGGCCCACCCTCATCCGAAACCAATTTTTCGTTGCAAATGTCAGCAAGCGTAGGATTCTGCCTGCGTTGGTTGCCCAGGCGCTGCTGCAGAGTCTCTCTCGTACTTTGAATAAAGCGGCGGCTAGGCTGGATTAGGAATTATTACGAAGCGTGTTTCGTAAAGAGGTGGCGAGTCCTTACGTCAAACTTATTCCCCGGTAAATCTCGCATAATTAATTCACCAAAGAACTGGCAAGAAGGTTGCTGCGGGTTTCGATTCCGAGTTTCCTGAGGATGTTCGAGACGTGGAATTGTGCCGTGCGGTCGCATATGTTCAACTGGTACGCAATCTCCTTGTTTGTGAGGTGCCTGAAAAGCAGTTGGAGCACTTGACTCTCCCGCGCTGTCAGTGATTGCCCCGCGGAAAGCTGCGTATCAAGCAATGTCTTCATCTGCTTCACAAATGCCAGCAGTACTTGCGAAGGCACCCAAAGCCCGCCTCGGAGTATGGCAAGGGCCGCTTTTCTAAGTTCCGTTTTCCACTTCTTGTGCAAGGTCACAAAACCGTCGATTCCCCAATAAAACAAAAGCATCATTTCGCTCTCGGTGCTTTTATCGGGGGGCAAAAGGGCCAGAAATTTGCTACCCGGCGAATTGGCACGCAATCGGCCGCTCAACGGCCCCAAAGGCAAATTCAACGAACAACCGTCCAGCAGAAAAAGGCGCGGGCAATTCGACCGCTTAAGCGTCTCGGCTTCGCTGGCGGCGTGTGGCAGGAGGCGTTTGACAAGAAGCTCTTGAACAGAGAGAGCCTTTTCTATGTCGAGGGCACCCAGGTGGTGAGAGCTGACGACCTGAAGGGCGAGAGCCATCATAGGAGGATTCCTTCACTTTCACCGCGATGCTACAAGCGCAGGAACACGAGAAAGCTTTTCGTAATCTTCTTCAGCTAAACGCAGGGAAGCCGCCGCGACGTTCTGCTCGAGATGTTCGATCGAGGAAGTCCCTGGGATGGGCAATATCATGGGAGATCGCCGCAGGAGCCAAGCCAGCGCTACCTGCGTGGGACTCGCTTGATGTGCTTGCGCGATCCGGTTCAGCACGTCGCCGGCGACTTTGCCTGCCCCCAGTGGGAACCAGGGAATAAAGGCAATTCCATTGCTCTCACAATAATCCACCAAGTAATCCCATTCGCGGTCCGCAAAGCTATAGCGGTTCTGCACCGAGACGATCGGGACAATTCTGCGCGCTCGCTCGACGTGCTCTTGCGTGACGTTGGACAACGCGATCAGGCGAATCTTGCCTTCGTTTCGCAGTTGAGACAGGGTTTCCACCGAGACTTCAAACGAGACGACAGGGTCCGGAATATGCAGTTGATATACGTCGATACGGTCCAGGCGCAATCTCTTGAGGCTTCCCTCGACCGCCTTGCGAAGGTGCGAGGGAGTTGCATCGTGGGTCCACTGATTCGGGCCGGGACGGTTCCAGCCTCCCTTGGTTGCAATTACTAGGCCAGCCGGGTAGGGAAACAACGCTTCGGCAATCAGTTCTTCGCTTATGTACGGCCCGTAGGAATCCGCGGTATCGATGAAATTGATACCGAGCTCGACGGCCCGGCGAAGAACCGCTAGCGCCGATCTGCGATCTTTTGGCGGCCCCCAGATGCCTTCGCCGGTAAGGCGCATTGCGCCGAAGCCAAGACGATGCACGGAAATTTCCTCGCTTAGCAAAATATCTCCAGCCGCATTTGCAGAAAGCTCTTTCTTGTTCATAATTAGCCTCCAAAATTTCCCCTTTGACCCTGTCCCACGCTGCCTGTCGGTATCTCCTTGCCTATTTGAAAATCGCGGTGCTTCTAGCCAAGCCACTGTGGGTTGGCGTAGGTGCCATCGAACTGATGACTCGTTTTATAAAGCTCAAACTGGCCGGCTTCCGCAGCCTTCGCGGTTTTTGCGAGAAGCGCGGCAACTTGCGAAGAATCCATCGGCTGAAAACTTCGAGCAGCTTGGAGAGCTTGCTGAAGAATCGCAAGCGAATCGCAGCCAGTGATGACCACACTGGTTGGAAGACTCATGGAGTAGTGAAGGCACTCCACAGGAGTGGCTGTCTTACTCTCGAGAATAAAGTGGTCACCCATGGGCTTCATGCCAAGAACGCCGATAGCGTTCTTGAGCAGGACGGGCAAAACTTTCTTTTCGAAACTGTTGAAGTGCGCGTCCATTACGTTCAGAGGCATTTGAACGGTATCGAACGTGAAGCCGTGCTTTGCAGCGGTGTCTAGCATTTTCAAATGAGTGTCCGGGCTCTTGTGACCTGTGAAGCCGATGAAACGGACTTTGCCCGCCTTTCGCGCCTCCAGGACGGCCTCCATCCCTCCGCCTTGGGCAAAAATGCGATCCGGATCGATGTCGCGAATCACTTCATGGAATTGGAGAAGATCGATCCGGTCAGTCTGAAGGCGGCGCAAAGACTCGTTGATTTGACTAGCAGCGGCGGTTTTGGTGCGTCCGTCGATCTTCGACATTAGAAACGCTTTTTGGCGATAACCGTCGCGCAAAGCGTTGCCCATGCGGATTTCACTCTCGCCGCCGTTGTAGTCCCAGCAGTTGTCGAGAAAATTGACTCCCTCATCTAGTCCCGTGCGGATGATGCGAATGCTGTCCTGCGGATCCATCTGCTTGCCAAGATGATAACCGCCGAGCCCAATGAGCGAAACTTTCTCTCCACTGCGACCCAGCGTTCGATAAGGAATGCCATTCCTTGATTCCGACCGCGGGGACCGTTGCTCAGCGTGCGCCATAAGAATGGACGCTGCCGCGAACCCGAGGAACCCACGCCGTGAAATCCCGGAGTCCACGGCTTCGTGAATTCGTGAAGCTGGCGGGAGATGAGGATGAAGTGAATCCTTTTCGCCCTGTTCATTTCTGTCGTCATCCATGACGTACGTCCTACTTAGGGGGCTCGTCTCTGAAAGCACCAGCCCGATTGCTCGTGCAGCAATGCAGTCTACGGAATCCAGACTATTTTTTTCCGCGCAGCGAGTGAATGTACGCTACGAGCGAGTGAACCTGATCCGCGCTCAGCGAACTCTTGAAGGGAGGCATTCCCCCCTTGCCATCGGAAATGATTTGAGCGAGTTGCGCATCGGGCAGATTCTGGACTGCCGGTGAGCGAAGGTCCGGAACATTCATGCTCTTTCCGACTGCGGAGCCGCTTCCGTCTGGACCGTGGCACATCGCGCATTTCGTGCGAAACGTCGCACTGCTCGCCGCGCTGTCTGGACCGCGGTCAGCCCGCACAATCGAAACAACAAAAAACGTGAGGCCAACAAAAAACACCAACAGAATTGCAGAGGCAAACGTTACATGGTTTTGAGTCTTATCTTGCGTCATGGCTTTTCCTTTACTTGCAATTTTTCATCGAAGCTGCAAAAGCTTCTCCACGGTGCGGCAAGAACCGTTAACTTAAGCCGAGCTTTGAGATCGGCAAATCCCTTACTCTCTTCCCTGTTGCAGCAAAAATGGCATTGCAGAACGCCGCAATAAACGGCGGCACGCCCGGCTCACCAACGCCCGCCGGTGGAGCGTCACTCTCAACGATGTAAACGTTCGTTTGACTAGGAACCTCATTAATTCGAGCTACGGAATAGTCCTGAAAATTCGATTGGTCGATGACACCTTTTGTTGCCGTAATCTCGCCGCTTCGCGCCACGCTGGTGCCAAACACTGCTGCGCCTTCGAACTGGGCCCGAGTCGCTTCCGGATTTACGACCAAGCCCGCGTCCAGAGCCACATCCACTCGCGGAATTCGCACCTCACCCTGATCATTGACCTCGACCTCAACCACCGTGGCTACATACGTCAAGAAGCTCCTGTGCGCCGCAATTCCGACGCCGGTTCCCTTTCCATGCTTACGCTTTCCCCACCCGGATTTTTCCGCGACCACCTCCGTAACATTGCGCAAACGGCCGGTCTCCCAAGGATAGGCGTCCAACGCGGCACCATAATTCGGGTACTCCACGCCCTTGAAATCAATAGTGCGCGGATTTCCGATCAGGTCGAGTAAATAATCGAGCGGATCACGACCGACGGCATGAGCAAGTTCATCCGTGAAACACTGAATCGCAAAGGCGTGATAGATGTTGGCCACCGAGCGTAACCAGCCAATGCGGACGTGCGCTTTCGCGGGGCCATTCTCGATGCGAAGATTTGGCAGGTCGTAAGGAATGTCCGTCCAGCCTTGCTGCAGATGGCTAGGATCGCCATAAACCGCATTCACGTCAAAAATCGAAGGAATTGGAGGGAAGACCGAGCGCTGCAGCCACGCCGTCGGCTTCCCGTTCGCACCCAGAGCCGCCTTCATATACATGGAAGCGACGGCGTTGTAATAGTCGAACTTGATGTCGTCCTCTCGAGTCCAGACCACCTTCACTGGCCGCCCCATTTTTTTGGACAAAACCGCAGCCTCAGCAGCGTAGTCGGGCTTCGACTTGCGCCCAAATCCCCCACCGAGAAGCGTCACATGGCAAATTACGTCTTCCTTCGCGATCCCCAGCTCTTTCGAGACGATGTCTTGCACAGCTTGAGGATTCTGCGTCGGTGCCCATATTGTCGCTTTGCCGTCCTTGAATTCCGCGAGAGCAACCAATGGCTCCATCGCGGCGTGCGCTAGAAGCGGTACGTAGTAGTCCGCTTCCTGGATCTTTTCACCTTTGGCGAACACTGCGTCCGCGTCGCCAATATTGCGCACCACCTTGCAAGGACCGTGCGAAGTCGCTCGCAATTCATTCTTGTAGGAATCCGAGTTATAGCTTTCGTTTGCTCCGTTGTCCCAGGAAATATTCAGCTTCTTTCGGCCTTGAAACGCCGCCCACGTGTTATCCGCAATCACCGCGATGCCGCCGAGCGGTTGAAACCCCGGTGCTTGCTGGAATGGATCAATCGGAATAATCTGACTTACACCAGCGACCTTCAATGGTTCCTTGTCGTCAAACGATTTCACTTTGCCGCCGAGAACGGGCGGATGCTCAACTGACGCGTACACCATGCCGTCCACACGAGCATCCATGCCATATATGGCTTTCCCGGTCACAAGAGCTTCGAGGTCGTAGCTCACTTGCCCTTTGCCTACATACCGCCAGGCACTCTTTGGCTTGAGCTTCAGCTCTTCTCTTTTGGGTACCGGCAATTTCGCCGCAGCCTTCGCGAGTTCGCCGTAACCCGCTCTGCGGTTCGTCGAGCGGTGAACAACAACGTGCAAGTCGGTTTCGCACTCCGCTGCCGAAACTCCCCACTGCTGAGCCGCCGCTTGAATCAGCATAAATCGCGCAGTTGCTCCCGCCACACGCATAGCGTCGTAGAACGAGCGTATTGAGTGGGATCCGTCCGTATTTTGGTCGCCGTATCGGCTGTCTCCAAGCGCCTGCTCGATCTTCACGCGCTTCCAATCCGCGTCCAGCTCATCGGCGACAATGAGCGGCAGTGTGGTGCGGCTTGTCGTGCCCATCTCCGAGCGACTGGCCACGATCCAAACAGCACCGTCCGGGTCAATTCCGAGGTACACGCTCGGATGTAAGGTGGCGTGGTCCGCTTTGGTATCGTGCGGAAGTTTGTCGCCCGGCGACAACTTGTGGTAATAACGCACACCCAGCACAAGCGCGCCCGCCGCGATGATGCCCCCTGTCAGAAATCGGCGCCGGCTGACATTCTCAATCTGGCTCATGTCATTTCCCCCGCCGCTGCTTTAATTGCTATGCGAATCCGCTGATACGTTCCGCATCGGCAGATGTTCCCAGCCATCGCCTCATCGATTTCGTAATCGGCAGGTTTCTTTTTGCTGTTCAACAGCGCCACCGCCTGCATGATTTGTCCCACCTGGCAATAGCCGCATTGCGGGACGTTGATCTGCATCCAGGCCTTCTGAACGGGATGCAATCCATTCTTGTCGAGGCCTTCGATTGTTGTGACTTCTTTTCCGGCCGCGTCGCGCATAGTTGTTACGCAGGATCGTGTCGCTTGCCGATTCACGTGGACCGTGCATGCCCCGCAAAGCCCAACGCCGCATCCAAACTTCGATCCGGTCAACCCTAAGACGTCGCGCAGATACCAGAGCAGCGGCATTTCAGGTTCACCGCCGAAGGACTGGTCAACTCCGTTCACCTTAAGTTGAATCATTTTCCTGCTCTCGCTTAGAACGTATGCACTGGGAATGAACTTCACTCAACCCCATCAAATCTTGGCTGAATTGGCGCCGGATCACGTCCGTCCGTTGCCGTTAGAACCCAGCTGTGCGCGCTTTTCCATTTGCAGAATCACTGCTGAAAAATCCTGCTCCGCTCCTTCGTCCAATTGCCTCGCATTGATCTCAAAAGCAGCATCCGCCGCGGGCATTCGCGCTCCAACGGCAGCCGCGAGATTGAGAATCAACCCGAAATCCTTGTTCATTAGCCGAATCGGAAATTGCGGGCTGTAGTCGCTCTTCATCGCTCTCTCCAGTTTGCCCACATGGGCTGGCGCGACCACTGCAGTCTGCGACAACACTTCCAGCAAGCGCTTGCGTTCAAGACCAGCCTTCTCGCCGAGTGCGACGCCTTCGGCAATCGCCTGCATTCCGATTCCCAGTAATGTGTTCACCACAAGCTTCATCGTCGCTCCGGAGCCGCTCGGTCCGAGATAAAAATACTTCTTGGCGATAACGCGAAAGATCGACTCGGCAGCGTCGAAGCATTCCTTGTTTCCGCCCCCGAACAGGGTCAGCAACCCCTTTTCGGCGACAGGAGTGCTCCCCGATATAGTCACGTCTAGAACTTCAACTCCATGCTCTGAACCTAGTCTTGAGAGTTCCTGCGAGGTCTCTGGATATACCGTGCTCAGGTCGATGACCCGCGAGCCGCGATGCGCATTGGCGAAAACGCCGTCAGGTCCTCTATAAATGTCCAGGACAGCTTCGTCGTTCGGTAGGCACGACAACACGACGCTGCAACTGGAGGAAAGTTCTGAAAGGCTCTGCGCGACGTTGCCGCCATATTGAATTAGTCCCTCTGACTTACTGTAGTTCCGGTCGTAGGCTGTCAGCTTAAAGCCGGATTCAAGCAACCTCCGCGCGATCGGTCGGCCCATATAGCCGACCCCGACAAATCCAAGCCTATCGTTTTCCTGCGTGATTGGTTTCATGACGAATCGCCTTTAGTCTGAGCCTCCATTTCGATTTCAACTTCCACATTAGTCGAAAGCACGTGTTGCACCGTTTCTCAAGGGGAACCAAGCATTCATGCAAGATGTTGGCAGCAAGGAGGATACCGAGTTAAGCAGCGAGGACTTAACCCTCAGCTGGCGGGAGTTGTCTGTTCAATCCCTTGGACAGTGTCAGTCTGTTGGAAATTGGATGTTTTTTCCCGCGAGGGTTAGCAAGAATCGAAGAACCCAAGGGTTTTGCAAACAGGGTTTTGCAAACCGCTGTACGGAAAATCAATTCCTGAGTACAATTAGAAACAACGCGCGGGCGTCGTACGATGGCACTGAGGGAGCTGCCCAAGCTTCGGTTCAATCGGCCCCCTTGCATTAGCAGCACTCGCGAAACGCATCCTTATATATATATACGCCGATTTCCCGTGCATTCTGTCGAATAGGGGAGGGAATTGGCCGTGACAGTGTGGGATTCTAACCAACGACAGGGCAGCGTTCTAACCAACTGAACTACGTCCCCAGCCGTGGAATCAACAACTTAGCCTAAAACCTTGCAAATAAAGCCTTTGCAAGATTCGCATACAGCGCACTGTTCGCTTGCGGTGCATACGGTAGCAGCTGTCCCTGCCAAAACCGCCCATAAACCGCCCATAAAAATTAGCGCGCTCATGCGAGATTTATACTAACACAGCTGCCTCAAGAGACGAAACAGAGTCCGACAAATTCTTGACGAATCATTGCAGCAGGTTCGCAATCGAAATTGCGGCGTATGAATGGACCAAAAAAACGGACTCTGCAGCGAAAGCTAGAAGCCACGGATGAAAAACAGTAAGTTTGGATTACAAGCTTCCCCATGAACCTCTTCAGAACAGATTCCACCCGCAACTGATGGCGCAATCATAGCAGACGGGCGGAGAATACACCGCCGTATAGTCCTCGGAACTGCTGACGAGTTGAGAAGCATCGCCTCAGCACGCAAGATGGTCGTTGGACTGAGACGCGAAATCAACATAAACGACGTTCAGATTAGAAGGGAATCGATCAAGTTGGCTGACTTATCGCGGCATTTCCAGCAGCGAGAGCTTGCCGACCGTAATCCACGCATCTCATATTCAACGAAGAAGGCGTACGCCGGCTACTTGGAAAAAGTGGATTGACCCGCGCTGGGGCGAGTATAGGTTGTTGGACGTTCGGGCTGTAGAAGTCGAATCATGGCTGAAGTCTTTGAACCGAGCGGCAGGAACGCGCTGCAAAATACGGAATGTAATGAGCCTGTTGTTCAATCACGGTCGCCGTCACGACCTCTGCGACCGCAACCCCATTGAGTGGGTTCGCCAGGGCGCCAAACGCCGCACGGCGCCAGATATCCTGACCAGCGATGAAGTCCAGGAATTGCTCGCAAATTTGCGCTTTAGAGAACAAACCCTGGTCCTGATGGCCGTAACCACCGGCTTGCGGAGGAGCGAGTTGTTCGCGTTGAAATGGAGAGACGTGGACTTCCAAGCGAAACAGATTCATGTAACACGCTCGATCGTGCAGAACGTTATTGGCGTCTGCAAGACCGAAACCTCGCAGAAACCTGTTCCAGCTCACGATGATCTGATCAAGGCTCTCCGCGAATGGCATCGGCAAACGCCGTATCAATCGTCAGAGAGCTGGGTATTCGCGAGTCCGGTCAACCAGGGTCGCTGGCCTTTCTTGGCCCAGGAGATCATGCGGCGCCATATCATTCCGGTTGCGCGAAAACTGGGCATCACAAAGCGAATCGGCTGGCATACTTTTCGTCACACCTATTCGACGCTGCTTCGATCTACCGGTGCAGAGCTGAAGATCATGCAAGAGCTGCTGCGCCATTCGACAATTCGTGTGACTCTCGACACATACACGCAGGCAGTCACAACGGAAAAGCGAAATGCGCAGGAGGCAGTTGTGGCGCTCTTGTTCCGAGAAAAAACGCAGGAGACGTAAGCTCTGCTTGGAAAAACTCTATTTCCTGTACCTATTTTGTGCCTTTTTGTGCCCGCGTGAAAATGGAGCACTTTCGGTAAGTTCTTTAGAAAGAATGGCGGGGACGACGAGACTCGAACTCGCGACCTCTGCCGTGACAGAAAGTTTTTTCGTGAAAATAGCATCACGCCACACGGGCCGCGTTCAAACTCACTTACACGAATAGCCGACCAATTCGTCCA
>WNEY01003371.1_pt1 | contig 11982 bp, 6 predicted proteins | sample 5400531 | NCBI WGS metagenome assembly WNEY01 (sample SAMN13153338, study PRJNA577476) | soil metagenome | isolation source: 200 cm saprolite under Douglas fir tree site 1 | place: USA:California | collected 2015-04-18
ATCTTGCGGTACGTCGCGCGGGCGAGGCCGACGATGGCCGGTACATCGCGCGGATCGGAACGGACGAGCACGATGTCGGCGGATTCGATCGCGACGTCGGTGCCCGCGCCGATCGCGATGCCCACATCAGCCTCCACCAGCGCCGGCGCATCGTTTACGCCATCGCCTACCATCGCAACTGTGAAGCCACGCGCTTTGACTTCTCGAATCCGCGCGGCCTTTTGATCGGGCAGCACTTCCGCGAAGTAGTCGTCGAGTCCCAATTCCTGCGCGACCCACCGCGCCACTGCCTGGGAGTCGCCGGTAAGCATCATTGCTCGGATGCCCATTTGCTTCAGCCGCTGGAGCGCCTCGCGAGACTCGGGACGGATGATATCCGCGAGCGCAATGGCTCCGACTATTCTTGAGTCCAGCAGTACGTACACGACCGTCTTCCCCTGCTCCGCCACGCGCGCCACGCGGGCGTCACCCACGGCCTGGCTACGCTCCTTCAAGAATCCCGGGCTTACGACCTTCACCTCCACGCCTTCCACTATTCCGCGTGCACCTTTTCCCGGAATTGCGTTGACTTCGGACGCCGACGGATAGCTGATCCCTCGTTCCGTTGCGGCGCGCACGATGCCCGCTGCGATGGGGTGTTCCGAGCGGCTCTCGAGTGCGGCGGCAAGCCGCAGGATGTCGGCTTCACTGCGTCCGTCCAAAGAGATCACATCCGTAACGCCGAATCGTCCCTCGGTGAGCGTGCCCGTCTTGTCGAAGACGACGGCGTCGAGCGCGCGCGCCCGCTCGAAGGCCGCCCGATCGCGGATGAGCAGCCCGTTCCGCGCCGAGATCGCGGTCGAAACGGCCACGACGAGGGGAACCGCGAGGCCGAGCGCGTGTGGACAGGTAATCACCATGACCGTCACCATCCGCTCGAGAGCGAAATCAAAGCTGCGTCCACCCGCGAGCCATGCTATCAGCGTGGTTGCGCCCGCGGCAATCGCGATCACGGTGAGCCACATCGCCGCGCGATTGGCGAGGTCTTGCGTGCGCGAGCGGGTCTCCTGGGCGCGGCGCACCAACTCGATCACCTGCGCGAGATACGTCTCCGCGCCGGTGCGAGTGATGCGCAATGTGATCGCCGCTTCCCCGTTCACCGATCCGCCGAGCACCGCATCGCCCGGACCCTTCTCCACAGGTTGCGATTCGCCCGTCAGCAGTGCCTGGTTGACCGTCGTCTGGCCGTCGGTGATCGCGCCGTCCGCGGGAATCCTCTCGCCGGGTTTAGCCAGCACCAGGTCACCCTGCCGCAGCTCCGTGACAGGGACGTCATCGGTCGATCCGTCGGAGCGCAAGCGGTGCGCCTCGGCTGGAAGCAATCGCACCAACTCCTCGAGAGCCCGCGAAGCGCCCAGCACGGAACGCATCTCGATCCAGTGGCCCAGCAGCATGATGTCGATGAGCGTCGCGGTTTCCCAGAAGAACACCGTGCCGCTAAGGCCGAAGACGACGGCCGCGCTGTAGAGATAGGCCACGCTGATCGCAAGGCCGACGAGCGTCATCATGCCCGGCAGCCTGTTTCGCAGCTCGGCCACCAGTCCTGTTAGGAAGGGCCAACCACCATACAAGTACACGGCCGACGCGAAGCCGAACTCGACGTACCGCGCGCCCGGAAACGTGAGGACTCCACGGAGCCCGAGGAGATGTTGGACCATTTCAGACGTCGCGAGCACCGGAATAGTCAGCGCCAGCGAGATCCAGAAGCGGCGCCGGAAATCATCCGCCATGCTGGCGTGACCGGCGTGGCCCTGATGGCTCGCTGACATCGCCATGGGCGACGGACGCAAGCCGTGATCAGCATGATGAGAGTGATCGTGTTTCATCACTGCTCGACCCTCCTGCGTCGCCACAAGAAATACAGGACTGGAATGACCACCAGCGTCAGCACCGTTGATGTGATCATTCCGCCGACCATCGGCGCTGCGATCCGCTTCATCACATCTGCCCCCGTGCCCTGACTCCACAGCGCCGGCACGAGGCCGAGCATGATCGCGAGCACCGTCATCAACTTTGGTCGCACGCGATTCACTGCGCCGTGCTCGATCGCGCCGACGAGCTCCGTGAGCGTGGGATGTCGCCCGTCCTGCGCGATGTCCTTCCAGGCGTGATCGAGGTACACCAACATGACCACGCCCGTCTCGGCCGCGACGCCCGCGAGCGCGATGAATCCGACTGCCGCCGCGATCGACAGGTTGTAGCCCAGCAGCCACATGATCCACACGCCGCCGACCAGCGCGAACGGGAGGGATAGCATCACGATCGCCATTTCGCCGACCGTGCCGAAGGTCAGATATAGTAGAAGGGCGACGATCGCGAGCGTGAGCGGCACAACGACTTGTAGGCGGGCCTTAACGCGCGCGAGTGCTTCATACTGCCCGCTCCAGCGGAGCCAATAGCCGGTCGGTACACTGACTTCGCGATCGACCAGCGCGCGGGCCTCGCTCACGTAACTGCCCACGTCGCGGCCGCGCACATCGATCGAGACCTGGTCATACAAGTATCCGCCCTCGCTGCGAATCATCGCCGCACCGGGACTGAAGCGGATATCGGCGACTTGGCCGAGCGGCACCTGTGCGCCATCCGGCCTGCCCACCAGAATCCGCGCAATCTGTTCGGGATCGTCGCGGAAATCCTGCGCATAGCGGACCGCAACGGGGTAACGCTCCCGGCCTTCGACCGTTGTCGTGATCTCCTCGCCGCCGAGCGCCAGGCTGATCACTTGCTGGGCATCGCCAGTGGTGAGACCGTAGCGGGCGAGCGCGTCCGCCTCCGGCCGGATGTCGAGATAGCGGCCGCCAAACGAGCGCTCGGCGTACACGCTCGCGGTGCCGGGCAGCGGAGCAAGGACCCGCTCGATATCCTGCCCGATCCGCTGGATGGTGGCGAGATCGGGCCCGACGATCTTTACCGCCAGCGTGGTGCGGACGCCGGTAGACAGCATATCCGTCCGGTTCTTGATGGGCATCGTCCACGTGTTCACCACGCCGGTGAGCCGCAGGCGCCGATCCATTTCCGCGATCAGGCGATCCTGCGTCATTCCCGCCCGCCACTCCGACGCGGGCTTGAGGTTCACGACCGTCTCCACCATCGACATCGGCGCCCAGTCCGTCGCTGTATTCGCCCGCCCCGCCTTCCCCCAGACAGACTCGACCTCCGGAAACGTCATGAGGATGCTGTCCTCGACGTGCAGCAGCCGGCGCTGGGTCGTGAGCGAGACCGCGGGCAGCGTGTTGGGCATGTACATCAGCGAGCCCTCATTGAGCGGCGGCATGAACTCACTGCCGAGACCGGCGAATGGCAGCAGCGTCAGCACGAGAATCGTGGCCGTTCCTCCCAACACCAGCCAGCGCGCCTCGAGCGCCCAGCGCAGAATCGGCCGATAGATCCGGATCGCCCAACGATTGATTGGGTTCTCTGCCTCCGCCCGGATCTTTCCCTTCACGAACCAGCCCATGAGCGCCGGGATGAGCAGGACCGAGAGGAACGCCGCGGCACTCATCGCGAATGTCTTGGTCAGCGCGAGCGGACGGAATAGCCGGCCCTCTTGATCCTCGAGTGTGAAGACCGGCAGGAAGGATAGTGTGATGATGAGCAGCGACATGAATAGCGCCGGCCCGACCTCGCGCGCCGCGGCAAACACGCGCTCCCAGTGGGGCCGATCCGGCTCGCGCTCGATGTGCTTGTGCAGGTTTTCGATCATCACGATGGCCGCGTCGATCATCGCGCCGATCGCGATCGCGATTCCGCCCAGGCTCATGATGTTGGCGTTGATGCCGAGCCAGCGGATCAGCGCCAGTGCAATCAGCACGCCGAGCGGCAGGGTGGCGAGAGCAACGAGCGCGCTGCGCGCGTGTAACAGAAACAGCGCGCAGACCAGCCCGACGATGATCGATTCCTCAATCAGCGTGCGCCACAACGTCTTGATGGAGCCGTGGATCAGGTTCGAGCGGTCGTAAGTAGGAACAATGCGCACACCGGCCGGCAGCGACGGCGTGATTTCGGCGATGCGTTGCTTCACCGCATTGATCACGCGCAGGGCGTTCTCGCCGTAGCGCATGACGACTACGCCGCCCACCGCTTCCCCCTGACCGTTCAGCTCCGCGATCCCGAGCCGCAAATCGGGCCCGATCGTCACGCGCGCGACATCGCCGACGCGAACCGGGCGCCCCCCAGTACCTGCCCCGAGCGCGACCTTCGCGATGTCTTCCACGCCGCGGAAATAGCCAAGCCCGCGAATCGCGTAATCCGCGCCCGCAACTTCAACCGTGCGCGCGCCGACGTCCTGGTTTGCCCCTCGCACTGCTTCGACCACCTGACGAGCTTCGACGCCGTACCCGAGCAGTCGCGCCGGGTCAAGCAGCACCTGATACTGGCGCACGTACCCACCCAGGCTCGCGACCTCGGCGACACCGGGCACGGACTGCAGCGCGTACCGAACCTGGAAATCTTGAATCGAGCGGAGCCGATCTGGTGGATAGCCCGGACCTGCGAGCGCGTACTGGAAGACCCATCCCACGCCGGTGGCGTCGGGTCCGAGGCGGGTCTTGGCAGCGGCCGGCAGGCGACTCTGGATGGCGTTGAGGTACTCGAGCACCCGCGACCGCGCCCAATAGAGGTCGGTTCCGTCCTGAAAGATCACATACACGAATGACGAGCTGAACATCGACTGCCCGCGCACCGCCTTCACGCGCGGGACCGAGAGGAATTGCGTGACCAGTGGGTACGTCACCTGATCCTCGACAACCTGCGGTGCCTGCCCTGGGTAGTCGCTGTAGACGATCACCTGTGTATCGGAGAGATCGGGGATCGCATCCACCGGCATCGTGCGCAGCAACCATACGCCAGCGACGAGGACGAAGAGCGCGCCCAGCGCAACGAGCTCGCGTCGGCGGATCGCCCATCCAATCACTTTCTCGATCATGGCCGTCTCCGCGACGTGTCCATGCCGCCCATGTTGAGGCCCATCCCCATCTGCAGCATCAGTCCCTGAATTGCGGCGGCGAGGTTGGACTCCGAATCGAGCAGATACGTGGCCGATGCGACGACTTCGTCGCCCGCTCTGACGCCCTGGACGATTTCCACCAATGAGTCACCACGCGCACCCACGCGTACCTCACGCGGCACGAACCGGCCGTCGCCGCGATTGACGAACACCAGGTCCTTCGTGCCGGTGGGGAGAACAGCTGTGAGGGGCACGGTGACCGCGCGTCGTCCGGCGCGGGAAAGCTCCGCGGTGGCGAACATCCCCGGCCGGAGCGCACCTGACGTGTTGGCGACTTCGACGCGCGCCGTCAGCGTGCGTGTCTTCTCGTCGAGCTGGGGATAGATGAATGTCACGCGGCCTTGGAATGTTCGGCCGGGAAGCGCGTCGACGATGATGGTCGCCGGCGTGCCCACGCGCACCGCTGCCGCATCCTGCTCGAAGATCGCGACGTCGACCCACAGCTCGCTGCGGTCGGCGATGAGAAACAGGTTCGTCCCCGCCTGCACCGCCTGACCCGCGATGACGTTTTTCTCCGTGATTTCGCCGGAGCGCGGAGCTCTGAGCGTGAGCGTCCGCGCGACCGTACCGCGCGCCTCCAGACTGTCGATCTGATCAGGCGGGATATCCCACAACGTGAGCCGGCGGCGGGCGCTCGCCGCGAGCGTGTCGTCCCGCAGCCGCCGTGCGAGGAGATACTCCTCTTGCGCGCTCACGAGATCGGGCGAGTAGAGCGCGAGCAAGGGCTCCCCCGCGGTCACGCTCTTGCCGACATAATCCGCGTAGAGCTTCTCCACCCAGCCGTTGACGCGCGCGTTGACGTAGGCCTGTCGCGGCTCGGCGTACTTGAGCATGCCTACGGCGCGCACAGACGTCTGAATTGGTCGATCAGTCGCCCGCGCGAACGTGATGCCGAGTCGCCCTGCCTCGCCCCGATCGATGGGCACACCACTCGTATCGGGCGCCTGCGACGCGCCTGCCATACCTGGCATCTCGGCCATCGATTGATCCGGGGTGTTCTTCTTGCGACAAGCGCCCAAGACAAGCAGGCCACCGAACAAGGCAATGATTGTGCGTTTCATGGCCGGGACTCCTCTGCAGTCAACTGCCGCAGCCTGACGAGTTGAGTCTGGTAGTAGGCGGCCACCTCGGCTGCTTCGAGCTCGGCTCGATAGCGGGCATCTTCGACCGAGAGCAGCGTGAGAAACTCGGCCCGACCCACTTGATAGCTGCGCAACACCGACTCGACCGTGCCTTGTGCCGCCGGAACCACATGGTCCACGAGAAGCGCGAGTCGCTGCTGCGCGGCGGCGACGCGCGCCGCCGTTTCCGTGACGTCGCGTCCGAGCTGCAACTCCGTGTCGCGCAACTCCGCGCCGGCCGCCACATAGTCTGCCCGGGCTGCATCGGTCAGCCGATGCTGTTTGCGCCCGGCCCAGAGCGGCAGCCGAACCCCGACGGAGGCCGAGAAGAAGTCCGGAGGGTTGAAGTTGAATGAGCGAGGCCTGTATCCGTATCGCAGGATGAGCGTGAAGTCGGGGCGTCCTCCAAGACGCTCGACTTGGATCATCCGGGCCGCTTCATCGAGCGCAGCGTGCCGCGCAGCGAGCCGTGGATGCGTGGCCACGGCGGCGGCGACCAGCGAATCGGTCGACGGTGGTGGCGTTGCCCCGGCCCGCACGGCAGCCACATCTATCGGGACGACCGGGAATGCATCATCTGGGGCATGGTTCCGCAGCGCGTTCACTGCCGCGAGCGTACTCACCCGTTCGCTCTCCGCCGACAGCGTTTCCAACTGCAGGCGATCGCGCGCGAGCTTCGCCTGGAGCGGATCACTCTGAGGCGCCGAGCCGGTTCCGTACCGGGTCGTGCTGAGCTGCACGGCCGCATCGAGCAGCGTCAGTTGGTGGCGGAGACTCGCCAGCGCCGACACGGCGTATTGCAGGCGGTAATAGGCGTCGGCCATCATGCCGGTGATCTCGCGGCGGGTCGCCTGCTCTTCTGCGTGCGCCCCGGCGGCGGTCGCCTTGGCCGCTCCTGCCCGCGCGCCGAGGCTGCCCGGCCACGGAAAGTTCTGACTCAGCTCGGCATCTAGCTCGGTGAAGTCGCTCTGGTTGAAGGCGAAGCGGGGCAGCACCAGATCCATCACGCCGGCGGTGAGCATCGGATCGGGCAACGCGCCTGCGGGACGGATCCGCAGCATCGCGGCACGAGCGGCCGCCTGGCGCTGAGCGACCGTGGGATTCTGCACGAGCGCCTCCTGCACCAATGCGTCGAGGAGCGAATCGCGCTGCTGAGCCAATACCGGCGTGGCCGAGCACACGAGCACGGTGGCCCAGACAAATCGACGGATGTTCATGCCTCTCTCCATCCAACAATCCCGGCAAAGTGGCCGGGCCGACGCGGGCGTTAGACGCGCCGCGTCAGGACACACGACTCCTGGGAGAGGCTAGGCTTGGGGCGGCGGAGGGAGCGGCGGTTGCGGGTCGGCCGGGGCGAACGTCGCAATGCCGAAGCCGACAGTGTGGGATTCTCCTGCGGGAACGAAAACGGCTCCACCCAGCGCGACGACTGCCGTCGCCGTGGTCGCGCAGAACGCGGAATTGGCGCACGGGGTAGCGTGGGTCGTCGCAGCAACGACCGGACTGGAAGGGTGAGACGCCATCTGTTGGTCGCAGTTCGCCGGCGTCGCTCGTTGGACTTGGTTACAGAAAAGCGGCAAGCCAACCGGCAACATCTGGCCGCTCAAAAGCAGCGTAGCGACGAGTCTGACGAATGAGAGTTTCATGGGCGCTCGCGAATATACCACGACGCCGTCGGCATAGTCACGCCCCGTTAGGACCGCACGTACCCAAAGCCTCGTTCGTGCGCCTTGGTCATCGTGACCAGTACATCTGGAACGATGACCACACCCGGTAATGCGTGCGCTACTAAGTCGGCGTGGATGTCCACTGCAGCGCCCCCCCCGCCCCCCCCGCCCCCCCCGCCCCCCGCCATCCCGCTCTTCGCGAGCCGCCCCGCCCAACGCGTCAACGCATTGTTGCACAGCGCGAATACCACGCCGCGCTTCTGGAGGGCTTCCATCGACGTATCGGGTTCGCCGTCGGCGACGGGGTCGCCGGGCTTGGGGTGGGCGAACCAGTTGCGGACCAAGGGCGCGTTCGTCGTGGGATCCGTTAGGCTCAGGGCGACGCCGAGCTGATACTTTTCCCACATCGCGTCCTGGAGTCCGAGCGGCGTGGTCCGCGCGTACAGCGTCACGACGACGCTGACATCCCGTTCTTCGACGCCGAAAGCATTGCGCCAGGCATCGAGATAGTTGCGCAGGTGGCGCAGCGCGGTACCGCCCTCGGGTTCCGGGACGTCGAACAGCTGCCGGTGCTTCCCCTTGAGATGATCAAGCCAGCCATCCGAGGGCTGCTGGGCAACGAATAACCGCGGCATCCGAGCGTCCGCGCCCAGGGCCAGCCCCGCGCCAAGGGTCGCGACTGCGCCGACGAATCCGCGGCGATCGGTGGTGTTGGAACGGGAATCAGACATAGGATTTCCCTCCTGTAGGCGGCTACGCATGTCCCGCCCAGGCTGTCTCGCCGGGTGTATACGGCACGCACGGATCAAACCGCCCCGGGGTCTCCCGATAGCGCATCGCCTGGGTGCAGCCGATTTCCGATGTGAAGTAGCCGAGCAAAGCGAGCTCCTTGATCTGGCGGAAATAGTGTGGCGCCGCCGGTGGCGTGTCGTCCCTGTGCGTCTCCCCGTATGCCTTCTGCTCACGGTCGAGTCGCTCGAGCAGCGCCAGACGCTGAGCGGGCGTCGCCGACATGAACGAGGCCTCGTTCAACTGGCGCAAGCCATCGCGGAAGGTCTGTTGATCGCGGTCTTCATAGGTGTCGGTCACCATCAACGCCATGAACGCGCCCACATGCGCGGCCTTCGCGCCGGGTGTTTTCGTCTCGGGGAGAATCGTGTCCGCGACCTCGTCGAGAAGGGCGATGTCCTGCGCGGTAAACATCCCTGCCCCAGCCTGCGCGGACGCGGCATTCCGCTGCGCTCGCTCGCACGCCTCGAGCAGGCCGCTGCCGCCGATCAGCGCGACGCTGCCCAGCAGGACGGTGACACGTTTGATCGCTTCGCGCCGATCGATCACATGAGTCTGTTCAGTTTCCGACATGGTTCCTCTGAACGGTTAGAGGTTGTTGCGCTTGAGCTCGTTCACGGCGAAGTCCGCCGCGCGCGCCGTGAGCGCCATGTAGGTGAGCGAGGGATTCGGACAGGCCGTGGAGACCATGCAGGAGCCGTCGGTCACGAAGACGTTCGGCGCATCCCACACCTGATTGTGCGCGTTGAGCACCGACGTCTTCGGATCCCGGCCCATCCGCGCCGTTCCCATTTCGTGGATCCCCATTCCGGGGAAGTAGCCGTTGTCATACGTCCTCACATGTTTCACACCCGCCGCCTCGAGCGTCTCCGCCATGTCGTTCATCATATCCTTGCGCATCAGGTGCTCGTTCTCACCGGTCGCGCAATCGATCGCGAGGACGGGCAGGCCCCATTTGTCCTTCTTGGATGAGTCGATCGTCACCCGATTCGCATGGTCGGGGAGCATTTCTCCGAACGCGGTGGCCCCGATCGTCCACGGTCCGGGCTGGGCCATCTCATCCTTGAACGCCGCGCCCACCCCCAACTCGGCGACCGCGCGCGACCAGCCCTGACGACTGGCGCCGCCCTGATAGCCGAAGCCACGGAGGTATACGCGCTTGTCGCCGAACAGATTGCGGTAACGCGGGATGTAAAATCCCGTCGGCCGCCGGCCGTAGTAGTACTTGCGATCGAGGCCTGGCTCCTCCAGCGTGCCCGACGCGCCGGCGCGGAAGTGGTGATCCATGAGATTGTGTCCCAGCTCTCCGGAGCTGCTCCCCAGGCCGCCGGGCCACACATCGATCGCGGATCGCAGCAGCAGCCAGGTTGAATTCAACGTCGACGCGCAGAGGAAGATGATGCGCGCCGTGTACTCGGCGGTCTGCATGCTGACCGCGTCGAGCACGCGCACGCCCGTCGCACGTTTCTTGTCGCGGTCGTACAAGACCTCCGTGACGATCGCGAACGGCTTGAGCGTCAAGCGGCCGGTGGCGACCGCCGCCGGCAACGTCGACGACTGCGTGCTGAAGTACCCGCCGAAGGGACAGCCCAGCCAGCAGGCGTTGCGATACTGGCATTTCGTGCGTCCTGGCAGTGGTTGCGTGAGGTTCGCGGTGCGGCCCGGGATGATCCGGCGCCGGCCACCGAACTTTTGCCGGAGCCGTCCCGCGATCAGGTCCTCGCCGCAGTTGAGCGGCATCGCCGGCTGGAACTGACCGTCCGGGAGCTGCGCCATCCGTTCACGCGATCCGGAGATGCCGGCATGCCGTTCGACGTAGTCGTACCAGGGCGAGATATCGGCGTAGCGGATCGGCCAGTCGACCGCGACGCCGTCGCGCGCGTTGGCCTCGAAATCGAAATCGCTCCAGCGATAGCTCTGGCGACCCCACATCAGCGAGCGGCCGCCGACGTGGTAACCGCGGTACCAGTCGAACCGCTTCACCTCGGTGTAGGGCGACTCCTGGTCGGAGGCCCACCAATCGAGGTTCGTTTCGTTCAGCGGATAGTCGCGTTTCAACACTGGGTAGGCCAGCTCCATCGCCTTCGTGCGACTGCCGCGATGCGGATAGTCCCACGGTGCCTTGGTGGCATTCACGTAGTCTTTGATGTGCTCGATGTTCTTGCCCCGCTCGAGCAGCAGCACCTGCAGGCCTTTTTCCGTGAGCTCCTTGGCGGCCCAGCCGCCGGAGATCCCTGACCCTACGACGATCGCATCATAGTTCTGAGACTGCACGGTTCCTCCATCAGGCAGCGAGGGTTCTGATTTCCCGCAGCACCAGCTCGATCTCTTCCGGCTTGTTCATGATACCCGCGGAAACGCGCGCGTACGAGACCTTATAGGGTGATGTTGTCGTGCGAATCTTCTTCTCAGCAAGTCGCGCCACGATCTGCTCCGGCGTCATCCCACGCACTTCGAAACACGAGATCCCGCCGGAGAGCGCCGGATCGCGCGGCGTGTGCAGCGTCAGGCCGGGAATCCTGGCCGCGCCTTCTCGGAACGCTGCGTTCAATTCTGCAATGCGCCCTGCGATGCGGTCTCGTCCAATGGTGCGGTGCAGGTCCACTGCCGCCGGAACGGCGAGCAGGTGCTCGTAGGCAAGAAACCCGCCCGGCGAGACGAACGCTGCCTGCGTGGGTGGCAATTCCGCGCGATCCGCCCACGTCCCGAACGTCGTGTCGATGCCGTCCGGATCGAAGCTGGGAATCGTCGGTCGCAGCTCGGGCCAGGCATCCGCGCGGCCCCACAGGAACCCGGTCCCGCGTGGCGCGAACAGCCACTTGTGCGTGCCGCTCGCGAAGAAGTCGGCGCCGAGTCGCGCGACGTCCACGTCCTGATTCGCAAACCCGTGCACCCCGTCCACGATCAGCAAGCAGCGATCTGGGCTTACCCGGCCGCGATTGGCGCGCGCCACGACTTCGGCGATGCGGTCAATGGGGAGCTTCACCCCGGTGGACGAATGCACCCAGGTCACACCCACCGCGCGGGTTTTGGCGGTGATCGCGCGACCGATGCGGTCCGCGATCTGGTCGGCATTGGCGGTGGCCCCGCTGTCGTACAATGGGATATACCGGACGCTCGCGCCCGAGCGCGCGGCCGAGTAGCGGATTGACTCGTGATGCGAGTAGTGGTCGTGCTCGGTGGTCAGAATCTCCTGATCAGCGCGAATCCGGAGGCCATGATAGGCCATCGCCAACGCGCTCGTCGTGTTCGACGTGAACGCGATCTCCGTGGGACTTCCTCCCGTATAGTCAGCGAGCGCGCGCTTGACCGCCGCGAAGGGCCGCCCTTCCGCATCGGTGAAGGCCGCGATCTCGATCCA
>WNEY01003373.1_pt1 | contig 11979 bp, 12 predicted proteins | sample 5400531 | NCBI WGS metagenome assembly WNEY01 (sample SAMN13153338, study PRJNA577476) | soil metagenome | isolation source: 200 cm saprolite under Douglas fir tree site 1 | place: USA:California | collected 2015-04-18
CGCCGGGTCGTCACCCTCAACTAGGTAGGGCTTGTACCCGTAGCCCACGAACAGGCTCTGTAATTCCTCCGACCCGATCCGCGCCAATATCGTGGGATTGGCGATCTTGTACCCGTTCAAATGCAGGATCGGCAGCACCACCCCGTCGCTCACCGGGTTGAGGAATTTGTTGGAGTGCCAAGAAGTTGCCATCGGTCCAGTTTCCGCCTCGCCATCGCCGACGACGCAAGCGGCGATCAAGTCCGGATTGTCGAAGACCGCGCCAAAGGCATGCGACAGCGCGTAGCCAAGCTCGCCGCCCTCGTGGATCGAGCCGGGCGTCTCGGGCGCGGCATGGCTCGGAATGCCCCCAGGGAAGCTGAACTGCTTGAACAATCGCTGCATGCCCCGCGCGTTCTGCGGGACATGCGGATAGACCTCGCTGTAGGTGCCTTCGAGCCAGGTATTGGCAACGATACCGGGACCGCCATGGCCGGGCCCGGCGATGTAGATCAGGTCGAGGTCGCGGGCCTTTATGACCCGGTTCAGGTGCACGTAGATGAAGTTGAGCCCCGGCGTGGTTCCCCAATGACCGAGCAGACGCGGCTTGATGTGATCGAGCCTCAGTGGCTCTCTCAGCAGCGGGTTGTCGAGCAGGTAGATCTGGCCGATCGACAGGTAGTTTGCCGCGCGCCACCAAGCGTCGATCAGGCGGCCTTCTTCATCCGACAATGGATCGCCCGTTTTTTGCAGAGCTGTATCCGGGGGCATCGCGAAATCCTTATGTTTGCGGCTGCTGCTTCAGGCGGTCGAGCACTCGCCGGGTATGGCGCGCGACCATCAGGTTCTCGTCGGTCGGCACCACCCAGGCCGACACCAGTGAGCCGGGTGTCGAAATCCGGGGCCCGCCTGCGACGTTGGCCGCATCGTCGAGCCTGATGCCGAGCCAGCGTGCGGCGCGGCACACCCGGGCGCGGATCTCGGCCGCGTTCTCGCCAATGCCTCCAGTGAACACGAGCGTATTCAGCCCACCCAGCGCTGCCGTGAGCGAGCCCAATTCCCGCCCGATGCGGTAGACGAACAGGTCGACCGCCTCCTTTGCGGCGGGCAGACCGCTCGCCAGCAAGGTCCGCATGTCGCTCGACAGGCCGGAAACGCCAAGCAGACCCGATTGCTCATAAATCAGGTGCTCGACCTCCGCCGCGCTCATGCCTTCATGCTGAAGGAGGTAGAGGATCACGCCGGGGTCGAGGGCCCCGGTGCGCGTCCCCATGACCAGACCGTCGACCGGGGTGAAGCCCATTGTGGTGGCGATGCTGCGGCCGGCGTCGATGGCGCACAGGCTGGCGCCATTGCCGAGATGGGCGACGATCAGCCTGCCGCGGGCGCAATCGGGAGCGACCTGCGGCAGCGCCGACACGATGTATTCATAGGAGAGGCCGTGAAAACCGTAACGCCGCACGCCCTTTGCGGTGAGCGAGCGCGGCAAAGCAAACTGCTGGGCTAGCGGCGGTTGCGTCCGGTGGAAAGCGGTATCGAAGCAGGCGATCTGCGGTACCTGGGGTGCGACCGCGACGACGGCGCGGATCGCGGTAATGTGGTGAGGCTGGTGCAGCGGCGCGAGCGGGACCAGAGCCTCAAGATCGGCGATGACCCGCTCGTCGATCACCACTGGCTCAGAGTACGTCATGCCGCCGTGGACGACACGATGGCCGACCCCGGCGAACCCGGCTTCGCTGCCAATATGGGCTGCGAACCAGTCATGGATCGCTGTGATCGCCGCCTCGTGATCATCGGCTGCGGCGGGCTGGTCAGCAAGCTCGCGGCCCAGTCCATCGGCGACTTCAAGCCGCGGCGCGGTCCCGATTCCAGCAACTTGTCCATGCACGCCGATTGCGAGCGACCGGTCGGCCATCGTCTCGAAAACCGAAAACTTAATGCTGGACGAGCCGGCATTGATGACGAGGATCGGTTCCTTCATTTCATCCTCCACCTGCCGCGCTCGACACCGCCGGCTTTTGGGCACCAAACACCAAGCGGCGGCGGTGACCTTGCGGAAATGGGCACTGGCCTTCAGATCGACAGCATGTCCCCTCCGCTCACCCGAGGCCGCACCAGCACGCGTGCATAGAACAACGCGAACATACCGAAGGCACCGCTCCATGCGACTCCCGCGAGATTCAGCATCAGCAGGTAGTCACCGCCACCGATTGGCGCCAGCAGCCGCAGGATCGCGGCCAATGTCACGAGCCCGTAGATCGCGGTCGTGTACGGGCCAGCGGCGAGCGGCCGTCCGGTATGGCCGAGCGATGCTCGCGTCATCACGGCGAGGGTCATTGTGCCGATCGCGCCGACGGTAAGTGCGTGCAATGCCGCCGTCTCAGGCAGGAGCGGCATCAGGCCATTGAGGCCGAGGAGGAGAAAACCGAGTGCGAGCCAGAAATAGCCGAGGTGGAGAACCCCAAGAAGCGGCTCGCGCCAAGTCGTAAACCCGCGCCAGCGTGCCAGCCGTATTCCAAGAGCGACACCGGCCACGAGTTCGAGATAGGAAGCGACGGGGCCGTCCGGCGCAATCACCCAGCCGAGCAGCGCCAGCATCGTCGTTGCGAGCGCGGCCCGATCGAGCCGGCCAAACGGCGCGGGCACGGCAATTTCGGGGCGCTGCTTCGCCAGCCAATTCTGCGTGAAGCTGGGAATGATCCGGCCGCCGACAAGGCTGATGAGCATCAGCAGTGTGGCAACACCCAACCGGTTGCCGAACTCGGCGGATGGGGAAATGCCGGTCGCCTCGAGATGGACAAGCAGATTTCCGAATAGCAACAAAAGCAGCGCCGCGAGCATTGGCAGGTTGCGCCAGTTGCGGCCCGCGATGATCTCGTAGGCGACCACCCCGAGGAACGCCAACGGGAACGCAAGGTCCATAACCGCCGCGAAGACCGACCCTATCCATCCCGACAGCAGGACCGCAGCCCGTCCGGCACCCCAAAGCAGCACCAGCGCGGCGAGCGGCCCGCCTTGCAGCGGCACGCGGCCCGTCCAACTGGGGAGCGCAGTCAACAGGAATCCGGCAACTGTCGCCGCAGCAAAGCCGAATACCATCTCGTGGACATGCCAGATGCCCGGTTGCAACTCGGTGGGCACCTCCATCTCTGCACCAAACGAGCCGAGCCAAACGAGCCAAAGCGGGATGGCAACGGCTGCCCAGACTGCTGACAGCAAGAAGAACGGGCGGAACCCGGCCGAGAAAACTGCTGGGCCGCTGAGGGGGTGATGGCGAGGGATGGCCGACATTGTATTTGCTCGCCGAATTGCGAACTCCCGGTGCAGTACCCGGCTGCTCGTATCTGTCACACCTCACTAGCAAATGCGTTAGGCATCCCCATTGATCCGGATCAATGCGTGCCCGGCGCTACCATTCGAACATGCGTCATCCTCTTGGGAGAATGGCGAAGGACGTGGCAGATGTGATGACCCGCAGCGTGATCTCGATCGCGCCCGACGATTTGATGCGCAAAGCGGCGCAGCTGATGCTGCAATACGATGTGAGCGGCTTCCCCGTGCTCGACCGCGGCGAGCTCGTCGGTATCATCACCGAGGGCGACTTCCTACGGCGAGGCGAAACCGGCACCGAACGGCATCGCACGCGCTGGATAGAAGTCCTTGCCGGTCCTGGCCGGCTCGCCGAGGAATACGCTCATGCGCATGGGCGCAAGGTCGGCGAGGTGATGACCCGCGAGGTCGTTACGATCGCCGAGGACTCCTCGCTCGAGGAAGCGGTCCGCCTGATGGAGCGCTACCACATCAACCGGCTTCCGGTGGTTAAGGGCGACAGGATGGTCGGCATGCTCAGCCGCAGCAACTTGTTGCGCGCCTTCATCATGGGCTCGCCAAAGACCGCAGCCGTGCCGGTCGGCGATGCGGCTATACGCGAACAGCTCACCGAGGCGCTAAACAGACAGCCCTGGGCGCCGCACGGTTCTGTCGACGTCGTTGTCGAGAACGGGGTGGTCGGTTTGCTGGGCGTCATCCTCGACGAACGGCAGCGTGACGCTCTCCGTATCGCTGCGGAAAACATCCCGGGCGTCAAAGAGGTGCACGACCATCTCCTCGAACTCGATCGCGGCGCGGTCGAGTGACCACACCTCCCCAGCCGCGCGCGGGCTAAAGCTTCGTTAAATCTCGCAGCCGGCAACTTCGTCAATTGGCCGGGGTGTTCAAAGGCATCACCGTCAATGTCGATCGGAGCCGATTTCCTGCTGCTGCCGAAAAAGGACTGCCATGACCCGTGTATGCGCCACTCTCGCCCTTATTTTGTCGGCTGGTATCGGCGCTGCTTCAGCATCCGCCGCCGATGGCGCGAGGGGCGGGCAATTGGCGCGACAATGGTGCGCCAATTGCCATGTTGTCGGCGACTCTCCGGCGGGGACGGTCCAGCAAGGTCCGCCAAGTTTCCGCACAATCGCGCAAAGCGGGCTGACCGCCGATCAGTTGCGGACCTTCCTGTCGCACCCGCATCCCCCAATGCCGGACCTGGGTCTGACGCGAGCGGAGATCGACGATCTGATCGAGTACATCGCCACACTGCGCTGAGGAAGATGCCCCACCGGCCCACCAGCCTACCGCAGGATAGTCAACGCGATTTCTCCCTGTGCGCCCAAGGGGCAGCCAAATCCGAGGAGAATGCGATGTATACCAACATCCTGATAACAACGGACGGATCGGAACTCGCTGGAAAGGCTGTCCGCCACGGCATCGCCTTGGCCATGCGGATTGGCGCCAAAGTTACCGTCCTGACGGTCTTGCCGCCTTTTCATGTGTTCACGACCGACACGCCGATGATCGAGGATACGCCGGCTCAGTACCAAGCACGCATGCAACAACGTGCCGAGAAAATTCTCGGCGAGGTCGCCAACTTGGCGCAGGCAGCAGGCGTCGCATGCGAGAAGGTTCAAGTCGAGCACGAGCATCCCTACCAAGCGATTATCGATACGGCGGCATCGAAAGGCTGTGACCTGATCGTCATGGCCTCGCACGGTCGCCACGGCATCGCCGCGATCGTCCTCGGCAGCGAGACCGTCAAGGTACTCACGCACTCCAAAATTCCGGTGCTCGCCCACCGATGAGCCTCGTGAAGAGTCGACGGCTCGGCTCTTTCTACCTGGCAATCAACATTTGGAACTCGACTGGTGGAGCTGATGATGTTCGACAAAATACCCTTCACAAAACAGTTCACAAAACAGTCTGGACTGTGGTGTTGCCCTGACTGCGGGCATAGATTTGATCCTGATAACACCGGCATCCGCTGTTCTGGTTGCGGGGAAGTCTTTTGCCCAGCGTGCTTCCGGGAGAAAATGTCAATTCCATACTGTAAGTATGGCTCGCCTAATTGCCCGCTAAGGTCCTCGTGACCCTGACCGCCGATCAGTTGCGGACCTTCCTCTCGCATCCGCATCCCCCGATGCCGGATCTGAGTCTGACGCGAGCGGAGATCGACGATCTGATCGAGTATATCGCCACACTGCGCTGAAGAAGATGCCACACCGGCCTTCGAGCCCACCGGCCGATACGACCTCGCGCGGCGATGCGGTCGAGCACCACTATCGCCGTGACCTGCACGAGCTGCAAATCGAGCTGGTCAAGTTTCAGCGCCGCCTGATCGCGCGCGGCGACCGCGTCCTCGTCCTCTTCGAGGGCCGCGACGCCGCCGGCAAGGACGGGGTGATCAAGCATATCGTCGAGCACTTAAGCCCGCGCGAAACCCGGGTCGTGGCCCTGCCCGCCCCGACGCGGGAACAGCAGACGGCCTGGTATTTTCAGCGCTATGTCGCCCATCTGCCGACGGCGGCGGAGCTCGTGCTGTTCAACCGCTCCTGGTACAACCGAGCCGGGGTTGAGCGCGTGATGAGGTTCTGCAGCGAGGACGAGGTCGCGACCTTTCTCGAGGACGCGCCGGTCTTCGAGCGGATGCTGGTCAACTCGGGGATCCGGTTGTTCAAATACTATCTCGACATCGATCGGCACGAACAGGCCAAGCGGCTCGCCGAGCGCCGGCACGACCCGCTCAGCCAGTGGAAGACCAGCCCGATCGACAAGGTGGCGCTCAAGCATTGGGCGGACTACACCCGTGCCCGCAACGAGATGCTGCGCCGCACCCATTCGCCCGATGCGCCGTGGCTTATCGTGCGGGCCAACGACAAGCACGCCGCGCGCCTCAACCTGATCCGCCACCTTCTGGCGCATCTGCATTACCGTAAGAAGGAACACGACCTGCTGGTGTTCGACCCGGCGATCGTCTTCGCCTTCGACGAAGCCCGGCTGCACGACGGCTCGATGGCTGGCTGATCACGCGCCTATCGCCGTCGCGGGCCCTGCGCCTGCCGGCCCTAACGATGCGAACGCGGACCCGCAGCCCCTCGACCCTGCCGAAATAGCCTTATCTGATGCGCTGCCAGCGGGTCATGCTTACGGTTAGCACCGCCCGCGGGTCACGCACCAGGAAGCGCCGCTCGATCTCGGTCGCCATTTGGTGCCCCCGCTCGTGCGCTCAATGCGCCATCAGAACGGGCAGGGTCATGCTGGCGAGCACGGTCCGCGTGGCGCCGCCCAATAGCAGCTCGCGCACCCGCGAATGCCCGTAAATGCCCATTACCAGAAGATCGGCTTCAAGATCGCTCGCGCGCGACAGTAGTGTATTGCCGACGCCGATGCCGGCGGAAACAATGCGCTCGACTTGCGCCGGGACGCCGTGACGGGCGAGATGGAGCGCGATGTTCGCCCCGGGGACCTCGCCGTGGCCGGCCGGACTTTCCTTGGAATCGACCGACATCACGGTGACCGACGACGCCCCGGCCAGCAGCGGCATCGCGTCATTGACGGTGCGCGCCGCCTCACGGCTCGCATCCCAACCGACCAGAACCCGCCGGCCGATCTGCTCGAACTTTCCGGCGTAAGGGACAACCAGGATCGGCCGCCCGGCCAGCAGCGCCACTTCCTCGGGGAGAGGCCGGATAGCCAGCGCCTGTAGGTCTCCCGGGTCAAGCTGCCCAAGAATGATCAGATCGGCATAGCGGCCGTGCATCGCTGCCAAAGCCGCAGGATATCCGCTCGCCATTCGCCACTCTGCCGATAACGATTGGCGGCCGACGATGTCCTCGAAGAGAAGCCGTGTCCTTTCCGCGTCGGCGCGGATCTTCTCCTCGATGTCGCGGTAGAGCGGGCCGAGCAGGGGGATATCGCTGTTGAAGTAATCGAGCCGTCCCGGTGGCTCGCGACCGACCGTCAGATAAAGTCCGACCAGGTGTGCGCCGAAGCGCTGGGCGAGCGCCGCCGCCAGCACCATCCGATCGCGAGACTGCTGATCCTCGTCGAGAACCACCAGCAGATCCTTGTAAGCCATTGGCCTCTCCTGGCCGTTGCCAGATCGCGTTCCGATCCGCCGCGATCATCGACAAGCTGCGGGGCAGTGCCTTGATCCACGTCAACCGGTCCCGCAGACAAACTCGGCAACATTGACGCAGATCAACGCACCAGGACGCAGCTCTCCTATCCTCGCCGCACCAGGACCCGCTGGGTGGATCGCAGAAGCGAGGACCGTCGCATGCTCCAGACGCCGCTCGAACAGCTCGCCTACATCATCGAAAAGGCGCGCGAATACGACGCCGAGACGGCTCCGGTCGACAGCAATTCCGGGTCGAACGCGAGCGACGACAACGAGGTCGCGATCCTTGAAGCCATCGCCGACAATCCGACGCGGCGAGAGCTTGCAGCCGCACTCGATGCACTTAACGAGGATCAGAAAATTGAGATCCTCGCCCTGACGTGGCTCGGCCGCGGCGATTTCGATCCTGGGGAGTGGCGGGATGCGCTCGCCCAGGCGCGCGAGATCCACAATGCCACGGAGACAGAGTACCTCATCGGCACCCCGCTCCTCGCCGACTATCTCGAAGAGGCGATCGCGTCTCTCTGGGGGATTACGAGAAGGGCGCGCCCGTAACCGCTGAATGGCCCAACCTGTAGGAGCAGCACCAATGCAACCGATCGCCGATAAGGCAGAAATCGCCATCGACTTCCCCGACAAGTTCTACATGGGCGGCTTCGGCCGGGATTGCGCCTTCGAGGCCCGCGCCGAAGACGATGGCGTGCTGATTCGGCTGGTCCGGTCGGGCGGCGAGAAGCGCGTGGCGGAAATCCACCTCCACCATTTCCTGTTTGCCAATATCCTCGATGAGCTTGCCCGCTCGCTTGGCGAGCGCGAGCCGATCGACGAGGTGCACCGGTCACCGCTCGTCACCGCCGCGCGCCGCCTCGCGGCGGCGCTCGATGTTCCTGACGCCTCATCGCCGTCACCCTGAGCTGGGCCTGGGCGGGTGCGTAAAGCGCCCGCCGCCATAAATCCCGTTCTTCATGCCCAGCCACTACTCCGGCGTTTCCAGCATTGGCGAGCGGGGTCAATGCAGATCCCGCTCGAACGCTGAGAACGGAGGATCGCAATGGATCTTGGGTCCCCGGTAGCGCGGCTTACACGCCCCGCGAACCGGTTCGCATCGACAGAAATCGCCACACAGGATCGAAGCTGTACCCAGCGCTCGCCGCGTGAGGAGACATCAACGCCGGCGCAAAATCGGAGCGCAGTCGGCATTCTCAATCGCGAACGCATCATCGCCACCGCGGGCTTCAACCGCTGGCTGGTGCCGCCGGCGGCGCTCGCGATTCATTTGTGCATAGGCATGGCATATGGGTTCAGCGTTTTCTGGCTGCCATTGACCCACGCCATCGGTCTCAATCAGTCGGTCCCTTGCGCCGCGGATACAGCGCTTTTCTCCGCACTGTTCACGACGAGCTGTGACTGGAAGGTCAGCGATCTCGGCTGGATGTACACGTTGTTTTTCGTGTTTCTCGGCTCTTCGGCAGCGCTGTGGGGCGGCTGGCTGGAACGGGTCGGCCCGCGCAAAGCCGGGGTTGTCTCCGCGCTGTGCTGGTGTGGCGGGCTGTGGATTTCGGCGGTCGGTGTTGCGACCCATCAACTCTGGCTGATGTGGCTCGGCTCCGGCGTGATCGGGGGGGTCGGCCTGGGCCTTGGCTACATCTCGCCGGTGTCGACCTTGATCAAGTGGTTCCCGGACCATCGCGGCATGGCAACCGGCATGGCGATCATGGGCTTTGGCGGCGGTGCGATGATCGGAGCACCCCTCGCCGACATATTGATGGATACCTTCCGCACCCCGAATTCGATCGGAGTTTGGCAAACCTTTATCGCGCTGGGCGTCATCTATTTGGTGTTCATGCTCGGCGGTGCGTTCGGCTATCGCTTGCCGCCAAGCGGCTGGCAGCCGGACGGATGGACGCCGCACGCTGACAAGAAGGCGATGATAACGACCGGGCAGGTCCATTTCCGCAATGCCCACAAGACGCCGCAGTTCTGGCTGCTCTGGGCGGTGCTGTGCCTCAATGTCAGCGCGGGGATCGGTGTCATAGGGATGGCGTCCCCGATGCTGCAGGAGATCTTCGGTGGATCCTTGATCGGATTGCACGATGTCAGTTTCACCGCGCTCGGCGACGAGCAACGCCGCTCCGTCGCGGGAATTGCCGCTGGGTTCGCCGGGCTATTGTCTCTGTTCAATATCGCCGGGCGGCTGTTTTGGGCCTCGCTGTCCGACAAGATCGGTCGCAGGGTCACCTATTGCACCCTCTTTGCCGTCGGCATCGCGCTCTACGCAGCGGCACCTTGGACTGCGCATCTCGGCAGCCAGGCGCTCTTCGTCCTCTCCTTCGCGATCATCGTGTCGATGTACGGCGGTGGTTTCGCTACGATACCCGCTTATCTCGCCGATATTTTCGGGACGCAGTTTGTCGGCGCCATCCACGGCCGGCTGCTGACGGCATGGTCCGCCGCTGGGATTATCGGCCCGGTTATCGTCAACTACATCCGCGAAGTGCAGATCGCCGCCGGAGTGCCGCGCGACCAGGTTTACGATTTAACGATGTATATCCTCGCCGGCATGCTTGTGATTGGGTTCGTCTGCAATATGTTGGTTCGGCCCCTCGCATCGCGCTGGTTTATGACCAATGAGGCATTGGCAGCACTGCACCTCGGCGCTCACCCAGGGGGTGACGAAATTCGCGGGTCGTCCGGCATCGGCCGCGGCCGTTTGGATTTGCCGGCCGCGCTCGCATGGCTGGCGGTCGGATTACCGATGCTGTGGGGGGCGTTGATCACATTGGAGAGCGCATTGGCGCTGTTCAAATAGCACCGAACGGCAGGAATGGAGGACATGACGCGAGGCTGCTCAGGCCGGGCGACGGATCGTAAGAGTCATTGGCATCGTCCGATCGCGCTCCGCCTTGCCCTTGCCAGCCTATTGATCGCGGGGGGTTTTCCGGCGTCGGCGCAATCTGTCACCGACCCCGCCGCGAGGCCCGTGCTGCGCCAGCTTGCGCGATCCAGCTCGGGCGCCGATGGCGACCAGGGCATGCTGCGCAACGCTCAATTCATGCCCGGGATGCCGCAGATGCAGATGCCGCCGATGCTGGCTCCGCGGACGGGGGGAAGCCAGGGCAGCATGGGTAGCGGGATGACCATGGTCATGACCGGCGACACCCTTCTCGAAATGATGGCCGGGGCCTGCACCGCAGGATTGTTTATCGGCGGCGTCGCGGCGGCGGTGGCGACGGCTCCTGCCGCGCCGATCACGGTGGGCGTCATTGCCAGCTCCGCCGGCATCGGCTGCGGCTTCGCCATGGCGGCGACTGGGGCCGGCATGGCCGGGATGATAGGCTCGCGAGCGGTCTACGAGCACTTCAAGTAGCAGCTCCGCGACGGACAGACCTCACTGGCCCGGGATGCTGTGACTGGAAGGTCAGCGATCTCGGCTGGATGTACACGTTGTTTTTCGTGTTCCTCAGCGGCGCTGCGCTGCCGGATACGTGATTTCCCCTACGTAGTCTTCCGTAAGGACCATTCCGGATTTCGCTGGCCTCGTGACCGCCGCATTGTCCCGACGATCCCCGAGGGGATGGAGGGACATATGTACAAGCAGTTTGGCGCCGGCGGCTTCACCGATGCATTCGACGGCTCCGGTCCGGCAGAGGCGCCGATCGCCCGTTCGGGGCAACTCGATGCGCTCCTCGCGCTTGAGCGGATCGGCGCGCGCCGTAGCTTCACCCGCGATCAAGAAATCTATGCCGAAGGCGATCCGTCCGACTGCTGGCACCAGGTCGTCTCAGGCACGGTGCGGATCTGCAAGCTGCTGGCCGACGGTCGTCGCCATATTGCTGAATTCTGCTTTGGCGGCGATTGCTTTGGTCTCGACACCGCGAGCGAACGGGGCTTTTCGGCAGAAGCCGTGGGCGACGTCGTCGTGGTGCGCTATTCGCGCCGCGCCACCGAGCGGCTGATCGACGAGAACGCGCAATTGGCGCGCCGCCTGTGCGATATGACCCTGCGCGATCTCGCCCATGCGCAGACGCATAAGATGGTGTTGGGGCGAATGACGGCACCCGAGCGGGTGGCAAGTTTTCTGCTCGAATTATCCGAGCGGCGCGAAGCGCGGAGCGCTCTCGAGGTGCCGATGTCGCGCAACGACATCGCCGACTATCTCGGCCTCACCATCGAGACCGTGTGCCGCGTGCTATCCGCTTTCAAGCGCGCCGGTGCGATCGCGATCTCAAACCCGCATCGGATCGACCTTTGCGACCGGGATGCACTCACGGCGCTCTGCGAAGCGTGAGACATGAAGGAGAAGCCGGGAGGCAACTATGGGCCCGCAACACCTGATGCATATCCGCCCGGCGGCCGCGGTGGAAACGGCCGAAGGAGACGCGGTACCGCTACACCAAAGGGTCCAGCAGCGCGACGGGCCGATCTGCATCGTCGACGACGACGTGGCGGTTTGCGACTCGCTGAGCGTACTGCTCGAAGCCCATGGCTTCGCAGTGCTGACTTACGCCTCGGGCGCCGAATTCCTCGCCGATGTGTGGCGCCATCAACTGGGCTGTCTGATC
>WNEY01003375.1_pt1 | contig 11976 bp, 12 predicted proteins | sample 5400531 | NCBI WGS metagenome assembly WNEY01 (sample SAMN13153338, study PRJNA577476) | soil metagenome | isolation source: 200 cm saprolite under Douglas fir tree site 1 | place: USA:California | collected 2015-04-18
GGGTCATGAGCGCAGGGCGAGCCGGCCGGCCGCGGATTGTCACGCAGGTCACCGAGCACCCGGCCGTGCTGGCGGGCTGCGAGGCCATGGCCCGATGGCATGACGCTGAGGTGATCTATCTCCCGGTCGACCGTCACGGCCTGGTCGACCCGGACAGTGTGGCCGGCGCTCTGGCCTCGGCGCCCGGTTCCGGCCCGGTGCCGGCAGGGCCAGCTGTGGTGTCGGTGATGCTCGCCAACAACGAGACCGGCGCCGTTCAGCCGGTGCGCGGCGGCCGCGCATGGGCAGGGCGCGGTGCTGCACGTGGACGCCGCGCAGGCGGTCGGGAAGATCGGCGTCGACGTGGCCGATCTCGGTGCCGACCTGCTGACAGTTGTCGGCCACAAGATGTACGCGCCGAAAGGCATCGCCGCCCTGTACGTGCGCCCGGGCCTGACGCTGGAGCCGGTCATCTACGGCGGCGGCCAGGAACGCGGGCGGCGCCGAAGCCCGGCTCGCCAGGCTGCGGGATCGCCTGCACGACCGCCTGGCCGCAGCCCTGCCCGGCCGGGTCAAGCTCAACGGCCCGCCGGCCGGGCGGCTGCCGACGACACTCAACATCAGCATCGCCGGCGTACGCGGCCACGACCTGCTCGCCGCGACCCCGGCGATCGCCGCGTCGACCGGGTCCGCCTGCCACAGCGGCCAGCACACGCCCTCGCCCGTGCTGACCGCCATGGGCCTGAACGCCGAACGGGCCCTGGCCTCAGCGCGGCTGTCCGTCGGCCGGTGGACCACCGAAGCCGACATCGCCGCCGCCGCCGACCATCTCGCCGAAGCCGCCATCCGCCTGACCAAGCCAGCCAGGCACCGCACCACGGCCTCCCGCAGGCACACCACAACCCCGGCGCCGCGCACACCATGATCTCCCAGCCCGGTTGAACCGACTGGTCCGCGACCACATCAAGGAATCCTGCATCGGTCCAGACGGGCGCATCTGGCCGTCAGGGCCTTTGGTGCGGCCAGGAGTGGTCGAAGGCGTGCACGCCAGGTCCGCGAACGACCCCGCCGGATCACCGCTCCGTCGCTGCAAGGGCCGCATAGCGCTCTGGATACTCGCCAGCTACCTGGAACTCGACCGGCGCCGCAGACCCGCGGTCGCTTCCGGGACGCCGCCCCGAGCCGATCAGGTTCGCGTAGCGGCCATCTGTCGGCCGCGCAGGCCATTTCCTGTGTCCAGGCGACGGGGTTGTCGGCGGCGATCTCGTGCCACATCCGGTGAATGTCGTCAGGGTTGAGTAAGCCTCACTGTCGGTTCAGCCTTCGCGATTTCGATCAACGAGCCATCGGCCGGCTGCACCGCCCGCCGCGTCTGGCGCGCTCACGTCCTCGCCCTGCGCGACCACGGCCGGCCCGGCACCTGACCGGCCTGACGGCACGACGCCAAAACCACCGCCAATATTTCGGCATAAAAATTTGCGTCCGGCTTGGACGTAGCGGGACGTCTTACTGTCGGCGCAGACGTCCTGGACGGGTCCGGCAGCGCGGTCGATGCGTCCGGCCTGCGGCAAGCACGCTGACGGGCATAGACATCATGCGTCCCGGGCTCGCCGCCCCGGCAGCACCTTCCTCAATTAGATTATCTAGAACTACCCTGGCGCATAGCCGCCAAGCCCGGCATCAGGACCGCTACTCCCGCCAGCACGTCAAATGAATAGTTTCTATTGCTTAACGAATTCTTACGGACTAATGCGCGATCGCCCGGCCGGAGATCAGACGGGCTAACCTTCATACGCCGTCTGCTGGCAGCTCATGGTCCCGCCAGCGCAGCCGACGAAAGCGCCGGAGCGTGCACGCAGGAAGAGAAGACGCAGGAAGGGGAGGAGTGCGCCCCTTAGATCCGCAGCCCGCCGATCGGTCCACTTCGCCAAAGCTGGCAGAGCGAGGTGGCTGTGATGGCTGACGAAGCGAAGGCCGGACCGCAGGAGGCGAGCCAGGCTGTCGGGCGATGGCCGCGCTGGGCCAGGCATCCTGTCACGATCCACCTGGCGCTCCTGATCGGGTACGTCGGCGTCGGCATCGCCGTCACCTGGCCGCATGTGACGTACATCGCTGGCCGGCTCCCCGCCAACCGGGACGCCGCCTGCTATGTCTGGGACTTCTGGTGGATGGCGCGCTCGGTGGAGCACCTCAGCAACCCGTGGTCGACCACCTACCTGGCCGCGCCGGTCGGAACGCAACTCGGGCTGCATGCACTGATGCCGCTGGTCGGCGTGGTGATGATGCCGGTCACGGTCCTGTTCGGCCCCAGCGCTTCCTACACCCTGCTGTCGATCATGCTGCCCGGGCTGCTCAGCTACGCGATGTACCGGGTGGCGCGCCTCTGGCTGAGATCGCAGATCGCGGCGATCGCGGCGGGCGGCTTCTTCGGCTATTCCGTGATCGTGGAGTTCTGGACCTGGAATCACATCAACCTGGCGGCGGGTGCGCTGTTCTTGCCGATGACCCTGGAGGCCGCGGTGCGAATGCGCCGCAGGCCAGGACCCGGCCAGGCGGTGGTCCTCGGCCTGGTTCTGGGCGCGAGCGTTCTGGTCGACCAGGACTTCGCGCTGATGGCCGCGCTGGTGGCCCTGGCGGCGGTGCTGCCGTGGCTCTTCGGGCGACCCAGGCCAGCCGATCCGGCTGACAGATCGATCGCGGCCCGCGTTCTCAGCGCGCCGAGGCTGGCTAGGCTGGCGCCCGCCACGCTCGCTGCGCTGGTCACGGCCGTGGTGGCCAGTCCCCAGCTGTTCGCTATCTGGGACGAGGTCCGGGTCGGCGGGCCCCCGACGCGTCCTGGTGCCGTCTCCTATACCGGCGGCGTCCAACTGCCGAACCTTGTCGAGCTATCGCCGCGGGCGGCGAGTTTCGGGTTGCACCCGCCCCAACCCCATGACGTCAGGGTCTACGGGCTCCTGCTGACCATCCTGGCGATCGCCGGGCTGGCGCTCGCCTGGCGACAGCGCACCGCCTGGACCCTCGCGGCGGCGTGGCTCGGCGCTACGGTCCTGGCGATGGGGTCCACGATTCGCATCGGCGGCGCCGAATACGTGCCAGTCGCCCAGGTCTGGGGCGGCGTCAAGCTCTCCTCGATCATGCCGTACACCTGGCTGGTGCACCTGCCTGGCCTGGCCAGCTTCCGCGTGCCAGGCCGCGTCGCGGCCATCGGCCTCGTTCCCGCGGCGTTGCTGGCCGGCTACGCGATCGGCTATCTCCGCGATCACGCCAAGCCCGTGATGATCGCCGTGCTGGCGGCCGCGTTCCTGGAGGCCGGCCTGACCACGCCGCCGGGGACCGGCATGATGCCGACCGCCCTCCCCGCGCTTGACCGTCCGATCGCCGCCGACCACACCACAACGATCGTCGTGGACGTGCCGTTCGGCATCCGCGGCGGCGTCGGCCTGCGCGGGGAGCCTTTCGCGCCGGAGTCTCAGGTACTGGCGACTGCCGACGGGCATCCGCTCGCGGTCGCCAACCTGTCTCGCACACCCCCGGCGACCGACCTCGGCATCCAGAGCCAGGCCTTCTACGGCGATCTGATGGCCGTCCAGAGTCGTCCCACCAAATACACGCCGGAGCAGCTGAGGGCTGCCGCCCTGAATGCGCGCGCCATGCATGTCGGCTGGGTCCTGCTGTGGACGCTCGACCGGAATGTCGTGCAGTTTCTTCGCGCGACTGGATTCCGGTTCGCGTACCACGCGGACGGCGTGTCGGTCTACCGGCCAGAACCAGCCCCTCGCTGAGCAGGCCGGGGCGCTAGGGACGGTGCGGCCTGGCCCGGAACACCCAGGCCCGGTAGAGAAAGAACCTCACCAGCGTGGCGAGGATGGTCGCGGCGACGACGACGCCGACCTCGACGCCCCGTGCCGGGCTCGCGTACACGGCGTGCAATGCGACGAGCGCCACCGAGGTCAGCGCGAGCCCAGCGCCGAACGCGACGAGCCCCAGGAACTGATGCCGCAACGCGTGGGCGCGCCCGCGGATTCCGAAGGTCACCCGGCGGTTCACCGCCGTGTTCGCGACGGCGGTGACAAGCTGACAGATCGCGTTCGCCGCCAGCGCTGGCATCCCGGTGCTGCGCAGGCCGAGGTACAGCACCGTGAACACCGCTGTGCTCGCCACGCCGACGCAGGCGAACCTGAGCAACTGCGCCAATCCGCGACGATCGACCGTTGCGTCGTCGGCCTGGCCGGGCCCGTGCCGCATGCGATCGGCTGACACGATGGACGAGCCCTCCATTACGGTAGGCCGGGTGGCATCATCGCGCCCCGGGCCTGGCGGAAAGTTCCCGCCTCACCGGGACGTGCCAGCTTGTCATGAAGCTGAGGTCCGGCGGCGGCATTGCCGTCATCGCCATCGGGGGTGAAGCCATGCGCTTCCCGCACCAGGTACAGCGGACGGCCCCTGACCTCGTCATACACCCGGGCCAGGTAAAGGCCGATGACGCCGATCACGATCAGCTGGACCCCGCTCAAGAACGTGATCGTCACCAGCAGCGAGGCGTAACCGGGCACGTACGGCAGGCCAGCCAGCTTGAGCGCCAGGGCGAGCAATCCGTATCCGACCGCGCCGATGGCCATGACCATGCCGACCGCAATGCCCAATCGCAACGGCACGGACGAAAATCCCATTATGCCGTCTGACGCGAGCTTCAGCATCTTGCGCAGCGAGTACTTGCTACGGCCAGCCTGACGCGAGACCCGGACGTACGGCACGGCGATCTGCCGGAATCCAACCCAGCAGAACATTCCGCGGACGTACCTGTCCCGCTCCCGCATCTGCAGGAACGCATCGAGGGCCTTGCGGTCGACGAGCCGGAAATCGCCGACGTCCATGTACTGGTCAACATCGGCCAGGCGGCGTGCCAGCGCGTAATAGAGCCGTGCTGTCACCTTCTTCAGGAAGCTCTCTCCTTCCCTGCGCTTCCTGACGGCGTAGACGATCTCGTAGCCTTCCTGCCACCGCTCCGCCATCTCGAGAATGACTTCGGGCGGATCCTGGAGGTCGGCGTCCATGACGACGACGGCTTGCCCGGATGCGAAGTCCATGCCGGCCGTGATGGCGGCCTGATGCCCGAAGTTGCGAGAAAATTGCAGGACCTTGATGCGGGGATCCTCATCGCGCGCCGCGACCATGAGTTCGTGGCTGGCGTCTCGGCTGCCGTCGTCAACGAGGACGATCTCCGCTGGACCGTCCAGGAAGCCGCTTATCTGGCGCAGTTGCTTGACCAGGTCAGGGATCGACTCTTCTTCGTTGTAGACGGGCACGACAATGGAGTATCTGATCGTCTCCACGCTTAGCTCCTCATGTGCCGCCACTTCGCTCCGGCGCCGAGATGACGAATTCGAGACGTTACCTACGTCACTTTAGTCGCGGGAATGCACTAGAAAGTTCACGTGGAGACAGTAGAGGTTGAGAAACTCACCACGCTCGAAAAGAGCCACTGGTGGTATAAGGAACGCCGCGCCCTGCTCGACCGTGAGCTCAGGCGGCTTGCCGGTCCTGGCCTGGCGCTTGATATCGGGGCAGCGGGCGGCGGCAACACTCAGGTCCTGCGGGCCCGCGGCTGGCGTGCGGTCGCGACCGACTACTCGGCCGCGGCCGTCGAGATCGCGAGAAAGCGCGGACTGACCACGTTCCGGGCCGACGTCAGGGAACTGCCGGTCAGGTCCGGCTCATGTGACCTGGTGACAGCGTTCGACGTGCTCGAGCACGTCGAAGAGGACCATCTCGTCGCCGCCGAGATCGCCAGGGTGCTCAAGCCGGGCGGCACCGCACTTATCGCCGTGCCCTGTGACATGTCGCTGTGGTCGGCGCACGACGAGGCGGTCGGGCACGTGCGCCGGTACAGCAAGGCCAGCCTCCGCCAGGTCGTGGAGGACGCGGGCCTCGGCGTCGACAGCATGTGGAGCTGGAACGTTCTGCTGCGCCCGGCTGTGGCGCTGCGGCGCCGGCGCTCGACAGGCAGCGACCTGGACACCGTCAGGCCGTTGGCCAACCGCCTGCTGACGTCGATCGTCGTCGCGGAGCGCCATCTGCCGGTTAAGTCCTTGCCAGGGGTCACCCTGATGCTCAGGGCCCGTCTCCGGTGAGACCCAGATCGCCGGCGTCGTGCGCGAGTCAATCCGCGCAACACCCTTCCCTCGATTTTCTCTGAAAGATTGCGCGGGCCGCGTCTAGCCTAAATGGCCAGTTAGCTTGCTGGCGGTCACGCTGCTGACCTGGGTTGTGCGCGCTGTCCGGGCCGCCTGGCCCGCCGCCTGGAGCGGCCAGTTGTCACCGGCCGACCGGCACTTGTCCCCAATCAGAACAGCCACGCTCCGTGACTTCCCTTCAGATCGGCTCCGCGCGCGTAGGGCTCGTTCTGGCGCGTTCTGTAGCTGGCATCGGTGCAGTGGGCATACGCGCAGAAGTGGTTGATCTGGCGCTGCGGAATCGGGCGTCGCGCGATGTTCGTGCCGGATGATTGCAGGCAGGAGCGGTGCGGGCGACGGCCCGCTCGACCGCACCGGCCAGGTTGTGCCACAACTGCCACCGGTCGGCGATCTGGACTGCTAGCGGAGCCCACTCGGCGGCGCCTTCGGATCGGACCTCGGACCTTTCTTGGTGACCGGTTCCGAGGTGGTGCAGCTAACCGAGGCGAACGACCAGCTGAAGGGCATCACGCAGTTGGTGCTGGATACCGCGGTATCCGATTACCCGGCTGTTGACAAGGGCAACCCGGCCGGGGTGGGAGCCGCCGAATGCGTCGCGGATCAAGCGTTCGACGAAGACCGTGCACACCCAGGGCGGGCAGTGCGGATGGGGCTCTCCGGAGACGTACCGACGTCGCCAGGCCGAAACAGTACGCAGAACAGTCAATATGCGACGCGCCCCTAATTCGCCTATCGAGGCTATAGGAATACATAGTCGGCCGGCCCTATCGAGGTCATAGGGTGGCGGATCTTGGCAGTCGCTCTCAGCGATCAGCGCACGACACCGAGCCAACGTCGGCGGGCCCGCCGTTCTTCTCGTTCACAAACGACTGGCCGGTCGGTGCAGGTTCATCGCCCCGATAACTGTGCTCAGCAACTCGGCGCCATAGCCCCGGCTTCTGACTGCCCTGGGGCTAGCTGCAAGCCATGTCCTTATTCTGCCGCTGGACCCAGTGCTGGCCTGGCCGCAGCCCTGGTGGGTAGCTGGCGGTGTGCTGCAGTGCCCGGATTTGCGCGCGCCGGCAGAAGTCGGCGCGTCTGACAACTCAGACGAAGCTGCGAGCCAGATCGACCAAATCTGATCGCACGTACGCCACGTACTGGTCAGTGCTACCGCGGCCCGGGTCGTGGAGATGCGGGGCCGGCCGATGAGCGGCTGGCTCTATCTGGAGGCGGCACGATTACCTAACGGAGAACTCCTCGCCGCCCGAGGGGCCGCCGTCGGGCTGGCGGGTGAACCGGGCAGTGACCGTGCCGGTGGCGTCCATCGCGGCCATCCGCAGGGGGCTCCAGGTCATGCCGAACCGGCGGCGGTCAATGGTCAGGCTGGCTCGCAGCGTGACCGCGTCAGGGCTGGCTTCGATGATCTCGGCGGTGAAGGTGACGGGCTCGGTGGTGCCTGCTGCTTCGAGCGTGCCCTCGGCGGTCAGTTGCCCGTCGGCGGCAAGGGTCGCCTGCCGCACCGTCACTGTCACGCGGGGGTGGTTGTCGGCGTCGAAGAAGTCGGCCGAGCGCAGGTGCTTATCTCGCTGCTTGTTGTTCGTGGTCAGCGATGCGGCGGCGATGACCAGCGTGCCGCTGGCTGTCCCGTCCGGGCCGACGGTGCCCTCGCCGCTGACTTCGGTGAACGAGCCGCGGACGGTGATCGCATGCCAGAAATGCCGGACGCGGAATTCGGCCTGGGATGCCTCCGGGTCTAGTTTCCACTGGCCGGCCAGTTCTCCGTTCCTGGCCATCGTCATGACCTGGGCGCCCGGCTGGCCGGGCTCGTGCGCGGGCTGGGTCGTGCCGTTCACCCGCTGCCCGCGGTGCCGGCGGCCTGCTGTTCGACGAGTTCGCCTTCGATCGAGATCTGGATCTCGTCGCTGACGACGAACCTGCCGTCCAGCATCATGGTGAAGTTCAGGCCGAAGTCCTTCCGGTTGATCGTGGTGGTGGCGCCGTAGGCGATCCGGTGGCCCATCATGCCCGGGTCGTTGAACTCCCCGTACTTAGTCAGCGCGAGTGAGACCGGATGGGTGACCCCCTTGATGGTCAGGTCGCCGGTCACCGTGTACTTGTCCTGGCCGGCGGGTGCCACCGCCGTGCTGGTGAAGGTGATCACCGGGAATTTCTCCACCTCGAGGAAGTTCGAGGAACGCAGGTCATTGTCCCTGACCTCGTGGTTGGTGCGGATGCTGCCGGTCCTGATGGTCACCTCGACTGAGGAGGCCTCCGGGCGATCGGGGTTGATGTCGCCGGTGGCGCTGACGTCGGCGAAGTGACCCCGCACCGTCATCATCCCGAGGTGTTTCGCGGAGAATTCGACCTGCGTGTGGTACGGGTCAAGCAGCCAGTCACCCATGAGATCCTCCTTGTCCTGGACCGCTAGCAAGGCCCGGGCAGTCGTGCCAGGTCCGCCGCGAATTGGTTTTGCTGTCAAAATAGTTTCGACCCGGAAACCATATATACTGGCGCCTCTGCGGTCAAGGAGGGGGCGCATGGCCGGGGAAACGGGCGGATCCAGGCACTCCGCGCTCTGCCTGCGGCTGATGGAGCTGTTCCCGCGCGTGGCCACGGGAATGCGGCGCTCGCAGGATCAGGCCGCGCCGGACATGACCGCGCCACTTGGCCCCCGGCACGTCGCCGCCCTCGGGCAACTCCGCCGCGGCCCGCTCACCGTCAGCGCCCTGGCCGCCCGGCTCGACCTCACCCTGCCCACGGTCAGCAACATCCTGGCCGACCTCGACCGCGCGGACCTGATCACCCGGCACGCCGACTCAGCCGACCGCCGCCGCACGATCGTCCAGATCACCCCACTCAAGCAGGCCCTCATCGAAGACTGGCTGGACGGCGCCGCGGCTCCGCTGGCCCGCGTCCTGGACCGGCTCGCCCCCGCCGAACGAGAGACCTTCCTCAAGGCCATGGACATGCTCGAAACCGAACTGCGCTCCCATCACAGCCAGCAACAACACCCGCCAGGACAGCCCTGGCCATGAAGGACACCCCGGCCCCGGGTCACTCGCCGGCTTCGGCCGGGAATTCAGGCGGCAGCGGCATCAGGACGACCCGCCAGCCATCGGGGTCCTCGACGGTGACCGCGCCGTTATCGGACCAGTACGGGTTCTCCGCCGCCACAGACAGATGGCCGAGCGACGCCAGCCGGCTGGCAACCTGCCCGACCTGGGTCAGATCGCCGAGGTACAGCACGAGGAGGTTGTCGCGGCTGGGCGCCGGGCCCGGGCTGCCGTGATCGTGCTGGGTGAACTCCAGGTGATACCGCCAGCCGGGCAGGCCCAGAATCACGCCCCGGTAGCCGGCGTGACCCGCGAACCGGTTAATCTCGGGCAGCCAGAGACCATCGCGATAGAAGCGGACGACGTCATCGAGCCGGTCGGTGGGGCGGGCGATGCGCACGAGCTTCGCCGGCAGCTTCTCAGGCCAGGAGGCCGTCGTGGTTCGTGCCTTCGGCGATCGCGGGACTTGCTTGACCAGGACTGCGCGGGCGTAGAGCAGGTCGAATCCCTGGCGCTGCGCGTTCTGCTGGGACTTCGAACCTGGCTGGGTCGTGATGACGGCGACATCGCAGCCGGCTGCCGCCGCGTCGGCCAGCCGGGCCGACAGGAGCGCGGTCTGGGCGCCCCGGCGGCGGTGAGCTGGAGCGGTCGCCGCGCCGGTGAGCTGCGCAACGCCGTTGGTCATGCGCATGGTGGCGCCACCGATGATGATTCCGTCGCGCCGGGCGGCGTACCGCACTACGCCGGCCTCGGTCATGTCGCGCTCGGCCGCGATCACGGCCTCGCGGGTGAACTCTTCGTGTGCGGGGGTCCCTTGAGTGTCCGGGTGCGCGACGCCGTCGGCCACGCTGGCAACCCAGGTCTCAAACTCCTCCTCGCCGCTCGGCCCGATCTCAATCCCGGGAGGCATGACCCGCGCGGATTCAAGTGTGAGGGCACGGCCGAGTACGTTCTCGAAAGACTCGAGCCGGTACCCCCGCCCGGTCAGCAGGGTGCCGATCGCGGGGTCGGCAAGAAGGGACAGCTCGACCTGCACCCGCGCGCCGCTGGCAGCGAAGGCCCGCTCGATCTGGTCGAGACTGGAAGCGTCCGGGACGCCGGCGAAGCCGAGTCCCGCGACCTTGTTGAACGGCGAGCCGGCTTCGGCGAAGCTCGCGATTCCTCCCGCGATCGGGATCACGAAACCGGCCGTACCTGCCCGGCGGCGGGCGGCTTCGCTGGCCCTGGCGATGAGCTGCGCCTCAGCCAGCTCGATCCGCCCGGCCAGCGCGGTATCGCAGAACAACGGCACCGTCTCATTCCCCTTACCGTCAGTCGGTCAGCGTCGGCCCGCGATCGCGACGCCGGTCCCGATCCCGGCCGGACCGCCGTGCCGGCCAGCGGCATCAGACCCGCGATCGGCTAGGTGGAGGCGCGGACGGCGGCCAGCAGCCCGTCGAAGTCCTCTCCGCATGGACCGCAGGCGCTCAGGTGTACCGCGATGCCCGGATAGCGATCCGCGGCCGAGGCGTCCGCTTCCACCAGTTCGACGTATTCGTGGAGCAGTTCCCTTGCCTCATCGCAGCTCACGTCGCGCGGGTCGGTCCGCAGGAAGCGCTCAAGGGCCGCCGAACCGTTCATGGGCGCCTCGAAATGTCATCGTCTAGATACCCGTTAGCAACCAGAGCCGCCCGCAACTTACGCCTGGCATCGAACATTGTCTTGTAAATCGCTCCCCGCGTCGAGCCGAGCTCTGCGGCGAGGGCATCGAGCGGCATGCCGTTCAGCACGATCGCGACGAATACCTTCCGCTGCCGTTCGGTCAGCTCTTCCTGGACTGCCCGGCGCAGCGCACCGGCCAGATCCCGCCACTCCAACTCCCGGGCTGGATCGAGTCCGAACCTGGCAGGCAGCCGGTCCCAGTCCTCGGTGTCGAACGGCACGCTCGGCTTCCGCCAGAAATGGCGGCCTAGCTTGGCTGACACCTCGAAGATGACGAACTTGTAGGCCCAGGTCGTGAACCGGCTTTCGCCACGGAACTGGCCGATCTTGCCGACGATGGCCAGGAGCGCGTCGGCGGCGGACTGGAACGCGAGATCGTCAAGTTCGGGACCGGCGATCTGATGCTGGCTGCTTCGTCGTCGCAGTTCGCTTTTCGCGATCCGAAGGAGCAGTTCGTGCAGGCGGCCGAGCGCGGCCTCCCGCTCCGGGCCGGCCTCGGCGAGCGTCGCGAGCCACTGAGCGGTGTCGGGATCGAGCCGGGACGATGTGCTGGCGGTCCCGTCGACCGCGCGGTCCGCTGACGCCATGACGGCATCCTACGAGCGAGGCCGCCAGAGCCGCGGTCCAGACGGCTGTCCCGCGCCAGCCGGACTGAGTGGCGCGGGACAGCCTGCCTGCCGCTGGCTGGCGATCCCTAGATGTTGACGATGCCGGAGGAGGCAGCACCAGCAGGCAGCGGAGTCGGCGAGCTCGGCAGCTCGGTGAGATTCCCGCCGCTGACCGCGAAGACCGACACGAAGTTGTGGCCGGTGCCATCTACCAGCAGGTACCTGCCGTCGGGTGAGAGCCTCGCGTCGATGTCGGCTCCGCCGCCGCCGATAGGAGTGCTGCCGATCAGGCTGAGCGTGCCGTCGCGGCTAATGGCGTAGCTGGAGATGCTGGCCGATCCGGTGTTGACGGTGAACAGGTACTTGCCGTCGTGGCTGATCTCGACCCAGCACGGCGCTGTCTGACCGTCGGCAAAAGGCGAGGATCCGATCGGGGTCAGCGCACCAAAGAAGCCGTCC
>WNEY01003666.1_pt1 | contig 11976 bp, 9 predicted proteins | sample 5400531 | NCBI WGS metagenome assembly WNEY01 (sample SAMN13153338, study PRJNA577476) | soil metagenome | isolation source: 200 cm saprolite under Douglas fir tree site 1 | place: USA:California | collected 2015-04-18
ACGGTCGACGCCGCGTCGCTGCGCCGCGAGGTGAAGGACTCGAGCGGGGATCGTGTGTCTGCGGAGTTCCTCGCGCGCTATCCGCTGATCAACCACCTCGAGGAGCACGTCGACCAGCTCGAGCGGTCGCTGGCCTAGCCGGTCAGGCGCCCCGCCACCTCGGAGAACCCAAGCCGCCGAAGCTCCTCCCGAATGGTCTCCGCCGCGCGGTCCATCATCGCCTCATCGGGGTTCGGGTCTTGATTGCCGAAATCCAAATCGTGAAGGCCACGAATTGGGACGACATGAAAATGGACGTGCGGAACCTCGAGGCCCGCGAGCATCAGGCCTATTCGCACCGGCTTGAATCCGGCCATCTGCGCCCTGCCGATCGATTGCGCAACCGTCGTGAGGTGACAGAGAAGGTCCGAATCGACGTCGATCCAATGGTCGATCTCCTGGCGAGGGACAACCAGCGCGTGACCGGGACGCAGGGGTCGGTTGGATAGGAAGGCCACGCAGTCGTCGTCCTGCCACACGAATCGCGCGGGCAGCTCCCCGGCGATGATGCGGCTGAAAACGCTCGCCACCCATTAAGAGTAAGTGGATAAGGTTGAGGCATGCCGCCAGAGATGCCAGCCGGATCTTTGGAGCCCATGCGGCCCGATCCGTGCGTTAGGGGGCCCGTCCCAGCGTCGTCGCGCACTTCCAGTGCGCTCCTAGCAGGTCCACCCCTGCCTTCGGCTCGGACCACCTGGATCTCCAAATCTCTCGGCCGGCCCTCCGGCTGCATGCCTTAGCCCATGGCGCCAGCGGCGGAGCTCATCGACGCCACCAAGAAGTACGGCGACGTCGAAGCCCTCAAGGGTGTGACGATCCGCATCGAGCTCGGCGAGGTGGTGGCGATGCTCGGTCCCAACGGCGCCGGCAAGACCACCTCGATCAGCCTTCTCCTCGGTTTGCGAAAGCCGGCGTCTGGCAAGGCGTTGCTCTTCGGCCTGGAGCCGACCAACCTGCAGGCACGGAGCAGGGTGGGGGTGATGCTCCAGGAGTCCGGGGTTCCGGAAGTGCTCAAGGTCCGTGAGATCGTCGACCTGTTCCGCTCGTACTACCCGAAGCCGCTCCCCCGCGATGCAGCGATCGCAATGGCAGGACTGGAGGAGAAGGCCGACGCGCTCGTTAAAGAGCTCTCCGGCGGTCAGCGGCAACGCCTGTACTTTGCCCTCGCCGTTTGCGGCGACCCGGACGTCCTGTTCCTGGACGAGCCCACGGTCGGCATGGACGTCGAGGGCCGGCGATCGTTCATAGAGAGGATCGCTGAGTTCGCACGCAGAGAGCGGACCATTGTTCTCACGACTCATTACTTGGAAGAGGCGGATCAGCTGGCCGAGCGAGTGGTCGTGATCGATCGCGGCCTGGTCATCGCCGACGCTCCGCCCGCGGAGATCAAGTCCAAGGTGGCAGGCAAGCGTCTGCGCTTCATAGCGACCGCACTCACCGAAAAGGATCTCGACGGCCTGCCGGTGACGGCGGTCGCCATCAAAGACCACGGCGTGCAGCTGCTGACGAACCAGCCCGAGTCTGTGCTGCGCGAGCTCTTCCGGCGCGGGGTGGACATTTCGGACCTGGAGGTGGCGGGCGCGGACCTCGAAGACGCGTTCATCGCACTGACAAGGCATTGAGCACGGTGGTGATGAAGACCACGCGAGCGCCAATTGTGCCGATGCTGGTCCGGCAGACATCGGCCGAATTTTTGAAGCTCTGGCGCGTGCCCGCGTTCAGCGCCACCAGCCTTCTTCTCCCAGTCGTCTTCTACGCGTTCATCGGCATCGGCCAGGCTTCGCAACGGCTCCAGGGCACTCACGTCACGTTCGGCGCTTACTTCCTCGCGTCGATGGCGGTTTACGCGGTCGCGAACGTGATGATCTTCAGCTTCGGAATCTCGGTCGCCAATGAGCGCGGCATGAAGATGGACCTCCTCATGCGGGCTACGCCGCTCCCGCCGCTCGTCTACCTGGTCTCGAGATGCATCACCGCCCTCACCTTCGCCGCGTTGACTCTTGTCGTGCTCTTTCCATTTGCGTACGTCGCCGGCGGCGTGAGGCTCGAGGCGTCAGAGTGGTTCACGCTCGCGTATCGGGTCCTGCTGGGTTCGATTCCATTCATCGCGCTCGGCTTTGCCTTTGGCTACATCGCCGGGCCGAACTCGGCGGTCGCGGTCATCAACCTGATCTATCTGCCCACTGCATTTGCATCAGGCCTGTTCTTTCCCAAGCAGCTCCTCCCTCAGATCATCCAGAACATCTCGCCATACCTGCCGCTTTATCGCTTCGGCCAGCTGGGATGGGACGCCATTGGAGCGCCGACCAGCGAGAGCGTCACCACGGATTGGTTGTACCTGGCGGGCTACGGAGTGGCCTTCTTCGCGATCGCCCTTTGGGCGTATCGAAGGGAAGAGAGCCGCAAGTTCAGCTGACCGGCGGCCAGAACTCCGTCGGTAGCGCCGCGCCAAAGGCTCCTTCGAATCGCTGTTCGAATTCTTCGTGCGAGTAACCGTGCTCGATCGTGCCCACCTGCTCGACGGCATAGGTCGCGGCGAGCGAGGCCACCGCGCCGGCGGTCGGGACCTCGAGCCCGCGCAGCAGGCCTGCCACCAGCCCCGACCTGTAGGCATCGCCGGCGCCGGTCGGATCGACCTCGGCACGCGCCGGCGCTGGTGGGATGGCATGTGACGCCGTGCGCGTGTCGATGCGCGATCCCTCCCGCCCAAGGGTGGTCACCACCACCTCGGACAGCTGCTTCAACTCTTCCATGGTGCATCCCGTGCGGTGCTGGATCATCTCCAGCTCGTAGTCGTTGCCGATGAGCACCCACGCGCCCCGCGAGCCGTCGACCAGGTCTTCGCCCGAGAGATGTGGCAGTTGATGTGCGGGGTCGAACACCCAGCGCACGCCGCGCTCCCTGCACTCGCGGACAAGGCGCCGCATCTCGTCAGGCGCGTTCGGCCCAACGATCACGGCCTCGGGATCGGGCACCGTGTCGTCCAACCCGAGCCTTCCCGCGAGGTTCATCGCACCGCCGTAGTAGCCCGTGATCTGGTTGTCATCCAGGTCGGTCGTTGTGAAACCCGTGGCGGAGATCTCGCCGTCGACCAGCCGCAGGCCTCGGCAGTCGACCCCGAGCTTCTCCAGCCAGGCGCGATACTCGACCGCATCGGATCCCGCCGTGGCGAGCACGGCGCTGGGATAGCCGAGCAGGGCGAGGTTATAGGCGTAGTTGCCTGCGACGCCGCCGCGCCGCTTCTTCAAGTTGTCGACGAGAAAGCTCAAGTTGAGCATGTGCGTCTTGTCGAGGAGGATGTGGTCTTTGAACCGGCCCTTGAAGCTCAGGATGTAATCGAACGCGATCGAGCCGGTGCAGACCACGCTCACAGCCGTGAAAGGCTAACCGAAGGTGGGGGAGACGGTGAAGGGGCGCCCGGTGCGAAGGCGCCCCTTCGGATGTGACTCTGCTTATGCAGCCGCGCTGCGGCGGGCGGTCGTGCGCCGGGCTGACCGGCGTGGTGACGTCGCCTTGCGGGGCGCTGCGGCCGGCAGCTCGCTGGCTTTCTCCAGCCGGTTGGCGACCCGCGCGATGGTCTTGAACGAACCGTTGAACATCTTCAACGTGCGCTTGGCGACCTCACCCACCTGGTCCTGGCGCTTGGCCTGGACCTTGACGACGTGCAGCCCCCGCAGCGCGAGGCGCTCCGGCACCAGGTCGGCGGCGACCTTCTCGGCCGTTTTGGCGAGCTCCTTCACCGCGTCCATCGCAGGCGCTGTGGCGGCGTTGATCTGCTCGGTCACCTGGCGGTTGATCTTGCGCGCGGTCGGGCTGCCCTTGCGCTTGAGGCCCTTGACCTGCTTGCGCGCGGAACCGATCGGGTCCGAGGCGACCTCTGCCGCGGTCCTGGCGGCGCCGAACGCCACCTCTTCAACTGTCGAAATGTCTGTGCTCATGTTTTCCTCCCCTGATTTATTGACGCATTGCATCATAACGCATCGCGTCAAGTCGAGTCAAGGAGGGCCCAGCCTCGCGATCAGCTCCTCGGCACGGAGACCGAAGACGTCATAGTGGGCGACCTTCCGGCGCTTCTCGGGCTGGATCCATTCGGGACGCAGCCCGTTCAGCCGGCCCCACGCTTCCAGGTTCGGGCGGAGGCCGATGACATGGAGGAACGGCCGCTCACGCCTCATGCCGCGGATCGTCGACCCGTGGTAGTGATCGAAGTTGCGGTGAATGGCGATGCCGCCCTCTTCCGCGAAGGCGATCGCTTCTTTGATCTGCCGGCGTTCGAAGTAGCGCTCCTCCGGCGCGGGCTGCATCGTCAGCTCCTGGCGTCGGGGCAGATCGGCCGGTAAGCGCACATGGTGCACGGCCGCTGTGCATTCGCTGGACCCAGCGCAAAGTCGCCTCCCGCAATGCGATCCGACACTGCCGATACACGCGCCGAGACCGCGGCATCGTCGGCCACGACCTCGATGTCGCGTGAGCGCCGAAGGTCGAACAGGATCAATCGCGGGCCGGCCCCTCCCGGCAGCAGGCCGCGTCCGGCCGCGAGCGAATAGAGGCGGAGCTGCACCGTGTAGGCCTCGATCAAGGCCGGGTCCATGGTCGCGTTGGTCTTGTAGTCGATCAGAACGGTGCGGCCCTCAAGCTCGCAGATCCGATCGACGATGCCCCGCACCCTGGTCCCGCCAACGCGGAGATTGAACTCGACCTCCACGCCCAGCGTCCGCGCGGAGGCCAGTGGATGCGCCATGTAGCTTTGCAGCATCTCGCGTCCCAGCTCCGGCCCCTGGTAAAGCGTCAGCAGGTCGCCCCCGCCCGAGTGCCACGCCGCCAGGGCAGTGTGCACGCTCGCGCCGAGCTCCGTCGCGCCCGCCGCGCGCGCGAATCGAGGTAGCAGGTCGTCTGGCGGCGCGGGGACGCGCCACACCTGGCTGAACCGATAGCGCACCGGGCAGATCTCGAAGTCGTGCAGCTGCGAGAAGCTCAGCTGGACCCCCGGTGGCGCCAGGGCGATCGCGGCGGAGCGCCGGGGCTGGATCGCCTCCATGCGATCGAGCACCGCCGCCACCACGCCCGCGCCGTTCGCCGCTTTGACGCTCGCGGGGCCTGGGAGGAGCTCGAGCTGTTCCGCCTCGACGACGTTGGCCGCCTCCGGGTGGGCGAGCGCCCAGCTGAGGATCTCCGCGAAATGGTCCTGGTCGCCCATCTCCACGTCGCGCGCGGACTGCTCCTCTCGGGTCGCCGTCACGAACAGGGAGTCCTTCGCGCGCGTGAGGCCGACATAAACGATTCGCCTCCGTTCGCCGATCGCAAGCTTGACCGCCGGCTCGCCCGGCGAGGTCGACTGGTACCGCGGGTGCTTCTCTCCGCGCCAGTTCTTCATCACGAAACCAAGACCGTCGGAGTCGAAGAAGAGTCGCTCCGTGTCGCGGGCTCGCGCGGGTCTCAGGTTGACCAGGAAGACCACAGGGAACTCGAGCCCTTTGGCTGCGTGAATCGTCAGCAGCGAAACCGCGTCGGCCGCTGCTGACTCCTCGGTCGCCTCTCCGACCGGCAGCTCGGCGTCGATGACCTGGTCCAGGTGACGCACGAAATCACCGATGCCCGCAAGAGTGAGCTCGCGTTCGAAACGCGACGCGAGCTGAAAAACCTTGCGCAGGTTGAGGAGCGCGCGAGGGCTGCCATCTCGCTGTGCCCGCAGCTCCGCCCAGCGCAGGTACCCCGTCTCCTCCAGCAGGCGATTGAGGATGTCGGCCACCGTCAGCGAGTCGCGCAGCCGTCCGATGCGATCTGTCAGGTCGACCAGCGCCGCCGCCCGGTCGGCGACCTTCGGCTCCATCTCCGGAAATCCCTCGGTTCGCGACGCCTCGAAGCAATCGCGCAGCCGCATGCCATGGCGGCCGAACCGGCGAGCGGCCATCTGGTACAGGCCGCGATCCGGCAGGCGGACGATGGGTCCCTGCAGCACGCGCACCAGCGCGCCATCGTCCATCGGGTTCTCGGTCAGGCGAAGCATCGCCAGCACGTCCTTGATCTCCTGGCGGTCGAAGAAACCCGAGCCGCCGCTGGTCAGGTACGGGATGCCCTGGCGCCGGAGCTCGTCCTCGAAATCGCGCGGGAGCATGCGGATCGAGTGGGCGAGGATGGCGATGTCCGAGAACCGCCGGCCGCCGCGGTACAGCCGCCGGATGGTTTCGGCCACCGACCGTGCCTCGGTGCGCGAGTCCGGCGCCATGACCACCGTCACCGGCCACTCCCCCGGACCGCGCGTCGCGATGAGGTCCGGCTCGCCGGCGAAATCGGGGTCGCGCCGGATGAATGCGGTCGCACAATCCAGGATCTCCTGGTAGGAGCGGCGGTTGTGGGTGAGCGGCAGCCGCTTGCCCCCAAAACGGCTGCGGATGTTCTCGATCTCGGCGTCGCGCCAGCCGTAGATCGATTGCTTCGCGTCGCCGACGACGGCAACGTTCGCGAAACCGTCCGCGGAGAGCAGCCGGATGAGGTCGAGCTGGATCCGGTTCGTGTCCTGGAACTCGTCGACGAGCAGGTATCGGAATCGTTCGCGGCAGCGCTTGCGGAACTCGGGCACGCGCTCCAGGGCGTCGATCACGTCGAGGATGAGATCGTCGAAATCGCGCAGCCCATCCGTCGACAGCGCGTCCTCGTATGTGCGGTAGACGAGATGGAGGACCTCGATCGCCTCCAGCTCCGCCTGGGCGGCCTGCCGGGCCGTGGCGTCGACGGGAGATTCCCAATGACGCGCGTGCAGCTCGACGGCTCGCTTGTAGAAGCGTTCCGGCGTGACGCCTCTGCCCTTCAGCTTGAGCAGGAAGCGCAGGCCGGACCGGAGAAGATCGTCGAGGTCGTCGACGCTCAGCCCGGTGAACGAGTCCGGGTCGAGCGGGGCGGCCTCGCCGCTGCGAAGGCGGGCCACCAACCGCTGCTCGAAGAGCCGCTGTCCGGTCTCGTCCAGCACACGGAGCTCGCGCGGCGCTCCCACCAGGTAGGCGAACTCGTCGAGCAGGCGCGAGCAGATGCCGTGGAACGTCCCGATCCACGCCCCGTCGAGGACCTCGGGCCCGAGGTCGGGCCGGCGCAGCCGGAGCTCTTCCGTAATGCGCGCCCGCAGCTCGTCGGCGGCGCGATCGCTGAAGGTGACCGCGAGAATCCGGCCGGCCGGGACCCGATGCTCGACCAGCCAGCAGAAGCGCTCGGTCGCGGTCGCCGTCTTGCCGGTGCCGGGACCGGCCGCGATGAGAAATGCGCCCTCTGGGCCGGCGTGCGCAGCGGCCGCCTGCTCGGGGCTCAGCTTCCGCGCTGATTCCACGATCACTCTGACGGGGCCCCACCGTACGGGCAGATCGCTGAATGCGGGCACGATGAGAAGCGGGTGATGCAGGTGCCTGCAAGGTCGCGTGGCGCCGGCTCGAAATGTCCTGCTTTGATGCGATTGATCGCCTGCAGCACGATGTCGCGGCTGCGCTCGAGGTCGGCCGGTTCGAGAACCTTCTCGCGGTACTCCTTGAGACCCGCCGGGCGGCCCACGGTGAAGATGTCCTGGCGCATCGAGCCCCAGACCCAATCTTTGGGATACCAGAGCGACAGGAATCGGGGTCGGAAGCCGAGCGGCTTGCCCTCGTCGTCGAAACCGTACTTGCAGGCCAGGTAGTAGAGCGCGAGCTGCACGTCATACATGTCTGGACCGAAGTACATCTCGTAAGCCCACCGCATCGCCTTGCCCGCGCCCGTCTTGTAATCGATGACCTCGACCTCGCCATCGCCGACATCGTTGACGCGGTCGATCTTGCCCACGATCTCGGCCCCGTCGAGCTGCAGATGGAAGCGCTGCTCGAGCGCGAGCGTGCCCAGGCGGCGGATGTGCTGCATGCCGGTCACGAAGCGGATGTAGTTGCCGAGCAGCGAGCGCACCTGCTTTTCCTCGCGCTTGCGGTCGAGCACTCCCTCCATACGAGCCAGGTAGCCGTCGAGGTGCTTCTGCAGAACGGACTCGAGCCACGCCTTCTGGCCTTCGTTTTCCAGCGGACGCCATTCCTGCTCCTGCATATGGAAGTCCTCGAGCACCTCGTGCAGAAAGCCGCCGCGCTCCATGGCCACCGACCTCGGCTCTTCCGCCAGGCCCGGGTGGTGGTTGTACCAGTACAGTCGCGGGCACTTCAGGTAATCGTTGAGCGTCGTCGGACTGAAGTGATCGATGAGCACGTGCTCGGGATTCCGATCGCCGCCATACGGTTCGAACGGCTCGCCCGCCTCGTGATCGGCGATGAAGCCAACGTCGAGACCGACAGCGGCCGCGCGTGCTGAGATCGCGGGGGTCACCGTCTCGCGGTGGGCGGCGATGAGCACCTCCGCCTCGCGCGCAAGCAGGACGTCCGCCGGTTCGAGCCGAGCGGTGGCGCGCGTGAGCTCTTTCATCTCGGCGTCCGGCTGCGCCATGCCGAGGAACACAGAGGGTCCCGCCTGGTGCAGGTACGAGTCGGCGTAGGTCAGATAGACGCGCTGGGCGCGAGTCATGGCCACGAAAGCGAGACGCGCTTCCTCCGCCAGGTGGCCGTCGGGGTCGGCCGGCCACGAGGGCATGAAGCCGACCTTGAAGCGTTCGAGCCACGACCTGTCTTCGGTGTCGAGGAGTGGGTGCGGCCGCGCTTCCGAAGGAAACAATCCGTGCGCGAAACCGGCGGCGAAGACGAACTGAAACTCCAGGCCCTTCGCCTGGTGCACCGTCATCACCTGCACGGCGTCGCGGCGCGCCGATGCGGGTTCGGTGTCGTCAGCCGCGCCTGAAAGGAGCGCGTCCAACGACGCCTTGACATCCGACAGCAGCGGCTTCGACCCGTGGAGCCTCTCGTAAACATCCTCGAGGGCCTCGAGGCCGTCGATCGTCGAGCGCAGATCGGCCATCGCCTCGGTGCGGTCTTCGGCGCCGAGCTCGAGGGCGAGCAGCTTGCCCATCGCGCCGTCTTCGATGAGGACCGAATATGCAAGGCTCGCCAGCGGCAGCCGTTTCGCGCGGTCGAGCAGGCGGTATCGGGCCACCATCGCGGCATGCAGCGCGTCGAGCTCCGCTTCGGTCAGGTACTCGTAGTAGTCCGGTGGCGTAGGAGTCTCGGTCGGTGCCTCACCGCCCCATGGCAGTGGATAGCGCTGCGGATCTTTGGCGGCGAGCACATACATCAGCCGTCGCATCACGCGCGTCAGCGGCCTCGCCTGCTCGAATGCATGTGCGCGAAGGCGGCTCAACGTCCGGGACCCCACGCCGCCAAGGCTCGACGCAAGCGCCCCCTCGAGGGCTTCGGGGTCATCGGGGTTGCGCAGCGACTCGAGATACCCGACCAGGAACCGGACCACTTCGTTGCGTGCGGCCGCGCCAGACCCGCGCACTTCATAAGGAAGGCCCAGCGCGCGGAGCGCCTCCTCGAACGGCGCCCCCATCGCGGTCGTGCTGCGAAGCAGGATCGCGAAGTCGTCGTGTCGAAGGTCGGGAAATGCGGTGTGAATCCGCTTGATCTCCCGAGCGCAGAAGAACGCTTCGTCGAGGGCATCGCCCTCATGGGCGACGACCACGGTCGGCGGCGTGAGCTGCACCACCGAGCGCAGGCTTCGGTGCGCGCGGCCTGGCTGGGTTGCGTCGAGCAGTCGCTCGCCAGCGTCGAGAATCTCCTGCGAGCAGCGCCAGCATTCGTCCAGCCCGACGGTGGCGGCGCCGTAGACGGTCGGGAAATCGACGTCCAGAAGCCGTGGAACGGTGCCGCGAAAGCCGTAGATGGACTGGTCCGGGTCACCGACGACCACGAGTCGTGGACGTGGCTCGGGCGGCGCCAGCAGCTGGAGGAGCTGGAACTGGGCCGGGTCGACGTCCTGGAACTCGTCGACCAGGATCAGCCGGAACTTGGAGCGCAGCCGATCGCGGAGCTCGAGCTTCGACTGCAGCAGCTCGATCGCGCCGACGATCAGGTCGCGGAAGTCGAGCAGGCCGGCTGAGTTGAGTCGTTGCTGGTAGGCCTGATAGGCGGCGGCCAGCGCGCGCAGGCGATCGCTCCCGCCGGCCTCCGTCGCGAGCATGAGCGCTGCCGGGTGAACCAGGTTTTGCTTCATGAGGGCGACGAAACCGAGCAGGTCACGGGCGAATGCATCTGATCGCCTCACGCCGACGAGCGCGCCGAGAACCTCGTGATCGATCTCGGTGAGCACTTGCCGCATGACGATCGATTCCTGGAAGCTGTTGATCAGCATCCGTCGAGGATCTGGCGAGTGGTCGCGCAGAACGCGCCAGCAGAAGCTGTGAAAGGTCGAGATCCATGCCTCTCCGTATTCGTCCTTGAGCCGCTCGTCGATGCGCCTGGCGATCTCGTCCGCGGCGCCGGTCGAAAAGGTGAGCGTCAGGATCTGATCGCGCGCGGCCACACCCTGGAGGACGGCCTGCTCATACAGGTCGACCAGCGCGCGTGTCTTCCCGGTCCCCGGCCCGGCGAGGACTCGGAGCGGGCCTTGGATGTCGTGTACGTCGAGTGGCAAAACGTTTCCTCCGGTGAGGCGGGCTCTTGGATTATGCGTGGGCCCGTGACCTGAGGTCAGCCTTGCCTGTTAATGCCGCTTCTCTCTCGCGCCCCGGACGCCAGGCCTCGACCACCAGCGCCGCGAGCAACGCGAGCTCGACGAGGGGCCAGCGGTTGAGGCCAAGGCTCACCCCGCTCGACGCCACGAACGGGCTCGCGACTACCCACGCGGCGGCGATGGGGATGCGCCAGGTGAGGGCCGGGCGCTCCTCCCACACCATCCATGCGGCCGCCCCGAGCAGGCACAGGTCGGACCCGTGCAGATACGGCGCTACCAGCAGCGACCCCAGGGCCCCGGCCGCGATCGCGAGCCCAGGCGACCGGCGCAGACGGAACGCGACAGCGAGGCTCGCGGCCACGATGAGGAGGCGCAGCCCGAACGCGACCGCTCCACCGGCGCCGATCGCGCCCTCGAGGGTCAGCGAATTCGCACCGGTCGGCAGAGGCGCCGTGAGCTGGGCGGTGTAAGCGGAGAGACCGCTCGACCCCATCATCACCCACGCGATGCCGGCCACGACTATGCCCGCCCCTGCCCAGGCAATGAACGTGCGGAAGCGACCGGCGGCAAGCAGGGCGAGCGGGACAAGGACTCCTGTGTTCGGCTTCAGGAGAACCACGGCCACGGCGATTCCGGCCGCGACATCGCGGCGTTCGCGCGCGAGTCGCCAGGCGATCACGACGCCGGCGGCGACCAGCGGGACGACCTGGCCGAGATGTACGGCGTGCATCACCCACCAGGGCGCCAGCGCGGCGCCGGCCGCAAGCCAGCGGACCAGGCCGCGGTCGACCGACGCCCAGACCAGGGCCAGCCCGAATGCGATCAAGGTCAATGCGGCCCACACGTAGTAAGACGGCCAGTACGGCAGCGGCGCCAGCAGCGCCGCAACCCACGCGACCGGCGGGGGGCTGAGGAAGGGCTGGGCCGTCTGGCCGGGGACGAGATTCACCTGCTCGGCCGCGACCGGCCGCTTCATAGGTGTGGAAGTCGATACCGATCGGCTCGCTTGGATTCCAGAGATCAAGTCCGAGCGCCACCAGCACGACGACCATCGCAAAGGGCACCCAGAACCGCCGAGCGGTGGTCACGCTTCGACCGTACAGCAATATAGGTGGACCCAAATGACCATCGCCGTGATGACGCGTAGCACCTCCAACCCGGTGCTTTGGGCGGTGTTGGTGGCGGCGCCGGTCTTCATCGCGCACGTTCCGTCCTTCTTCCACCGCCTGCTCGACGGCGACGAAGCGATCTACGGATCGATCGCGGCGCTGATGAACCTCGGCGGCCCGCTTTACGCGGAGGGCGGCGTGGACAACAAGCCGCCCGGGATCTTCTGGGTCTACGCCGTCACGTTCCGTGTGTTCGGCATGTACC
>WNEY01005304.1_pt1 | contig 11976 bp, 14 predicted proteins | sample 5400531 | NCBI WGS metagenome assembly WNEY01 (sample SAMN13153338, study PRJNA577476) | soil metagenome | isolation source: 200 cm saprolite under Douglas fir tree site 1 | place: USA:California | collected 2015-04-18
GCTAGACATGGAGAACGCCACGACGACGGACGACACGATCTGGATCTATGAACGACTCCTCGAACGCTACGACCGTGTGGGGATTTGTTTGCAAGCCAACCTGCGCAGGACTCCGAATGATTTAGACCGACTTCTCGGGGACGGTGCCCGGGTCCGCCTCGTGAAGGGGGCCTACAAGGAGGCGCCCGACATTGCCTACCGGAGGCGCGCGGAGATCGACCGAGCCTACCTGGCGAACCTCGAGACGCTCTTCGCGCGCGGTCAGGAGTTCGCGGTGGGAAGCCACGACGGCCGGATCATCCAACGAGCCCTCGACCTCGCAAAGGAACATCCGACCCCGTTCGGGTTCGCGATGCTCCAAGGCGTACGCGATCCGTTGAAACGGGATCTGTTGAGCCAAGGTCACCGGGTCGCGGAATACATCCCGTACGGGCCGAACTGGCTCCCCTACTTCACCCGCCGACTGCGGGAGCGACCGAGGAATGTGATCACCATGGCCCGGTCCTTCGTGAGCGGTTGAAAGCATCCTTTTGTCGGTGCGTCGCGTTCCGACGTCGTGAACCGCCGGGCGTTCCTGCGGACGATGCGGATCCTCGAGTCGCGGTATCCCGTGAAGGACTGGACGGAAGGGATGACGCCGTTCGAGATCCTCATCTCAACGGTGCTCTCGCAGAGCACGACGGTGGCGAACGAACGGCGCGGCTTCGAAGGCTTGCGCTCGCGAGCCGGCGGCATCGCACCGGAGCGGCTCGCCGAGATGCCCGAGGAGGAAATCGCGAAGGCGATCTGGCACGCGGGCCTCTCCCGGCAGAAGGCTGCACGGATTCGCGGGATCGCGAAGACCGTTCGAGACACATGGGGTGGAAGCCTCGAACGTGTCCTGAGGCTCTCGACCGAACGCGCACGGGCGGAATTGATGGCCCTCCCCGGCGTCGGCCCGAAGACCGCCGATGTCGTGCTCGCCATGGCAGCCAACCGCCCGACGTTCCCGGTCGACACGCACATCGCTCGCATCGCCGGGCGGTGGGACCTGAGCCGCCGCAAGGATTACGAATCGATTCGGGCCGCCCTCGAGCGCTGGACGCCGCCGGGGAAACGCCGTGTCTGGCACCTCGCAATCATCGCCCACGGCCGAGCCCTCTGCAAGGCCAGGAATCCGCGCTGCAACGAGTGCCCCGTCCGGCGGGATTGCGACTGGTACCGTCGCAACCGAGCCTCGAGACCGCGGGAGCGACGGGGGCCGCGTGCCTCACCGACAAAGGTTAAGTGCGCCGTCAGATTTGCGCGCGGTCGAGCGCTTTTCCTTGGCCTTCTCTGATTACGCACAGCTGATGAAGCTCCGAATCGACGCACTGCTCCTCCTCGTGGCGGCCGCCGGGTACGTCGCGACGAGCGGCATCGACGTGGACCCTCGACGATTCGGGCTCCTGATGGTAGCAGGATTCCTCGGCGCAGCGGGTGCGAGCGCCACGAACCATTACCTCGACCGGGACCTCGACTCCGTGATGCGACGGACCCAGGCACGGCCACTCCCGCAGCATCGAATCGACCCGCCCGCCCACGCCCTCGCATTCGGGATCGGACTGCTCGCGTTGAGCCTGGTCATCGCGGGATTCGGGATCAACTTCCTCACGGCCGGAATGATCGGCCTCGGGTTTGTCGTCTATATCGGCGTGTACACGTTGGGCCTCAAACGGGCGCACGTGAGCAACATCGTCATCGGCGGATTCGCGGGCTCCTGTCCGGCGCTCGCCGGCTCCGCCGCCGCCGTGAACTCGATCAGCCTGCAAGCCATCCTCATCGCCCTCCTCGTGTTCCTCTGGACCCCAGGCCATTTCTGGGCCCTCGCATATCGAAGCCGCGAGGACTATCGTCGGGCGGGACTCCCGATGCTCCCCGCGGTCTCCGACGAGCGGACCTCGACGAGGGCCATCGCGCTGTCCTCCGCGATCGTCGCCCTGGCGAGCATCGCGTTCATCTTCACATCCGCGTTCGATGCGCTCTACCTCGGAGTCGCCATCGTGTCGGGCGCCGCCTTGCTGGCCCTCACCGCGAAGTTCTACGTTCACCCGAGCCCGGCGAACGCCTGGGCGGGGTACAAGTTCTCGGGCGTGTACCTGGCCCTCGTCCTCATCGGCATGATGGTGGATGCGATCGTGCGAATCCGGATCTGAGGATCGACCTCACACATCGCAACCTTTACCTTTTATAAGCGTCGCACCTTAGTATCTCCGCCACGAGCGGTGGACGGCATGCCCGGGCCCACGATTCTTGAGGACATTCGGTCTCGTGCTTCTGCCTTCTTCCGCGAGGATGGGCCCGGACCGGCGAGGCCAGGAGGCCGTCTCGGGTGAAGGCGGACCTCGCGACCCCGAAGATTGACCGAGGTCTCGATGACGTCTACGTGAAGGAGACGTCGATCTGCTTCATCGACGGCCAACGCGGACGTCTCGTGTACCGCGGGTATGACATCCGCGACCTCGCGGAGCATTCCACATTCGAGGAGACCGTCTTCCTCCTGCTCCAAGGCCGCCTCCCCACCCGCGCGGAGCTCGAGAAGGCGAAGGCGGACCTCGCGGCGTCGCGGACCCTTCCCCCTTCGGTCCTGAAACTGCTGCGCTCGATGCCCGAGCATGCGCCTCCCATGGACGTGCTCCGGACCGCGGTCTCGTTCATGAGCGGGTTCGACCCGGAGCGGGACGACTCCACACGAGCCGCCAACATGAGGAAGGCGCTGCGGCTCACCGCACAGCTCGCGACCGTCGTCGCGACGTACGAGCGGATCCGGAAAGGCCAGCGCGTGCTCCGACCGGACCCGAGGTTGGGCCATGCGGAAGACTTCTTGCGAATGATCACGGGCAAACGGCCTGATCCGGTCCGTGCCCGAATATTGGACGCCGCCCTCGTGCTGTACGCGGACCATGGGATGAACGCGTCCACCTTCGGGGCCACCGTGGCGGCCTCGACGCTCGCCGACCTGTACAGCACGGTCGTCGCCGCGATCGCAACGCTGAAGGGACCGCTCCACGGAGGGGCGATCGAAGCCGCTCTCGGCATGATCGAGGCGATCGGCAAACCCGAGGCGGCGGAGGCGTTCGTATTGAACACGCTCCGGAACAAGGAGAAGGTGTTCGGGTTTGGACACCGGGTCTACAAGACGTACGATCCGAGGGCGCTCATCATGAAGGAGTACGCCCAGAAACTCGCCGAGATGCAGGGAGACGACACGTATTTCCGGATCGCCGCGACGATCGAGGAGACGGTCGTTCGTGAGCTCGCGTCGAAGCGTGTCTTCCCGAACGTGGACTTCTACTCGGGCCTCGTCTTCCACGGCCTCGCCGTTCCGACGGACCTCTTCACCCCGATGTTCGCGCTCTCCCGGATTTCGGGCTGGACGGCCCACGTGCTCGAGTATTGGGAGGACAACCGCCTCCTGCGACCGTTGGACTGGTACGTCGGCCCGAAGGACCTCGTGTACACGCCGCTCGACGAGCGGGCCTGAGGCGACGGATGCCTTCGGAGCGCCTCGTCCTCCGCGCCCCGGAGGGGGGCCACAAGATCCTGATCACCGAGAGCGGGCTCCGCGTGCCGGACGATCCGATCATCCCTCTCATCGACGGCGACGGAATCGGCCCGGAGGTCGTCCGCGCCGCGCGCAGCGCGATCGACGCGACCGTGTCGAAGACTTTCGGCGGCCGCCGTCGTATCGTCTGGTATCCCGTCCCGGCGGGGGAACGGGCCATGTTCCAGTACGGCGAGATGCTCCCGGAGGCGACGCTCGGCGCAATCCGCGAGTACGTCGTGGCCTTGAAAGGCCCCCTCACCACGCCGGTCGGCGGCGGATTCCGTTCCCTGAACGTGGCCCTCCGGAAGGTGCTGGACCTCTACGCCAACGTGAGGCCGATCTATTGGATCCCGGGCATCCCGACCCCCGTGAGCCATCCGGACCGCGTGGACATCCGGATCTTCCGCGAAGGGACGGAGGATGTGTACGCGGGGATCGAATGGGAGAAGGGCTCGCCGGAGGCGTTGCGGATGATCGAGATCCTCGAGAAGGAATTCCACGCCCACGTCCGCCGGGACAGCGGGATCGGCATCAAGCCGATGAGCGAGACGGGCTCGAAGCGCCTGGTCCGAAAGGCGATCCGCTACGCGATTCAGAACCAGCGAAGGTCCGTCACCCTCGTCCACAAGGGGAACATCATGAAGTACACGGAGGGGGCGTTCCGCGCGTGGGGCTACGAAGTCGCGAAGAACGAGTTCGCGGACCGCACCGTCCCTTGGGAGAACATCGCGTTGTCGCCGGGCGGCAAGGCGCCCGCGGACAAGGTCGTGATCAAAGACGTGATCGCCGACAACATGTTCCAACAACTCCTCTTGCGTCCGGAGGAATACGACGTCATCGCGACGACGAACCTGAACGGCGACTACCTGAGCGACGCGGCGGCCGCGCAAATCGGCGGGCTCGGCGTAGCGCCGGGCGCGAACATCGGGGACGCCCTCGCCCTGTTCGAGCCGGTCCATGGGAGCGCGCCTCGGTACGCGGGGATGAACAAGGTGAATCCGACCGCGGAGATGCTCGCAGGCGTGATGATGCTCGAGTACCTGGGATGGGAGGACGCGGCGATCCGGCTCCGCAACGCGGTCAAGTCGGTCATCGGCTCCAAGATCGTCACGTACGATCTCTCGCGGCAGATGGCGGGAGCCAAGGAGGTCGGGACGTCCGCGTACGCCGAGGCGGTCGTCGAGGCGATTGAGGCGGGAGGTTGACCGCAACCGCCGGCCACGCATGCCGCACGAGACTCGAAACGGCCGTGTGCGAGGAGATGGGACGCCAGAAGCTCGCTCACGAACACCGGTCCCTGCGCTTTCGCGTCCGGGATGCGGACGGCAACGTGACGGGCTATGTCCCCGCAATCGTCGTGCGCCGTGGACCCATCCTGTTCCTCGTCGAGCCCCTCCGGTCTGACCGAGGCCACAAGGCGATCGCATATCTGTCGGAGTTTCTCGACCAGCATTCGCCCGACATCGTCTTCATCGTCGTCACCCCGGATTCCTATCTCGATCGCATCCCCTGGGAGGCATACGACGAGATCTACTCTGCCTCCGAGATTCGCGCGATGACATCGAGAATCCACGAGCAGGACCCGGATGGGATCGTACGGCCCTTTGCGAAGCCGCCTTTCCGCGCCACGACCGAATGAACCGAGCCGCCGTCATCGCAACACCCGCGGGTTGAAAAGGGAAGGGCGCTTTCCTCGCGCTGCGCATGGCACTCAGCGCGCTCGACACCGATGCGGTGACCCTCTTCCTCGTCGTCGCCCTCTCGATTTTCGTCCGGAAGATGTACTTCCGACTCCGGTACCTTTTCGCCGGAAAAGGCGAGGAGCATCGCTGGGACCACATCCCCACGCGCCTGAAGAATTTCGTTGTCTACGGGATCTTCCAGAGGAAAGTCGCCCGTGAATGGTACGCGGGCGTGCTTCACTCGTTCATTTTCTGGGCGTTCGTGATCCTTGGAGGAAGCGTCGTCGAGATCACGGCCCAAGCATACCGGCCGGGCTGGCAGGTACCGACCCCATCGATTGCGGGTCTCTCTCTGAACGGCCCGCTGTACCTGGCACAAGAGGTCATCGCCGTCCTCGCCGCGATCGGGGTCGGGATGGCCCTCTACCGCCGCTACGTGATTCGGCCGAAGAAGCTCATGCACGAAGGGATGCTCGACGCGACGATCGTGCTCTTGTTCATCCTCGGAATCGTGGTCTCGCTCCTCTTCTACAACGCGGCGGACGTCGCAAGCGGGACCGCAGCCCTCCCTCAATGGAAACCGATTTCCTCGGTCCTCGCGGCAATCTCATTCATCCGCCTCGACCCTGCGTCGTGGTGGCGGGCATTCTGGTGGACCCATGTCGTCCTCCTCTTCTCCTTCCTCGCGTACGTCCCGCACTCCAAGCACATGCACATCATCTTCGCAATTGTGAACACGTTCTTCATGGACCTGACCCCGAAGGGCGCGCTGAAGACGATCAACCTCGAGAAATCCGAGACGTTCGGAGTGAACCGCGTCGAGCAGCTCTCGTGGCGGTCCCTCCTAGACGGCTACGCGTGCACGGAGTGCGGACGGTGCACGGACGCATGTCCTGCGAACGCGACCGGCAAGCCGCTGAACCCGATGCGGATCATCACGAACATCCGCGACACGCTGGAGGAACAGGGTGCCGCGATCGTGGCAAACAAAGTCGAGGGCCTCCCGGACATGTTCGCGACGGTCCATTCGGAGGACGGGATCTGGGCGTGCACGACGTGCTACGCGTGCGTATACGAATGCCCCGTGATGAACGAGCACGTGCCCAAGATCGTCGAGATGCGGAGGCACATGGTCCTCACGGAAGGGAAGATGCCTCCCGAGTCGATGGAGCCGATGCGGAGGATCGAGCAGAACTACAACCCGTGGGGCATCGGGTGGGACCAACGAGGCAAGTGGGCGGACGGGCTCGGCGTCCCGATGATGAGCGAGGTCACCGCCGCGAACGAACCGATCGACGTCCTATACTGGGTCGGATGCGCCGCTTCCTTCGACGACCGCAACCGGAAGGTGGCCCGAGCGTTCGTCCGACTCCTGCAGAAAGCCGGCATCCGGTTCGCCATCCTGGGACCCGAAGAGAAGTGTACCGGCGATCCGGCGAGGCGCCTGGGAAATGAATACCTCGCGCAGACGATGATCAAGGCGAACGTCGAGACGCTGAACCGCTATGGCGTGCGGCGGATCGTCGCGTCGTGCCCGCATTGCTTCAACACGATCAAGAACGAGTACCCGGATTTCGGCGGGAACTACGAGGTCGTCCACCACTCGCAGCTTCTCAAGGAACTCGTCGATTCGGGCCGGCTCACTCCGACGAAAGACGTGCTGCAATACCTGACCTACCACGATCCTTGCTACCTGGGGCGGTACAACAAAATCTATGACGAGCCGCGCGACGTCCTGTATCGGATCCCGGGGATCCGCGTCGTGGAGATGGAGCGATGCCGCGACCGCGGGTTCTGCTGCGGCGCCGGCGGCGCTCGGATGTGGATGGAAGAGCGGATCGGGGAGAAGGTGAACCATCGTCGGCTGAGCCACGTCGAGGAGACGCAGGCGAATGGGGTCGCGACCGCGTGTCCGTACTGCCTCATCATGTTGGACGATGCCGCGAAGACGAAGGACCGCGAGGACATCCGTCGATTCGACATCGCGGAGCTCCTCGAGCGTTCGCTCTAATCCCCCCGTTGCCGCTTTTCGGCGGGCCTCGCCATCTGAAAGGTTCTTCTGGAACCGTCGATAGAGGAGCCGCAGAGGTAGCCGTCCATGCCCTTGCCTATCGATCTGAATACGGCTGCGATCGTCGGACGTGTTGCACTCGGCCTCCTGTTCATCGCACACGGCTGGCCGAAAGTCAAGGACTTGAAGAAGCCCGTCGGGTTCGTGAAGGGGACCGGATGGCCCGGGGGAGCGGCGTTCGCGATCCTCTTTAGCCTACTCGAATTCTTCGGAGGAATCGCCCTTGTCCTCGGGCTCCTGACACAACCCGTGGCGGTGCTCTTCTTCCTCGAAATGATTGCCACGACGATCTTCTCGAAGACGAAACTGAACAAGAAGTTCATCGGAGGGTACGAGCTCGACGTCGCGTACGCCGCATTCGCACTCGTCCTCGCGTTCCTCGGCCCAGGAGCTTGGTCGCTCGACCGGCTCATCGGCTTGAGCTAGAGTTCGTTGATCTTCTTCGCGAGTTCGAAGTCGAGGTTCGTCAGTCCGCCCTTGTCGTGCGTCGTGAGCGTGAGCCGGACCGTCGCCCAGGAGTTCGAGATGTCCGGGTGATGGTTCATGGACTCCGCGAGCGTACCGACTTTGTTGATGAAAGCGAGCGCCTCCAGGAAGTCGCGGAATTTCCACTCACGCGAGATCGTCTTCCCCACACGAGACCAGCCAGGCACCTCGCGGAGGCGAGCGGCAATCTCCTCCTCGGACAAGAGAGACCGTCGGGCCATGGTACGATGCGAAGGAGCCCGAGCCCCAAAAGGCTGGCGCCAAGCAACCTTGTTTAAGGTTAACGCGCCGGTTCCGCGGCAGGGCGCCGTGGTGGCCTATCGGACGATGACGATTGGGGTTTGCGCGACGATGTCGAATCCCCAGGCGATGTCGAGCCCGACCTGGAGGACATAGCTATAGTATGAATAGGTCCCGCGGTAGCTGGATTCGACCTCGGCGGGAATCGGGATCTCGAACGTGAACGGGATCCCCACGCGGATCTGGTCCATCGGCACGGAGACCTCCGTCCGGTATGTCTCCGTGGTCTCCTGTTGACCGTCGGCTCTCGCCCACTCGCCGCCGATGAGGCGCGTGTACACCTTGCGAATCCTCGCATTCCCCGTCCGATTGAGCGTAATCCGGCAACCGATGACCTCGCGCGCGAAGAACCGATCGCCGTCCAGCTCGACGTAGACCTCCGGCCCGTCGCCTCCGGACCGGAAGCGCACCGGCTGGGCATACGTGCGAACGCTGGGTCGGTCGAAGAAGACGAACAGCTCGTTGCTCCACACCGTGTCGAGCCAGAGGGGCACGTCGAGGCGCGCGGTGAGGATGTACTTCACGTTCGCGTGGCGGCCCGCGTACGATGGGAGCGCGTGAGGAGGGATCTGGAATCGGAACGGGAACCGCTCCGTCCCGGCGGGAATCGGTCCTTCCCCGCGGAGCGGAAGGCGCCACTGGACCAAGGTGGCACTCGAACGGTACGTGACGGAATTCTTCCCTGAACTGCGTGTGATCGCCGTGTCCTCCTTCCCGGTGAAGTCGACGTACAGGCCGCGGCTCGCGACTTCACTCGTTGCTTCGATCACCACGTTGCCTTCGATCACGTCCCCGGTGAAGTACGCGTTGCGGGGGATTTCCACGGCGATCGAGCGGGGCGTCGACTCACCTCACGTCCGCATGGTCACCGGACAAGGAAGCGGGTGCCGCAGTACGAACACGTCGCGATCCCGAACCGGTCGACGTTCGTTGGCGGGCCGCCGCAGTTGGGACAACTCAAGGCGACCGGGCCTTGCTGGCCCGCGGGCACCATCGGCTGCTGAATCGGCGGCGGTGGCGGGATCCTCCGCCGGCCCGATGACTGAGCGAGGATAATGACCAAGATGACGACGAAGAAAAGCACCGGGATGCAGACCAACAACGGGGCGAAGGAGAAGGGAAAGAAAGCGCCCGCGAAAGCCGAGAAGAAGAATCCGCCGAAGATGAGGATCACAACCACCCCGATGACGATGGGGAGGAGTTGCTCCGGATTCGGGCCTCGTCGCGGCGCCGCGGGATACCACGACTGGGGTGCGGGCGGTGGCTGGACCACGCGCGGGAATGGACGGCGGGCTTAGATGAAGGCTCCGGGGGTTTTCCCTCTCAGGCCTTGAGTTCCTTCAGCGTTGCGGGGAGGAGTTTGAGCACGTCGGCCACGAATCCGACGTGCGCCACCTCGAAAATCGGAGCGCTCGGGTCCGTGTTGATCGCGACGATCAAGGCGGCGTCTTTCATCCCGGCGACGTGCTGCATCGCCCCGCTGATCCCGCAGGCCACGTAGAGTTTCGGTCGAACGGTCTTCCCGCTCTGACCGACCTGGCGGGTCTTCGGCAGCCAATCCATGTCCGTCAGGGGCCTCGACGCGCCGACGACTCCACCGATCGCCTTCGCGAAATCCTCAATCAAGGCCAGGTTCTCTTTCTTCTGGATTCCGCGGCCTGCGGAGACAATGATGTCCGCCCCGGAGAGATCGATGTCTTCTGTCCCCGGACGCTCGAGGCGCAGGAACTTCGTCCGCACCGCGGATGAGTCCATCGATACCGGCGCGTCCGTCACGGACGCCATCCCCCGGGCGGTACCTGTGGGCTTGATCACGCCCGGCCGCACCGTCACGACGATCGGCCGCCCCGACATGATCTCGATCCTGCGAGCGCGGGCGCGAGGTCGTAGCCCTGGGCCGTGTGGGCCACGAGGATGAATCGCGGATTCATCGATGCGATGAGCGCGCGGATCGCCAGGACGTAGGCGTCGCCCGTGTACTCCGACAAGGAGGGGTGGTCGACGACGAGGACGTCGGCCGTGTATCCGGCGAGGTGCCTCGCGAGATCCTGGATGCCGTGCCCCAGAACGACGATCCAGACCGCACCACCGGTTCGCTCGACGAGTTCACGTCCCGCCGCGATGACCTCCAACGTCGAAGGCGCGATGCGGCCCTCGAGATGTTCCGCCACGACGAGGACCTCGCCCGTCACCGAATCATCTCCGCACGAATCCTTTGTCCTTCAGGAGTTGCGCGAGCTTCTTCGCCTGCTCCTCGACGGATCCGGTGATCATCTCGGCGCGGCCCTTCGCGGCGGGAGGGGAGAAGCCGCGGACCCCATAGGAATACGGCAGAGGGACCGAATCCCAACTCTTCCACCCCAGCGCCGCGGGGCCGAGTTCCTTGATCGGCTGGCGAGCCGCTTTCATGATCGCCGGAAGGGGCGCGTACCGCGGGGTGTTCGCGCCGAATTGAATCGTGAGGAGGGCGGGCAGCGGGACGGAGTACACACGTTGCAACCCGCCTTCGAGCTCGCACGCGACTTCGAGGTGCCCGGGTTGGACGACGACGCGTGTCACGACGCTCGCGTGAGGCAGACCCAGGAGTCCCGCGATGAGTCCGCCCGTTGCAGAGTTTACGTAGTCATCGGACTGAACGCCGGTCAACACGAGATCGTGCGGCATGGTCCGAACTGCGGCGACGAGGATTCGTGCGACCTTCCCGACGTCGAACGCCGCGGGGTCGTCGTAGGCGATGCGAATCGCCTCGTCCGCTCCTTTCGCGAGGGCTTCCCGGAGCATCTGCTCCGTTCGCTTCGGCCCCAGCGTGAGTGCGACGACCCGGCCTCCCTGTTTCTCCTTGAGCCGGACCGCTTCTTCCAGCGCATACTCGTCGGCGCCGTTCAGCTTGTATGTCAGCGTATCCCGCCGGATGTCCTTCCCATCCGGAGCTATCTGAAATTGCAAGTCCGGATTCGGGATCTGTTTCAGGCACACGACGATGTTTAGGGGCATCGCGCGCGTGCGTAGCAAGGGACTATATTTAATCGTGTCGTGGATACATCTGAGCGCGGCGGGGAGGGAGCGATCGATCGTCGACCGGCCTTGGGTAACAACGACTGCACCGGACCCGAATCGGGAGTATCTCGCGCTCCTTTCGTACCTCCCGCTGAAGGGCTATCGAAAGACGTTCGACCTGTTTCGTCGTTCGCAAGCGGTTGCCACTCAGCTGGCGAGTACTCCGGGCCTCATCGGGTTCACCTTCCGCGCCAAGATCCTGGGCCATCGATTCTGGACCCTGTCCGTGTGGGAGGATGAGCGGGCCCTAATGGCGTTCGTCGGGAGGAATCCGCATCTCGATACAATGGACGCGCTTCGGCCTCACATGGGGGACGTCGGCTTCTTCCGATGGAAGGTGAAGGGAACCGAGGTCCCTCTGACGTGGGACGACGCGATGCGTCACGCGGATCCGAAGTCCGCGTAGGTCTCGCCGATCCGCACGGGGCGGGCTAGGGGAAGATCCCGCGCCACTTGTACGCCTCGCCGACCCGGTTGATCGCGACCATGTAAGCGGCTTGGCGCATGTCGACCTTCTTCGATTCCCGCATGTCCCACACGCGGTTGAAGGCGCTCAACATCACGCCCTCGAGTTTCTGGTCGACTTCGGACTTCGTCCAGAAGAACTCGGACAGGTTCTGCACCCATTCGAAATACGAGACCGTGACGCCGCCGCCGTTCGCGAGGATGTCGGGGATCAAGAGGATCCCGCGCTTGTGGAAGATGTCGTCTGCCTCGGGTGTCGTCGGGCCGTTCGCGCCTTCGCCGATGATCTTCGCCTTGACGCGCGGGGCGTTCTCCGACGTCAGCACGCCCTCGAGGGCACACGGCGCGAG
>WNEY01003378.1_pt1 | contig 11975 bp, 11 predicted proteins | sample 5400531 | NCBI WGS metagenome assembly WNEY01 (sample SAMN13153338, study PRJNA577476) | soil metagenome | isolation source: 200 cm saprolite under Douglas fir tree site 1 | place: USA:California | collected 2015-04-18
CGCCTCCTGGCTGAGGCGGGCTATCCCGGCGGCCGCGGGTTCCCCGAGTTCAGGCTCACCGCGCCGGATATCCGAGGCAACCGCACGCTCGCGGAGCTCCTTCAGCAGATGTGGAAAGAAAATCTCGGCCTCACCGCACAGATCGAGGTCATGGAGCCAAAGGCCTTCAGCGCCTGGCGGTCGGCGCGCAAGAACCAGCCCTTTGACATCTATACGCGGGGCGGCTGGTGGTCGGACTACGAAGATCCCACCAACTGGTACAACATCTTCTTCGAGGATGGCTGGCTGAACTCGCACTGGCAGAATGAGCAGTTTCTTCAGCTCGTCAAAGCCGCCGCCCCCGAACTCAACAGAGCGAAGCGGATCGCCCTGTACGAACAGGCCGATAGGATTCTGGAACGCGAAAGCCCGACCATCGGGTTGTGGTATTTCACCGACTACTGGATGCGCAAGCCGTGGCTGAAAGGTCTCCAGCATACCCGGATCTTGGGATTCTTCTGGCTCCGCGACGCTGTGATCGTGGAGCATTAGGCAGACGGTGGGCGGGGCGGGACCTCGGGAGCGGAGCTCCGCCCACCGTACCTTTCTGATCTGCCATCCGATGTAGGCCTCGGGCCGAGGTTTCCCAGTGCGCGCCTACTTGCTCCGGCGGCTGCTCGCCTTGATCCCCACGTTGCTCTTGATCTACACGATCGTGTTTTTCCTGATGCGCGCCACCCCTGGCGGGCCCTGGGACGAGACTGGGAGTCGCCCCGTCTTTCCGGAAGTCCGAGCAAACCTGATCAGAAAGTACCATCTCAACGACCCGCTATGGAAACAGTATGTGGATTACCTCGCCGGCGCACTGCATGGCGACCTCGGTCCGTCATACCGGCAGCGGGGCCGGACGGTGAACGAGATCATCGGAGACTTCTTCCCGATCTCGTTGCGCCTGGGACTGGCCGCCATGACGGTGGCCATCGGAGTCGGCGTGCCCCTGGGATTTCTTGCCGCTCTCCGGCAGGACACCCGCGTGGACCGCGGCCTGATGTTCTTGGCCGTGATCGGGATCTCCACTCCCTCGTTCGTGGTGGCGACGGTCTTGATCGTGGTGTTCGGAGTCTACCTCCGCTGGGTGCCCACCAGCGGCTGGGCGGGGTTATTGAGCCGCCAGGCCCTCATCCCGGTGCTGGCCCTGGCGCTGTGGCCTCTCGCCGCGGTGGCCAGGTATGCGCGTTCCAGCATGTTGGATGTGATCCGCGCCGATTATGTCCGCACGGCGAGGGCCAAAGGGCTGAGAGAACTCGCGATTGTCATTCGGCACGCTGCCAAGAACGCGCTGATCCCGGTCGTGACGATTGCCGGCGTGTACCTCGCGTTTGTGGTGACGGGTTCCTTCTATGTGGAATCGGTGACGGGGGTCCCTGGGCTGGGACGGTACCTCGTGCTGTCGATTTCCGCCCGAGACTATCCCGTCATCATGGGAACCACGCTGCTGCTTGCCGTCATCGTCATGGTCGTTAACCTCATGGTCGACCTGACCTACGCGCTGCTGGACCCGCGGATCCGCTATGAGTGAACGGATCACTAGCGGACCGCCCGCCCAGACTCGAGCACAGGCAGCACCCGGCCGGCTACCCCCCACCTCACGGGGCTTCTGGACGGATGCCTGGCGGCGATTGCGGCACAATCAGCTCGCCATGGCCAGTCTGGGCTTCCTGGTGTGTCTGGGGCTGGCGGCGGCGGTCGCGCCGCTGTTCCTGCCCTATTCCCATGAGAAGCAGGATCTGCTCGCCATGTATGCCTCGCCCAGCGGCGCTCACTGGCTGGGCACCGACCATCTGGGACGCGACCTCTTGAGCCGGCTCTTGATTGGCGCCAGGATCTCGCTGACCGTTGGTCTCGTGGCGGAATGCATCATCATCTCGATTGGCACGACCATGGGGTCGGTGGCCGGGTATCTCGGCGGTTGGGTAGATTCGCTTATCATGCGGGTCGTGGATGCGCTCTATGCGTTCCCCGACCTGTTGTTGATCATCATCGTGATGAGCTACCTGAAAGCGCAACTGGGAGGAGGAGTCCTGGGATGGCTCGCCCCGTTCGCCGGGTTGAACAAAGCCCTCGGCGGGCTGTTGGGGGTCTTCATCGCCCTGGGGCTGACCAGCTGGCTGACCACGTGCCGGCTCGTCCGCGGGCAGGTCCTGTCCCTGAGAGAACGGGAATATGTCGAGGCGGCGCGTGCGCTGGGAGCCAGCCCCGGGCATGTGATTCGAGCACACCTGCTGCCGAACACACTAGGGCCGATTCTGGTAGCCGCGACGCTTGGCGTGCCAAACGCGATCCTGCTTGAGGCATCGCTCAGCTTTATCGGGTTGGGCGTCGATCCGCCGATGCCCAGCTGGGGCCTGATGATCTCGGAAGGAGTGCAGGCCGTCCAATCTTATCCCCATGTGATCCTGGCCCCCGCGGTGTCCGTCAGCCTGACGCTCCTGGCCTTTAACTTCCTCGGCGATGGCCTTCGTGACGCACTCGACCCGCTCCTCAAGCGCGCCTAGCGCCGTGACAGTGGATCGCCGGTCGGCGGCGCGGGGGACTGTGGACAGCAAGACCGACGGCGAAATTCACGCCCATGCGGAGGCATTACACGCGTCGGCGATCGTCATCGACGCGAACGGCGAACTGGCCCTCGGACAGGTGCCGTTCGACCGCGTGAGCCCGGAACAGTCATTTGCGGACGCGCGGCAGTCTGGCCTGACGGCGTTGAGCTATACCGTCGGATGCTGGGGCCCCGGCCCCCTGTTGAGCTACGAGAACGTGTTGGCCGACCTGGCCCGCTGGCACAGTCATCTGGCGCGCTATCGTGACCGGCTCCGCCTGGCCACGCAGGCGGAGGACATCCGTGTGGCCAAGGCGGAAGGGAGGCTGGCCATCCTGTTCAACGTGCAAGACGCCTCGATCATCGGCCGGGATCTCGCCGTCCTGGACCTCCTCTACGGCTTTGGAGTGCGGCAGGTGCAGTTGACCTACAACACCCGGAATCTGATCGGCGACGGGTGCACTGAGCGGACCGATGCGGGTCTCAGTGATTTCGGTGTCGCCGTGGTCGGACGGCTGAATGAGATGGGCATGCTCATCGACCTGAGCCACTGCGGCCGCCAGACCACACTCGATGCTGCGGCGGTGTCTACCCGACCCGTCACCTGTAGCCACACAGCGGCGCGGGCCTTGCGGGATATTCCGCGGAACAAGCGTGACGATGAGCTGCGTGCGACCGCCGCCACCGGCGGGGTTGTGGGCGTCGTGGCTGTTCCGTCGTTCGTCACGGGCCAGCCGCAGGCGACCCTAAGCGACATCCTGGACCACATCGACTACATCGTCGATCGCACGGGCGTCGAGCACGTGGGAATCGGGACCGATCGCGGGGTCAGTTTCGAGACCGCGACTCGAGAGGAGTACTACGCGTGGCTCACGCCGCTGGCCTTCAAGCCGGAGGTCAACCCACCCTGGCCGCCGGGGGTGCAGGGCCTCACGTGCGCGGCGGACCTGCACCGCCTCACGGAAGGACTGATCCGGCGCCGCTATGATGACGAGGCGGTCCGGTTCATTCTGGGAGGAAACTTTCTTCGACTCTATGAGCAGACCATAGGGTAGAGGTGGTCGTGTTGGAGACACGAACAGGCGCGATGCTCACCCCGGAGGAGGCCGCGCGCGCTGAGAGAGTGCACCGTGAGGCCTACGTCATCGACGCCGCCTGTCCGCTTGTGAACCCGAAGGAGGTCGGGAAGCAGCTCGATGCGCTACGTCGTGGGGGAGTCACATGCGCCGTGGGCACGGTGGCGTCTATCGAGGGATCCCGGGAAACCCTGCACGCGATTGCCGCGTGGTTCCCCAAGTTCCGCGAGCGGTCGGACGATCTCTGCCTCGCCACGACCACGGCTGAGATTGAGTCGGCCAAGCGCTCCGGGAGAGTGGCGGTGGTGCTGCAATTTCAGGGGGGGACACCGCTGGCGTACAACGCCAATCTTGTGGAGGCGTTCTACCGCCTCGGGGTACGGGTGATTCAGCTCACCTACAATGAGCGGAACCCTCTCGGCGACGGATGCACGGAACGAACAGACGCAGGCCTCAGCGATCTGGGGGTGCAGGTTGTGGCAGAGATGAATCGACTCGGCATTGTCATCGATCTGTCCCACGTGGGTTATCGGACCAGCATGGAGGCGATGGAAACCTCCCGGGCTCCCGTGATCTTCAGCCATTCGAACGCGAAGGCGATCTGCAACAGCGCTCGAAATCTTACCGATGACCAGATCCGTGCCGCGGCAGCCGGCGGGGGCGTGGTCGGCGTGAATGCCTTTCCGGCGTTCGTGTCGCGTGACCCGGCACCCTCCGTGGAGCACTTCCTTGATCATCTCGATCACATGGTGGGGCTGGTCGGAGAGGACCATGTGGGCTTGGGATGTGACTTCTCCCGGGAGACCGAAGACGACTACGAGTACTTCAAGTACAAGGAAGACGTCTATCCCAGACCGCCCTGGGTGTATCCGGCGGGAATTGATGGATTTGCGAAGATCCCCAATGTCAGCCGGGGCCTGGTGGCTCGCGGCTATGGAGACGATGCCATCCGCAAGATTCTCGGAGGCAATTTCTTGAGGATCTTCCGCCAGGTCTGGGGAGGCTAGCGAATGGCCGCAGTGCTCGCCGCGCAGGCTGGGACGTCGCTGGAGCTGATTGATACGCCAGTCGTGACGATCGACCTCGCCGTGATGGAACAGAACATCGCGCGGCTGCAGCACTATCTCAGCCTGTACGGCCTGCGGAACCGGCCGCACATCAAAACTCACAAAGTCCCCGCCATCGCGCGCATGCAGGTGGCCGCGGGCGCCGCGGGCATCACCTGCCAGAAGCTCGGCGAGGCTGAGGTCATGGCCGAGGGCGGGCTGGACGACATCCTCCTCACCTACAACGTCCTGGGAGAGGCCAAGCTGGAGCGGCTGGTCGCCCTGGCCCAGAGGATCTCCCTGACCGTGACGGTCGATCACGCGGACATCGCGGCTGCGCTGTCCCAGGCCATACGTCGCACCGGACTCATGCTGCCCGTCCTGATCGAATGCGACACCGGCGGCAGGCGGTGCGGCGTCCAGACTCCTGCCGAGGCCGTGGAATTGGCCCAGGCGATCACCCATCTTCCCGGCCTGATCTTTCGGGGACTCATGACCTACCCGACGGCGCCAGCGTCAGGCGCGTTCATGCGTGAGACGATTCATCTCCTGAAAGCCAAAGGAATCCCGGTGGACGTGGTCAGCGGCGGTGGGACCTCCGGGGTGTGGACGGTGCACGAGATCCCCGGCTTCACGGAGCACCGGGCCGGCACGTACGTCTACAATGATCGCAACACCGTCGCGGCAGGGGCGGCCACGCTCAGCGATTGTGCGATGCGTATCATGGCCACGGTCGTCAGTCGCCCCACCCGAGACCGAGCGATCCTCGACGCAGGATCCAAGACTCTTGCAGCGGATCTGGGACAGGGGGTCGCCGGCCATGGTTTGATTGTCGAGTATCCTGACGCCGTCCTCGCCGCCTTGAGTGAGGAGCACGGGCACGTCGATCTGAGCCTCTCCCGGCGCGCGCCAAAAATCGGCGAACGCGTCAGCATCGTCCCGAATCACGCCTGCGTCGTCTCCAATCTGCACAACGAAGTGTACGGCGTCCGCGGCGGCCGGGTCGACGTCGTGTGGCCCGTGGACGCACGCGGTGCTGTGAGGTGACCCATATGGCAGAGCCATTGTCGAGCCTGGGGCTGCGCAAGGTCATCAACGCGTCGGGGACGATGACGGCCCTGGGCGCAAGCGCAGTCGGCCCGGAGGTCATCGCGGCAGCCGCTTCGATCCTCCCGCACTTCGTGGTGATGACGGAGCTGCAGGCGGCTGCCTCCCGGTCAATCGCCGACGCCACTGGCGCGGAGGCGGGATGCGTCACGGCCTGCGTGGCTGCAGGCATCACGGTGGGGGTCGCGGCCTGCATGACCGGCATCGAAATGGCCCGCATCGAGCAGCTGCCCGATACCCGGGGCATGAAGAATGAAGTGCTTCTGCAAAAAGGGCATAACGTCAATTTCGGGGCCAGCGTCTCGCAAATGATCGCGCTCTCCGGCGCCCAGGTGCTGGAGGTGGGGACCGCGACCAGTTGCGGCGCCTACCAGCTGCGTGGAGCGATGGGTCCGCAAACCGCCGCCGCCGTGTACGTGGTCTCCCACCACACGGTGCAGAGCGGGCTGATCGATCTCACCACATTCTGCGCCACCTGCCATGAGGCCGGAGTGCCGGTCATCGTCGATGCCGCCTCGGAGTACAACTTGCGCGGCTTCCTCAGCCAGGGGGCGGATCTCGTCCTCTACAGCGCACACAAGTTCCTGGGCGGCCTGACCGCAGGGGTCATCGCCGGACGCCGGGACCTGGTACGCGCCTGTTACCTTCAGGAACGCGGGATCGGCCGCGCGATGAAGGTCGGGAAAGAAGGCGTTATCGGCCTCATCGCAGCCTTCACCCAATGGCAAGCCCTGGACCACGCCGCTATTCAGCGCGAGGAGACGCGGCGCGTGGATCTAGCCGTTGGACGCCTGCGCGGTCTTCCCGGACTTCGGGTTACCCTCGAACCAGACCCGACTGGCAACCCCATTACCAGAGTGAAGGTCAATGTCGTGCCCGAACAGGCGGGAGTGACGGCGTTTCAGCTTGCCCGGCGTCTTGGAGAGGGAGATCCTGCCATTGTGGTCAGGGATCACCACGTGGACCGGGACTACATCCTGCTGGATCCCTGCAACCTCTCAGACGAGGAGATGGAACAGGTCTGCGCGCGGATCGCGAACGTGGTGGGGACCGCCCCCGGGCCCGGCCGCCCGATCACGCCGCCCAGCATGGCCGACGTGTGGGCGGAGGGCATCATGCGGTGGCCGGACACGGCGCGCGGCCGGCACGCTGAGACGAAGAAAGGAGATGAGAGACCCGGATAGCGTCGCGTAGGGCGGAATAGATACACGGTAGCCAAGGTGAGAGGGGGGTCAATACATGGGGTTTGAGCATGGCACGCCACCAGAAAGCATCTCGCGTCGTGACTTGGTCAGGCTCTCAGTGGGCGTTGTGGCCGCCTCCACGCTTCTCCCAAGTCTCCTGCCGCAGAAAGCCTTCGCACAACCCGCTGGCCAGGGCAAGCTCCAAGAGGTGCTCAACCGCAAGATGCTGATCGTCGGCACAGGCAGCACCAACCCGCCCTGGCACTTCGAGGACGAACAGGGCAACCTGATCGGCATGGACATCGACCTGGCCCGGCTGGTCGCCAAGGGCTTGTTCGAAGATCCCACCAAGGTGCAGTTCGTGCGTGAAGCTCCGGACGCTCGGATCCCAAACCTTGTCACGAACAAAATCGACGTGGTCTTCCAGTTTATGACCGTGACCGCGCTCCGGGCCCAGCAGGTCGAGTTCACCATCCCCTACTACCGCGAGGGGGTGGCTCTGCTCATGCTGAAGGCGAGTCGATACAAGGACTATAACGATCTGATGTCCGGCGGCAACCGCATCAGGGTCTCGGTCCTGCAAAACGTGGGCGCCGAGGATTTCGTGCACGTCGCGCTGCCGAGGAGCCAGGTCCTGCAACTCGACAGTCAGGCCACAGTCATCCAGGCCCTGGATTCCAATCGCGTGGACGCGGCCGCCGTCGATCAGTCCACAGTGCGGTGGCTCGTGGTCCGGTTCCCCGACAAGTATAAGGACTCCGGGTTCGGCTGGTACCCGCAGACCTACGCGGCCGCCGTCAAGCCGGGGGATCCCGTCTGGCTCAACTACCTCAACACCGTCCTCCACGAAGCGATGACCGCCGTGGAGTTTGCCAGCTACCGGGATTCTTTCAAGAAGTGGTTTGGGATCACCCTGAAAGAACCGAGCGTGGGGTTCCCCGTCGAGTACGCCTATCGATTCTAGGCGCTGGGAAGACACCACATGACGGCTCTCCAGGTCCGCTACTATTTTCACTGGGACGTCGTCTGGCGACACGTCCACCGCCTGTACGGCGGGCTGTTCCTCGGGCTGGAGCTGGCCGTGGTCGCGCTCTTCATCGGCAGTCTCATCGGGCTGGGAGGTGCATTCGCCCGCACCTCCCGGTCCCGCGTCCTCCGCGCCGTATTTGCGGCGTACGTGGAGTTCATCCGCAACGTGCCGCTCCTCCTTCTCATCTATTTCGCGTATTTCGGGCTCCCGAAGGTGGGCATCAGCTTCTTGAGCAACGTGAGCTCGTTCGTCATGGCGCTGGCCATCTACAGCGGGGCGTTCCTGACAGAGGTGTTTCGCGCAGGCATCGGCTCCATTCCGACGGGCTACATCGAGGCGGGGAAGGCGATCGGGCTGACGCGGCTCCAGAATGTCCGGCACGTGATCCTGCCCGTGATGTTCCGCATCGTGTTGCCCTCCCTGAGCAACACCTTCATCTCGCTCTTCAAAGACACGGCGCTGGCCTCGGCGATCGCGGTCCCCGAGCTGACGTACGGCGCGGTGTGGATCAACGTCAACACCTTTCGGGTTGTGGAGACCTGGACCGTGGTGGCCGCCATGTATCTCGTCACCGGATACGCGATGGCTCTCGGCCTCCGCCGGGTCGAACGGCGCTATGCCGTGATCCGGTAGCGCAAGGGAGGGACACGCGTGTGGCATGAGCTGTGGATTGCCGTTCCCGCCCTCCTGCGGGGGCTGGCGGTGACGCTCGAACTCTCTGCGGTGGTCATCCTGCTGGGATCAACGATCGGCTACCTCGGCGGGCTGAGCCTGGAGTACGGGCCGAAACCTCTGGGGGCGGCCGTGCGCGTGTACGTGGATACGCTCAGAGGCATTCCGGTCCTCGTCCTGCTCTTTGCGGTCTTCTATGGGCTCCCGATTGTAGGAATTCAGATTGGGGCGTTCGGCGCCGGCGTGGTCGCGTTGAGCGCCTTCGCGGGTGCGCACATGACTGAGGTGGTGCGTGGCGGCATCGCGTCCATTCCCCGCACGCAAGGAGATGCGGCGAAGGCGATCGGACTAGAATTCTGGGAGCGTCTCCGGTGGGTCATCCTGCCCCAGGCGGTTCGGCGGATCCTTCCTCCCTGGGTGAATACCGCGGTGGAACTCGTCAAGGGGTCCTCGCTGGTCTCGCTGATCGGCGTGGTGGAACTGCTCCTGGCCACACAGCAGGTGGTGGGGAGGACGTTCATCGTCATCCCCACCTACACCCTGGCGGGCCTCATGTACTTCGTGGTCAATTACGGCATCTCACGGCTTGGCGCGCTCGTCGAACGGCGCTACGCGTTTCTTAGCTATTGAGGACGCGACGGGTGGACACGCCTATTTTGCAGGCCGCGGGCGTGCACAAGCGATTCGGCACGCTGGAGGTGCTGCGCGGGATCGACCTGACGGTGAGGCGCGGCGAGGTGGTGGCCCTGATCGGCGCCAGCGGGTCCGGCAAGACCACGCTGTTGCGATGCATCAACCTCCTGGAGGAATATGACCACGGCCAGATTTTCGTGGATGGAGAACTCATCGGGTACCGCGAGCAGGACGGGCGCCGCACCCTCCTCCCCGAGCGAGTGATCGCCCGCCAGCGCGCGCACATTGGCATGGTGTTTCAGAGCTTCAATCTCTTTCCCCACATGACCGCTGAGGGGAACATCATCCTGGGACTCATGCGGGTGCAGGGGAAATCCCGCCGTGAAGCGACCGATACGGCCCAGGCCTGGTTGGATCGGGTCGGGCTACTGGACAAGGTCGCCGCGTATCCCTTCCAGCTCTCGGGTGGGCAGCAGCAACGCGTGGCGATCGCGCGGGCGCTGGCGATGGAGCCCAAGTTGATGCTCTTCGATGAGGTCACGTCGGCGCTGGACCCAGAACTCGTTGGAGAAGTGCTGCTGGTAATGCAAGATCTCGCCCGAACCGGCATGACCATGCTCGTTGTGTCTCACGAGATGCTATTCGTCCGCGAGGTGGCCCATCGCGTCGTGTTCATGGATGGTGGGCGGCTGCTCGAAGAGGGGTCCCCCCACGAGCTGTTGATGAACCCCAGGTCGGAGCGCCTGAAGAGTTTCCTGATGCGGTTCCAGGGGATGTTCCGCTAGGAGTCGGACTTCACAGCGGGTGAATCTCGGGCCAGTCGAGTTCGATGCCCTGCGATACCAGAAGACGCTGGAAGTCGGCCATGAGGTCTGCCGACGCTCGCACCTGACGGGGCGCGAGGCGACGCTCGAGGCAGTACGCGGCGAGGAGGCCCGCGGCCTCGCCGACGTTCCACTCTACGGGATGCAGACGGAAACAGCCGTTCGTGACGTGCGTGGTGCCAATGTTCTTCGCGGCGGGCAGCAGGTTCTCGATCCGGACTGGCAGCAGCGCGCCCAGCGGGATTTGGAATGGCCAGACATCCAGGTCGATGGAGTTGTCTCCGCCGGTGCTCGGGTGCAGATCGATGCGATAGGCGCCGACGCCGACGCTGTCGGGGTACTTCGCCGGCCCTCGGGTCCCGCGCGCCCCCAGCGAAATGTCTTCCTCCCGAACCGTGCACTCTGCTCGAATTCGGCGCGACTCGCGATAGTACGGCTCGTCGGCCAATCCGTCTGAGGTCTCGAAGGTCTCGCGATGGAGGCGCAGGCCCGGAAAGCCGGTGCCTCCGTCGGGGCGGGGCGCTTCGGTCTGCAGCCAGTAGAGAAGACAGAGGCTGAGCTGCCTCGCCTCATCAAGCGCCCGCGCGCGCTCCCCATCGTTCACGCCGACAAGAGGACGCAGCCAGTAGTCGTTCTGTGGCCAGTTCACGATGACGATATCGCGAACGCTCCCTTCCAGGTACCCTCCGTAGAGGATCCGCCTGTACGTCCACAGGTTCACCTCATTTCCAGGCGGCACGGGGACGCGTCCCATTCGCCCGCTGTAAGCCTGGGTGGGGTCGTTGAAATCCAGCTTCGCCACGACCGCCTTCGACGTCATGGGATGAGGATAGCGCCATCCCAGGTGAGGACCCGGCCAGAATGACGCCCGGTAGGAGCGCCAGAACTCGTACGTTGCCGGTCGCTCGATGGTGTGGTCCTCGCCCGGCCGGTGGTCGACCGCAAAGACCCAGGTGAACCCCTGCTGGTTGAGCGGATCGGCGCGCTCACCCGCGTGGTGCTCGCCAGTTTCGGCCTGGGCCTCGGCGCCGGCCACGCGCTCGACGTCCCCCAATTCGAGCAGGTCGCCCAACTCGGTCGCGTCGAGGATGTAGTCGGCCGCGACGATGACAGACTCCCTCATCGGTCCTGCCAGCGTCACGGCGCGGATGCGGTCGCGATCCGCCACCACGTCTGTGGCGCGGTACCCACGCCACACGATCAGATGCCCTGACGCCTCATGAAGCGCCAGCAGGTCGTCGATCACCTGCGCCGCGACGCGAGGCTCATGGGCCAGACGGCTCACCCAGGCGTTTCCGGGGTTGAGGTAGGGATCGCGCTGCGCCTGGTTCGTCAGCGGGTAATGGCGGCGGTAGTAGTCGCGGATGGCGCGGCGGAGCGAGCGATACGATTCGGTCGCCCCAAACATCTCGATCCAGGGATGTTCGTCAGGGGGCGCCCCCTGGGTGGTGAGCTGCCCCCCCAGCCGGTCGTACCTCGAGGCAAGGATGACGCGGCGGCCCCGGCGTGCCGCCGCCAGCGCGCCGGCCACGCCGCCCAGGCCGCCGCCCACGATGAGGATCTCCGTCTGCTGCTCCATCCACGCACCCTTTCGGTTCAGCGTTGTGGAGAAAGGGTTGCGCGGAGATCCACGAACGTACCGCCTTCAGCGCACGACGAGGACCGCGTCTGTTCCCACGATAGGTTGGCCGTCCACCGTGCTGCCCTTCAAGACCCCTGCCGTGTCGCCAAGTTGAAACGCTGTGAGATTCGTAAAGAAGTGGCAGACCAAATCAGGCAGACCATCGAAGTTCACATCCTCGCCTGCTGCATTGCAGAAAGCTAGACT
>WNEY01003379.1_pt1 | contig 11972 bp, 6 predicted proteins | sample 5400531 | NCBI WGS metagenome assembly WNEY01 (sample SAMN13153338, study PRJNA577476) | soil metagenome | isolation source: 200 cm saprolite under Douglas fir tree site 1 | place: USA:California | collected 2015-04-18
CCTCCACCATGAACGCCTGCTCGCCCTCTTCTTTGCTGAGCTCGCGAACGGTGGGATCATTTCCCAGCCGTGCCTGAACCTGCTTGTAATTCTGCAAATGCAGCGAGTTTTCAGGCTCCAGCTCCGAAAGTTCTTTATAAAGTGCGGCGGCCCTCGGTAAGTCGCCCGCCTGCACCAGGGCGTGGGCCAGCAGTTCGTTGATTTCGTTGAGATGCGAGTGCTCGCCGGCCTTGACAAAGATGCCGCGCAAAAGCTCAAGCGCCCGCGCGTTTTCCGAGATACGATTCATGCTGGCCAACAGGCTTTCGACCAATTGCGGCTGATTGGCGGCGAGCAGGCGGTCGGAATATTGGTCGTAAAGCTGCAGCGCCTCTTCCAGAGAACCGCCTTTCAGCAGCGACTCAGCGCAGGCGGTCAGTCCACTGGCGTCGTTGTGCACGGTCAGCATTTTCTTCGCGATCATCTCAGCTTCGGCGAACTTGCCCATGAACAATTGCGCGTTCAGCAGCGAGCGCAGCGCCTCAGGGCGCGAATCGAGGTCTGGGATTTTTTCGAGATACGAGATGGCGGCGGTGTTGTCACCGGAGTCGCTGGCAATCTTGCCGCGCAGCAGCAGCGCATCCAGATTGTTGGGATCAATGCTGTTGACCCGCCGCAGCGCCTCATCAGCCGCATCCAGCGCGCCCCGCTGGTAGAGCGCATTGGCCGCAGTGAGAAAGATGTCGCGGGCATTGTCTTTGCGTCCCAGCTTGATGTACAGGTCTGCCAGCTTGGTTTGCATGGCAGTATTATCGGAGTCGAGTTCCAGGATCTTCTGGAAGATCCTGGCCGCTTCTTCCAGGTTGCCGGCCTTCATGGCGGCTTCAGCGACTTGCAGATATTGCGAGCGCGCGTCGTTGTACAGACCCTGTTGCGTATAAAGCTCAGCCAGCTTGGTCAGGGATTCGGTGGAGGAAGGATTGAGCTTGGCAATTTTCTTGTAAACCGCTATGGCTTTGACGGTAAAACCTTCGGAGGCGTAGATGTCTCCGACCTTCTTGAAATAGACAGCGGCCTTGTCATTGTTGCCCAACCGGGCGTGCAGGTCACCGATGGTATTGAGGACGGTTAAATCTTTAGGGTCTTCCCGGACCACCTTCTCGTATTCCGCAATGGCGTTTGGCAGCTTACCCTGCTGCACTGCCTTTTCCGCCGAGGCAAGAATCTTCTGTTTATTGAATCCAAAACCAAGTGCCATAGTCGAGATGTACTCCGGGCCCTGCTCCCACTCCCTTAATGTTAACCTGCTTTGCCGCACCTGCGCAGGGCTGGCGTGCCGCGCAAGGTAACCGCCATGAGCGGCAGCCGTCTGGGGCAAAACCTTAAGGGAAGTTGCGTTTCGCGAATTTCAGACACAATACCCAGTCTAATACGCAAAACCGCTCTGGGAGTGGTCGTAAAGTACCACAAATACAGGGGATTTCCCAAGGGAAATGCGTGAAAAAGGGCGAAAACAGCAGGCAAGAAGTGCCATTGCCGCACATCTTTCGGAAGGGCACAACTTTAGCTGTAAAGTTTCACCACACCCTTAACAAAGCGTTCTTAGGACATTCCTTACAGTTCTGACCGTTTCTATCCTGCTTGCCCAGGAAAGATGAATGTACGGGAGATCAATTGTTGCTCTCCAAATCCCTGCACCTGCGTCTATCTCAACTCAATGCCATCAGGAATGAATTTGGCCAGGCCAACGCGGCTGGACTTGTCCATTCTGTTCGCGTCTTTATATATTTATATAAAGGAACATAAATGGACCACGATCTCGATGTCCTAATACTTCCCGGTTGGGGAGATTCCGGTCCTGAGCACTGGCAAAGTCTTTGGCTCAAAGAGAATCCGCAGTTCAAGCGCGTTGTGCAGCGCGACTGGACCGACTCACGCCTCGACGAATGGGTCGAGACCCTCAACACTTACGTGAGTGCGTGCGCTTCCGGCGCGGTTCTTGTCGGCCACAGCCTGTCGTCCATTTTGATTCCGCACTGGGCGCGCACAAACGATGCTTCCAAGGTCGCAGGCGCTCTGATCGTCGCTCCCACCGACGTGGAGCGCCGCGAAACCTGTCCTCCTGAAAGCTGGGGCTTTGCGCCCATTCCCCGCGCGCCGTTGCCCTTTCCCAGCATCGTAGTTGTTGGCGAGGACGACCCGTACGCGGACCTCAAGACCACCGCAGAGTTGGCCCGCGGTTGGGGCAGCGAGTTCGTAAGTCTTGGCAAGGTCGGACTCATCAATGTAGCATCCGGATTCGGCCCCTGGCCGCGAGGCAAAGCGCTGTTACAAAAACTATGCAGAAGCGCCTCTGTTAAGCTTCCCCCCGCGTCGGCGCGGTAAAAACCGAATTTCCCTCCGGCTCACGCCGCTTGCGGCGCATGGTGGGAGCCCCGGCTTTCAAGCCGGGGATAAGGTTTAAAAGAGTTTTGGGCTTTAGCCCTGGCCCCTTGTGAGTAAGACATTACTTATGCAGGCATTAATAGCCCTGCGCTATTGTTCGGCTCCAAACCTATGTAGTTACCCCCCGTTTTCATCAAAATTTCAGCATAAGCCATTTAAGATGACAGGGACTCTTTCGCGATCGAGACTGTAAGCGTGGAACGTTGAGCCCCCTGGTTTTACCCATGAGATTCTGCCCGACAACACTAACGACAGCGCGCATCGGTGTGCTGAAAACGACTCTGGTCGTTTTACTGTGCGCTGCCAGCGGCCAGCGGGCCTCTGGGCAGCAGGCTGTCAAGCTGACTCTGGAAGAAGTCCTTAGACTCGCCAATCAAAATAATCTCGACCTGGCTGCTGCGCGGGCAAAAAGAGCGGCGGCGCTGGCGGGAATCGCGATTGCCAAAGAGCGCCCCAACCCCACGGTAACCGTGGGGGCTTCTCGTGACCTGCCGCATGAGAACGTTTTGCTCGATCAGCCTTTCGAGTTAGGGCTCAAGCGGGCCAAGCGCATTGAGGTGGCGCGGGGAGAGAGCGCCTTGAACGTGATCGAAATCGACATCCTCGCCCGCCAGGTCCGCCATAAAACCCGCGACGCATTTTACCGGGTGCTCTTGTCGCGCGCCCAAAGCGACCAGGCCGCTGATGCCCTCAAGCTCGCGCAGCGGCTGCAGCAGATTGCCCACGACCGCTTCGCCGTGGGTGACGTCGCGCAGTTGGAAGTGTTGCAGGCAGACCTGGAAGTGGCGCGGGCTGATGTCGATTACAAAGTCCTGCTGCAGGAGCAAAGGACGGCGCGCAGCGAACTGGCCACCTTGCTGAACCAGCCGGAAGCATCTCTGCCCGAGCTGGAAGGCACGATTGCCGATTTGCCTCCGGCGCTGGAGCAGAACGCTCTAGTCGAGAAGGCGCATTCTTCGAGTCCTGAGATCCAGCGGACCACGCAGGAGCGGACCATCGAGGCCAGCCGCCTGTCATTGCTCAAGTGGCAGCGTGTCCCCAATCTCGATATCCAGGCCGGGGTTGACCTGAATTCCCCGCCTGATTTCCAGGTAGGCGGGCGCGGCCAGGTTGGGATTACGCTCCCTATTTTTTCCCGCAACCAGGGTGAGATTGCGCAATCCAACGCCAACCTCAAGGTGCTTGATTTGTCGCTCCAGGCGGCGCGCCGGAACGTGGAAGGCGCCGTGGAAGCGGCTTATCTGGATGTTGCCGCCAAGCGCACCCAGGTGGAGCTGTACCGCGATAATCTGGTGCCCGCTACGCTTAAACTGGAGGCCATGGCCGAAGAGAGCTACCAGGCGGGCAAATCGAATGTGCTGAACGTGATCGATGCCCAGCGCCGGACCAGTGATATCAAGCGCGCCTACCTCGATTCGCTTTTCAATTTTCAATCGGCCTTCGCCAGTCTGGAGGAGGTTGTGGGGGAACCTCTCAGTCCATGACTTCACCGATTGCCAGCAAAAAGTTTTTTTTGGCCGGGGTACTTTGCCTGGGACTGGCCGTGGGCTGTTCTCGCCATTCTTCTTCCGGCGAAGATGATGCTCCTGCAGATACAACCGCCGCCGTGGCCACGGTAACTCTCACCAAGGTAACTCGCGCGGAGATCACGCGCACCCTGGCTATCACCGGCACCATCGCCGCGCTTCCCAACGAAGATGCAAAGGTAAGTTCGCTGGTTCCCGGCCGCATTGCAAAAATCCTGGTGGCTGAAGGCGACCATGTCTCTGCCGGCAAAGTGATGGCGCAAATCGATCCTCAAATCCTGCGTGATCAGATGCATCAGGCTGAGGGCGCCGTCGAACAGGCCAAGGCCAACCTGCAAAACGCGGTGGCCAATCGCGACCGCAATGAGAACCTGTTCCAGCGTGGCATCGCCGCCGGCAAAGAAGTTGAGGACGCGCGCACCCAGGTCAGCGTAAACCAGGGAGCTTTCAATCAGGCGCAGGCGGCGCTTTCCATCGCCCGCCAGCAGTTGGCCCGCACCGAAATACGCTCTCCCTTTGATGCCATCGTGGTAAAGCGCTTCACCAGCGTGGGCGAGCAGGTGGATGGCACCGCCGCGCAGCCGGTCATTGAAGTCGCCAACGTGAAGACGGTGGAATTGCTGGGCAATGTGCCCGCCGTTTATTTAGCCAAAGTCCACGTCGGCCAGAAGTTCACCGTCTCCAGTGAAAGCGTTGCCGGAGTGACCTTCAATGCAATCGTGGCCGCGGTCTCTCCGGCTGTTGATCCCGCCAGCGATGTGGGCCTGGTCCGAATCCGCATCGCCAATCCCCAGGGATTGCTGCGCCTGGGAATGTTTCTTGCCGCCCAGCTTCCCCTGGAGATTCATCCCCATGCGTTGGTGGTGCCGGCGCAGGCGATTTATCGTGGTGAAGACTCCCAACCCCAGGTGTACCGGGTCAAAGAGGATAAGGCAGAGCTGGTTCCCGTGACCCTGGGGATCGAAACCCACGATAAAACCGAGCTGCTCTCCGGCATTGCGGAGGGTGACTCCGTGATTCTTTCCGGTGGCTATGGCCTGCCTGATGGCGCCAAGGTGAAGGTCAAGCCATGAACCTGGTGCGCCTCTGCCACGAGAACCGAAAGGCAATTTACCTGCTGACGGCGCTGATGGTCGTCGGCGGCCTCTTTGCCGTCTTTCAGCTTCCCAGCAACATTTATCCCGAACTGAGCTTCCCCCGCGTTGTGGTGCTTGTGCAATCCCACGACCTGGCTCCTGACAGCATGTTGATTTCCGTGACCCGTCCGCTGGAAGAGGTATTGAGCACGGTCCAGGGAGTGCGCCGCGTGCGCTCCAAGACCATTCGCGGAAACGCGGAGATATCAGTCCTCTTCGACGACAAGGCTGACATGCAGAACGCGCTGCAACTGGTGCAGGCGCGGGTCAACGAAGCCCGCACATCACTGCCCGCCGAGACCGAGGTCGAAGTGGAGCGCCTTTCACCCTCGGTGTTCCCCATTCTCAGCTTCGTGCTCAACGGCAAGGTGCCCAATACCGACCTTTACGACTATGCCTTCTATAACCTGCGTCCGGTCTTCAGCCGGGTTCCCGGAGTTGCGCGGGTCGAAGTGCAAGCCAGCAACACCCGCGAAATTTCCATAATCGTGGACCCGCAGAAGGTGCTCTCACACCGGCTTTCGCTGCCTGAGATCGCCGGGCGCCTGCGTGCCACCAATGGAATTACCTCCGTGGGCCGGCTGGATAAGAACTACCTGCAGTATCTAGTGCTTACCAGCGGCCAATTCACCAGCCTCGACCAGATCAGAAACACAGTGGTCGGCGCCGAAGGCGCGACCCCCATACGCCTGGCTGATATTGCCCAGGTCAATTACGGTATGGCCGATCCCGCCACGCTCATCTATGGCAACGGCGTCCAGGCGGCCATTCTCAATGTGACCCGCCAAGTCGGCGGTAGCATTATTCAGATCGCGCAGCAGGTCAAAGACGCGGCCGCCCATTCCGCGCAGGTCATTCCCGGCACCTTACATCTCACCGTGGTGTACGACCTGGCTGAATTCGTGCATGACGCCATGGGCAGCGTGCGTGACGCTATCCTGATTGGCAGCTTTCTTGCCGTCGCCATTCTTTTTCTCTTTCTGCGCGAGGTTCGCACCACCCTGATCACCGCCATGTCGCTGCCTTTGACGGTCATAGGCACATTCCTGGTGATGCGCCTGCTGGGCAGCACGTTGAATCTGATGTCCCTGGGCGGCCTCGCCATCGCCATTGGCCTGGTCATTGATGATGCTGTGGTCGTCGTGGAAAACATCTATCGCCACATCGGCATGGGAGAGTCCTCCATGGCCGCCGCCGAAAATGGGACCCGTGAACTCATTGGGCCAGTGATCGGCTCCACGATTACGACCGTCGTTGTCTTTCTGCCGCTGGGGCTCCTGCAAGGCTTCGTCGGCGATTTTTTCTCCTCACTCTCGCTCACCCTGGCGGCCTCGGTCCTGTTGTCGCTTCTGTTCGCGCTTACTCTGGTGCCCCTGCTCTCCGAGCAGTTTCTTACTCCTGCGCGCTATCGCGAGTCCTCGGCGCGCTTTGTTGAGCCGCTTTACCGCGTTTACGAGAAGGCCTTGCGCTGGTCCCTCGCCCATCGGCTCCTTGTCGGGGGAATTACGGCCGTTTCTCTGCTGCTGGCGGTTTTCTTTTACACGCAGTTGGGGACCGACTTCCTTCCGGAGATGGATGAAGGCGGTTTTGTCATCGACTATCGCACCCCGCCCGGCACCTCTTTGGCCGAGACCAATCGCATGGTGGGGCGGATTGAAGAGCTGGTAAAAAAGACGCCCGAGGTCGATGCCTTCTCGCGCCGCACCGGCGCTGAAATGGGCCTCTTTGCCACGGAACAGAACAAGGGCGACGTGTTGGTGAAGCTCAAGCCGCCCTCTCGGCGCAGCCGCCGGGCCGAAGATGTGATTAACGGCCTGCGCGCCCAGATTGCCGCTGACATCCCCGGCATCGATGTTGAGTTCGTTCAGGTGCTGCAAGACATCATTGGCGACCTGGAAGGCACACCCGAAGATGTTGAAGTCAAAATTTTTGGCGACAATATGCCCCAGCTCGAATCTCTTGCCGATGAGATGGAGCCCAAGATCAAAGCAATTCCCGGCATCGTGGATTTTAAAGGGATAGAAAAAGGCAATCCTGAAATGATCATCCAGGTAGACCCGGTACAGGCCGGGCGCCTGGGAATGACCGTAGACCAGGTGACCGAACAAATGCAAAGTGGCTTGAAAGGGCTCTCCACCACTGAATTCCGCGAGTCGGACCGAACCGTGCCCATTCGTGTCCGCTTCCCTGACAGCTTTCGTTACGATGCCTCTTCGGTCCGGCAATTTCCCATTGTGACTCCGGCCAAACAGATTGTGCCCGTCTCTTCTCTTGCGCAAATCAGCGAACTTCAGGGTGAGAACCTGCTGCAGCGTGAGAATCAGCGTCTTATGGTTGTGCTCACCTCGCGGTTGGATAAGCGAAAAAACAATCTCGGAGGCGCCATTCGCGGGGTTCAGCGCGCGCTTTCCACCATCCACTTTCCCGTGGGATATACCTACGAAATCGGAGGAAAGTATGAAAGCCAGCAGAGTTCGTTTAAAGACATGCTGAAGGTGCTGGGCTTCGCCCTGGCTGCCGTCTTCATCGTGCTGGTCTTTCAATTCCGCAGCTTCCAGCCCGCGGTCATTATACTTTCCGCCGCGCCGCTTTCGTTGTTCGGCGTCTTTGCCATGCTTCTCCTCACCGGCACGGTACTAAATGTTTCCTCCTTCATGGGAGTGATCCTCATGGTGGGCCTGGTGGTTAAGAATGGAATCATTCTCTTTGAATACGTCCACCAGCTCCGCGACAACCAGGGACTTTCCCTGACCGAGGCATTGGTCAGCGCCGGCAGAATCAGGATGCGTCCTATTCTGATGACCACCCTCTGTACGCTGTTTGGCCTGCTCCCCCTTGCCCTCGGCCTCGGCTCCGGGGCCGAGCTGCAAAAACCCCTCGCCCTCGCCGTCATCGGCGGTCTGACTCTTTCCACTTTCATTACCTTGCTGGCGATGCCCGTGTTCTACGACCTGCTGGAGCGCCGTTACGCTGCTGCCCCCAGCGACACCGAACCAGATGCTCCCGAACAGAGCGCTTAGAATTCGCCACGGATCAGCACGGATAAACACGGATTCAAGGAAGCACTCTGAGCAATCAGAGACGTCTATTTTTTCGCGGTCGTCATTGATTTTTTATGAGTGTCATCCTGAGCCGCAGGCGAAGGACCTCCGATGGAGATTAGAACCACCCGCGGCCTATATCGGACCGCCAAAGGCTTCTGGGGTGATGCAGACCCGGCAAGCAGGAGCAATCACTTGTCCGTCCAAACTCAGCGCACAACAACCCGCCAGCGCCCACTAATTCTCACTAAAGTATGGGGCCTGCCGCTAGTAACCCCTCGGCCAAAAACCGGATTGACCTCCGCCCAAGCTGGGATATGCTTTGTCGCAGATTCAGAGGGTTTCTACAGTTGCTGTACCGTGACTATCCGAAGTGATATCACACTGTTTTCTTCTGAAGAATTGTCGGTCATCATTATTGCTGGGAGGCTTGAGTCGGTGAAGACATTAGAAAGCTGTTTCATAACTAGTTTTCGGAAGGGCACGGCTTCCAGCCGTGCCGTTAAGAGCCTATAAAATGTGGGCTTCAGCCCCTGAGGTCTTCAAATTCCGTTGACCTCGAGGGTTATGAAACAGGTCAGGCATGACGGCAAACATTAGCGGGCTAGTGCAGTCTATCGGTCGGCATATGATATTGAAACTAAAAGACTTACTCAGAGATTCAACGATGAATTGACCAGCTTGCAAGTACCCCCCCGCCCCCACTATCTGGACCGCAGAACCAGAACGGGTGCGCCGGTATCGAAAGCGAGTTTAGCGAACGGTTATGAAGAGGGAAGAGTTTAAGAAAATTCTGGATCAGGAGCGCGAGAACTTTCGCGGGAAATTGGCTGCGCGCGGCGTCGGCGGGGCGCAGTTATTCTCCGGCCTGACGGGAAGAATCGGCGTGGTGCTCTCCGGTGGGGGTGCCCGCGGGGCCTACGAGGCCGGGGCGCTGCTGGCCTTTCAAGATGCGGGCATGCCTACGCATATTTTGGCGGCCACTTCCGTGGGCAGCATCAACGCGGCTTCCTATGCCTCGCATTCGTCTTCCCTGGTGGGTAATGCCGAGTCGCTCATCGAGTCCTGGACGCAGGTCAGCCCACCCGCGATGGGAATCGACTGGTCACGCTACATCATCATGCTGACCGGTCTGGTCGCGGCCACCGCCGGCTTCTTTAATGCTTTGCGTGGTTGGCTGCAGGAGCATGGCACGTTCCTGCATGGCAGCCATCCGGTGCTTACCTGGCTGTCGCTGATGCTGGCGGGAATTTCAATCCTGCTGCTCTACGACCAGATGTCCTATGCATTTTATGTCGCCTCAAACTTCCTCCGTCGCGGGCATTGGAAGCCGGATTCCAAAAAGGCGTTGCGTTCCTTTCTGGCCAATCTCCTGGTCTGGGGCTTCGTTTACGTCTTCCTGGCCTTCACCAAGCTACATTTTTACAGCCGTGTCGTGGAATTTGATCTGAGCAGCAGGGTACTGGCTGTGGTCCTGGTTGTGCTCCTGGTAGCGCTGTGGTTCCTCATGCGCGACCGCCTGAGCCTGCTCAGTCATAAATTTTTGCGCATGCCGCTGCGCTCCGGACTCTTTCCCAACTACGAGCGCACCAAATTTCTGCGCTCGCGCATTGCCGCCGACCGGCTGCGCGCCTCGCCCATCCGCGTGGTGATGACCGCGACCGATCTCGACGCCGGCAGCGCGAAGTATTTCAGTAACGTTCCTGTAGAAGAGCTGGCTCGCGACCCCAATGTGCAGCAATCATTTGTGCGCAACGAGATTGTGCAGCCCGACGATCTTTTGCAGGCGGTGATTGCCTCATCGGCGTTCACCATCGTGTACGAGACGGTGCCCGTGCTCGGGCGGCTGTGGACCGACGGCGGAGTGATCACCAACCAGCCTATTCGTCCCGCGGTGCGTCTGGGCGCTGATATCTTATTTTTGGTGATGATGCAGCCCGCCAATGTGCCCGACAAGTCAGTGGTGAAGACGTTTATGGATGCGGGCGTGCGCGCCATGGACATCCTGATGTCCAGGAACCTGAAAGCCGACCTGCGCCTGCTCGACTACCTCAATAGCGTGTGCGCCAACTACGCAGCCAGCCTGAAGCTGCGTCCTGAGGAAATCGAAATTGAAATGGCCGGCGCACGCTTTCGCTACGTCAAGGCGTTCACCATCAGTCCCGCGCAGCCGCTCGCGGCCACCTCGCTCGATTTCGACAGCAAGATCACCTCACCGACCATCCTCGAGGGTTATCGCGACAGCCAGCGTGCAGTCATGGAGTTTGTGGATTATCTGGCCAACTTGAGCGCCTTGAGACCTCGACACTTGGTCAAACTGGTTACGGAAGAAATGGCGGAGAAGCAGGCCGCAAGATGACGCTTTCCTTAAAATGCCTTAATTGTGTTCATCCCTGCGTAAGTTGCAGCATCTCTTTCTCGTCAATGACTTTTACGCCCAGCTCGCGGGCCTTATCTAATTTTGATCCCGCGTCGGAGCCGGCGACCACGTAGTCGGTTTTCTTGCTGACCGAGCCTGACACCTTGCCTCCCGCATCTTCAATCAACTTCTTGGCCTGGTCGCGGCTGTGGTTGGCAAGGGTCCCGGTCAGGACGAAAGTCTTTCCCGCCAGCTTCGTGCCCCGCCGCTTTTTTACGCCAGTGAACTGCAAACCGGCCTTGCGCAAGCGCTCTACCAGTTCACGGTTCCGCGGCTCCGCAAAGAATTCGATGATCGATTGCGAGATTCGTGGCCCGACTTCATTCACCTCTTCCAGCTCTTCAGCGCTGGCCTTCATAAAGGCTTCCATGGAGCCAAAGTGTTCGGCCAGGAACTGGGCGGTGCGTTCGCCCACAAAGCGTATTCCCAGGCCCAGGATTACGCGCTCCAGCGGCAGCTTTTTGGAAGCTTCAATTTCGTTCAGCACGTTCTGCGCCGACTTGTCTCCCATGCGCTCCAGTTGCAGCAGCTTGTCTTTGGTGAGGTGATAGATGTCGGCGACGTTCTTCACCAGCCCGCGGTCAGCGAGTTGGTTCACCAGGGCTTCTCCCATGCCTTCGATGTTCATGACCGAGCGCGAGGCGAAGTGCAGAATGCTCTCCCGGGTTTTGGCGGGGCAGCTCACGTTGACGCAGCGATGATCGGCTTCGCCCTCGATGCGTACTACCTTTCCGCCGCACTCGGGACAATGCTCCGGCATGGTGAAGCTTTTCTTTCCGCGAGGATGATCTTTATCTTCCACAACCCGCACCACTTTGGGGATCACGTCTCCTCCGCGCTCGACCATGACCCAGTCGCCGATCTTCACGCCCAGCCGCTCGATCTCATCCTGGTTATGCAAGGTGGCCCGGGTGACGGTGGTGCCGCCGATGAAAACCGGCGCGAGCGCGGCCACCGGTGTGAGCTTTCCGGTGCGGCCCACCTGCACCAGGATGTCCTCAATCCTGGTAACGCCGGAGCGCGCAGCGTATTTATAGGCAATCGCCCAGCGCGGCGCTTTGCCGGTGAAGCCCAACTCGTGCTGAATGGAAGCGTTGTCAACCTTGATGACAATGCCGTCAATCTCGTAGGGCAGGGAATCGCGCTTCTGCTCCCACTGGCGAATGAAGCTGAGCACCTCTTCTAATGAATCAGCCCGCGCCCAGTTGGGATTGACCTTCAATCCGGCGGCCGCAAGCGCCTCGAGAGATTTGGCGTGAGAGTCAAAGATATTGACTCCTTGCCGCAGCAGAAAGTAAGCGTAATAGTCGAGACGCCGCTGCGCCACAATGTTGGGTTCGAGTTGCCGCAACGTTCCCGCAGCGGCGTTGCGAGGGTTGGCGAACTTGGCAAGGCCATTCTTTTCGCGGTCTTCATTCATGCGCTC
>WNEY01003380.1_pt1 | contig 11972 bp, 12 predicted proteins | sample 5400531 | NCBI WGS metagenome assembly WNEY01 (sample SAMN13153338, study PRJNA577476) | soil metagenome | isolation source: 200 cm saprolite under Douglas fir tree site 1 | place: USA:California | collected 2015-04-18
CTCGCCTACGCACGCGCCCTCGCTCCCTACGGCCTGCGCTGGTTCGAGGAAGCCGGCGATCCGCTCGATTTCGTGCTGCAAGCCGAGCTTATCCGTCACTATCCGGGTGCGATGGCCACGGGAGAAAATCTTTTCTCCGTGCAGGATGCGCGCAATCTGATTCGCTATGCCGGGCTGCGCCCCGATCGCGACATTTTGCAATTCGATTGCGCGCTGAGTTACGGCCTCGTCGAATACCTGCGCATCCTGGAAATGCTGAAACAATATGGATGGTCGCCGGCGCGCTGCATTCCCCACGGCGGCCACCAGATGTCGCTGAACATCGCCGCGGGTTTAGGTCTCGGCGGCAACGAATCCTATCCGGGAATTTTTCAGCCGTTCGGGGGATTCGCCGACGATATTCCAGTGAAGGACAGTTACGTCACGCTGCCGAAAATTCCCGGCATCGGTTTCGAGGCGAAGGCCGAGTTGTCACGCGTACTCAACTCCTTGCTCGACACCTGAAACGCAACAGAGGTTTTGTTCACGCACTTTTCGTTCGCGCAACTTCTTTGGAGACGACGCATGCCTCATGACGCACACAAAGATTCGCTTGCCAAAAATGGCGCAGGTAACCTCACCCGTCGCGGCCTGTTCGAGCTCGCCGGCTTGGCTGTCGCAACCGCCGTGCTCAAGCCGGAGCTCGCGATGGCCACGCAATCCGAAGCAGCGAAGCCGGCCACATCAAAAGCGGAGGGCATCAGCCCGATCATGGAAAAGCTCAGCTCGTACATGAGCGAAGCGGCCGCTCGCGCCCTGCCCGACGAAGTGGTCGAAAAAGCCAAGCAGCACATACTCGACACTTTCGCGGCGATGATCTCCGGTTCGGAATTGCCTCCCGGCCGCGCGGCCCTTCAGTTCGCCAGCGCCTACGGCGGCAAGGAGATCGCCACCGTGGTGGCCTCCAAAATCGTTTGCGGCCCCATCGAAGCCGCGCTCGCCAACGGTGTTCTCGCGCATTCCGATGAAACGGACGATTCGCACGGCCCTTCGCGCTCGCATCCCGGCGTCTCGGTGGTCGCCGCCACGCTCGCGAGCGGCGAGCAGTTTGCCGTTAGCGGCGCGCATTTCCTGCGTGCGGTTACGCTCGGCTACGACATTGGCACGCGCGTGACCATGAGCATGGGTGGTCCGGCGTATCAGACGCTGACGCACCGCAGCACGCATGGCACGGCCGCGTCGTTCGCCGCCGCAGCCGCCTCCGGTTGCGTCGCCGGCCTCAACGCCAGGCAGATGCGGTTTCTGCTCGATTACGCTGCGCAGCAAACTTCCGGCATCGGCGCCTGGAGCCGCGACGCTGAACACATGGAGAAAGCGTTCCTGTTCGGCGGCAAGCCCGCGGCGGCGGCGGTCACCGCGGCCATGCTGATCCGCTCCGGCTGGACCGGTGTCGACGACATTTTTTCCGGCCCTGATAATTTCTTCGAGGCTTTTGCGCCGCGCGAAGGCGGCGTGGTCAAGGCGGATCCCGCCATGCTGGTGGACAAACTCGGCGAGGGCTTTGAAATCGCGCGCACCAACATCAAGAAATGGACGGTGGGCTCACCAATCCAGGCTCCGCTCGACGCGCTTGCTGGTTTCTTCCAGCAGCGGGCGTTCACCGCCGACGAAGTCGCCAAGGTGGTGGTGCGCATCGCCAGCGATGAAGCCAATACCGTCAGCAACCGCGATATGCCGGACATCTGCCTGGAGCACATGGTCGCGGTCATGCTGCTGGACAAGACCGTCTCCTTCCGCTCGGTGCACGACAAAGCGCGCATGAAAGATCCGGCGGTGCTGCGGCAGCGCGCCAAAGTGCACGTCGTCGCCGATCCGCGCATCGACGCGCGCCGCCCGCGCCGCGAAGCCATCGTCGAGGTGACGCTCACCGACGGTGCGCAACTGAGCGAGTGGGTGAAGGACGTACGCGGCACGGCGGAAAATCCCATGACCGGCGACGAAGTAGTCGCCAAAGCCCGCGACCTGATCAGGCCCGTTCTTGGTGCTTCCGCCTCCGCAGCTCTGATCGAGAAAGTCTTGGCCATCGAAAGTCTTAAGGACATCCGCGAGCTGCGCTCCGTCCTGCAGCGCTCCTGACCCGATACGAGTGGCGAGTGCCGGGTGACGAGCAAAAGGAAACGCGAACCGCCGGAGCACGGCCCCCACTCCTGGGGTTTTGTATGGATGTGAAACGAAAGGGGTTGGGGGTATCGCGGTTTGTAAGAGTATGAAAAGAAAGGACGAGCCAATTGGGTTTGCCGCAGACGCAGAAAAATCTGAAGCGCATAGGGTGGTACACCCCCGTGGTGACGGGAAGTATGCGCAATCGAGTGAGGCCACAGGGGATAGAGGCGCCACGTGACGCACATAATGGCGACAGCGAAGAGCGGCGCGGGTGTGCTGAGGTACCCCACCCCCGGTGTTTTTCGGAAGAGCGGATTCTAAAGGACTTACGGGGCCGTTTTTTTTATAAGAAAGGCAACAGTCTGTAAGAGCGGAATCTAAAGGGGTTAGAGGATCAGCCCAAGGGGCGCCTGATGAGGTCGCCGGGGCGGGGGACAGCGCCGACATAACCCCATCATATTATCATATTCATATCGTTTGTCAAGAAATATATAAGTGCTTTGTTTCTGGGGGTTTGTGTGGCTCGCAGGAACCCTCTGGAAAGACTTAGGCTGAGAACAGCAAGACCCACGTGTAACCCTGCCGCGGGAGGCACCGGCAAAGAGTCACCCACCCGTCGCGTGGAACAAATTCGCAAGGGGTTGGGCCAGCCGAGATGCTGCCAGCGCTGAACGCGCGGCCACTCGTCAGTGGCCTTCATGCCGCCTGTAGCGGCTATCGTAAAGTTGGGGTTTGTCACTCGCTCATGGGATTCGCTAACTCATTCCACGGACGTGAGATAACACTTGATGTCTAAACATCGGTGGTAGTACGCTCGCTGACGGTTGGGGGCCCCTGATTCTAAGCTTGCGCTACCTCACTTGCTTCCCTGGCGCAGACGCTGGTGGTCTCAATTCAAGCACTCCCTGAGAAGCTGTCTCTCAGCAGTTTTGAGGGAGGTCGTATGCCCAGTCTCCAGATGAAAAGGGACCTTTCCGCACTTTGCTACGAGCATCACATTGAGATGAGGTTTGGTCAGGTCGTCCTGCAAACCAGCGGCGAGCGGACGCAGATACTTGCCTACACCTGTCCGGACCCCGATTGCCTGGTCCGCTACCATGCTTCGCACGGATACTTCGTCGCCGACCAGAACGGAAATGGAAATGAGCGAGAGATGACACCCAACGTCCGGTGTCCCCATGATGGGGCGCTCATGTATCTAGCTGAGATTTTGCCGGAACACAGGAGTTTCCGTCTCTGGAAATGTCCGCAGTGCAACATAAACCATAGCAGTGGTAGCAATCTGTAGTTTCGCGGGGGGTCGCGAGAAACACACCCCGCTTGTTGCAGGCGAAAGCAGGATTGAAGCAGCAGAACTGTGGCAATCGGCTCCAGACGGATTCTTGAAACGCTAGCCCCTTGCCGCCGTGGTGGCTTTGCCCATCGCTCTACCCGCGTGAAAAGTTCGAGCCCGACGGCAAATCTAGGCTTCTCCAACGGCTTACAATAGACGACCTGCGCTTGGCACCAGACGGCGTCCTGCAACCTGTGTGCAGCCGTGCCCAAGCTGCAGGCAAACCTTACTACTGGAAGTGCAGATAGTGTGAGGCGCGAGGAAATCATTCTGGCGCAGCTTTGAGGCCCAGATGCTCTTTTGCCCGAGAGGTTCGTTTCCCTCAGGGTGGCAGTTAGGCATCCGATATCTTGTCCATATCTTGTCCACACAGCTCTTGCTAGTTTTACCTGCCACATTTTGCGGTATTCCATGGATTGTGTGGCCGCTCTACGTCCGCTAAATTCTGGATGCTAAGGGGCTGATTGGCAAATGCGTGTTCCGAGCGGTCGAACTGAAAAACGGAGTGCATGGGCATTGCCTGTGGAGCTTTCCCGCCTAGATCTATCACTCCCTGCGGAAACAACGGTCACGGAAAACATTAGTCCTCGCGGTGCCAGGGTCGTAAGCAGGCAGCAGTGGCAGGAGGGGGACCGCGTGTTTGTTAAAGCTCTAAAGGGTGATCTACAGTTGCGGGCGCAAGTAGTCTACTGTGAGATCTTGTCGAGCAATACGTTTGCTCTCGGGCTGAAGCTGCTTACAGCAGCGGGCGGGTGGGAGAGGGGGACTAACGGCAGGGCGACACGGGGTAACAATCGTACCCGAAAGCGACGTTCCAAGTTTCAAGCCCCAATCATCCAATTCCCACGGGTACGGGGCGCACTTACCCCCAAGAGGCGTCTCTAGTATTACGCTGCCACCAAGTGCCTTTCATTGGTGAGACTTGCCTTGCACCCCGAGAGTGGGCATCTCCACAGACGGAAACTTCTTTTCCGGGGGTGAACTTTAGCTAGGAACATTGGTACCCCGTGGTGAGGACAACGGGTGCAAGGCGTCAAACTTACGACGTAGTATCCAACCGGGCTGTTGAAGTGGATAGGGCAATCAGGCTTCGGGCACGCGTACACAAGCCCCGAAATATTCCTCTTGGAGTGAATGTCAACAAGGTTCATCTCAAGGTGATGCTCATAGCAAAGGGGATGCAGAACGGTTCTGGTTTCTTCGACAGCCATGCCCCACCTCTCGTACAAGATTACTCCCTTCGGTCCCGCGTCCCTATAAGAAAACTGACGCGTGCAGGGATAGATTGAACTTGCTGGGATTGCTCGCCCAACTGCCGTGTGCCCTCAAGCTAGCATGGGGAGTACCAAAACTCACCGCGAACACGGATCTAGGGCTGACTTCAGAGGTTCGTTTTGGTTAACTTTCATTACCCATCTGCTGGGGGCCTTTGCTCTTGTTCCTAGCCTATTCTTGGAGGGATAGGCCATGCCCCTGTGATCTCCGCAGAAGTATCGCACCGGAGCAGACTGAACCTAAATCCATCAAATGCAAGCACTTAGCGACATGATCTGGATTAGCCTTGGCCCTTCCAGGCTCAAGGCTCCTCTGCGGCGGACCCCGCCATGGCAACCCCTCTCATTGCTATGCTACGTACAGCACGTTGGGCAAGCCGCCACGAACTCCCACCAGTCTGTATCTCTGGAAAGTCATGGATGTAATGGCGGGCAGAAGTTGGAAACCACTAGGGCAGTTTTGGTACTCCTAGCCAATACCCAAAATATGAACAGGACTTCCCCTGGCCCCTGGGCGGCGCCTGATCTGAGGCTGAACCCCCGGGGGCGCTCTGCCGATGAGACTAAAGGGCTGTGTTCCGTTCTTGCGGCGCCACAACGGGGGAAGAGGGCCCGTCGAGGGAGCCGTCAAAAGGGGAGGGGTTCATGCGTGTCCAACGAAACCCAAACTCCCGGAGGGATAACGCTGGTACCTCCGTTCCATCGACGGAGTGCTAGGTCTGTGAAAGGCTGGATTATGGCAAGAACGGAGTCCCTCCCGGATATGCCGGTCCTGGAAGAGCGTGTCCCGAAAGTACCCTCCGGATCGTCTCGACTCGCCAAAACCGAGAGGCCGCACGAGCATGGAAAACGCATGGCCAGGAACCAGAGATCCCACCTTGAACTACCTGTCATTGTTTGTGGTAGCTCGCCCAATGAGGTGCCGTTGCATGAAGCGGCTCGCACACTGGTTGTGCACCCGCATGGGGCTCTCATCGCTCTGGATGCAACCGTGGAGCTGGGGCAAGAGCTGGTTTTAGTTAATCCAAAGACCAAGGCCGAGGCAGCCTGTCGTGTCGCCGGCATTGAATCCAGCAAGAGTAGCTGTAGGTCCAGCGTGGAGGTGGAGTTCACTCATTCGGCGGCAAGGTTCTGGGGTGTGCTATTTCCGCCCGAGGATTTAGATCCTGCGGAACGCAAGCTGCCTAGGTCACACCGCCAGCATCTTCGAGTCGAATGTTCGGAACCTGTGCGCATTCGACCTGCCGACAATTCGACGAGTGATACCGAAGATGTGTGCTGCACGCAGAACATTTCGAGTGATGGCCTGTACTTCACGGGTGGGCAGCTTGGCTACCGCGAAGGCATGCGTCTTTTAATCAGATTCTTACAGAATTCGGATTTTTCTGCCTCTGATACGGACCACATAGGCCAAGTTGTACGGTTGGATCACGGAAAGGATGGCCGCATGGGGGTCGCGGTCAAGCTGCTTGAGCCAATCACATGGCAGGCAGCGTGCGACGGTCTGAGGCGAGTGGTTGTCGTTCGTTCGAGGAAAGCACGTCGGAAGAGTTCGAAAACCGCGCCCGCAAGTGCGGCCGAGTTAGCTGTGCCTGAGATGAAGGACGAACCAAGAACCACGCAGCACTCAGAAAAACCGCAGAATACGAAGAATCGAGTATACTTCCGGCCTAGCTCCCCAAGGCCGGAACTCTGGCGGCAGTTGAAAGAAGCTATTTTTCTCCCACGCATTCATCAGATGGCCAGCGCGATTTGTCGGTGGGCGCGACGCTAGCTTGCGCGGTACAGAAAGTGGGCCATCGGATTTCCCAGCCCGCCCCTCTTCATCCTCCATCATCTCTAACAAACCTGCTACCGCAGATAGTGTGAGCCGGAAGGAAATCGTTTTGACACAGAGATACTGCCCTGGGTTTAGAACCAGGGGATTTACGATAGGGCAGGTTCGGCGCGGATGGACTCAATCGCTTCGATAACGGCAGCCACGCCTGTGTACGTGGTGTCGTCTTCTCTTCTCTCTTCTGCGCGCAGCACCCTGCTGTGAGCGTGTATTGAAACTTCGGTACCCTGGGTAATTCCCACCGGTAGGGTGACAGTAAATTCGAGTTCCGCGCCCGGGGTAAATTCTTTGTCGGTGATGAAGTAGATCCCACGGGCAGAGATATCCCGGATTCTGCCGTGACAAGGTTCAGATCGCTTGTGCGAAACTAAACGTACTACGATGGGAAGAGACAAGTCATAGCGACGAGTTACACGTTGCTCCCCCGAGCTGAACGGAGGAGATCCCTTCGGTGGTGGGCTCATTGCTGGCCTTGCTTTCGCCTTCCCGGTTGGTCGGCAGCCAGGACGCTTTGCGCAACTTAGTGCTCGCAGCACGGATACAGCATTGCCAGGACCATCAGGTCCGACAGCGTAAACAGCCACTGATCGGCCTGCTTCCCCGCAGCCTCGTCCGCGCGTGCGATAAAGCCGAGGTGCCGGCTGCGGGCCAGACCGCGGAGATGCTCCAGGCAGATCCCGGTCAGGGTGGCAATCTCCGTGTCCGTAAAGATCTTCTGGCTCGACTTGACCTTGACCACGCCTTTGCCCTCAATCATTCATTTAATCCCGATCCGGAACGCGCTCCTGAAGAGGCAAAATCATTCCTCATCTTTCGTTCTGAACACAATTCGCCGAAGGACTTCGCGAACCTCGCGAACCCGCATGCTTGCGGGTCCGTCAGGCTCGAGTCTGAGGTACGCGTCCAGGTTCTGGAGTTGCCTCGCATACTCGCCCCTGCGCCCGTGGACGTCGGCCAGCATAAGGTAAGCCAAGGCAAAACCGGGCTTCCTCAAGAGAGCCTCTCGGGCACTTTTCTCTGCCTCCTCAAGGTGGTTCAGATGAAAAAGGGCAACACTCAAAAAGAGATGGCCTGTGGCTGACCTCCCATCCACCTCCAAGCCTTCACGGATGATAGTGTTTGCCTCGGCGTATTCTCCGCGCCGGCAAAGCAGCAAACCCACGGCGAACTGTGCCCAGGCGTAGCGCCCTCCGCTCAGATCAATCGCTCTTTGGAAAGCTTGTGCGGCTTCCTCCTCGCGGCCCAACTTGAGGTCCGCAACACCCATGTGGTAGTACGCTTCGTAATAGTCCGGGAATGTTGCGGTAGCTCGCAAAAACTGCGTCCGGCTGCCGACCGCATCATTCTTTGCCAGACGCTCCAATCCCTTTTCGAACGCATTGCGCGCCTTCACCGGTATTCTTAGTTCCCGCACAGAAACCGCGTAATCTGTCCGCCGCACAGGCGAAGAGTTGCCGCCCTTGAGATAAAGCTCTAGAGGCGGTGAAGGTCCACGAAGAAGTTGTAGAGTCTCCCGAATTGGCTCGTAACCGGCTTCTTCCACGACGATTTCGTACACCCCAGAATTGAGCCCCCGCACCTGAAAGCGCCCGCTCCAGTCGGTCAGAACGCTGACGAAAGGTCCTTCGGTAAGCGAACGGATGTTCACGATGACGCCGCCTATAGGGCGGTTACCTCGCTCCACAAATACAGTCCCGAAAATCTCGCCGGCCTGGCTGTCGAAACCGGCAATTTGCGCGCGGACAAACGGCGCACAAACCAGCAAGCCTAGCAACAGCCAAGGCAGACTGCCTTGCTTCGTCCATCGCAGCGCCCTGTAGAGTCTCTCCGTTATCGCCAACGGAGCATTGTGCCGCTTCTGGCAAAGGGAGTGGCCGCGAAGGATTTGCCGGGCCACTGCGCCGGTGATCCGCAGGTGTTCGTGCAGTTTATTCCGCTCTGCATGCCGCAACTTCCGCGGCCAGAGAAGATTCCAATGCTCAAGAGGTCGCACCACGACGGTACTCAAATCTCGGTCGGTTAGAGCTGCGATGGAGGGGCGCCCAATCGTTCGGCGTTAGCGGGGGCTACAGCGCGGGCCGTTCGTCCTGCATTCGTGGCCCTTCTCGTCCTGCCTCGGACTATACGCACTCTACGAAGGCTTTCAATCCAGTGAGGACCGCATTTGTTGTGCCGGAAGAATCTCAATTCCATGGTCCGGCAAAGCCCTGAGACGATGAAGCCGACTCAGGATTCCCCCGAAATCCGCAAGTGATTGCCAATCAACAGGAGATCCCCATGATGGAGTCCAGGTTCAGTGCCAGTTGTCGCTAACTCTAGTTTGGGACTGAAAAGTAGCCAATCGGTGCGCTGGTCCGGTTTCATTGGACGCATGGTCGGCATCTAGGAGTGCGACCTGAAAGCTGCCGAAATGCACGAACGTCCCGGCAATTTGAACCCGGCACAATGCCATGGCAACGTTCGATCCTCGCAAGCCGCGCTTATTTTGAGAAACTGGCGACAGCGGCAGCTTCGGTATCGCAGACCTCGAATACCGTCAGCAGCTTGGTGATCTGCAGCACTTCCTGGAACTTGCTGCCGAGATGGCAGAGGAGCAGTGATGCGCCCTGGGTTTTCGCGCTGACATGCGCGGCGACCAGAATGCCCAGCCCCGCGCTGTCGATATACTTGATGTCGTCCATATTCAGGACGATTTTCTTCTTTCCTTCGGCGATCAGGCTTTTCAATTTCTGACGCAGGGCAGTGCTTTCCTCGCCGAGCACGATGCGGCCGTCCAGCGCCACTACGGACACGCCGTTCACTTCGCGATTCGTCATCTTCAAAGCCACGAGATCCTCCTCATCGGGAAGCAGTCTAAGCGCATCAATGGTCCGCACTGGACATGCAGTCTCTATAGCGGCTTGGGGTGCGCGGTCAGAGCCTCGCGATAGAGCTTGAGATTCTTCTTGTCCACGACGACCGTGCCAGTATCCACGGACGTAGGCATCGGCGGCGCCAGGGCGGTACGCCAGTCGTTGAATTGGTGTACTGCGTTGTGGTGCAGGTCGTCGAGGAATTTTAGCCCGTAGTAGCTCATGACGTAGGGCTTTTGCGTGATGGTGGCCGTAATTGCGCCGCGGTCAATCCAGTCCAGTGTCTCCGGATCGTTGTCGAAGGCCACAATCGGCAGCTTGCCTTCCATGTTGAAGCGGTGCAACGCTCCGGCGGCGCCGGAGCCCCCTGTCGCCTCCAAGCAAATAATTCCGTCTACTTTTTCTTTCTTCTGTATCAGCTCGGAGACCTGGTCAAACGCGCTTCGCGCGTCGCCCTGGTCATCCAGGATCTTTGTCAGCTTGAGAGCAGGAAAATTCGCTAGCGCGTCCGCCGCGCCCGCCACTCGATCGTCGAGGTTATGCTGTCCTGTAATAGAGATGACTGCAATACTCCCTTTGTGCTGAACGAGCGCCGCCATCTGCCTCAGGCTCTCTCTGCCCGCCTTGAAGTTATCCGTTCCGATGTACAGCACGCGCTTCGAACGTGGCACATCCGAATCCACGCAAATTACCGGAATGCCTTCCGCCACCGCTTTGTCGATGTACTCAAGGAAAATTTCGGGCCGCGCGGCGGAGAGGCAGATTCCGGCAGGGTGCTGTTCCACGATCTGGCGGAACATTCCTAGTTCCGCGTTCGGAGCGTACCCGGTCGGACCAACCAGTTCACCCTTTACGCCGAGTGCTCTGGCCGCGTCCAAAAACCCCGCCTCCGCCTCCTGCCAGTATGGCAAGTTAATATTTGTGGCCACGAACACGTAGCGTTCGTTTTCCTCGTGGTAGGGCTTGGCACACGCCGCAATCTGAACCGCCCCAACGAAAATAAAAACAGATACCAGCGTGGTCCCGTGTCTCCTCATTGGACTCCTCCCTTGTCGTGTGCTGGGGCGGCGCTTCTAGAGCGCAGCGGCACACGTTGAAAATGTGGGTAGTGTCCCGCGATTCTTAGGGGGCGGTTGCCGGAGCAGTCGCCCCCTTTCTATTTTGCGGCAGAGATACCGTCGCAATTTCCCTTAAGTTGTTGCGCTGGCAGCGGCGGCCTGCTCTAGAACCTTCGCTGCCTTACCGGCGTCTGCAACCCCGAGAAGTAGCATGGTCGCATTCGTATTGGGATCAACTCCGCAGTATCCATAATCGATGTTGATCCCCGCTTCGCCGAGACGTGCCGCAGCACGCGCCAGCTCCCCAGGACGATGAGTGAGCGTCACTTTCGCAACCTCCGTCTCGGCGTAGTCTGTCTTTTGGCGGTCGAGAATGGATTTGGCCAGTGACGGATTGTCCAGCACGAGGCGGACCGTGCTCTTGCCCTTGTCAAGAGGGCAAGAATGAAACGCGAGAATGTTGACGCTTTGTTCGGCGAGGGCCTGGCAGAGCTTGCCAAGTGTTCCAGGCCTGTCTTCTAAGCGAATTGTGAACTGCTTGGTGGTGGGCATAGGAACCTCCTTACGGTGTACCTCGGGAATGGGCTGGAGACTTCCCGCGAGATCCAACGATGCTTGGAATCGTACTCCTGCGACGCAGACGCATTCAAGGCTGTTGCTGGACGGCACAAAAGGCCTTGTGGCCCCCAACGGGACTTCTTGCTCGAAACCGCTCGGAGGCAAAGATATCAGGTGGGGTATTTCGACGAGATGTAGTTTTGCAGGTGCTCGATCGTTTCTTCCTGCTCGGAGACAACCCACTTCACCAGGTCACCGATGGAGATAACTCCAAGCACCTTCTCGCTTTGCACAATCGGGAGATGACGTATGCGGTTTCTGGTCATGATATCCATGCACGCGTCCACGGCTTGCTCAGGGGTCACGAAAATCACTGGGCTGGTCATGATCTCCTTGACCAGAGTCGTCCTCGAAGATCTTCCTTTGAGGATGACCTTCCGGGCGTAGTCGCGCTCCGAGATGATGCCCACGAGCTTGCCGTCCGAAATCACGAGCAAAGCCCCCACTGCCTTGTCGGCCATTCTTTCTATGGCCTCGTAGACGGTTTGATCTGGCGTGACAACCCAGACTTCGCTGCCCTTGCGTTTTAGAACCGAGCCAACCGTGCCGCTCACTTTGATCATGATCTGGATACCCCCGATGAGGGAGTCTGCGTACTAAGACTGAGACGACCGCGAGTTGAACCAAGTATAGTTTGCCGTCGCAATGGTCACTAGGAGAAACAAGAGGCCTCCTTTGTAGAAGCTCATGTACGAGATAGCTTGTCCGCCGGCCATGCTCTTCGGCAGCCATATACCGAATGCGCTCCATGCTTTCCACACCAGAGCAACAGCGAAGGAGGTAATCCCGAGCCAGTAGCTCCACGTGACGAGATGTTTTTCCACAGGTGATTCTCCTCAACTTGGTCCTTGGTAGGGG
>WNEY01003381.1_pt1 | contig 11965 bp, 10 predicted proteins | sample 5400531 | NCBI WGS metagenome assembly WNEY01 (sample SAMN13153338, study PRJNA577476) | soil metagenome | isolation source: 200 cm saprolite under Douglas fir tree site 1 | place: USA:California | collected 2015-04-18
ATGTCGGGAATTGGCTCGCTGACATCGATGTCCGTCACATGACCATCGGCGTCGACAGTCAAATTGAGGCGCGCGGTGATGTCGTGATCGACAGAAATGCGCGGCAGCGGCTTGTATTCGAGATACGCAGCGGTCTTGCGATCGGTCGGTGGCGGCCCGTCGAGCGCGGGCTCGGGCGTCGGTCGCTCGCTGCGTACGATCGGCCTCGCCGGCTGCCGGTATGCACTGCCGGTCAGCGTGCGCGGATCGATCATCGCGTTCTTCGCCTTCGCTGCGGCCTCGCGCTCCGCTTTCGCGCGCGCGGCAGCGGCCGCGTATTGGTCGGCGGGCAACGCAGTCGCATCATTTGGCTGCTGACCCGGCGCCTGAGGCGGCGCGCTGGTGATCGGCTGTTCGATCGACTGGGGCACGTCCGCTCCGCTCACGGGCACGAGGGTGACGTTACTGCGCGGCGATGGTGTGAATGCGGTCGAAGTCGACGCGTTCTTCATCTGCGCCGCCTTCACTTCAGCCGGCTCGAAGCCGTGAATCAATCTGCCCACGACGAACGCGATGATCACCAGCGCGACGAAAGCAACGATTCCCAGAACTTTAACTCGCACGCGGTTGTCCGGCGGCGGCACGTAGACCGGAGCAGTAGGCTCCTCGGCTGGCGGCACAATTTGCGTTTGATCCCAGTTGCAGAACGGGCACGCCTTGGCGTATTCGTCAATGGATCGCCCGCATCGGATACACGATTTTCGTTCAGTCATCTTTCTCGATTCGCTGCAACCGGCGTACCGCGTCGTCCCAGACATAAACGCCGCCGGGACCCACGCTAAATGCTTGTGGCGCAATAGATTTGGCAATCACCGAGCTTTTCGATCTGGCGAAGCGATAGAGAGTGCCGGTGCTCGAGTCGTAAGCGTACGATCGTGACCCGCGCACGATGACGCGATCGACTCCCGTCGGGAACTCCGATTCATGTCCGCCGTAGAGGCCGAGGCCGATGAGGCCGCGCAGGAATCCACGCGCGACCGCTTGGGCGAACGACTCTGCTCCTTCCGTCATCCACACGCGCTTTGCCGATGGATCGGCGACGGCAAGCGTTCGCGCCGTCAACGCTGTGCCGCTCGAAGCGAACGCGAGATCGACCGGCACCGCGCCCACCGGCATCGTCCCGCTCTTCTTCATTGTGGCCATCGTTACGATTCCGATTTTCGCAGCGCGCGGATAAACCAGATAGGCGTTCCTGGCGTCCACTTCGAAAGCGGATGCGAACGCGCCGACCGTTGCGGATCGTCGCACGGCGAACGGCGCGGTTGTGATTTCCTGGAGCACGCCTGCAGCGCGGCTGTAGATGTAGAGCCGCCCGTTCGCTTGTCGAACAAAAGCCGGATCGGCGGCAACGCTGATGGATGCCCTCGCGCCGTCCGTGCCGATCCGTTCGAGGGCTCGAGCATCGCGCTCGAGGAGGTAGAGCTGGCGATTGACGAATACACCGTCGATCGGCGTCTCGCCTGTTTGCATCGTCGTTCCGCGGCCGGTCTTCAGATCGACGATGCGGACCACATTCGCCAGCGAGTCAATGATTGCGGCCTGATCATTAGACGTGACGATCCTCGCCGGCGTTGGTACGCCATCACTGTTCCAGATCACAGTTGTTGCAGCGCGGTCGAACATTTCGGTCGATCCCGATCGCGCGACGAGCACACCGCGATCAGTGGCGGCGATGACTACGGCGAGCAGCAGCGCATTCATCGCCTGGCCTCCAGCCGCAGCGGTTCGAGCAGCAAGGCATCGGCGCCGTTTTGCTGCGTCGCTCCGAGAATGCGATAGGTGAGCTGAAGCGGGACGCCGGCGGCGAATGAGCCGTTGAACGTTGTCGGCTCGCTGAATCGGAAGGGAACGCCGGCGACGGTCCCCGATTCGAACGGCGGACCTGCATTGAAAATCGCTTCGCTGGTGAAGGTCATCCGATCGAGCTGGGTGCGCTGCTCGGGCGTCAGACGATTCTCGTTGAATGCGGCGATGATCGCGCGCAGGTCCGGGGCAGTAGGCTGGGGCCGCAGGACGACCGGCCCGCCGGCGCGGCGCTCTTCGATTTCCCGTCGCAGGAGTTGCAGCGTGTCGTTATTGGGGAACTTCTGCAGCAGCGTATCCATCGTGGCAATTGCCGCAACGAGCTCGCCACGCTGCATCTGCTGCAAGGCGAGCCGAACCTGGCCGCCGGTGGTGTCGCCCTCCCGCCCGCCGCCCGCCGCCCGCCACCCGCCCAGGTATCTTTGGTAATCGCGAATGAGCGGCAAGGAGAACGGATTGGCATCGAACGCCTGCGCGTAATACCGCTCGCGCTCCTCGGACGTCCGGCCGAGTCGGGCCATCGCCGCGAGCGCAGTCGGATCGTCGCTGCGGGCGGCGAGGACATTCGCGTACTGCTCACGCGCGCGCGCGATGTCGCCGCGATCTTCGTACAACCGTGCCAGGCGGAGTTGTGAACGATTCAGGATCGAGATATACGCCGCAGGATCGCCGCGTGCAGTCGAGTAAATCTCGAATGACTCCGTGCGCGCCACTTCGCGCCGCAGAGAAGCGAACGCTTCGGAGCGCAGCGAGCTGACGACATCCGTGAGCAGCCGTTCTGCCTCGGCGGTTTGATTCAGCTCGAGCAGAGACGAGGCGAGCGCGTACTGATCGATCGCCAGATCGAGCTGATCGACGTCGCGAGCGGCGATCGCCACGGCATTCCGCGATGCGCTTGCCGCCTTCGCCGGCATGTTCAGCGCGGACATCGCGCTGGCGTATAGATTCCAGCTCTTGGCTGAATCGCTGCTGTAGCGCATCGCCTCTTCGCAGAGGGCAAACGCATCAGCCGGATTGCCGAGCTTTGCCGCCGCCAGTGCCGCGTACGACGTTGCTGTCGAATAACGAGTCAGATCCGATGCGCGCCGCGCTGCCAGGCGTTCCTTCGAGGCGATATCGAGCGCCTTCGAGTATTCAGCGCGCGCCAGTGCCGTCTCATTTCGCGTCAGCCGCAGGTCGCCAAGGTTGAGATGGCCGGAGAGCTGGGAAAGGAAATCGCGCGATTGGGCGACCTGTCGCTCCATCTGCTGCATTTCAAAATCGGACGCAATCCGTGTCTGCGCGAGTGCGCTCGACACGGCGAAGGCGAGAATCAGGAGGCGCTTCATTCGGCGAAATATCCCTTTCGCGCGTTGACGATCTCGATTCCGCGATGCCTCGGGGCGATGCTGATCGCTCGCCAGCCGCTCCCGTTTCCATGACTCTGATAAATCACCGTGTATCGGCTGTTGATGTCGAGAATCATCCGATGCAGCTCGCGTTGCACGCTCGAGGCGCTGGCGTGCGACACCGTGCCGCCGGTGTTCTTCGCAGCACGGTCGAGAAAACGGCTGGTGTCGCCGAGGATGATGGCGTCGAGGATGAGCTTGGTGCCGCTGATCTTTCGCAACGCTTCGTCTTCCGAAGTGATGCTGTTGCGATCGCCGCCGTCGGTGATGACGATGGCGTAGGTCCGCTCATGGGACGGAATGAAGCTGACTGCGTCGCGCAACGATGTTCCGCCGGACGGCGGTATTCCGCCGAAAATATTCTCCACGCGCTCGCCGCGGGCGATGGCCCGGGACTGCATCACGTTGTGATTGAAGAGAACGACTTCCACGCGATCGTCGGCGCGAAGCAGTTTCGACTGGGCATCGATCGCTTGGAGAGCGGCATCCAGTTTGCCGCCGCCCATGCTCAGTGATCGATCGACGACGAAGACGAATCGCGCCGGACCGCGGTCGGAGCGCACCTCGCGAAGCGTCTGTTCGAGTCCATTTTCCTTCAATGTCAGATCGGCAGACGTCAGCGGGCGAGGCGAGCGCACGCGCATCGGCACTTCGACGAGATCGACGTTCAGCGTCTCGCCGGCAGTCAGCGCGACCGTGGCCATCCGCGCCGAATCGACGTTGCGGTAGTTGTTCGAATACACCTTCGCCACGATTTCGTGCGCCGCAAGGGAAGTGCCGAAGTCGTGGAGGATGCGATAGGGCGCGTTTCGCGCGACGCCGACGAGCGCGCCGTCGACATAGAAGTCGACGCGATTCACGGCTTGCGTCGTCGTGCTGATCTCGATCGGCAGGACGCCGACCGCCTGCGATCCTTCCTGAGGCGCAAGAAACGTAATCGCGGCGACGACTGCGAGAATCGTGTTCACGCGTCTTGCAACCCTTCGCGGCCTCTAAGCTATTTCTGTTCTGTGACTTGAGCTTGTTGCAGTTTATCCCGAGCGAAGCGAGGGATCTTCGGTGGCGCAGCCTTAGAGGGGTTACTGCGTCGCTGTTGCACCGGAGATGCCTCCCCTTCGCTCCGCTCAGGGTCGGCATAAACTCTGGAAACCGTGATCGACCCCATCGCACTGGCACGCAAGCTGATCGATATCCCGTCGACGACCGGCGACGAACGGGCGATCGGCGAATTCCTGGAGGACGAGCTTGGGCGCCTGGGATTGAATATTCGCCGTCATTGGGTCAGCGACACCCGATTCAACATCTTCGCTTCCGCAGGCGGCCGGCCGCGAGTGGTGATCAACTCGCACATCGACACCGTGCCGCCGTGGTTTCCGTCGCGCGAGGACGACGCAAAACTGTACGGCCGTGGCGCGTGCGATACGAAGGGGGTGATTGCCGCGATGATTGCTGCTGGTGAACGCCTTGGCGATCGAGGCATCCGCGATTTCGCCTTTCTCTTCGTCGTCGGAGAGGAGACCGATTCGATCGGCGCGAAGACAGCGAACGTCGAATTTGCGCGACTGGGATCGGAGTACGTACTGGTCGGCGAGCCGACGGAGTCGAAATTCGCGCGAGCGTCGAAAGGCGCCTTGACGTGTGTGGTCCATTTCGATGGCATCGCCGCGCATTCGGCGTATCCAGAGCGCGGCGATTCAGCGGTGAAGAAGATGCTCTCCGCGCTCGCGGCAATCGAGTCCGTCGACTGGGGCTCTCACGACCTCCTGGGAAAAGCGACGGTCAATATCGGCGTGGTTCGCGGCGGCGAAAAGCCGAACATCGTCCCCGCCTCTGCGGAGTGCGAGCTGATGTTCCGTACGGCGGGCGATCACGAAGAGGTGCGCGCGAAATTGGAGCAGGTCGTCAGCCGTTTTGGCGGCAGGATCATCGTGGCACGCGGCAATGCGCCGCAGTTCATGGTCGTCCCGGATAGCGCGCCCTCGACGGTCGTGGCTTTCAACACCGATGTTCCGCACCTCAGCAACCTGGGGAAGCCGCTGTTGTTCGGGCCGGGATCGATCCGCGACGCGCATGGCGCAGACGAGTACATCGCCAAGCGCGACTTGACTGCTGCAATTGATGTGTATTGCGACACGGTGATGGCCCTTTTGGAGGGAAGAGTTGCCCAGGCTCGATGAACAGATTTTTCTGGTCGCTGCGCTGCGCACGCCGATCGGGAAGTTCGGCGGCGCGTTGTCGTCGCTGACAGCGCCGCAGCTCGGGGTCGCCAGCGCAGAGGCGACCATCGAGCGCAGCGGGATCGATCCCAACGCGATCGACGAAGTGATCTTCGGCAACGCGCGGCAGGCGGGCGTCGGGCCGAACGTCGCCCGGCAGATCGCGATCAAGAGCGGACTGCGGCACGAGGTGCCGGCGTACACGGTGAACCAGGCGTGCGGCTCCGGACTGCGCGCAATCATGAACGCCGCGGACCAGATCCGCCTCAGTCACGCCGAGGTGGTGCTGGCGGGCGGGACGGAGTCCATGTCGAACACGCCCTACCTGCTGATGCGCGCGCGATGGGGCACGCGCATGGGGCACGGCGAGGTGATCGATGGGATGTATCGCGATGGGTTCATGTGTCCGCTCGCCGACGAAATGATGGGAGCGACCGCGGAGACATTGGCCGATCGCTACGGAATCTCGCGGCAGGAACAGGATCAATTCGCGGTTGAGTCGCAGAAGCGAGCGGAGCGCGCCTACGCCGAAAACCGCTTCAGCGACGAGATCGTGCCGCTGGAGAAGCTGCAACGCGATGAGCATCCCCGCTTCGACACCGACCTTGGCTCGCTGGCGAAGCTGCCGCCGGTTTTTCGTAAAGACGGCACTGTGCACGCCGGAAATTCTTCCGGCGTGACCGACGGCGCATCGTCGATGCTGGTCGCCTCGCGGGCCGCGTTGGAGAAACATGGGTTGAAAGCGATGGCTCGGGTCGTCGGTTATGCACACGCTGGCGTCGACCCGAAAATCATGGGCATCGGCCCCGTTCCGGCGACACGACGCCTAATGAGTGAGGTGGGCATGTCGTTGAAGGACATCGATCTCATCGAATTGAACGAGGCGTTCGCCGCGCAGGTCCTGGCGTGCGATCGCGAGCTGCATTTCGATCGCAACAAGCTGAACGTCCATGGCGGCGCGATCGCCCTGGGACATCCCATCGGCTGCACGGGCGCGCGGATCACCACCACGCTGCTTCACGCGCTCCAGGCCTACGACAAGACTGTCGGGCTCGCCACCCTCTGCATTTCCGGGGGAATGGGACTCTCCCTGCTGGTCGAACGCGTGTAAGATAGCTTTCCTCCGGAGACCAAATGATCGGTCAGACCCTCGGCCACTACCGAGTTGACGAACATGTCGGCGCAGGTGGAATGGGCGACGTTTACAAAGCTCACGACACGCGACTCGAGCGTGACGTAGCTCTCAAGGTTTTGCCGCCGACGAAGAGCGGAGATCCGACAGCGCGCAAACGGTTCCGTCAGGAGGCGCTGGCGCTCTCGCGATTCAACCATCCCAACATCGCCACGATTCATGACTACGACAGCGCGGACGGCACTGATTTTCTGGTCATGGAGTTGGTGCGCGGGAGAGCTCCGGCGGGTCCGCTGAGTGAGAAGGAAGTCCGTACCATCGGGGTACAGATTGCCGAGGGATTGGCAGCGGCGCATGCGCATGGAGTGCTGCATCGCGATCTCAAGCCGGCGAATCTGGCATTGACGCCTGATGGCCGTCTGAAGATCCTCGACTTCGGTCTGGCTCTTCTCGTCCGCGCGACCGAATCTTCGCCGACGATGCTTCATGAGCATGGCACCGCGGGGACGCTTGCGTACATGGCCCCCGAGCAGATCGACGGCGCCGAGAGCGACGAACGTGCCGACATCTACGCGGCCGGCGCGATTCTTTTCGAGCTGGCCACCGGACGGCGACCGTTCAATGCTCCGACGACCGCACGACTGATGCACTCGATTCTGAATGAGGCGCCGCAGCCGCCGAGCACGATCAATCCGGCCATTTCCTCTGCGCTGGACGCCGTGATTCTGAAAGCACTCAGCAAAGATCCGCAGCAGCGGCAGCAGTCCGCGACCGAGCTGCTCCTGGATCTGAAGCGACTTTCGTCTGTAGCGACAGATCGCTTTCCACAGCCGGTCATCCGGAAGCGGCGTCTGGTGGTTCCGATCGTCGCGGCGGCGGCGGTTGTCGCGGTGATTGCCACTGCGCTGATCTTCATTCAACGGCGCGGCATCGGCTTCGGAGCACGACCACAAGAATCGGTTGCCGTTCTCAAGTTGGAGAACGTGTCGGGAGATCCCCAGGACGATGTCCTCGTTCACGCAATGAGTACCGAGATCACGCTAGAGCTCATGAAGGCGTCGGCACTTCGCGTTGCGAACGGCAGTTCTTCGTTCCTCATCAAGCGCGGCACTCCCGCTGCTGCGGCAGCGCGGCAGCTGCGCGTGAGGAAGATCGTGGACGGCTCCGTGCAACGCGACGGTACACGCACGCTCATCGCCGTTCGTTTGCTGGACGGCGATGCCGGCCAGGAGATCTGGAGCCAGTCGTATGAGCGCCGGCCGGACGACCTCGCCGTCCCGGTAACGATCGCACGCACGATCTTGGACCGTCTCGGCGTAAGACTCACCGACGCCGAACGCGCGCGACTTGTACCCGACGCGCCGCAGCAGCGTCGCGTGAAAGCTCATGAGGCGTACTTGAAGGCGCGCTATTTGTGGCAATCGCGTCCGCCGCAGCTTGCGAAAGCGAAAGAGGTGCTCGAGGAGGCAATCACCATCGATCCGACGTACGCCCCGCCGTATGTCGTACTCGGCCAGTGGTACGTCATGCAGGGAATGTTCTCGCAGAAGATTCCCCCGATGCAGTTTTATCCGAAGGCGAAAGAGCTGGCGATGAAGGCGTTGCAGATCGACCAGAACGATATTACTGCCGTCGCCGCGGCGCACGGCGTGCTGGCCATGACCAAGCTCCATCACGAGTGGGACTGGAAGGGAGCGGAGCAGGAGTTCCAAAAGGCGATCGAGCTGAATCCCAGCAGTGCCGTCGCGCACCACTGGTACGCGCACCTTCTGCTGACGCTCGACCGCATCGACGAGTCGGTGGCGGAGAGTGAAAAAGCGGCGGAGCTCGACCCGCTCAACGTGATGTGGGCGTCATGCGTCGGCTGGCATTGCTTGTACGCGCGCCGGTACGACCGTGCCGTTGCGCGGTCGCTGGAAGCCATGGAGATGGATCCATCGCAGTTCTCCGCTCATTACTACCTTGGGCGTGCGTATCAGCAGAAAGGCAAGATGCAGGAGGCAATCGCTTCATTCGAGCAGGCGGTGGAGCTCTCGAACGGCGCGCCGCCCCCGCTTTCAGCGCTCGGCTACGCCTATGCCTCCGCCGGGCGGAAGCACGAGGCTGAGGAAGTTCTGGCAAAGCTGACCAAGCGAAGCGCGGAACGTTACATCCCGGCCTACGATTTTGCGGTGGTATATGCAGGACTTGGCGACAGCGACAAAGTGTTCGAGTGGCTGGACAAGGCCTATCTCGAGCGTTCGAGCTGGCTCGTCCATGTGAAGTGGGATGAGCGCTTCGAACGCTATCGCTCCGATCCGCGCTTCACGCATCTGCTGCGTAGAATCGGCGTTCCGGTGTGATAAGTAATCCACGCTGAGATTCACAGATTCGCACTGCCATCTCACCATGTCCGACGCCGCCGCAAATCTCGCGCGAGCGCGCCAGCAGGGTGTGCGCGGATTTGTCGTGCCGGGGACGAATCTCGAAGACGCGCCGCAAGCGGTGGACCTCGCCGAGAAAAATGACGACGTGTGGGCTGCAGTGGGGTTTCATCCCCATGAGTCGAAGGATTGCGACGAGATCGCCTTCCGCGAAATCGAGCGACTGGCTGGCGCTCCACAGGTGGTGGCCATCGGCGAGATCGGCCTCGATTACCACTACATGCATTCGCCGCGCGAGACACAACGAGACGTGTTCGCCCGCCATCTCGAGCTGGCGAAACGACTGGCGAAGCCGGTCATCATTCACAATCGCGAGTCAACCGAAGATCTGCTGAACATCTTGCCGGCTGGTGAAGGGGTAATTCACTCGTTTACGGAGTCGTACGAGATCGCCACGAAGCTGATCGACCGCGGCTACTTCATTTCGTTTTCCGGCATCGTCACATTCAGGACCGCGGAGTCCTTGCGGGACTGCGCGAGCCGCCTGCCGCACGACCGCGTGCTGATCGAGACGGACACGCCGTACCTCGCGCCGGTGCCCTTCCGCGGCCGCGACAACGAGCCCGCGTATGTCATCAAGATCGCCGAGCTGCTGGCGTCGCTGTGGGGCGCGCCGCTGGAGAAGGTCGCTGAACAGACCACCGCAAATTTCGAGCGCGCGTTCGGAGTTAGACTTCCGCGATGACGGCCCCTCACCCGGCCTCCGGCCACCCTCTCCCCGCTTCGCGGGGCGAGGGATCTCGCGCGAGGTGCCGCGAAGCGGCGGATGAGGGGCGATGACGCCCCAGCCCGACCTCAGCGTCGTCTTCCCCGTTTACAACGAGGAAGAAAACATTCCGATCCTCCTCGACGAGATCGCTGCGGCCTTGCGCGGACAGCCGTGGTCGTACGAGATGGTGGCTGTCGATGACGGCTCGGGCGATCGCAGCCTGGAGATCCTGAAGCAGAGCCAGAAAAAATATCCGAATCTGCGCGTGCTGACACTGGAGAAGAACAGCGGTCAGACTGCGGCGCTCGCGGCCGCATGGCGTGCCGCACGAGGGAAATACGTCGTCTCACTCGATGCCGATCTGCAGAACGATCCGGTTGACATTCCGACGATGATGCGCAAACTGCAGGAAGGCGGCGCGGACATGGTCATCGGCGTGCGCGTCAATCGTCAGGACACATTCGCGCGCAAGGTTCAATCGCGCATCGGCAACGGCGTCCGCAACTGGATTACTGGCGACAAGATCACGGACACGGGCTGCTCGCTCAAGCTGGTGAAGCGGCAAGCGATCGAGCGTGTCGCGCTTTACACCGGGATGCATCGCTTTCTGCCGACGCTGGTGCGCTTGCAGGGCTTCAAAGTGGTGGAGATGCCGGTGCATCATCGGCCGCGTAAGTTCGGCGTCTCGAAATATGGCGCGATGAACCGCGCCGTGCGCGGACTCGTCGATTGCCTCGCCGTCCGCTGGATGTCGAAGCGCATGCTCAGGTACAAAGTGAAAGAGGAAGTGTGACGCTTTCGCTCGACCGTGCCTGGCTCGCCTTCGGCCTCCTCGGCCAGCTCATTTTCGGCGCCAGGTTCATCGTCCAGTGGATCGCCTCCGAGCGCAAGGGGGAGAGCCACATCCCGCTGATTTTCTGGTACCTCTCGATCGTCGGCGGAATCATCACCACGGCGTATGCCATTCACAAACGCGACATCGTTTTCATCATCGGGCAGGGAGCGGGACTGATGGTTTATATCCGCAACCTGATGCTCATCTACCGTGCTCAACGAAGAACAACGTCAACGACTCCTGAAGCTCGCGCGAACCTCGATTGAATCGATTCTCGAGGGCAGATCGCCAGCGCTGAGCGAGGGTGATTACGACGAGGCGCTTCGCCGCCCGGCCGGAGCGTTCGTCACGCTACGCACGAGGCGGGGCGACCTGCGTGGCTGCATCGGCTCCATCTGGGCCGTAGAGCCGCTCTTCAAAGCGGTCGCCTCCAGCGCCGTATCTGCTGCGTTCCGAGACCCAAGGTTTTTCCCTGTTCTCGCGGAGGAGATGCCGAAACTCGACTTGGAGATCTCCGTCATGGGGCCGATCGAGCCCGTGCGGGACATCCTCGAGATCGAGATCGGTCGGGACGGTTTGATCATCAGCCGAGGGCGCTTCGCGGGTCTGCTGCTGCCTCAGGTGGCGACAGAATATGGATGGGATCGCGAGACTTTTCTCGACCAGGCCTGCGTCAAGGCCGGCCTCCCGGCCGGATCCTGGCGCTCCGAGGACACTCGGATCGAAAAATTTGCGGCTGAGGTCTTTGGCGAGTAAATCCCGATTCGGCAGTATCTTATGGTGAGTTTCACGGGCTCATCCTTGCAAAATCGGGCATAACTACCCCCCACCCGGCGTTTTCAGAGCACTCCGATGATGACTAATTTATTTGCAGCGAAATAACTAAGGAAAAATGAAGAAAACCCCTGTCATTGATTCCATGTCACTTCGCTCCGCAAAGATGCGGCGCAAGGCTGAGAACCACCGGATTCTGCGGTGGCTCGGTGGCCGTGCAGTTGCCACTCTGGCTCTCGGTACCGCACTGTCGATCGGAGGTGCCAGCGAGGCTCTCCAGAACGTCCATTTCATGGTCCAGAAGGACCTCGACGCCGTCCGCGTGGTCAAGAGCGACGGCCACCGCTCCGAGGTTGTGGCGAAGGTGAGCGACGGCTTTGCAGCCAACTCCCTGTTCAAGCTTTCCCGCATCCTGCCCGAGCGCGTTGTCACGCGTCAGATCAGGCTTTTCGATGAGCACTGGCTCCCTGTTGTTCCGCCGTCGCAGGTCGCCGAGGCGCAGACGCCGCTGGACGCGTTTCATACCGAAATGGCGCGAATTAACGCCTTAATCCGCCAGGAATTCTTCCAGAACGCGATCCCGTTCGGCGACATCATTCACGAAAAGGCGCAGAAGTACGACGTCGATCCGGCCCTCGTCGCCGCC
>WNEY01012705.1_pt1 | contig 11963 bp, 9 predicted proteins | sample 5400531 | NCBI WGS metagenome assembly WNEY01 (sample SAMN13153338, study PRJNA577476) | soil metagenome | isolation source: 200 cm saprolite under Douglas fir tree site 1 | place: USA:California | collected 2015-04-18
CATCGGTAGTGTCTCGCCAGCTCAGAGGCGTACGTGGTTCCTAGAATGGATGCGTTCTGAGCCAACCATTCGCTGAATCGAGTTTGTCCCGTTGCCGATTGCTTCGAGACGAGTAAATTCGCCATTAAGCCTTCGATTTCCTCGCGGGTGAGGATCACGTCGCCGACGATCGGGTTGATGAAGCGCAGCATGCCGAGCGCGACGAATGGCGGGACATCGATGAGCCGAGTCTTGCTGCGAACGCCAGTTGCAATCAATCGGACAAGATCCTCGAAAGTGAAAATTTCCGGGCCGACGGCATCTAGTACAAGATTTTCTTTTTCCCGGGCGGCACTCACAGCCAGCTCTGCGATGTCTTCGACAAAGATCGGTTGGATCTGATATTGCCCTGACCCGGGAATTGCGAAAACTGGAAAGTGGCGCGCAAACCAGGCGATGTTGTTGATGAGGATGTCTTCGGCGCCGAAAATGACCGTGGGCCGGAGGATGGCATAGGACAGGCCGGAGTCGACGATCGCTCTCTCCACCTGAGCTTTGCCTGAATAATAAGGAAGGTGAGAATCGATCGACGGGTTCGCGATGCTCAGATGGACGATCCTGCGGACTCCGGCTTCCTTGGCCGCGTGGATCAGGGCTCTCGAGTTCGCTACCGCCTCATCGAAAGTCGCTCGACCATGGCTGAATCGCACCCAATACGAGTTGTAAAGGACCGAGGCCCCTCGGAGTGATCGGACCAAGTTTGCACGATCCCCAAAATTCAGGGGCGCGATTTCTACTTGCCCTCCGAACATGTTCGCGCGCTCCGGGTGGCCCGTGATTCTCGTCATTTTCTCGCGCTATGGAGCACATGCCGGAAGAACATGGCCTGTGATCGGCGAACCAGCGATAGCCAATTTCAAGAATGCGCGGGACACCGGGGAGCTGCGCGGTCACAAAGAGTGGCCAGGTCCACCAAACTTTTCCGGCGAGATACACGATGGCTTCGGCGCCGCCATGGATTTTGCCCTCACTGGTAACAACGCGCATCTCGCGCAACAACTGATCGGGCGGCAACGCGAGAAGAGCTGCGACGCGGGGATCTTGCAACGCGGCCAGGCCGAAGCCGCGCTTCTCGAACGTGCGGCGGAATCGCCGTGCCAGCGAAGTGCAAACAATGCAATCGCGATCGAAGAAGACCCAGCCTCGGGCGGCCTTGCGGCCTTTCGTGTCAGTAATTTCTGAACTAAGAGAAATCATGACCCATTAAAAAAGCGGTTCCCCGCCTCCCTCCGTTACCCGTGCAATAGTTTGCGAATCCCGCCGCGGAGCTTCACCATCCCTTTCATCGCGCTCGGCGAGAGGTTTCGGAATTCCTCGAATAGCGCGCTCATCAGCACGACGAATTCAAGCAGCTCTTCCATGCGTTCCCGGCCGTAGGTGTCGCCCGCGCCCGATTTTTTGGCCTCCGCCACGCATTCCCGGACCACCGCAATTGTGGGGTCAAATTCGCGCCGTTTCCGCTCTTCCAGGATCACGCGGAACATCTCGTACAGGTCCTTCATGGATTCGAAGTGCTGCCGGCGGTCTCCGAAGACCGACACGCTCCGGACGATCCGCCAGCCTTGCAACTCCCGCAAGCTCGTGCTCACGTTGGAGCGAGCCACGGACAAAGTTCGCGCGATTTCCTCCGCCGCGATGGGCCGGGAAGAAAGGAACAGGAGGGCATGGACCTGGGCAACGGTGCGATTGATGCCCCAGCGCGTGCCCATTTCACCCCAATGGAGGATGAATTTCTGGGCAACAAGAGAGAGCGATTTCGGTTCTTCTGTCATTTCAGTCTCTACAGAAAGTACAGCATTGCCAGTCATTTGTCAAGCCCATTCTGGTGGGCCAGGAAATTCGGGATTGGGTCAGTTTGCTTGGTAGGACAGACACTCTGGTCTGTCCGGTACGGCATCGCCTCGGCAAGCACGGACAGGCAGGAGTGCCTGTCCGACTAAAACCTGGCAGCCGGCAAACTGACCACCTGCCGGAAATTCACCTCGGGTGCGGGAACCTGCAAGTGAATAGTGCAGCGCCGGAATCTTCAGGAATTCTTTGTGGGGCGCTGCCGGATACCAGACAGGTGTTTCCGCAGAGCGTCGATGATCTCCTGCCTGCGGCCGTCGGTGATGTTCCTGCGGAGTTCCTCGAGGGCGATGTGAACGACATCGTGATGGTGGAGTTCTTCCGGCGCGACTTCATTGCTGAGTTCGAGCCAGATGCCGTGGAGGAGGTCGATTTCCTTGGTGGTCAGCCGCGGAGGGTGCGGACCCAAATAAAATATATGTTCCTGGCCGGTCGGCGAATAGATTTCGAGCGTGAGCTGGGGTCTCGGTACGGGGAGCGATTCCCAGGCCAGGCCCGCCATGCGAGCCTCATCCGGTACCGCCCTCCAGGATGACATGCCCAGCGCTATTGTGGACGACTGCAGATTTTGCGCCGCGCGCAGGATGCCTTCCCACTTTTCCGCCGCGGGAGCGACAGCCAGATGAATGGACTTGCCGCGCTTCTCCGCCAAAGACAGAGCGCGGGTAAACAACTCCTGTTCATTTACGCTGAAGAGGTCTTCCTGCGTGAGTTCATTGCCCCCCGAACCTGCGCGGCCAATCACACGAAGGTGCAGGACCACAACATCCTGCTGGCGGGGATTGATTCGGTCCAGCACCGCTGCCAGATTATAAAGTGCATTGGAGTTCCGGATCATCACGAGCGCGTTCCCGGGGCGAACGCCCAGAGCGGCAGGGGTCAGTTCCCCGTCGGATTCCAGGTTAAACATGTCGAGTTCCGTATGCTTCCCGCCATGTTTCAGAGTGATTTTCTCGGAGATCTCGAAGACGGTAAAAAAGATGATTGTAAATGCCACGCCCGCAATGGTAGCCACTTGTTTGGTGAAGAGATTCATAATGCTCAGGGCAAACAGCGTCACCGTAATCAAACCCAGCCCCACCGGGATCTCCACGTTCCCCACCGAAAAATTAAGGGGCACGCGAAAATCCCGCTTTCCTGGCTGCTTGTACCGTAAGACCAACACCGCCAGCCCCTTCATCGAAAAGCTCCACATCACGCCAAACGCGTATGCTTCGCCCAGAACAAAAATATCTCCGCGGCTCAAGATGATGGTGAGAAGCTGCAGGCCCACGACGAGATTGAGCATTCGATAAGAGGTCCCGAACCGTGGATGCGGGTGGCGGAACCAATGCGGCAGGATGCCGTCCTCGGAGACCCTGTTCAAGACACCATTCGAGCCTACAATCGCGGTATTGACGGCTCCAGCGAGCATCAAGACGCCGACGAGCACAACAAATGCCTGAAAACCCAATCTCAGGCTATAGGGTCCGACAAAACTCATCGACAAACCGCTGATCAGGTTGCCGAAGTATTGGGACCGAATCGCGTCCGGAATGATCATGGAAGCGAAAAAGGAGACGCCCGCGGTGAAAACGAAGCTGTAAATAAATATAACCAGGCCCGCTTTTTCCAGGTTGGGCAGTTTGGGATGCTCGACTTCCCGATAGACCTGAGCCAGCGTTTCCTCGCCGCTCATCGCCAGAACAGAGTGCCCGAGGCCGATGAGGATCCCAATAATTGCGATGGTATGCGGCAAGCGGCTGAAGCGCAGCCAGCCAAGGGCTTCCGGGGCAAACGTGAGATTGGAGGGCGTGGGCAATGGCGGGAGATGAGCGCCCCGCACCCAAACGGTCAAGATGCACCAGGCGATCATCACGACCACCATCACGGTGGTCACGTACATGATCCGCAGCGCTTTCCCGCTGGACTCCGGAATTCCCTTGATATTCTCCCACCAAAAATAAATCGTTACCGCAACGGCAAACACGGCCGAGGTGGAATTGATAGGAAGCGTAAGATTGACATGCAAACGGCCGAACAGCTCATTCAGAAATCCCGTCAAATATTGCCCCGCGGAAACGCCGCTGATGGGCCCGGTCAGGATGTAGTCGAACATCAATGCGGAGACTGAAAATTTCGCCAGCGTGCTGCCCATCGCCTCTTTGACCACACGGTAGACGCCGCCGCGCACGAACATGCTGCAGCTCTCGATATACATGGACCGCACGGCATACGCGAACAGCATGATGCTCAAGATGAACCAGGGCGCGGCCTTCCCGATGGCTTGCTCGGCGATAGCGCCGGCGTAGAAAGCGGACGACCCCAGGTCGTTGAGTACGATGGCGGCCGCCCGCCAAAAAGAGATGAAGGACAACATGGCGGTCGTGGCAATGACGACCTTTGGCAGACCGGGTTTCTGAGCCGCGATCGACGGCTGTGGGACGCTATTGGTGGGCATAAGGACTTTAGGTTGGTATCCGCTTCGACGCCGTCACAGTCGCGGGAACATTCTCCTTTGGGGGCTTGACCAGAAATCGATGCCCGAAAGCATTGAGCTAAACTCAACCGTGCAATCGGTGAGGTAAGTAAATACGCAAAAATTCATAAGGAAGTCATAAAGGTCCGCCATTTTTTATGAACCCAAACACGGCGCACCGAAAAGCTCTGGCGATGGATTTGGGCAATCTGTACTAAGAGTTCGGGTGAGGGTAGATAGCGGTGGTTCAGTCTTGTGGACTAGCGACGACGTGAAGGTCCCATGCCTGACAGATCTGGCGCATCCGCCGAGCGAGCGATGGGAGCCCCGATGGGGCCCGTGGGTATCGGCCCCTGCGAGGAAGAATCCGCTTCGGGCTCACCGTGACTCTTACGGCCGAACGTGCGCGTTGCCCACTGCTTGGCGTCTTCCATATAGATGTAAACGACCGGTGTGAGGAAGAGCGTCACGATTTGCGAGAAAACCAATCCACCAACCACCGAAACGCCGAGCGGCCGCCGCGCTTCCGCGCCCGCGCCGAAACCCAGCGCAATCGGCAGCGTACCCATCAGTGCCGCCATCGTCGTCATCATGATGGGGCGAAACCTGACCAGGCAGCCTTGGTAGATCGCGTCGGCCGGACTCTTCCCTTCCGTCCGCTGCGCCTCGAGCGCGAAGTCAATCATCATGATGGCATTCTTCTTGACGATGCCGATGAGCATGATAATTCCGACGAAGCCATAAATATCAAGACTCATATCGAGCATCGGCGAGACCCAACCCCTGAGAGCAGCCATGTGGAAGAGGTACAGCGTCAGAAGCGCGCCAAAGCCCGCGGACGGCAAGCCCGAAAATTGGATGGATAAAACTCTCATAGAGGATGCCCAAAACAATATAAATCACAAAGATGGCCATCACGAGCAGCATGCCAAGACCGGAAAGCGATGATTGAAAGGCTTGCGCCGTGCCTTGGAAAGCCGTGCTGATCGTCGGGGGGAGCGTGCGCCTGGCCAAGTCATTGATCTCGGACACGGCATCGCCGATGGAAGTTCCTTGCTTCAAGTTGAAGGACATGGTCGCGGCAGGCAGCTCGCCCAAATGATTCACTGAGAGCGGGCCATAGTTGTCTGTAAGCGTGGCGACAGCGCTAAGAGGGACGAGTTGGCCGGTCTTCGATCGCACGTAAAGCGAGGCAATGGCATTGGCGTCGCGCTGGTATTGCGGCTCGAGCTCCAGGATGACCTGGTATTGATCGTCAGGTGCAAAGATCGTCGAGACTTGCCGCTGGCCATACGCGGAATACAGGGCTTCTTCTACTTGGCTGGCCGTGACTCCCAGGGCCGAAGCATTGTCGCGGTCAATCGTTACGTTCACCTGCGGGTTCCGGATCTGCAGATCGCTGGTGACATCCACCAGGCCCGGCAAAGCGCTCATCTTCGTCTGGAAGTCCTGAGCCGCCTGGTAGAGGGCTTTGATATCCGCGCCTTCCAGGGTGAATTGGTACAGGGCCTTGCTTTGCATCCCGCCGATACGGATCGGCGGGTCGTTTCGCATGAACACATTCATGCCGGGCACGACGGCAAGTTTCGGGCGCAACTCCTGGATGACTTGCTCAACCTGCGGCCGCTCGGCGCGTGGCTTCAGGCGAACGCTGATTATCCCTTGATTCATCGTTCGAGAATTCGATCCCACTTGTGACATCACATACTCTACGTTCGGATCGCTCTGTAAAATCCGGTTAACTTCCAACTGGTGCTCCACCATGGTGTCAAACGAGATGCCCTCAGCCGCCTCGGTGGTGATATTGAATTGATCAATGTCTTCGCTTGGCAGAAAACCTTTCGGGATCACCATGTAGAGATACACAGTGCCCACAAGAAGGGCAGCCGAGGCGGACATCGTGGCGAGTTTGTGCCGAAGCACGACCTGCAGGCAGCGGTCGTATGCATGCGTGAGCCGGTCCTGGATGCCTTCGAAGAAATTAAAAAGGCGGCCGTGTTTTTCTTCGTGAGCAGGTTTGAGGAAGCGGCTGCAGAGCATGGGCGTGAGCGTGAGCGAGACAAATCCCGATACCACGATCGCCGACATGATCGTCACCGCAAACTCGTGCAGCAGCCGGCCCAGAATGCCGTTCATGAACAAGACAGGGATAAACACAGCCGCGAGGGACAACGTCATCGAAAAAATCGTAAAGCCGATCTCCGCCGACCCATTGATCGCCGCATCAAATACGTTCTCTCCGAGCTCGATGTGACGGACGATGTTTTCCAGCATGACGATCGCGTCATCCACGACGAAACCCACGGAGAGCGTCAGGGCCATCATCGAAAGGTTGTCCAGCGAATAGCCGCCTAGATACATCACCGCAAACGTGCCCACCAGCGAGAACGGCAACGCAAGGCTCGGAATGATCGTGGCCGACAAGTTCCGCAAGAACAGGAAAATAACCAAGATGACCAGGAAAAGCGATAGCTGCAGCGTGAACTTCACGTCCTGCATGGACCTGCGGATTGTGATCGTACGATCCCCGAGCGTGTGCATCATGATTGCGGGAGGGAGTTGGGCCTGCAGCCCGGGGATCAACGCCTTCACGTTGTCCACCACTTGCACTGTGTTCACGCCTGGCTGCCGAAAGACGACAACCCAAATCGCACGATCCTTACCGTACCAAGTCAGGTTTCTTTGATTTTCGACGTCGTCAATCACTTGACCGAGCTCGGAAAGCCGCACGGGAGAGCCGTTACGGTAGGCCACGACCAGCTTCTCATAATCGGCTGCGCTGAAGAGTTGACCGCTAGCCTCCACAGTTGCTGTTCGCTGGCGTCCCCAGAGGGCGCCGGTGGGCAGGTTCACATTTCCGTCAGTAAGCGCCTGCTGAACTTCATCAATGCCAATCTGCCTTGTAGCTAGGGCGTGCGGGTCCATTTGAGCGCGCACGGCATATTTTGATTGTCCAAATATCTCCACCCTCCCCACTCCGTTGACCGTCGAGATGGACTGCGCCACAAGAGTCTCGCCGTAATAGTCCACCTTCGACATCGGCAGAGTCGACGAGGTCAGAGAAAGGTAGAGAACGGGCGAATCGGCCGGGTTGACTTTATTGAAAGATGGGGGGGCGGGCATGTCTTTCGGCAATTGACGCCCGGCTTGCGTGATCGCTGCCTGAACGTCCTGAGCGGCGCCATCGATATTTCGCTCGAGGCTGAACTGCAGGGTGATGGAGGTCCTGCCGAGGACGTTGTTCGAGGTCATTGAATCGATGCCGGCGATAGTGGAGAACCGCTTTTCGAGGGGCAACGCAACCGACGCAGCCATGGTATCCGCGTTCGCACCGGGGAGAACAGCCTGGACATTAATTGTTGGGGAATCTATGGTCGGCAGGTCGCTGACCGGCAGGGACTGATAGGCCACAATCCCGAACACCAAAATTGCCAGCACCACCAGAGTAGTTGCTATGGGCCGCCGAATAAAATGTTCAGGAATGCTCATTGTACAAGCCTCTGCGGAATCCGTTGAGACACTTTTGGGTTCATCAATAAACTGTTAATGACGCCCCGGCGGATCCGCGGGGGCCGCCTCGGTGACGCCGCTCTTAATTTCGACTCTTGCGTTAGGCTCCAGCCGCGTCTGACCATCCGTGACAATCGTCTCGCCCGGTTGGAGGCCCTTCTCAATAACAGTTTCTCCATCGATGGTACGGACCGGCACAATCATTCGTGGTTCTACCCTCTTGTCCGGCCGCACGAGATACACAAACGAGCCCTTCTCTCCCTCCAAAACCGCCTGGGCAGGTACGACGGTAGCGCCGGCTTGTTCGGAAAGTGTAAGCACGATGTTGACGTATAGCCCCGGCCAAAGACGATTCTGCGAATTTGTGAATGTGGCTCTCAGGTGAATGGTTCCGGTTGTCGGATCCACCGCGTTGTCCACAAACGCGACGTTCCCCCCTTCGGCAGGGCCGGTATCCTTAGGCACCGTGGCCTTGACGCGCAAGGTTCCCTGGCCCATATATTTCTTGATATCCGGCCAAAACTGCTGGGGGACGGCGAAATTCACAAATATTGGATTGACCTGATTGATGACAACGATAGGGACGTCGGCAACTTTCACCAAATTGCCCGGTTTCAACATCAAGGCGCCGGTGCGCCCATCAATCGGCGAATAGATGGTGCTGTATTCAAGGTTCAGTTCTGCCGTCTTGATGGCGGCCTCGTCGGCACTCACTATTGCCTCGGACGCGTCCGCCGCACTCGTGAAGGATTCTACTTGCGAGGCTGGCACGATGCCTTCCTGCAGAAGCTTTGAGTAACGCTGCGCCTGAAGGCGGTTGTTCGCTGCCGTGGCTTTGTCGCGGGCAAGTGCGGCCTTTGCTTGAGCAAGGGCAGCCTCATAGGGCCGCGGGTCAAGGGTGAGCAGCAACTGCCCTTTGCGTACAAAGTCGCCTTCCTTGAAGTGAACATCCATGAGCTGACCGGGAACCTGCGCCTTGATCGAAACAGTTGAATACGCCTCTACGTTGCCGACTGCTACCACTTCAACCGGCATGGCCTTTCGAATAACCGTTCCGACAACCACAGGAATTGGGGGTCGCGGCTGCGGGGCAGCCTGTTGCTTGGCGCAGCCAGAAGCCAGCACGCCCAGACCGGCCAATGCGGTGGAAGCAAGGATCCACCCTGTGCGGCGCCTGCATCCTTTCAAATTCGTATGAGACCTGATCATAATTTTGCAATCACCTGTCCGAATCGGCGTACGCGTCCCTGCGATTCCGCCTTCGGTGAAGTGTTAGACGCCTGTCGGACGACGCAGGTTACAGCCGGACGCACGTGGGCGGCTACAAGGTCCTGCGATCACAATACGTTATCGTGTATTCCGCCTGAGGAGGCGCCCGCCCAAACTAAGGCTGAACCCGTTCGGGTAACGATTCCTTACGCACCCTTTTAGCGAATTTGGCAGCTTCCACTGGCTGCGAAGGTCGACGCGGATCGCGCTCTACGATGCAGGAACTTTGCCCGGCTGCCCGATCAGGGTCGCAGGATCGGCGCCCTTCTTCGGCCGGTACTTCTGGGTCCTTCCGCCGAAGGTCTCGGCCGCATAGAGGTTTCCGGCCGGATCGATTGAGAACTGGTGCACGCCCCAGAACGCTCCGGGGAACGACCCATAGGTGCCCCACGAATACAGCAGCTTCCCATTCAAGTCATACTTTAAGAATTTGTTCGAAACGCCGTCGGCGACCCATAGATACTGATCGGCCGTCATCAAGATGTCGTATGGGGAGCGGACATTGTCCCACTCGTCGAGGTACTTTCCATTTTCGTCGAAGATCTGGATGCGGCTATTCGAACGGTCCGCGACGTACAGCTTGCGCTTTGCGTCGATTGCGATCGAGTGCGGCAGGTTGAACTGGCCGGGACCGTTTCCCTTCTTGCCCCACGTCAGCAGGTACTTGCCGTTCTTGTCGAATTTCACCACGCGTGTGTTTACATACCCGTCCGTAATGAAAAATGTGCCGTCGGGTAGCCATGCGATATCGGTTGGCCGGGCGAAATGCTTGTCGTCGTCTCCCCGGACCCCGTGCTCTCCGAGCGTCATCACGAGCTGTTTGCCATCGTGTGTAAACTCGAAAACCTGGTCCACTTCGTCGTCGACGATCCACACGTGCTTTTCGGGATCGTATGGGCTAATGCGCACTTTGTGCGGACCGCGCCCTCCGGCAAACAGTTTGTCCCACTGCGTCCAGGACTCGATCAGCTTGCCGTCGGCGTCGACGATGAGGATGCAGTTCTCGAGGCGCGGTTTGCCCTGCGTCGCCGGCTGCCCGAATGCACCGTAGCCTCCCGTGTAGCCCTCGGGGGCCTTCTCCGGCACCGGAAGCTCGCCGCGCTGGAGAAGGATGACTCGATTGGGAGTCTCGGCGAAGACTCCGCCCTGCGATCCCCACGTCCATCCAGGATGTCCGAGCGTATGCGGCCAGCCCTCGACGACTTCGTACGGACCTGTTTCGCCTTCGCCGCCCTTCTCCTGGGCAAGCGCGGCGCCGAAAACGGCGCAGGCCGCAAGGATCATCACGCCCAGCACGGGGCGAATTCGCAAATTGTGTCTCATTTCAGCCTCCTACTAGAAAAATGTTGTTGGCCCGCGGATTCCCGAAAGGATTCAAAGTCCACATCAATCCGCCAGAAGCGCTTGGAGTTGCTCTCACGCTTTTATATTGATCTCCGATCATCTGTCCACATAAATATTCACACTGAAAGAACTCCATTCGGCGCCGTTCGTCGCGTACTGGCGGCCGATATTCAATGCAAGGATTTGCGATTTTCATCCCCCGAGTGACATCGAGTGATGTATGCTAATCGATTACGTCGGTCTTTAAGTTGAACCTGCACCCACACAGGAGGGAACTATTTGCTCCGATACCTTGATGTGAAAGGCGCTGTGCGTTTTTTTGCCCTTTCCGTACTCCTTTCGGTCGTCATCACGCTCGCACGCACAAGCGCGGCGCCCCGCGGCGCAGCGGCCGGAGTTTCTGCCACGCCTCCGGTGATCGTAGTTGGCTTTTTAGGCGGCTTTGTCAAGCATGACAATCCTGTCCATAGTGAAGTTCAACTGGCCGCGCGTCTCCGTAAGGAGTACCCCGCCGGAGTCGATGTAGAGACATTTGAAAGTTATCGCGGAGCAAAAGCCCGCCAGAAAATCCTGGAGTTGTTGGACGCGGACCATGATGGAACTCTATCCGTGGAAGAAAAACAGGATGCGCGAGTCATTCTCTACGGGCATAGCTGGGGCGGGTCGGAATCCATCACGCTGGCGCGTAAGTTGAAAAAAGATGGCATCCCCGTGCTACTGACGATTCAAGTGGATAGCGTCTCCAAAATAGGGCAGAACGACGAAGTGATCCCGACGAACGTTGCCCAGGCCGCCAATTTCTATCAGCCGAACGGAATCGTGCACGGCGAGCGCGAGATTCGTCCCGCCGACCCGGCACTAACGCGAATCATCGGAAATTTTCGATTCGACTATAAGACGAGACCCTATACCTGCAATGAGTACCCCTGGTTTGACCGCATATTGGCGAAGCGCCACACTCAAATTGAATGCGATCCGAAAGTCTGGGATCAGGTGGAATCTTTAATCCGCTCGAATATTGTTCTGGCGGGTTCCCCTTCCGAATTCACGGTAAACAAGTAGAGCCCGCAACCGATTCTGGCGGGCTTTTATGAACCCGAAAACCAAACCCTCCGACCCCTCGAAGCGCCGCGAGGGGTCGGCCACCCGAAAACTCAACTGCATAGGCTGTGCCACCCGCCGTGGTGTAGCCTCCACACGGACTCGACCTTAGCTGTGACGCGCTAGGAGATAGGCGCAACCGAGGGCATTGACGAGCCCTAACCCTCTAAAGGTAAGAACCACTCCAGCCGAGAGCGGCAACCTCCTGCCCAAGACCCAAAATACTTTTGTGGGACTTATAATCATGGCGGCGGCAACCAACAACCACAAGACAACAAGAATCGTTCCGAATAGGTCAGAGGAGTGGAACATGCTCTTTCTCCTTAACAGCCGCCTTTCGAAGTAACTGTATTTGTGTTGAGGGTCGTAACGGAAAATCCAAAACCTAGCCCCA
>WNEY01003382.1_pt1 | contig 11962 bp, 10 predicted proteins | sample 5400531 | NCBI WGS metagenome assembly WNEY01 (sample SAMN13153338, study PRJNA577476) | soil metagenome | isolation source: 200 cm saprolite under Douglas fir tree site 1 | place: USA:California | collected 2015-04-18
GTACCAGATCGGTTTTGGCTTCCGCTGGGCCCACGAGTTCGAACAGGCCCTGGAGTTCTCGCATCAGGCACAAGCGCTCGCTGCAGAGATCGGCAATCAGAACATCCTGGCGGCGAGCCTCTTCGTCATCGCCCGCATCCACGCCGCGACCGGCAAACTCGACGAGGCCACTCACGGTGGTGAAGAAGCGCTGCGGGTCAGCAGGGAGGCCGGGGAGAAAGGCAGTGAAGCACTCAACCTCGGCCTGCTCGGACAACTCTATAACTGGAAGGGGGAGTACGAACAGGCGCTGCGGCTTCTGGAGCAGGGTTTCACTATCAGCCACGCGCACGACCTGCAGCTCATCGTGTTATTGAGCCTCTGGTACAGGGGCCTGACCCATGGTGGCAAAGGGGGGTATGCGGCGGCGGTGGCGGTGCTGCAGGATGCCCTGGCACTGAGCGACCGGCTGGGCGACAAGGTTTGGAAATGTCGGATCCTCAACACCCTGGGCTGGGTGCACGGGGAGCTGTACAACCTGGAGGCGGCCATCCGATACAATCGAGAGGGAGCCGAGGCCTCATACGAGGTGGGCGACCCTGAGATCATCAGGAATGCAGAGATCAACCTTGGGGATGACTACCTGCTCCTGGGAGACCTCGAGCAGGCTCAGAGGTACCTCGAAAAGGTCTACTGCGATACGCAGCAGCGCGGGAAGTGGGGTGAAGAGTGGCAGAAGTGGCGCTACTCACAGCGCCTCTATCATAGCCTGGGAGAGCTGTGGCTCACCAAGGGGGACGCGGCACAGGCACTGGAGTTCGCTGAGGAGTGCCTGAAGCTGGCCGAGTCGACCTTGAGCCGCAAAAATCTGGTCAAGGGCTGGCGGCTCAAGGGGCAGGCCCTCCTGGCCCAGGGGCAGGGGGAGCGGGCGGCGGCAGCCCTCGCGCAGGCGCTGACGATGGCTCGGGAGATCGGCAACCCGCCGCAGCTCTGGAAGACGTACCAGGCCCTGGGTGCCCTGTACGAGTCTCAGGCCGACCTGGGGCGCGCCCGAGCGGCCTATCAGAGCGCCATGGACGTGATCGACGGGGTGGCGGAGCGGCTACAGGACCAGGAACTCAAACGCACCTTTCTCGCCGCTCGACCAGTGCAAGAGATACGGGCGTGCCTGGCCCAAGCCGGTGGAGGGAGACCATGAGATGAGCAGTGAACGTATAGTGCGGACGCCTGTCGAGATCGATCCGGCCCTGTTAGCAGCGCACCCCGAACTGGCCGTGCTCACCCTGGACCTGCCTGACAGCGACGGAGAGCCTATGGAAAACGAGCGCGAGCAGTTCCAAATGCTTCTGCTGCGCGACTCTCTGGAGCAGTACTGGCGCGGCCGGCAGGATTTTTACATGGGCGGCAACATGTTCGTGTACTACAGTACCGAACAGGCCCACCAGATCCTGGCTGAGGAGGCTGACCCGGCACGCTCGCGCCGGGCCTTTCGAGGGCCCGACCTGTTCGTGGTCTTGCATGTGGATGGCAGCTTTCGGCGCCAGAAGTGGGTAGTGTGGGACGAAGGGGGACGATACCCCGATGTGATCTTCGAGTTCCTGTCGCCCTCGACGCGGCGCACTGATCAGACGACGAAAAAGACTCTGTATGAACAGACCTTCAAGACCCGCGAATACTACTGGTATGACCCCTTTGACCCGCGCGAGTTTCAGGGCTGGCATCTCCACCATGACAACGGGTATCAGGCCATGACACCTGACACCCGCGGCTGGATATGGAGCCCGGCGCTACACTTGTGGATTGGGCGCTGGGAGGGCACGTACCACCGCGATCCGGCCACCTGGTTGCGATTCTATGATCCGGAAGGCCGGCTGGTCTTGACCTCCCAAGAGACGGCCGAGGCAGCACAGCAGCGGGCCGAGGTGGCAGAGCAGCGGGCTGAGACGGCAGAGCAGCGGGCCGAAGCAGAGCGGACGCGCGCCGCAGCCGCCGAAGCCGAACTAGCCCGGCTGCGCGCTGAACTGGCCAGATTACAGAGCGAGAGCTAAGGAGAACTCCCCCATGCGCGTCTACGCCTTTGATCTGTTACCCTGGCCTTATCTCAACGCGCCATCCATCTACCCTGACCCGAACAGCCTGTTTGATCCTGCCCAAGGCCACGACATCTACGAGCAACACCTGCGCCAGATCGAGTTCATCGAAGAGTGCGGTTTCGACGCTATCTGTTTTAATGAACACCATTCGGCGCCCTACGGCTTGATGCCATCGCCCAATCTCATGGCGGCAGCCGTGGCGCAGCGCACCAGTCAGATCAAGATCGGCATTTTTGGCAATCTGCCGGCCCTGCATGCACATCCAGTGCGTCTGGCCGAAGAGATCGCCATGCTCGATGTCATGTCCGGCGGACGCATCATCTCTGGCTTTGTCCGTGGCGTGACGCGTGAGTTTTTCGCCTACAACGTGCCCGTCCCGGATGCCCGGCAGCGGCTCGGCGAAGCCTGGGATCTGATCGTGAAAGCCTGGACCACACGGGAGCCTTTTAGCTGGCACGGAAAATATTTTGATTATAAGCACGTCTGCATCTGGCCCCGGCCACTGCAACAACCGCATCCACCGGTCGTTTTTCCTGCCGACAGCGAGGAAGGCTTAGAATTAGCTGCCGGTCACCGCGTGCCGACGGGAGCGGCCTATCGCTCCACGGCGAAGTGCCTGGAAACATTTGAGCGCTACCGGGCCGCTGCGCAGCGCCATGGCTGGACGCCACAGCCGCACGATCATCTCCTCCTGCGGCATATTTATGTGGCAGAGAGCAACGAGCGGGCGCGCGCTGAGGCAGCCGAGCACCTGCACTACTTCTGGCAGTATCTGATGAGCTATCACCAGGGCATCATGCGGCTGTTGGGCCAGCCGCTGCCGCAGCGTCCAGCAGTGGTACGACGGGCTGAGGACCTTCCTTTCTGGGAATTGGACTATGACCTGTGCCAGCGTGAGGGACTGAGCATTATCGGCGATCCGGCCTATGTCATCCGCGAACTCCGTGCCCAGGAGCAGGCCCTGGGCTGCGGGGTCATCATGGGGCTATTTCAGTTTGGCAGTATGCCGCATGACCTGGCGATGAAAAATATTCGCCTGTTCGCCAAAGAAGTGTTACCGGAAGTGCAGAAGAACTAAGGGCTTCACTACCCCTGTGCGGCGCAATGTGGCGTGTGATCTCTAGAGCGCCCAGGCCGTGACGCCTGGCCCTGCTTAAGCGAGTGTGCCAGACGGTGCCTGGTCGACAGATATGACGGCCGGATTATCGAGAGTACAGATGACACGCGTGCCACCATGCACCCCACGCTGGACTTCAAGTGTCGCACCGATCATACGGGCGCGGTGATGCATGATACGCAATCCCATCCCGTGCCATTCCGTTCCCACAGCGGGAAAGCCCACACCGTCATCGTGCACCATGAGCGTGAAACCCTCTGGCAGCACCGCGAGCGTGATGGTGATATGCTGCGCCTGCCCGTGCTGTACCGCATTGTTGGCGGCTTCTTGCACGATGCGATACAGGTGCGTGGCCACCGCGTGATCGGCAATATGGATCGCTTGATCACTGGTGACCGTGCACGAGATGTGGAACAACGCCTCCATATTGGCCGCCAACTCTTGCAGGGCAAACACCAGACCGTACGTTTCCAGCGTCACTGGGGCCAGCCCTGTGGCCAGCTTGCGCGCCTGCGCGATCGCCTGGTTGACAAATTCGACAATCTGCGCCGCCTCTGCCGCTTCCGCGCTATCGTGGGCTTTGAGCCGTTGCGCCAGCGCCTGGCTCAGAAAAGCAATCCCGGTCAGATGTTGCCCCAGGCTATCGTGCAGATCATACCCGATCCGCCGCCGTTCACCCTCACTGATCTCTAAGAGTTCACGTTCTAACTGGCGGCGCTCGGTCACATCGTGTGCGATCGCCAGGGCACACGGGGCCCCGTCCAGCTCAATCTGTTCGACAGATAAGAGCACTTCACGTATGGTCCCGGCTTGCGTCCAAAACCTCCCCTCAAAGTCGTACACGGCACCCTGTTCACGAAACCGCCGGGCAATCGTGGTCCGGTCCCTGGGGTTCACCCATCGGTCCACCTCGCGTGAGGGACGTCCGATGACCTCGTCTCGACTATACCCCGAGAGACGCTGAAAGCTGGGATTCACGTCGATGTAGCGCCCGTCCATACTGGTGATGGCGATCGCGTCGGGGCTGGCCTGGAACGCTTTCACGAAGCGCTCCTGGGCCCGCTGCAGCTCTGCCGTGTGCTTGGCCACGCGGCTCTCGAGCTCGACTTCCAAGGCAGCGCAGCGTTGCCGTAGCGCGACAAGTTCCTGGATGAGTTGCTCTGGTGTCTTGTCTGCATCGTGCATGGAACAGTCCCTCCCGCTTTACCCCTTCACGGCTCCGGTCACGCCAGACACGTAATGTTCCACAAAAAACGAGTACACGAAGGCCACAGGCACCGAGCCAAACAACGCGCCAGCCATCAGCGCACCCCAGAAAAAGACGTCCCCCTTGATCAGCTCGCTCACTACACCAACCGGGATGGTCTTTTGCTGTGGCGACGAGATAAAGACCAGGGCATACAAAAACTCATTCCAGGAGAGCGTAAACGCAAAGATGCCAGCGGAGAGAATCCCAGGCATCCCCAGAGGCAGCACAATTTTGGTCATAGCCTGGAGGCGCGTGGCCCCATCAATCCTGGCACACTCTTCCAGCTCCTTCGGAATGGTCTTAAAATATCCCATCAGCAGCCAGGCCGAAAACGGGATCAAAAAGGTGGGATACGTCAGGATCAGGGCCCACGGCGAGTCTAACAGGTGCAGTTCCGCAACCACCGAGGCGAGGGGAATGAACAACAACGTCGGCGGGACAAGATAGGTGATAAAGATGATGATCCCCAAGCTAGTAGAGCCCGGAAATTGTAAGCGGGACAGCGCGTACCCGGCCAACACACCCGCCACCAGCGATACCGCCGTCGAGGCTGTGGCGATGCCCAACGTGTTCCAGGCCCAGCGCGTAAAGAGGGTGCTTTTGAAGAGATAGAACCAATGCTCGAGGGTCGGGCGCCAGACAAAAAACGGCGCGTTCCTGGCATTATACAATTCGACGTCCGGTTTGATGGAGGTGATCAGCATCCAGTAAAACGGGAACAACAGGGCCACCAGGAACAGCAAGAGCGGGATATAAAACACGATCAAGCGCTTACGAAAGGTCTCTCCAACGCGTGCTTCCATACTGTCACGACACTTTTATAGAGATTAGTTATTCGTGGCCTTCCTTCCGCAGGTACAGCAGTTGCCACAGGATCACCAGGGCCAGGAATGGGAACATGAACAGGGCCACCGCGGCGCCTTCGCCCAGGTTCCCCGAGGCCATGCCAAGCTGGTAGGCCAGCGTGGCAAAGAGATGCGTGCTGTTGTGCGGTCCCCCACGGGTCAGTATGTACACCACCTGAAAGTCGGCAAAGGTGACCACAAACGAGAACACGATCACCACCACCGCAATCGGTTTGATCAGGGGCATCGTAATGTGCCAGAACTTTTGCCAGCCCGTGGCGCCATCGATATCGCCCGCGTCGTACAGCTCAGGTGGCACCGTCTGCAGCCCGGCGAGAAAGGAGATAGCAAAGAACGGGATACCGCGCCAGGTGTTCACCAGGATGATGGAGAGCATAGCCCACACCGGGTCCCCGAGCCACATGGGTCCGCGAAAATACCCCCAATCGGCGCCTACAAGCCCCTCAGTGGTCCGCCACAGCCAGCGTAGCGTCCAATTGAAGACACTAAATGTGGCGTCGAACATCCACAGCCAGGCCAGGCCACTGAGCACGGTCGGGACGATGAACGGCAGGAGGACAGTGGCTCGAATGAAGCGCGAGAAGCGGATCTTGCGGTTGAGGAGGACAGCGAGCCACATCCCGAGCACCGCCTTCAGGGTCGTGGCGACACAGGTAAAAAAGACCGTGTTCCAGACGGTACGCCGGAAAATGGCACTCTCGAACAAATGCGTAAAATTGCGCAGGCCAATAAAGTTGGCGGGCCTCCCGACGAGCTTATCAGTGAGCGCGAGCCAGACGCCCAGGCTAAAGGGATAGGCAATAAAGACGAGGATCAGCAGCAAGGCCGGCGTCATCAAGACGTAGCCCAGGATCGCCTCGTTCTCCAGCCAGGCGCTGAGGGTAGCCAGCCAGGGCAAGCGCTGGCTAGCAGCCGCTGCCTTGGACGCTAGCGCCCCTGAGGACTGTGGAGTGGTCACCGTACTTCTAGGGACTATATTCAAAAGCCATTCCTCTTGAACTAACCCCGCTCGTAGACGTTTTTCAACTCTTGCTCTGCCGAGGCAATGGAACTCTTGGGGGACTCGCCTTTTACCACCTTGGCGAAGAGGTCAACAATGATGTACTTCGCCCACACCTCAGCGGCCTGGCGGTTGTAGGGCCCGGCATAGCCAGCGCTGCGACCGTACTTCGGCAGTTCGCGGAAAATCGTGATGGCCGGATCGGACTCCCACATGGGATGCTGCTGCCACTCCGGCAGCGGACCATTGATATAGCCCTTGTTCGTGGTGAAGAACTGCTCAAAGACCTCTTTCCGGTGGCAGTACCGGATATAGTCCTTCGCCACGTCCTTGTTCTCGGAGTATGTGGTGATGCAGTTCGAGAACGACGTCACGGTATGGAAGCGCCCAGCCGGACCACGCGGCAGCAGGAAATGGCCGATTTTGTCGGCGAGGCCAGGCGCAGCTTTCTCCGGGGTATAGCGCGCCACAAAGTAAATGCTGGCGCCGTTCAGGGTGCAGGCGATGGTTTCAGCGAGGAAAGCGCGATTGTTGCTGCTGTCGTCCCAGGCCAGACCCCCCTCGTCACAGGCCGCAAACCAGAACTCTTTCAGGAACTCTGCGGCAGCCAGGGTCTCCTTGCTATTGAGCACTACTTTGCCTTTCTCGTCGACCTCCATGCCGCCAAAGGACCACAGGAGAGGATAGGCAAAACCGGGCGCGTCGCCAAAAGTATGGCCCAGGGTCTGGCCAATGGGCATGCCGTATTTTTTGAGTTTTTTGCCGGCGGCGAGGTGCTCTTCCCAGGTATCCGGCAGCTTGTCGATGCCTACCTTCTGGAAGATATCCTTGCGATACGTATTGGCGCCGCCACCGAAGAAATACGGCACGCCGCGGGCGACACCATCAACCTTTACTGCGTCCAGAATGAACGAATAAAACTTGTCACCACCGAGTTCAGCAATGAGCGAATTGTGGTCTTCCAGGCCACCCGCGTAGAGGTGCGGGGCATTATTGAGGAGCTGCAGGATATCGGGGCCCTTGCGGCCTTCGATGGCCGCCGTGGCCCGGGCTGGCAGATCGTTGGCATTGACGTGCTCAATGGTGACCTTCACCCCGGCCTGCTTGCCGAATTCAGCCGCTTGCTGGTCTGTGACGACATCGGCTGCCGGGACGAAGCTACTCCATTCCAGGACGTGCAAGGTCCTGGTCTGGGCGAAAGCCGGCGCCTGCCCACCTACAAACTCCACACCAGCAGTGGCGGCCAGAGCCATACTGGCGGTGAGAAAGGCGCGCCGGGTCATTCCCTCAGGTGTGTGGCCATGGGTTGGCCATGACACGCGTGGTCGCATACGTGTGCTCCTTTATAGAGGCCACTACGCTTGCCGCATCAGGATGCAGGGTACTGTAGGGCAAGGGCTGGGGAGTGTCAATAGTAAGAGCAAGACGTCGGCTTGCTGATGTGATAACGTTTCATGCGAACATGCCGCCTTGCATGCGGCGCGGCAGGCTGGTGCGGTGATCTTGAGTAAGGAGAACGACCTATGCACGTGCTTGTGACCGGAGCCAGTGGATTCATCGGTTCGGCCTTGGTGCCTGTGCTGATCGCTGGTGGACACGCGGTGACGCGTCTGGTGCGGTCGACGCCCCGCCCTGGGCAGGCTGAGATCCCGTGGGATCCCGCGGTGCGCAGTATTGCGACACCGGCCCTGGAAGGACTTGACGCAGTCGTCCATCTCGCCGGAGAAACCATTGCGGTACGCTGGACAGCCGAGAAAAAAGCCAGGATTCGTGACAGCCGGGTGCAGGGCACGCGACTCCTCTGCGACGCCCTGGCGCAGCTCGTCAAACCGCCCAAAGTCCTGCTGTGCGCGTCGGCCATTGGCTATTATGGTGACCGCCAGGAGACAACTTTACGCGAAGAAAGCGCACCAGGAGCAGGCTTTCTGGCCGAGGTGTGTCAGGCCTGGGAAGCGGCAGCAGCGCCTGCCGTGCAACGCGGTGTGCGCGTCGTGCATCTGCGGATGGGTGTGGTGCTGAGTCCGGCCGGCGGCGCGCTGGCCCAGATGCTGCCACCCTTTCGACTCGGTATGGGTGGAGTCGTTGGGTCTGGAAAACAGTATATCAGCTGGATTGCCCTGGACGATGTGCTTGGGACTATGCACCACGCCCTGCGCACCGAGACCCTGGACGGCCCGGTAAACGTGGTCGCCCCACAGCCTGTCACCAACCACGACTTCACGAAGACGTTAGGGAAAGTGCTCGGGCGTCCAACCGTAGTGCCCCTGCCGGCCTTCGCGGCACGTCTGGCCTTTGGCGAGATGGCGGATGCCCTCCTGCTGGCCAGTACCCGTGTCGTCCCGGCGCGGCTCCAGGCCTCTGGCTACACCTTCCAGTATCCTGAACTTGAGGGGGCACTCCGGCACCTCCTCGGCAAGGAGGCCACAGCGTGAAGATGCCGCAGATTCTCATCATCTACACGACATTACGCGGCAACACGGGCAAGATGGTGGAGCCGGTGGCAGAGGGCATTCGCTCGGAAGGGGTCGAAGCCCGGGTGTTGCCGGCCGAGCACGTGACGATGGCCGACATGACGGCGGCTGACGGCATTGTGATTGGTTCGCCCACCCGCTTTGGCGCCGTGGATTGGCAGATCAAGAGGCTCTTCGACGAGGTCGCCATCGAGGGCTACCCGGGGCCGCTGGAGGGCAAAGTCGGCGGCGCCTTCACGGCCGGCTCGCGGGCGGGTAGCGGTGCGGAACTGACGCTGCTCAATGCGCTGCATATCCTGCTCAATCATGGCCTGATTGTCCAGGGGGAGCCTTTCGGGCCGCATTACGGCCCAGTGGCGTTGCGTGAGCCAACTGACGAGGTGTTACATTTCTGCCGTACCTGGGGAGCGCGCTGGGCTCGGCTCGTCAAGCGCCTGGCAGCACAGAGGACGTGAAGAGTAGGCGGCACGCAGCACTCAGGCAGCCAAGGCGTGTAACGCTAGCCCTTTGGCTACCGCGGTGAGTTCCTCGCCGCCCCGCAGGCGGGCCGCACCAAAGTGGTGTTCAAAGAAGCGCCGCACAGCCGGAACAAAACTCGAGCCGCCGGTGAGAAAGACACTATCCACGTCGCTCGCGGCAACGCCACAGCGGGACAGTAACCGATTCACACAGTGCGCCATCGCCTCGAGATCCCGCTGGATCCACCCCTCAAACGCCTCGCGCTGCACCTGGGCTCTGATGACTGCTGGCGATTCATCAAACACCAGAGCACTCGTCTCCTGTGCTGACAGGGCACACTTCGCGCCTTCGACGGCCTGAAACAGGGCATACCCGAGATCCGCCTCCACAACGTGCAGCAGCGCCGCAATTTTCTGCGGTTCGAGCGCCTCGAAGCAGAGCTGTTGGAGCGTTTCCAGCGTCTTCGGGGTCTTCAAGAACGACAGGTAATGCCAGCGCTCCAGGTGCTCATAGAGCCAGGCAGGGAGCGGCAGGATCTTGTCAAACATGGACCGGTACTGCGACCCGAAGCCGAGCTGCGGCGCCACCAGGTGTCTGACCAGCCGGCTGTCAAACGTATCGCCGGCGAGGGCCACACCGTCCGTCCCCAGGATATCGTTGGACCGCTGGCCGCGTTGGCGCGCTGCGGGGCCGAGTTGGATCAGCGAGAAGTCACTGGTGCCACCACCAAAATCCGCGATCAGGACTAACTCGTCGTGATCGAGCTGCTGCTCATACTGGTACGCCGCGGCTACCGGCTCAAGCACGAATTCAACGTGGCTAAATCCAGCTTGTTCAATGGCCGTTTGCAGGCGGTTGAGCGCCCGCGCATCGCCGGCCTCATCCTCTGCCCCGGAGAAGTGCGCTGGCCGCCCCACGACCACATGCGGGCTGAGCGGGCCAAACTGCGCCTCAGCGGCCTCTTTGAGTCGACGAATGATCGTAGCGATGAGGTCTTCCAGGGTGTAGCGCGCGCCAAAGATGGTGGTCTGGCCGAACCGAGGGCTGGCCAGAAACGACTTCAGCGATTGGATGAGACGGCCTCTCGTCCCGGCCTGAACATAGCTCCGGATCGCCTCTGGACCCGCCGTGGCACGGGGTTTACGTGTTGGTGTCAGCTCCTCTGGGTCGAAGTACAGGACCGAGCGGAACGTCGTGGTCTGCCGCTGACCGTCCTGGAAAGTCGCGAGGACGGCCCCTGCGGGCGTTGCCAGGGCAATGGCACTATTCGTAGTGCCGAAGTCTAAGCCAAGAGCGCGGGTGTTCGCATGTGTCATGGTCTGGCTCTAGGGATGTTTGGTTAGTGTCTCGCCTGGGAGCATTTGGTGATTCTTCCATCCCACCGGTGACCTCCCTATAATCTGCAGGGGAAGGCCAAGTCCCCTGGCACGAGAGGAGCCACCCATGGGAGGTCCTGAGGTTATCTCATGAGAGGCAGTCCGTGCAAGGACACAAGCGGCGGCCTTACGCCAGCAGTGGTATGCGCGCTGCGATACGTGGCGCGATGTCCTTGCACAACGCCTGACAGCCCCCCACCTCACCGAGGACCTGGGTGTATGGGATGTCGCTCCTGCACCGGCAGAGGTCGCTGGCAAGAGCATCGCCAGTACCACGCTCGGCGGACCAGGGATTATGTCTCACGATATGAGACAGTTGTCCGCTCCTTCATACCCATGACTTGTCTATGGTGGGTCTGTTCGGTATACTGTGGCACACCGGGTTGGTGGCGGAAGCGTCGCTAACCTGCGGCTTTCCCTCCTTGATGCGCAGCAGACGCCGCCAGGGATTTCCGTCCTTTTGCATGGTACGCCGCAGGAAGCCGCAACCCAGATACGACGTGCCTTTCCTGGCTCACGGAAATGGCGGGAAACCGCGCATACGGTTGGCACGACCACCGCAGCCGCGATACGGGAGGCAGGGTTTGACATTGTCCCTGATCCGACCACACGTTTTCCCAACCATGCGCGCCTGATGCATCCGCAGGGCGTGGCGGGCTTTGCTGACGAGCACTTGGTCACATTGGCAGCCACTTTCCACGATACTGTGGGGTGCTAACTATGTCACGATATGTTGGACACAGCCTTGATCTCATGGACACCGAGCAGCGGCAGCTTGGCCAGATGCGGATCGAACGGCAGGAAGAGGACCTCCTCTACGGCATGTTTATGCCAGGCCTGGCGTTCCCTAGTGTCGAGCAACTCTTCCACGAGTTTGAAGCAGCGGTTGAGGTCCAAGCGCTACATGTCATTGAGACCCTTGATGCTACAATAGCTGCCTTGGGCTTGCACCTGCAATGGCCTGACGCCAGAGAGCCTATCACTGTCCAGGACGTACAAATTTGGAGCGATGGCACTATCACGTGCCGGCTCTGTGAGCAGCCTGTTGCCTCAGCGAAGGCGGCTCCACACGCCAAATCATCGTGCCAGACTGCGGAGCAAACCAACCGCCGAACATAGGCGTGCAGGCGACGGCTTCCAGCGTCCGCTGTGCTCCCGCTGCCCGCCGCGCCTGACGCCGGGCGTTATTGCGACACGAGGTCGCGAGTTCTACTGTTGGACACAGCAGGAAGCTGCGATCCAATCTGGTGTGGTGTCACCTGTTCCCGCACCGGGGGGGCGTCGCTGGCAACGGCGGGGTATCAAGCACTCGGGACACGTACTGAAGGCGAGTGGCACGCTTGAGGGACTGC
>WNEY01003383.1_pt1 | contig 11962 bp, 14 predicted proteins | sample 5400531 | NCBI WGS metagenome assembly WNEY01 (sample SAMN13153338, study PRJNA577476) | soil metagenome | isolation source: 200 cm saprolite under Douglas fir tree site 1 | place: USA:California | collected 2015-04-18
GGAGGGAGACCGAGTCGTGCACCTGGTGGTCTCGTCGAGGAGCGAAACGGCGCTCGAAAATTTCCTGACCAACCTGGAGAACTCAGCGGACTTCAAGGACGTCGTCCTCTCCCAGGGGTTCGAGCAGGCGAGCGGCGCGACGGGGCCGCCGACGATCGCCTGTACGGCGCGCTACGTGGGAGGAGAGTAAAGGTGGGGGGCTGACCGGAAATATGCGCAGGAACCGTCGAAAGGTCTTTTCCCGGATTATGGAAGGCGCGGCCGTCGGCCTGGTCGTCCTCGACGCGCTGCTCTACGGCGCGCTCCTGCGGCCTCTCCGCCGTGCCGCGGCCGAAGAGAAGCAGGAAGTTGGCCAGACGCGGACCCGAATTCAGGACGAGGGCATACGCGTGGAGAGCCTGAAGAGGTACCTGGCCGCCCTCCCCACAGCCAATGCGGACATCAAGGCTTTCGTCCACGAACACGTCCCGCCGCGGCGCTGGATATTCTCGCGTGCCTCGGGGCTGGTCCGCCGGCTCGCCGAGCAGTCGGACCTCCAGCTCTCCCCCGTTTCCTATCGGCTGGACAGTTCGCCCGCGGAGGCGCTCGAGCGCCTGGGCGTTGAATTGACGGTCGAGGGAACGTTTTCTAACCTCCTGAAATTTGCCCACTCGCTTGAGACGGCAAACGAATTTATACTAGTCCGTGACTTTACTTTTCAGCCGGGCGAGAACGGCCGCCTGGCCTTGCGCATGACGGCGGAGCTTTACCTCGAGCCATGAAAATGAAGACCCGATCCGAAAAATGGGTCAGCGGGGTGCTGGGGGTATTCTGCCTGCTCCTGTTGATTCACCTCATCATGCAGTTCAGCGGGATCAAGGCAGGCGCGTCTCGCGTGCCCATGGCGGCCCGCGGGTCGGGCGCAGGGCGCCTGATGCATGCTTCGTCCTCTTACGTGCCGGACGACCTTTCGCGCTACGACCCCGAGGTGAATCTCGACCTGCTCAAGAAATATCAATCTCGGGCGCTCCCCCGGTTTGAGCGCAATCCGTTTGCGGCCGAGGCTCCGCGGCCCGCGCCGGTCGCGCCTCCACCCCCGCCCGCGCCTCCTCCGCCCCCTCCGATCCCTCTCAAGGCCGTGGGCTACTCGGAAAAAGGCGGCGGCCGGCAGGAGGCCTACGTCTCCGACGAAGACCAGGTCTTTGTTGTCCACGAGGGCGAACAATTTGCCCAGAAATATCGAGTCCTGAAAATCACGCCGAGATCCATTCAGATTGAAGATGAGACTTCGCATCAGACGGTCGAGCTGCCTTTTGCGCAATAACTTTTCGCGTCGCCCCTGCGGCGCGTGCGGCATGGACCGCGGCTACGCGTTGCTGGTCCTGATGATGATGGCCACAATCTTGCTCGTCTCCCTCACCGTGGCATTGCCGAGCGTTTACCTTGAAGGCCAGCGCGAGCGCGAAGAGGAGCTCATCTTCCGCGGGAACGAATACGCCCGCGCCATCGCCATCTTTCATCGCCAGTTCAACCGCTTTCCGAGGACCGTTGAGGACCTCTTGCGCACGAACGGCATCCGGTTTTTACGTCATGCCTACAAGGACCCGATGAGCCGCAGCGGGAAGTGGCGCTTCATCCATGTCGCCGCCAACGGCGCCCTGCTCGATTCGCGCACAATGAGTCCCGCACGGCAGGGCCAGCAGAGCCAGGGGCTGGGGGAAAAACCCGTGGCCGCTCCGGCGGGGTCCCAGCAAAAGGGGTCCTCGAGCGGCGGCGAAGAAGCCCCGCGCGAGACTTCTTCATTCTTCGGCTCCGGAGTTCAGGGAGCCCTGATTGTCGGAGTGGCCAGCTCCAGCTCTCGCGAGTCCATCCGTGTGTGGAACAATTACACGCACTACGACGATTGGGAATTCCTCGGCATCGGGGGCAATGTAGGCATGGTCCAGCCGGGCCAAGCCACTCAGCCGGCTCCCGGCCAGCAGGGAATTCCCGGTCGCCAAGGTATGCAACCCCCTATGCTTCCTCCCCTCACAGATCAGCCGATGACGCCTCGTTAGTCAAAATGCAAATCTTTAAAGCAAGGAATTGGGCCCTGGAGGAGTGGATGTTCGCGCCCCGCAGTTTTCGTTTTGAAGTTTGGCAACTGCGGGTATGGGCCAGGCATCGAAAACGTTGAACCCGAGGACTGCGCGGGCGAGCCAGGGGAACAGAGTGAATGGTGGCGATAAGGGGATCGAGCTTTCCAGAGCGATCATTATTGTGAAGAGGTCCCGGCGATGAGTCTGGCGAGACTACGAGCGGCCCTGGCTTCTGCGGTTGGCCTCGCGCTTGTCATTCTGTCGGCCGGCTGCGGCGGTGGCGCAGGCTCGCCCCTCGGGCCCGGCGGCATCAGCCTCACGATCAGTCCCGCGACCATCTCGATACCTTTCGGCAATCCGCAGCAATTCACCGCCTCGGTGACGGGCACGTCAAACACCGCGGTGACCTGGTCGGTGGAAGGCATCAACGGCGGCAGCACCGACGTCGGGACCATCACGACCATGGGGCTCTATACCGCTCCCGTCGTTGCATCCTCCGCGCCTCCGGTGACCGGGCAGATGGTGCTGCTTAACGCGGGGCCGCCGCCGGTGAGTTCGATCAACATCGCAATGCCTCCGCTCCCCTTGAAGACGGCCGTCACCGTCAGAGCTACCAGCCAGGTTGATACGACCAAGTCGGCTTCCGCCAAAGTGACGCTGACCCCGCTCTCTTTTATTGCTGCCGGAATGGGGACCAGGGCCGGGGTTACGGGCGTCGAAGTGAGCCAGGGGAGTACAGTCAATCTCTTCCTCGTCGGAAAAGGATTTGTCGCGGGGACGTTCTACGCGATTAGCGGGCCGAACGACGTCACGGTGACGCAACCCACCGGCGCCGACTTCGGGCAGACCACGGACGGCCTGCCGGCGGTCAACATCACGGTCTCGGTCAGCCCGTCGGCTGCGCTCGGCCCAAGGAATATCATCGTCACCGACCCGGCGGGCGAGCTGACCGTGTTCGTCGGCGGGTTACTCGTGACTCTTTAGGTCTATTGCATGAGGCTTCGCGTCCTTTTTTTTCTCGCATTGTTCGGAAGCGCGGCACTAAGACCGTGCCGGGCGACGACTCTGGTCCGGTTGAGCCTCGAGCAACTTTCGCAGGCTTCAACGCACGTTGTGCGCGGCCATGCGGTCAGGCAGGAGAGCCGGTGGAATCCTGAGCACACGCGAATTGTCACGCTGACGACTGTGGCCGTTGACCAGGTCTTTAAGGGCCGAGGGGCTTCAACCGTCGTCATCGAGCAGTTGGGCGGGACGGTCGGGCATATCAGGTCTTACGTTCCCGGCACCGTGCGCTTCTTCCCCCTGACGGACTACGTGCTTTTTCTCGAGCCTTCCGCGTCGAACCCCTCAAGGTTTCTCATCGTGGGCATGAGGCAGGGTGCGTTCCGCATTTACCGCGACGCGATGAGCCGGGAAGAGCGCGTGATCGAGCCTCTGGGGAATTTCCTTTCTTCCTCGCGCCGGAGGGAGACACCGGCCAAGACAGCCGCTCCCACAGCCCCGCTTGCGGAGTTCCGCCAGCAGGTTGCCGAAGCCGTCTCGACTCCTCTCTCGATTCCGAGCGGCAGCATGTTCCCGGTGGCTATTGACTCGACTGAGCCGCGCGGCGCCGGGCGCGTGCGAGTGATGGGGCGAGTCATTTCGACGGTCTATCCGAGCCCGAGCGCCGTCATTCCCGCGGGCAGCTCGATCGAAGGGACGGCCGAACTGGTCGCCGGTGTGTGGACAATCCGCTGGACGGAGCTCTCCGTGCGCGGCGCGCGCTTGCGGATTTCCGCCACGAGCGAACAGCCTCGCGGCTCGAGTCTCAGCGGCAAAGTGTTCGTTGTGAGCGTGAGGTAAACCTGATGCGCAGAAGCCGATCTCTCCGCGTGACTGGACCTATTCTTTTCGCGGCTACTATCGCCTCCGCCGCTTTCTGCGCGCTTCTGCTTTTCGCCTATAACCCCGAACAGGACAACGTGAACGGCCCCGTGCCCACGCGCTGGCAGGGCACCACCACCTCCACCACCACCTGGAGCTTGAATCCCAAGATCGGCACAAACGTCCACACAAACGGCGGGGATCTCATCTCGACGGCCGTCACCAACGCCTTCGATACGTGGCAGCAGACGCTCCTGAACATGCAGAGGGTTAACAACCTCACCGTCACTCCGGGCCCCCCGACGACGCTCACCGATCCGAACAGCGCGGACTGCGTGAATGTCATCTCCTTCGTGCCGTCCTCCGCGGTCAGTTTCCCGACCGGCACGATTGCATTCACCGACGTGGCCAGTGCATTCGGGCCGCCGCCCACGATCTATCAATGCTCAAATCTCCCCGGACAGCAAACGTGCACCCTCCCCTCGTGCCTGATTGACGCCGACATCGTTTTCAACCCGGCGGAGCAGTTCTACACCACGGCCACCACCCCTCCAACGGCCTTCGACGTTCAGTCCGTCGCGACGCACGAGATCGGCCACATGCTCGGGCTCGACCACAGCGGGATCGCCCATGCCATGATGTACCCGTTCGGCGACACCTTCGCGGCCAGCCAGCAAAGGAAACTCACCGTGGATGACGTCGCCGGGATCGCCTTCCTTTATCCCTCGACGAACTTCAGTACACTGACGGGAGTGATTTCCGGACAGGTCACCCTCGGCGGCGCGGGCATCTTCGGCTCGCACGTGATCGCCATTGACTCAACTTCGGGCGCGGCCGTGCTCGACGGCATGACCGACCCTCAGGGGAACTACAAATTGATTGGACTTCCGCCCGGTAATTATAACGTCCTGGCGCTTCCTCTCGCGCCGGACATCAACTCGGGCATCTATATCCTGGATGACTTTGCGGGCTGGTCGTGCGGCTACGCCGGGCTCAACGAAAACTCTCCGCCCTGTTGCGATCCCAAGACGGACACTTCCTGCACAGGGACGCCTCTCTCGAATCCTACCAATTATACAGGGACGTTTTTCTAGTGCCGTTCCAACTATTTCGAGCTATTCCCGCGGGGAGCGCTTTCGAGCATTCTCGAAAGGTCTCGGCTTAAGCACTTCGGCCCATTAGGTTGGAACGGCACTAGGACTGCCTTGAACGCGAAAACGGGCGGTCATCTCCTGGGCGGGAGATAGCGTGACCGATTTGTGTCTCTTTCCCGTTGGGACCGCGATGGAAGACCCCTGCTGGCGGCAGGTCGTGCGCCCCGCTACAGTCCGCCGGTGACTTCGAGCACCTGCCCTGAAACATAGTTCGAAAGCGGCGAAGCGAGAAAAAGTATGGCGCCCGCGGCTTCCTCCGGCGTCCCGGGTCTGCCCATCGGAATGAGCTTCAGTGAGGCCTCGCGCATTGCGGCGGGGACGCCCAGCGCGATCTCGCGTTCGCCCAGGCGGAACTTTTCTCCGGTCTCCTTGCTACGCGTCAGCCGCGTGTCGATGGTGCCGAACGCCACGCAGTTCACCTGGATGTTGTACGGGCCCCACTCGCGCGCCAGAGTCCTGGTCAGGCCGATGATTCCCGCCTTGGCTGCGGCGTAATTGGCCTGGCCGAAGTTACCGCGGGTGGCTGAGGTGGAGCTGACGTTGACGATCTTGCGCGGCCTGGCCGTGCCTCCCGCGGCAATTTCGCGTTTGGCCGCCTCCCGCAAGAGCGGCGCCGCGGCGCGGATCAGGCGAAAGGGCGCGGTCAAGTGGACGTCGATGATCGCTTGCCATTGCTCGTCGGACATCTTGTGGAGAGTCCCGTCCCACGTGAAGCCGGCGTTGTTCACCAGGACGTCGAGGCTTCCGAAGAATTTTTCCGCTGCCTCGACGATTCGCTCGGCAAAACCCGGCGCGGTCACGTCGCCCGCCAGGGCCTGGGCGACCCCGCCCGTGCTCTGGATCGCCGAGGCAGCTTCTTCGGCGAGATTCGCTTCGAGGTCGATGGCCAGCACTCGCGCGCCCTCGGCCGCAAAAAGCTCCGCCGTGGCGCGCCCGATGCCGCGTCCTGCTCCCGTGACGATGGCGGCCCTGCCCTCAAGCAGCTTTGACATCGGGTCTCCCGGGTCAAGTCTGCGTGATGGTAAGAGCGCTGACAGGAAAACACAAGGACCCTGCAACTTGCCCTCGCGCGCTGCACACGGCGACAGCGCGAGATTTGTAAGGAGGAGTAAACCGAGCGGAGAAGAGATCTTAAGCGGACCCGAGTATGCTGCGCGTGGCGCGACGGTGGTCGGCCAGCATCGCGAGAAGTGAAGTCCGCCCCAGTTTCTCGCAGTGCGCCGTACAGAGTGAAAGCGCGGTGAGCGAGCGGATGAAATGATGAGTCCGTTTCTGGTAGTCGAGGATTATGGCCGGGTCGGCGCCGTTGCCGTACGCCCACGACCAGTCTGAAACCCAGCGGATCAGAGAAGCGTTGCGGTGGAGCGGCCCGCGACGCATGGGGTCGCCCGGTTTCGTGAGTTGCGAAAGGCAGCCCGGAGCGGTGAGGAAAACCAGACGCCCGTTGCTCAGCAGCGATTCCGGCCGGAGGCCCTTGGCGCTCAGCCCGCTGGCGAGTTCTTTCAGGCACTTGGGTCCGGCGAGTGCCACCACCTGCTGGCCGATCTCGAGCCCCGCCGCCACAAACTGAAGAATTTCGGCCAGGCTATTTTCCCGCCGAATGACTAAACGACACCCGCTCGGGTGCGCGAGGGCGCTGGGTACTACCCCTAAACTTGTGTTCATTGACCCTTATCTTCAGCGAAGTTCAGGCGCGATGTCAAGCCCGCCATGGGAGTCGCAGGAGGCATGGCGTCGCCGCTCGAATGAGGCTTTCGCCTGATGTTCGCGGGTAACGAAACTGTAATGAGCGCGCCGGCGAAGCGCGCGTTCGAGGTACCAGCTCCACTGCGCCGAGAGCGAGGGCCGAGAAGCTACGCGGGGAAGCTGATATTTGGAAGGGAACTTTTAAATTGATCGAATGCTGAACGCGCGGGCCGCACCGCCGCGCGGGACCGGTCTCGCACGAGAGAACTCGTAACTCGCGCCCATCATGGTTTTCGGAAGGCGTTCAAGTCGCTGGCGGGGACGACGGGACTCGAACCCGCGACCTCATGCGTGACAGGCATGCGTTCTAACCAGCTGAACTACGTCCCCGGTAGAATGGCGAACGGAAATAAGACCGGAGCGGGCACGGCAGGAGCTCTATATTTCGGGCGGTCTGAACTCTGCCCGCCGCGGTGAACGTGGTGGGCGGTATCCGGCTCGAACGGATGACCTTCTGCTTGTAAGGCAGACGCTCTGACCAACTGAGCTAACCGCCCGGATCCGTTACCTCCTGGCTGGGCCGTCCCTCGAGGCGGCGCGGCCGGTAAAGCGCTCGCCAGCCTTGACACTCCCAAATCCCAAAATATACACTAGCTCGTATCGAGCGTCAAGGATTGCGCGCTCCTTTACTATGCAATTGCCCCGTGCGTTCATCGAGTACATGGCCAGGCAACTCCTGAAACGTCTCAGCGAGCCGGGCCTGGTCCAGTACGAACAGCCCGGGTACGTCACCGAAGTAATTTCTCAAGTTATACTCGATGAGTTAAGTGTAGAGGACCGAATCAATGATGAAGTGCGGAAAATCCTCGAGCAGCACGGCGATCAGATGAAGCAGTACGGCGCCTCGTACGAGGAAGCGTTCAAGGTGGTGAAAAAGCAGCTCGTCCGCGAGCGCAAGGTCATCCTTTAGTGCCATTCCAACTTAATGGGCCGAAATGCTTGAACCGAGACCTTTCGAGAATGCTCGAAGGCGCTGCTCACGGAAATAGCTCCACATAGTTGGAACGGCACTAGCGGCGGCTCGGGTACCCTTCATGAAGCTTACGCACGAAAAAGTGATCCAGCTCTCCCACCGCGTCATGTCCGCGATCCAGGAGCTCGATGAGGTGGAAATCTTCGAGGACCCGAACGTGATCCGCCAGGAGGTGGTGAAGGTTCTGAACGACCTGCTTCGCGAAGAAGAGAAAATTGAAGAGGTCGTGCGCCAGCGGATTACTTCCCAGAAACGGACCATCCCCGAAGGCGGCGCCGAGTGGGACATTCTCTATCGGAAGTATTACTCGGACGAAATCCGCAAGTTTGGGACAAGCCAGCCTTCTGCTCGCCGATAATTCCCGGTATTCCGCCTCCCACACGCTTGGGTTCCTGGTCGTCCCTTGCAGCCGCGCGCCGGCTCGCCGGCGCAGATAAAAAAACAGCCCGCAAAGCGGGCTGTTTTTAGCAATGGACTGGCTGACGGTCTCGATTAGTCGCGACGGCGAACCACCGGCGGCTTGTCCTCGCTCCTGTCCTTCCCCTTATCGTCGCCCGAGGAGGTCTGCGTGGTGGAAGTGTCGGTCTGGGTCTCGCGCTTCTTCAGCGTCGGCCCGCTCTCGGTCCTCTGTTTCCGCCGGCTGCTGATGACGGTTTGCAGCCGCGCCTTGATGTCGTCGAACTCCGAAGTGGAGACAAGGTACTGGTCGCGCTTGGGCAGGATTTCCTTGATTTCCTGCTCGGATTTCAAGATCCGGTCCGGCGTGGGCGGATGCGACGCGAAGACGGTCGGGATGCTTCCGGGGCTGCGGCGGTCTTCCTCGATGATTTTGGAGAAGAAGGCGACATAGGAGTTGGGGTCGTAACCCGCCTTGTACATGTACTGCAGACCGAGGTAATCCGCCTCCGCCTCCGCGCTGCGCGTGAACTTCAAAAACGCCAGGGGCACGCCGTTGAGATAAGCTTCCACGACGCCGTAATAGACCCCGTAAGACATGGGGATGATCATCAGGGGAATCATCGCAAGCTGCGCCAGCGTGCCTTTGGTCATCTGCGACGCCCAGTGGCGCGCTGCCACGTGGGCGATCTCATGGGCCATCACCCCGGCCACCTGGTCCTCCTCATCGGCGGCCAGCAGCAGTCCCGTGTTGACGTAAAGGAACCCGCCCGGGAGCGCGAAGGCGTTGATCTCCGGTGAGTCAATCACCTTCACGGTCAACGGGATCGTCAGGTCCGAATTGCGCGCGATGTTTTGGCCCACCCGGTTGACGTATTCGGTAATCATCGGGTCGTTCAAGACTTTCGCGGAGTGGTCAATCTCCGACGCAATTTCCTTCCCGATGGCGATCTCTTTTTCCTGGGAGATGATGCTGCGGTGGGCGACGCGGCGGTTGCCGATTTCATTTACGTCGCTCTTCTTGTCCGCCGCCCAAACAGAAAGGGCCGGCAGCAACAAGATTGCCGAGAGAACTCTCACGCTCGATGCCAGGTTTCTCATGCCGATCCTCCCGAGGGCCCTGATGGATAGATTATACACCCTCCGTCCGCAGAAGGCTCCAGCCTGCGGCGCTTTCGGGTCATCTCGGCTTGATCGTTCCCGCGCCTATCTCGGACAGTTCGCGCCGAATGTGCCTGGCTCCGCAGGTCGCCTCCGCCTTCACTAAATTGTTGGATTGGCCCACGGTAAACAAGGTTGTATCCCTGCCGAAGGATTTGGAGGAGGGGCCTGAACCGGGCTCCGGCCGGCTGGGAGCCGTATGGGTGTGGCGTGCAAACCGCGATGCGTAATGCGTGGGCACACCTCGAAGTCGCTTCGTTCTTGGGTTCGTTTTGGGTTCGTTTTTCACGGCCGAGCGATTGTTTTCAACAACTTGTTGGCCACGTTCGTTCAAATAACATCTTTTTTTATCGACTATTTCCCTCCGGTGCGTCGCCGTCGAAGTCGTCATGCTGATCCCGCTCTGCGGGAGAAGCATCTTGCCGTGTGGCGCTAGTCGAAAGACGGAGATCCTTCGCCCGCCGAGGCGGGCTGAGGATGACATCAACGCCGCTCGGCTCGCGCACTTGACTCCTTAGCGGGCGGGCAGTTAGATTGTCGTTTGTTCTCTTCGTTGCGGTTTGCAGGCTGGCGACTCGAATTGGGGGCGAAGTAACTCAGTCCCAGCCGCAGAGGAGCGTGGCGCGGTGCCGGTCCCATCGATTCAGCAGGGCCAGCTCTGGCGTTCGAACAAGACGGGCGACAACTGGCTGGTCACCAAGGTGTATTCGGAAGTCTTTGCCACGTACGCCGTGATCAGAAAGGTGGGCAAGACGGACGCGGACCCCCGCCGCGTCAAGGTGGAAAAGCACGATGACGGCGTCGAGCTTCCCGGCTATACGTTCACCCAAGAATCGGAGAATTTCTAACGTGCCGAGACCGGCTGTTTAGCAGCCTGGAACGCCTCCGCCCGATGCTCCTGCCTTGCCCGATCGGTCCACATCGTCTCATTAACTCCCTTCGGATCTGAGCCCATGATCACGTCCATCCTTGAATTCCTCGGCCACTTTGTCGTTTCCGTCATCTCCCAGACTGGATATTGGGGCATTGTTCTTCTGATGGCCATCGAGTCCGCCTGCATCCCGCTTCCCTCTGAGGTGATCATGCCGTTTTCCGGCTACCTCGCTTCGATCGGGCGTTTCAAGCTCACCTGGGTGGCTTTTGCCGGAGCGCTCGGGTGCAACGTCGGGTCGTTTGTGGCCTATTACGTGGGCGCTCTGGGCGGCCGCCCACTGGTCGAGAAATACGGCCGCTACGTCCTGATGACGCGGCACGACCTTGAAATGGCCGACCGGTTCTTCGCGCGTTACGGAGACTGGGCCGTGTTCATCGCCCGCCTGCTGCCCGTGGTCCGGACGTTCATCGCGTTGCCCGCAGGAATCGCCCGCATGAATTTTCTGCGGTTCAACCTATACACTTTCCTGGGTTCCCTGCCGTGGTGCTGGGCGCTGGCCTACGCCGGCCTGAAGCTCGGCGAGCGATGGACGGTGCTGCGTGAATACTTCCATCGGTTTGACGCAGTCCTGGGCGCGCTCATCCTCCTCGGCGTGGCGTGGTTCGTCCGGAACCGCTGGAAGAACCGCCTGCGAACGAACTGATCCCCGGCTGCTGAGAGTCTGCAGACAAACCCTCCTTCCCAAAGTTTGAATCTCCATCCGAGGTTCCCGGCCTCAGATCGAACGCACAGGCATGGCGACGATATCGTCCACCGCCGCCACCTCGCGCGTCACGAACGGCTCGCCGTAGCGCGCGCCAATCATCAGGCCGAAGTGCCGTGCCAGCGACGCGAGGCGTTCCCGCAAGTCGGCGCGGGAAGGGAAGAGGTTCTGAGTGTCTTTGGGCGAGGAAAACTGCGAGGCGAAGCAGAGGAGGGCTTTCAGTTTCTTTTCGAACTGGGCCGAAATGTCCACCACAAACGTCGGGCGGAGGGAAGGGACGTAGAGCGAGGCATAAATAATCTTGTGCGGCCGGTGCGGCTTTCCCGCAAGGGGCAATTTCGCAAGCCCGGCCAGGAAGCAGGCCTCGTACCCGATTCGTCCCGTGGTGTAGTGGTCGGGATGGCGCCCTTCCCAATAAGGCAGGATGACGGTGCGCGGCCTGAGTTCGCGGATTTTCTGGGCGATCTTCAGTTTGTATTCCCGCAAGTCCTCAATCCCGGCGTCGGGTAGGCTGAGGTTTTCGCGGTGAGCGATCCCCATGACGCGCGACGCGCGGCGAGACTCGCGTTCGCGCAACGCCGCGTCCCCGCGCGTTCCGGACTCCCCTTGCGAGAGGTCGAGCACCCCCACCCGGTAGCCGGCTTCAACCATTTTGATGACGGCCCCGCCGCAGGTCAGTTCGGTGTCATCGGGATGGGCCGCGATTGAAAGGACGTCGAGTTCCATCGCTATTCCGAGGCTGCCGGTCAGGGATCGGCGGCGCGCCGGCCGCGCTGAAAAGTTCGCCTGGACCCTGGTGCCGGCGGCGTATTCCCCAATCGCTCAGCGACCGCCGCTGCGCTCGAGACGCCGCAAGAATTGCTTCTCATCCAACCGAAACTTGAAAGCCTTTTTGCCGTTGATGAAGACGACGGGAATTTCTTCTTTGAACTTTTCGAAGGTCTCGACGTCGTCGAGGATGTTGACCTCGCGCCA
>WNEY01003385.1_pt1 | contig 11962 bp, 12 predicted proteins | sample 5400531 | NCBI WGS metagenome assembly WNEY01 (sample SAMN13153338, study PRJNA577476) | soil metagenome | isolation source: 200 cm saprolite under Douglas fir tree site 1 | place: USA:California | collected 2015-04-18
CTGCTGGACCTCGGACTCGTTCCGCACAAGCTCGAGGACTCGCTCATCGACCGGGTGATCGGCCTGGTCGAGCACTACAAGAAGCGAATCCGGCCCGAGCTGTTCGTGCCACGTGTGGACTGGAGGCGCGGCGCCAGGGGCGACTTCGGCAAACCGGCTGCAAAGCGACGCCGGGTGGCCGTGGCCCCGGGCATTCGCTAGTCGCGAAAGCGGATCTGGATCAGCTCCTTACTCGCGCGCAGGATGGGGATCAGCCGGCCGCCTGATCGGCGTCCCATCGTGCGCGGGTGGTGAGGAACACCGACCTGGACGTAACGGCCGCCGAGGCGGCCGACCTTCCAGTACATCTCGGCGTTGATGAGGGCGCTGCGCGAGTGAAGCGTCATTCGCCGCAGCACCGATCCGTTGATGACCTTCAGCGCGCAGTTCACGTCCCGCACATCGATGCGCAGCGTCCACAGCACCAGCTGATTGAAGACGCCGCTGATGACAGATCGGAACGCAGGGTCCTCACGCGTCATGCGCCAGCCGGCGACCATGTCCGCCTCTTTCAACAGCGGGACGAGCTTCGCGAGGTCGGCCACGTCGAGCTGGCCGTCCGAATCGGTGAACGCCACGTAGTCGAGGTCGGCCGCGCGCAGCCCGTCGCCCACTGCTGCGCCATAACCGGACTTCTGCTCGTGACGCACGACCTTCAGCTCCATGCCGAGATCTTTGGCGATGGACTTCGCAGCTTCGCCGGTGCCGTCGGTGGAGCCGTCGTCGACGATGATCACGTCGAATCGGTCGGCGAGCTTTGGCAGGACCTCATTGACATGAGGAAGCAGCCAGCGGAGGTTCTCGCTCTCGTTGTGGGCGGGCATGACGAGGCTCAAGCTCGTGAGCCGGCCTTCGGATGGTGACAAGCGACAGCAATCCTAAGGAACAGACGGCGGTGCTGTCGCTGCGCACAGGCCGGACGCTCGCCGGGTCGCTGACCCTTCTCGCCCTGGCTGCATACGCGTCCATATCCGTGTATCGGCACGAGCACTACGCAAGCAACGCGTTCGACCTCGCGGTGCAGGACCAGACCGTCTGGGGCTACAGCCGTGGCGAGTTCATCTACAACACGGTGCTCGGAATCCCGAACCTGCTCGGCGACCACTTCCACCCCATGCTTGCGACGCTCGCGCCGTTCATGCTCGTCTGGAACTCGGCGGAGGTCCTGCTGGTCGGCCAGGCGGTGCTGCTGGCGGCGGCCGGCATCCCCATCTACCTGTGGGCCGAGCGCGAGCTCGGTCCGCTTGCGGGCGTCGCTTTTCAGGCCGCGTATCTCGTCTTCTGGGGCGTGCTGGCGGGCATCATCTATGACTTCCATCACGCGGCGTTCGCGGTGCCGGCGCTTTCGACCGCGCTGTACGCGACCATGACGCGCCGCGACTGGCTGCTGGTGCCGGCGGTGTTGTGGGCGATGCTGACGCGCGAGGACATCGCGCTGACGCTGATCGCGCTGGGGTTTTACATCGTGGTGGTGCAGCGCCGGTGGATCCTCGGCGGTGTGCTCATGGCGGTCAATGCGGTGTGGCTTGGCGCGCTGCTCGGCTTCGTCATCCCCGCGCTTGGCGGCGGGGTGGCGTATCGGCACTGGACTTACGACGCGCTGGGTTCCGGTCCGGTAAGCGCGGCGTCGCACGTGATCCGGCATCCGATCGACAGTCTCAAGCTGCTGTTCACGCCGGCGACGAAGACGCGAGTGTGGATCGGTTCGTTCGCCGCGTTCGCATTGCTTCCGCTGGCCTCGCCGGTCCTGCTGGTCGCGCTGCCGTCATTCCTCGAGCGGTTCTGGTCGTCGTCGCCGAATTTCTGGTCATTTCATTTCCAGTACTCGATGGTGCCCGCGCCGATCCTCGCGTTCGCGGCAATGGACACCTGCGTGCGAGTGGCCCGGCTGCTACGCGGTCGATGGGCCGCCTCGGCGCGCGTCGCGCTGCCGCTGGCGGCACTGGCGGCAAGCCTGGTCGTGACCGTTGCCGCGAACCCGCTGGCCGAGCTGCGGAATTACCTGCCGAACGCGAGGGTTGCCGAGATCAACGGATGCCTCGCCGCCATCCCGGGCGACGCCGCCGTCGGGGCATCGAACACGCTGGTGCCACACCTCTCGCACCGCGCCGAGATCTACGAGATCACGCTGCACCCGACCGCCGACTACATAGCCGTCGACCCCTCGACCTACTCCGACTTCTTCGCCGGCGAGGAGGAGCAGCTGCGCAACGTGGTCCGCGGGGACCTGGCCGCGGGCTACGGCGTCGTGTGCGCGAAGGGAACGACGCTCGTGCTCGCTCGCGTGGAGTCGACGCTGCAGCTGACGCCGCAGCTCGATCTCTGGCTGGCGGGCAAATGCTCGGGTCGCGCGTGCGCGGGTCTATAGCGGCGCGAGTGCCTCCGCTCAGGACCCAGGGGCTGCGAGCGTGGGCCGGCCGGACCCCACGACCTCGAGGTCGAGCCACATGCCGCTTGCCTCATGGCCGTCCACGAGCGACGCGATGCGATAGGAGCCGGGCGTGGCAGGCGTGAATATGAACGTCGAGGAGCTGCCGGGCTCGAGGTCAGGGGTCGTCCACGACGGATCGATCGGCTGCGTCGCCTTCTCATCCTTCACCACCGAGCACGAGTTGGCCACGGTGCCCCGGTTTTCGCACTGCACGGTGATCTGCCAGCCAGCCGGCACGGTCAGCACCAGCAAGCCGCTGCCGTAGCCGTCGTAGTTGAACTGAAAGTCGGTCGCGGGATAGGCGGCGACCAGCGTGACCACGGCCGACCGCGATGCGTCATCGACGTGGATGTACTTAGCGGGATCTGGCGGGTTGCCCGCCCCGCTGCCCTGGATCGGATCGCAAGCCGCCGCGAGCAGGACAATGACGGCTGTGAAGACGCCGCCCAAGATCGTGCTGTGGTGGGAACGCCTGGAGGTGTGGCAGCAGCTGGCGATCTCGTTCCCGGTTTTCGCGGTTTTGACTTTCTTGCTGAACATCGGTCCCTTCGGACAAGCGATTCTGCGCTCCGTCTTCTACGGATTGTTCGAGGGCGCTGTGCTCAGCGGCCTGCTGTCGATCGCGACTCGGACCGAACGCGACCGCCGTCGCTCTTAGCGGCCCGGTCTAGGCGAGCGCGAAATCGACCTCGACGGAAACCGTGACGTCCAGCTGCCCGACCGGCACCTGTGTCTGATCGACGGCTGCGGCCGAGGGCGCGTAGTTGTACGTCGGCCGGCTGACCTGGGTCTGGTCGCTGATGCGCAGGACCTGGCCCAACTGCACTCCGGCCGCCTTCGCCATGGCGGAGGCGCGGCTCCTCGCGTCGGCGATGGCCAGCGCGCGGGCCTCTGCCTGAGCCACCTTCGGGTCGTTGAGCCCGAAGCTGACGCTGATGCGCGTGGCGCCGCCCTGCTGGACGAGCCCGTCGAGCGCGGTGCCGACGTTGTCGACGTTGTGCCACTTCAGGTTGAGTGACAGGCCGGCCTGGTAGCCGGTGATGACGGCCCTGCCGTCGGGCGAGTAGATCGGCCCGATCGAGTAGCCGCTTGTGCTGATCTCTTTGTCAGGGATACCGAGGCTCTTGGCCTTGGCGATGAGCTTGTTCGCGACCGTAGCCAGGTCGCGCTGGGCGCCGCTTGCGCTGGATGCCTGGGCTCCGACGCCGACGTTGATATACGCGATGTCCGGTCGCGTGCTGACTGTCGCGTCACCGCTCGTGATGACGCCGGGGTTGAAGTAGGACGTGTTCGCGGCCACATTGGAGAGCGGCGTCTGCAGGATCACCGGCCGGGCGGCCGCGACGACCACCATGGCGACGACGAGCGCGCAAACGGTGGCCACGGCAGTGGTGATGAGGGTCTGACGGACGGATGAAGGCATCGTTATGGCGACCTCCTCTTTGGATTGCCAACGCACGCCGGACTGCGCGCGTAACGGGCGGACTTCTCGCCCGCTAAGCTGGCGCCCAATGCCACGGGTTGGCGTGATCGTGCTTCTGGCCGTCTGGCTTGGCACAATCCAGGGATGCGCCGTGGGCGGCTCGAGTGCCAAGGTCGCTCATTTCTCTCCGGCGGTTGCGCCTTCGCCTGCCATTGGTGACGCCTGCCTTGTCGGCAGTTGGACTCTTCAGCGGAGCGTCAACACAAACGGTTACTCGTTCAACAACGCGCCTCTGCAAGTGGTGGGATTGCGCGGCGCCACGTTGACGTTGGCCGTGGACGGCACTGGGTCTGAGGACTTCGCTGATAGCGAGCCGCTGCTCGGTACAACCGCCGACGGAGGGAAGCTGGCGATCACCATCCGCGGCACGTGGGCTTTCAGCATCAAGGGAACCGGAGGTCTCTACGTCGAAACCGGCACCAAGACGCAGCTGCCGACAACCGCGACCTTCAACGCCAAGCCTGCGGACTACAACAGCTCGTACTCGCCTGGCAGCGGCACATATTCGTGTACGCGCAGCAGCCTCACGCTGACCACCGACGACAAGGTGCAGACCGACAGCTGGTCGAAGGGCTGACCGTCCGCAGTGGAGCTCCTGGCCTGGTAGTCCGGAGCGCACCGTCGGAGCGGGCCAGAAGCTGCGGCGGCCACCCCGACCGCAAAGGATAGGGCGCGGAGCCCAGTCGCACACCATGCCCAGGCGGCCTGGGTCAAAAGTCCCAGCCCGCGCCGGGTGCCTCCCTCCAGCGCGTAACCGCGCCGGCTAAGCGAGGGCCTCGCGGACTAGCATCCGTCGAATGGCTGAGGAACCCAAGCCCAAGAACCGGGCCAGGATCATGGACGTCGCAGTGATCGCACTTGTGGCATTGATCGTCGCCACGGCCGGGATCACTTTCGTGGCGAGATCACGTGATCACACACAAGGCGCGGTTGCGACCGATGCGTCACCCAGCACAGGGACATCGCCTATCGGCTCCGGGTCACCTCGAGGCACGCCGTCGAACAGCTCGTCCAACTCACATTCGCCCTCGGCCCACTCACCGGTGGCGACCCATTCGCCGTCGGCCTCGCCTGCCACTTCACCACACCGGTCGCCCTCACCTTCGTCAGGCCCAGCCGCGAGTCCATCGACCGCGCCGCCGCCGTCACCGACGCCGGCCCAGAGCCCGCCTCCCTCCGGCACGCCACCCATCATGGTCATCGTCGAAGAGAACAACAGCTACAGCGCGATCATCGGCAACTCGTCTCTCCCGTACATCAACAGCCTTGCGTCGCAATACGTGCTGCTGACCAACTGGTGGGGTGTGAGCCACCCGAGCGAACCCAACTACCTGGCGATGGTGTCCGGATCCATCTGGGATAATCCCGCGGACCTGACCCCTCAGGACAAGACTTACGCCGGGCCGACGGTCGTTGACCAGCTAGCTGCGAAAGGCATCGCATGGAAGGCGTACATGGAGGACATGCCCAAGGCATGTGACCTCACTGACACCTACAGTCCTGGCGATTACGACGTGAACCACAACCCATTCATGTACTTCACGTCGATCCGCAACAACTCGGCACAATGCAACAGGGATGTCCCGTTCCCCCAGTTTGCCGGCGACCTTGCAAACGGCACCGCGCCGCCGTTCATGTACGTCGTGCCCAACCTCTTGAACGACATGCACAACGGGACTTACGCCACGGCTGACAACTGGATCAAGACGCAGCTCGCGCTGGTTTTCGCCTCGAGCTGGTACAAGCAGGGTGGAACCGTCGTCCTGACATGGGATGAGGGTGAGTCAGGCGGCGACAAGATCGCGACCATTGTCATTTCCGCCGGCCTGGCGGGCCACGGCCAGGTCTCCGGATTCGGAAACCACTTCGGGCTGCTCCGGAGCCTGGAGGAGATCTACGGCCTGGCCTACCTTGGGAACGCGGCCTCGGCTGCCAACGGCGACATCAAGTCCTTGTTGTGACCCAGCGGAACATGGCGGCCCGCTGGGCTCCGGCGGGAAAGCGGCGCCTCTTTTCGGCACCCGTCGAAGCGGAGCGGGCCGAGTTCAGCATCGACCGTCATGCGGTCGTCGGCAATGAGACTTCTGTCCCGTCCGAATGTGTCATCCGATCCCGTCGGAGATAGGTATCGGCCGGGAAGAAGTCCCCTGACGGCATCCGCCGCCGACGCCGGAAGATAGAGTGATTACGAGGGGCGGATGAAGAGGTTTGCGATTGGAGTCGCCTCCGTGACCGCGGTTGTCTTCTTGGCCGGGATCATGGTCGGAGGTATCTACCTCCGGTCCTTGCGCGCGCCGACGGGGGTCGGCCAAGTTGAAGCCAGTCCGAATCCCACCGATACGCCTTCGGACAGCCCGACGCCTACCGAAATACCGTCGCCAACAGAGGTCGCCTCGCCGGTTACTCCTTCGCCGTCAAACAAGCCGCCACCGCCCGCTTATGAGTCGCCGCATCCACCAACATGCCCTCCAGAAGTCATCACGAGCTTTACGGCCAAGGCTGCGCCGCGCTCGGTGATTCTTTCGTGGACAGTGTCGGGCGGGTGCGGAAACGAAACGGGTTGGATCCAAGGATCCTTCGGAACGCAAAGCACAGGGACGACGATGTATCCGGGGCTATGGGTCATTCAAATTCAACGAGCGTGGAGGACGTACACGGATCATCCTCAAAAACCGGCCAATTCAGGACAGGTCTGCCTCTTCTCGCTGACCTACTACTTGGGTCTTAACGGCACTGCCCCCGATGGTCGAGGTGTCCCTGCGTCCCCCACCGAAGTCTTCGATGTGAACTTATGCTGACCAATCGGCTCCGGCGGAGCGGTTATCAAGGCCCCGTCCGACACCTCCTCCGCGACGCCGAGGTAGAGAGGCTAGGCAACACCTTGGCCATACGGCAGGCGGCTGAACCCGGCTAACGGCACAATTTGTATTCAGGCCGGCGTAGCTCAACGGCAGAGCAGCTGTTTTGTAAACAGCAGGTTACGGGTTCGATTCCTGTCGCCGGCTCCATCTCGCGCTGAACACGACTCGAAGGCCCGCCTGCCATGCCGCCGAATTCGCTGCCGCGGCCAGCTAGCAGCAGCCTATCGGGGCCGGAAAAAGCGCGCCGCCAGGGCGACCGCGCCTGCCGCGATGAGGACGGCGATCACTATGCCTACCCAGGCGAGACCCGACTGCCACCATGGGATCTCGTGCACGGGGTTATTTTGCCGAAGCGTCAGCAGGTTCGCGGGCTATGTCCGACTACTGGTCTCCCGTGAGGAAGCCATGCAGGTCCACCACGTAGTCGGCGTGCGACGGGCCGTTGCGGATGATGAACTGGCCGTTGCTCACGATATCCGGCGCGGGTGTGAAGGTGAACCCGAACTGACAGATGAACCAGTTCGACCACGCCCGCGGCGGGCCGCTGAAGTTGAGGTTGATGCCCTGGTGCGGAGGGTCGAATGCGAAGTCGGTTGACCGGATCGACATCCAGCCGGCGCCTTTCCAGTTCTTCGCCGTCAGGTTGCCGACGATGCCTATGTAGTTCGCGGACGTGAAGACCGTGGAGCCCGGGTACGGAAACGGCCCGATCACGACCTCCGCATGCGGAGCCAGGTGCCCGCTGGCGATATGAAGCGGGTTGAAGAACGCACCGATGGTGGCGCCGCTTCCGGCTGCGCGCACTTTGGTCGCACCGAGCGCTGATGCTCCGGCGGCGCCGATCGCGGCCGCCCCCGCCAGCTTGAGCAGGTCCCTACGGGTCGACTTCGAACGGTCCAATGCCTTGTCCACGGCCATCCTCCAGGTCGCATGAATCGAACAACTCCGGCGCGCGGCAACTGTACCCCCGCCTCGGGCGGCCAGCGCCGCGTTAGCGACACAATGTTGCTGAGTGAGCGATGACGCGCTGGCGGAAGCGCCGACGGCGAACGTTTTCGAGGCCGCCGGAGGCGAGCCGGCCTTCCGCGAGCTGGTGGGCCGGTTCTACGCGCGGGTAGCCACCGACCCCGTCCTCCGCGCTATTTACCCTGAGGAAGACCTGTCCGGAGCCACCGAGCGCCTGACCCTCTTCCTCATCCAGTACTGGGGCGGGCCCGCCACGTACTCGCAGCTGCGAGGCCACCCCAGGCTCCGGATGCGCCACCAGCCGTTCGCCATCGGCCGGCGCGAGCGGGACGCGTGGCTCGGCCACATGACGGCTGCCGTCGATTCGCTGGATTTGGCGCCCGGCGTCAGGAAGGCTCTGCTCGACTACTTCGACGCCGCGTCGACTGCGATGATCAACGTTGGGAGGGAGTGATGGACGCCAAGAACCGGACCGAGCTGCTGCAGAAATATCGCACCGGCCACCAGGCCGTGGTGCAGTCCCTCGCGAACCTGCGCGATGAGGAGCTGGACCGGTCCGCGGTCGACGATGAATGGACGCCGCGCCAGATCGTCCACCACATCGCGGACAGCGAGATGACCGCTGCCATCAGGCTGCGCATGCTCGTCACTGAGGACCAACCTCAGATCAAGGGCTATGACGAGAAGGCCTACGCCCGTGTCCTCACGCGCGACCGGCCCATCGGCCCATCCCTGGAAGCCGTGCACTGGGCCCGCGAATCGACGCTGCAGATCCTCGAACGCCTGAACGAGGACGAGTGGCGGCGGGCAGGCACTCATTCCGAGCTCGGGCCCTATTCGGTCGAGAAGTGGCTCGAGATTTACGCCGCGCACTGCCATGACCACGCGGCCCAGATCAAAAGAAGTCGAGGTATTGCATGAGTAAGACCAGCACCACCGCCACGCTCGAAAAAGCACTCGCCCGGGCTCGCGCCCAGCGCGATGCCGACCTCAACGACCTGATGGAAGAGCTGCGTATCCCATCGGTCAGCGCGCTCGCACAGCACCGGCCCGACTGCCTGCGCAACGCCGAGTGGCTGCGCGCGCGCTTCGAGCGCATGGGCTTCAAGGCGCATCTGGTCAACGAGCCGCGCGAAGGCAAGCCGGTCGTGGTCGCGGAATGGAACGGCGCGCCCGGTAAGCCGCACCTGACGATCTACGGCCACTACGACGTGCAGCCGGCCGATCCGATCGACAAGTGGGAGACGCCCGCGTTCGAGCCGGAAGTGCGGAATGGAAATCTGTTCGCGCGCGGCGCGTGCGACAACAAGGGCGACCACATGACCGCGATCAAGGCGGTCGAGCACCTCGCCGCGACGGGCGAGCTCCCTGTAAACATCCGCTTCCTGATCGAAGGCGAGGAGGAGAGCACGGGCTACTCCCTCCCTCAGTACCTGCGCAAGCACGGCAAGGACCTGCGCACGGATGCGGTGCTCGTATGGGACGGCGGATTCGACGAGCTGGGCCGGCCGGTCATGGCCACGGCGCTGCGCGGCATCCTCTACGTGGAGATCCACGCACGCGGCGCGGCCATCGACCTTCACTCGGGATCTTTCGGCGGCAACGCGCCTAATCCCATCAACACGCTGGCTCGCATCGTCGCCGCGCTCAAGGACACCAGCGGCCACATCACCATTCCCGGCTTCTATGACGACGTGAAGCCGCCCACGGCCGCAGAGCTGGCCGAATGGCGCAAGGACGACGCCGCCTTCCAGAAGGAGGCCCTGATTCTCACGGGTGCGCGAGCACTCGAAGGCGAGGCTGATTTCCTGGCGCTCGAGCGCAAGGGAAGCCGGCCGACGCTCGACGCCAACGGCATTCTCGGCGGGTTCGTCGAAAAGGGCGAGAAGACCGTCATCCCCGCGACCGCATTCGCCAAGGTCAGCATGCGGCTCGTGCCCGACCAGGACTGGGAAAAGATTCTCAAATCGCTCGAGGCGTATGTGCAGACGCTGACCACCCCGGGCGTTGAGGTGCATGTCGAAAAGCTGGGCTCGGCGCCACCCGTTCTCAGCGCGGCCGACCATTCCGCTGCCCGAGCGCTGCAGACGGCGTTCGAGGAGGCGTTCGGAAGGAAGACCGCGCTCATACGCGAGGGCGGCTCGATACCCGTCGCGGTGGACTTTCAGGAAGCCGTTGGCGCGCCGCTCATGATCAGCGGCATCGGCCAGGCCGACGCCGCGGTGCACTCGCCCAACGAGCACCTGCTGATCAGCCAGTACCACACCGGCATTGAGGCGCTGATCCGGTTCATGTGCCGGTTCGCGGAGAGCACGCCCGCCCGCTGAGTCCAGTTACACCGCGAGCGCGGTAACGATCAAACGCTGGCCGTACGTCGCCTGATCTTGCTGCCACGCGCCGCCGCAGGTAATTAGGGACAGCTGCCGCGATCCAGTCCTCGCGAAAAGGCCGGCGGGCGGCCGGGCGTCCCTTGCGATGACTAGCGACGACGTCACGCGGAACGTGACGCGCCTGCCATCGGGCCAGATCACCACGATCAGGTCCCCGGCGCTAAGGGCATGCAGGTTGCGAAAGACCGCTGGATCGCTCGGCAGCCCATAGTGGCCATCAATTACCGCATCGCCAGGCTCACCGGGGGATGGCCCGCGGTCGTACCAGCCGACCGTGTCCAGGCTGGAGGGCGCGGCCATCGAATGCGCGGCGTCGAGGTCCACGGGCTCGATACGTGCGTCGACACCGAGCTTCTCGATGACCAAGCGCCACGTCGTGCGCGTTCCGCTCTGCGTCACTTCAGGTGGCGTGTACGGCGGCATCGCGATCGCTGCGGACCGTTGCTGCTGCGTCGCGGCTCGCGCCGGCGGCGCCTGTTGTGGCGGCGCCACCGAGACGGCACCCAGCACGATCACTGCTAGCACAGCCGCGGCAATCGTGCGGCGTCGTGCCGTCGCGATCAGCATCAGCAGCGGTAGCACGGCTCCACCGACGGGCGCGAGGTCCCTGCCCGCCTCGCCCGGATCGATTGGAAATCCCGTGTTGGGCAGGCCCGCGCCGGCGACGGCGAAGCACTCGGTGGTCGTGTTCGTGTGGACGCCGGGCGCGAAGACACCTGTGCTCGCCACGTCGGGCGTGAACACAGTGCGCCAGCAGTAATTGCCGAACGCGGTTGTTGCGGATGTTGAATCGGAGGTCGCGCCGCCGGCGATGAGCGTCTTGACCGCGCCGACCTGCGCGCCGCCAGAAGGACAGCTCCCACCGGTCAGCTGCGAGGGCTGACAGATGGAGAACGTCACGGAACCGGTGGGCGCCGGACCGGCGCCGCCGTTGCCGACCGTCACGGAATCGGTGGCGGCTGTGCCAGGCGAGACGCCGCCGCCGGAAGGCGAGCTGTTGCTCGCCTGCACCGCGGTGCGGCATGAGTGGAAGGACACAGGACCCGCGAAGTCTTTGAGCCCGGCGGTGAAGGACTGCGCGGTGCGGGTGTGCGGAAGGAAGGAATTGAAGCAGCCATCGAACGGAATGCCCGCGAGGTCGATGCCGCCCTCGAGAAAGTCGTTCTGCGGGACGCATGGCAAGAGCGATGGGGGACAGGCGACGCCCAGGCGGCACACCCAGCCGCCGCAATCGATGGGGCCGCCTGAGTTGACCGCCAGGGTGAGGAACGACGGCACGGCGATCTGCTCGTAGTGCGCGGCGGACAGTCCGCCCGGATCGCAGACAGTGCCGTCTGCCGGCTGCGCGCCCGGATCGGCGTTGCAGTGCCACTGCCACACGGACGCGCCCGCCAGCGAGCCGCCGTTGGTGAAGTCGACGGCCACGAGCAGGTCGCCCTCAGTGCGGTTGCCCGTGAAAGCACCTGAGCAAGCGGCCGTGACCCCGACAGAGCTCTGCAGGAACTCGAAATCGATGTGGCTGTCGCCGTTGTTTACGAGCCGCTCCGCCGCAAAGAACATCTCTGGATGACCGGTGTCCGCGCGCGTGTGACTGACCGCGTACACGTTGCTGAGGTCGTCCTTCCCGGGGACGCTGCCGCTCGTCGTGGTGATCGTGTTGAACGCGTCGCCGTTCTTGGCCCCACCCGCCACGACGGTCGGATCACCGCCACAAGCGGTCGTGTCGGTTGCAATCGGATCCGCGATGAAGACCGCGGAGATGATGCTCGGGTCCGCGGCGGCGGTGGGCGTG
>WNEY01003386.1_pt1 | contig 11961 bp, 11 predicted proteins | sample 5400531 | NCBI WGS metagenome assembly WNEY01 (sample SAMN13153338, study PRJNA577476) | soil metagenome | isolation source: 200 cm saprolite under Douglas fir tree site 1 | place: USA:California | collected 2015-04-18
AAGAGCGGCGGCGGCTGAAGGAGGAACTTGCGCGGATGACTTTCGGTGAGTGATGCCAAAGATTCAGTGGACGAGTCTTCCGCCCGCTCTCCGCGAGCACCTCTTCGATCGATTAGCCGAGCGCCAAATCACGGCGGAAAGACTCGGCATCGAAGTTCGTATGAAACCAAATGGTCTCTATTAGAATCTATAACTCGGCGCCCGTTCGACGAGCTTGAGTAACGCATAGACATAAAGGCTAGACCGCTTCCGCTGAGCACGAAGTCGCGGTTCGATCGAGACTCCTGGAGGCTCACAATGAAAGTGATCCGTGTCCATGAATTCGGCGGCCCCGAAGTTCTAAAGCTCGAAGAAGTCCCCACACCACGCCCCGCCGCTGGCCAGGTCCTCGTGCGAATCCACTCCGCCGGTGTAAACCCGTATGACACCTATATGCGCAACGGTGCTTACGCTATCAAACCGCCTCTGCCCTACACGCCCGGCTCCGATGGCGCCGGCTCCGTCGAAGCTGTCGCAGAAGGCGTAAACAAGGTAAAGCCGGGCGATCGCGTCTATGTCGCGAAGACAGTTACCGGTGCCTACGCGGAATATGCGCTGACCCTTGAAAGCCAGGTCCATCCGCTTCCGGCGAAGATTAGCTATGCGCAGGGAGCGGGCGTTTGGGTGCCGTATGGCACCGCGTACCACGCGTTGTATCAGTGCACGAGAGTGCGCGCTGGCGAAACTGTGCTGATTCACGGCGCCAGCGGCGGGGTGGGCATCGCAGCTGTCCAGATCGCACGCGCCATGGGCCTGATTGTCCTTGGCACGGCTGGCACGGAGAAAGGCATCGCACTGATCAAGCGCGAAGGCGCGCACCACGCCTTCGATCACACGAAGCCAGGCTATCAGGAGCAGATTCTGAAAGCGACCGGCGCGCTGGGTGTCGACCTAATCCTCGAAATGCTCGCCAATGTCAACCTTGGCCAGGATCTAAAGCTGCTCGCTCCTCGCGGACGCGTTATAGTCATTGGCAGCCGAGGGGACGTCACCATCTCGCCGCGCGACCTCATGTCGCGCCGTGGCTCAGTTCATGCCTTTACGCTGTGGGGCATCACCGACGCCGAAGAAAAGGAAATTCACGCTGGACTCATTGCCGGTCTGGAGAATGGCACGCTGCGGCCTATCGTCGGGAAAGAGCTGCCGCTCGCCGAGGCTCCCCGCGCCCACAAGGAAGTTCTCGAGCCCGGCGCCTTCGGCAAAATCGTTCTAGTTCCGTAATGCTTTAGCAGGTTGACGAAAGAGCGCCAAGACTTTGTGGATCGTGGCTTCAGACCGCCCCGGCCCTGAAGAACTCCTGATGGCGGACCTCGTCCATCAACCCAGGTTCCTGGTAGCGACGTGAGGTGGACGAGTGGTCGCGCATCCCGAAGTTATGTAGAACCTGACCCGAGAGCGGCAGCATCACTCCGAGTGCGCCGTGATTCGGCCACAATCGGCATAGATAACGCGTGAGCTTATCGGGATACTCAGCTCAATTAAACTTCTTCAACTTCGGCCAGAGGTCCGGCAGATTCTGATTCAACCCGCGGCAAAGCCAGAGAGTGAAATGTGCGTCGCGCCGCGAGTAGGGGTGCTCCACGCGCCCGACGGCTTCCACGCTCTGGAAGGACTTACGATCGCCCCGGCCGTCGCTCCCTAGCACGATTACGATGTCACCTGTGTAGTCGCGCGGCCCCCAGTACCAATAGTTGTTATGGTAGCTGATCGCGCGCGGGAGCTCGTATCTCGCCCCGAAGAAATCGATCGCCGCGGCTTCGCCCCAACTGTTGCAGAAGATGGCTGTTCGCGCGCGCTCCTCCAGCGATAGACTGTTATAGACGCGGGCGACCTGTTGCACCATGTTTTCCCAGCCGAACTCGTCGGCGAAGTATTGCGGCAGAGGACCATTGTTCTGCCGCTCCGCCACTACTGGCGGAATGTGGAGTGCCGCCTGGTAGCGGAGGTAGTTCTCTGGCGAAAGGATGGGGCAAGAAATCGGCGCCAGCAGCGCACCAACCGCTACGATCGCCGCGACATATGCGGCCCGGCCCCAGGTGAAACTGTGGCTCGTGATCCGCTCAAACCACACTGCGCCCGCGGCAAATAGCACGGGATAGATCGGCGCAACGTAATAGTTCTTGCCCTGGAGGACAATGAACATCGCTACCACCACGACGCAGGCCCAGCCGAGCAAGCGATACCGGCGGCCTTCTCGCCCGAAAAAGAGCCAGAGCAACCCTCCGGCCCATAGCGGCAAAAGGATGGGATTCATGATGGCCGCCTGGTCGGCAAGGAAGCTCAGGGGTCCCCGAACGATGTCACGATTGCCCATGCGGATGTTGTGCAGGAGTTGCAGGAAAGGAAAGTCATGCTGCAGTTGCCACACGAAGTTGGGAAGCACGATGATCGCCGCCACCAGCATCCCCAACCACAACCAGCCGCTCTTGAGAAAACGGCGCTTAGGACCGAGAAGGACTCCGACGAGTACGCCGAACACCAGAAAAGCGATGGAGTATTTGGTCTCGAGCCCAATGCCGGTGAGCGTGCCGAACCAGAACCAGTATCGAGGCTCGCCGCGGTTGATCGCCCGCACCACGCACCACAGGCAACCCATCCAGAGAAGCGGCTCAAAGGCGTTCATGGTCAGCCAGTGGTGCATGATCAGGTAGATCGGGACTGGGATCACGGCCAAGGCGGCCAGCGCTTGGGCAAAGCGGCCCCCGCCCATCTCCCGCGCCAACTGTCCCGTTATCCAGACGAGCGCCGCTCCCGCAATGGCCGGCAACAGCCGCAGCCCCAGCAGTGAATCGCCGAACGCGTGCCGAGCGAACCAAGCGATGAACACGTTCATCGGCGGATGGTCAACGTAGCCCCAAGCGAGGTGCTGAGAGCACGCCACGTAATACATCTCGTCGCGGAAGATACCGTACCGTGTCGCGGTGAGCAGATGGAGCAGAAGCTTTGCGAGCACCAGGTAAAGAACAATTGCAGGGCCGGAGGTGAAGCGGCTATGAGTCTTCGCCGCTTCCGACTCAGCAGGCGCGACGGCAGAAACCATGCTCACCCCTTTGCGGGCGTGAACTTGAGAGCCAATACAAGTTATACGACCCAATCGCAGAACAGTTCCCGGAATCTGAGACTAAACCCGTCTGAGCCTGCTCGGCGCCGGAGCCAGAATCCCCTGCGCTGAGCGAGTTGGTTTCTGGTAGACAAGAATCTGTTGAACTCCGTGCTCCGGTCGATGGCTGCCCGTACTTCCTCGGGGCGATTCCGGGCGGATGGCCGGCCACTCTTCCAGAACCGCTTGTTTCCGAGTACCCCGTCACTCGCCCGCAATAGGCGGCAAGCCGAATGGAGCTTCCAACATTCACCGGACAGCACTTCTGGGCCTCCAAGGAATTGTCGTAGAGTCCTGACACGCACTTAAACTAGTTGTCAGAGAAATGCTATGCCCACGTGCGGAAGCCGATAACGCCCCAATAAGCGAGGTACGCAGCGGCCGTCAGGAGGGCCAAGGTAACAGCCATCGAATACCTGCGCACGTGGCTGCGAACGTCTTGCTTGGGCGCACGCCATAAAGCAAGGGCGCTAGCTAAGGAAGCGAGCGCAAAAGCCACGGTTGCTAAGAAGAAAGCGGCAGACCAGACAGTCAGGTTTCCCAGGAGCGAGATTGGGTCATCGCTGACCAGTATGAATATTACAATGGCGGCCACCAAGTTCAGCACTGCAATCAGCGGCCAGAGCCGCATCCAGCGCTCTGCCGGGCGACGGCGCTTCTTGCTGAGTCCGCCAAGAATCCAGAACGGTGCATAGACGAGAACCAAAACGACAGCGAGCACAAACCAGGCAGTAAGAACTATCTCGGCCATCACGAACCACGCGGGGACGCGCTTCATCGTCGTGGCGCCGCCAATCTGAATGAACTGCCCTTCGGTGTCAGGTGTGAGTAATTCAACCTTGGGGGCGGGATCGGGCAGCCCTTTCTTTGGAATCAGCCGGAACTGCATACCCATGACGGGGACGAACACTTGATTTCTTTCGCTCAGGGAAGTCAGAAATAGCTTGCCGTCTTCAAAGCGGACCCGGGCGATACCCACCAGGCGGTCGATAAAGTGGGCCATATCGTTGCGCGGCGAGTCGGGCTCGTACCAACCGGCATAGGAGCCGGCATTCGCCGGCAGGGACGGCACCGAGGGTAACGGCGGTTTCTGGAGTTCACGCGTGACGTAGGCACGAATGGTCTTGCCGATTTTTTCAAAGGCGCCGCCGCTCCCCGCATTGATGCTGTAAAAATAGCCGACGCCGTAGTCGGGCATATACGCCATTTCTGTAATGCCGCCTGCAACGCCCCCGTTGTGCCCGTGGTAAACGAATCCATCATGGATACTCCAATAGTTGCTCAGTCCATATCCGGTTTTCAGCCCCTCTTGAGCCGCCCACGTGCGGGTGGGAACCTCCATGCGATCGATGGAAGCAGCCGGCATGACTTGCGTACGGTTAGCGGTGCCGCGATTGAGATAGAACAAAACGTACGCCGCCATATCATTGGCGGAGGCGTTAATCGACCCAGCCGGACGGTAGAGAATGTTCCAGTACGGGTACGGCGTCTTGCCATCCGGATGATACAGCGTTGTGGACGGCACCGAAGTCGACGGAAAATAAGTCGCGGTTTTCATGCCGATGGGCGCAAACAAATTCTGCGTGACGTAGTCCTCGAAACGCTGACCAGTAATCTTCTCGACGATGTAAGCGGCTACCGCAGGTCCAGAGTTGCAATACGCCATGCGAGTGCCTGGCCGCCAGCGGGAAATGCGCGAGTGGTGGTCATAGTCAAGCGCTTCGCGCAGGCCCATGGTTGCGGGGGCGTCCTTGGCGTACTCGCGTAAGTGCATGTCATCCCAGCCAGTGGTGTGCTCCAGAAGATCAACCACGCGCACCGGGTCGCTGGCTTCCCAGCGGTTCTCAAACCACACCTCGGGGACCAGCTTGTGCACCGGGTCTTCCAGAGAAAGCTTGCCTTCATTGGCCAGCTTGAGGATGGACAGCGAGGCAAAGGCTTTGGAAGTGGAGCCGATACGGAACAGCGTTTCCGGAGTCGTGGCCCGACCGCTGGCTACATCGGCTTGGCCCAGGCCTGCAATCCACTCCGGTGCGTCGCGGTGCACGATCGCGACAGACATGCCCGGCGTATGCGTGTCTTTGAGGATCTTCTCGAGTTGCCGCCGGAGCTCGTCGATCGACTGTGCCGGCTTCGGTGTGTCGTCTTTTTTCTCGCTCGCAAAACAGGCGGTCGCGAGCAGACAGAAAAGAATTATGGGAATGATGCGTTTTACATGGCTGGGAGCGAAAAGGGTACCGTGCTGCTTTGACCGTCTGAGAAACCAGCGGATCCCGTACGTCGTCAACCATAGAAAGAAGCACCCTAGGCAAAGCGCTACCGGGAGGTACCACCATCCAAGCACTTCATGCACCGGGTCGGAATAGAGCGGCTCATGGAATCCGAAATTAAAAGCGCCAGGTCCTATCCAGAGGCCAATCTGGCGTGGGAAGATCGGCTTCAGGACTGCGGTGGCCACAAGCCCGCCGCCCAGCGCATAACCGATCAGTGCACCGAGGAGCAAAACAAAGCCCTCCATGCCGCGCTTCGCCAACTCAAGCGTCGCTCGCAGGATCAGAACAGGTGAGATGCTGCGGCTCGCGTGCCGGATCAACAGATCGTGGCCATACTCCGAAGCCAAACTTTCTGCAGGACCGAGGCGCTGTAGCATCCCATCAACACTACTGTTGTTCGGCTCCTGCGCACACTCCCGGATATGCACGCTAATCTCGCGGACGATCTCTTCCCGGTCCGTAACAGACATGTTGGGAAGGCACTCACGGAGCTTCCTAAGGTAGATGTCAATCTGTAACTCTTGCTCTTTCGACGGGTTCATTTCACCACCGCTTCCTTCTGTGCCGCGACTACGGGCTTGATCAACCGCCCCAACTCACGTGAGAACTCAGTCCACGTCTCAGCCATTTGTTGCAGTCGGGCGCATCCGGCTTCGGTGAGCCAGTAATACTTCCGCGGATGTCCAGCTTCGGCCTCCACCCATTCCGAGGCAAGCAAGCCCTCACTCTTCAGGCGGCTAAGAATCGGATAGATTGTGCCCTCGGCAAGAGCCAACTGTGAGCTGTCCTCGAATCGTCGGATGATCTCCAGCCCATACAGCCGCCCTGACCAAAGCGCCGCCTTACGCTGGTCACACCGCCGTCAATGGTAAGCTGCGATAACGTTTCCCGGTCAGTTTGGCCAGTGCGTTGACGACCGCGGGTGAAATGACCGGAACCGGGGGTTCACCGCAACCCGACGGTGCTTCGCTGTTCGGCACGATATGGACGTCGACCGCTACCGGCGCATCAATAATGTAGGGTGGAGTGTAGCCGTCAAAGTTCCGCTGCTCCACGCGGCCATCTTTGAGCGTGATTGCTCCCTTGGCCATGAGTTGCGTTACTCCGAACGCAACCCCTGCCTGAAACTGGCTTTCGATGGTGAGCGGATTCACGGCGATACCCGGGTCGAGCGCGATTGTCACGCGGTGTATCTTTGGCCGTTTGTCTTCGATGGAGACGTCCACAGCACAGGCGACACCGGTTCCGAACGATTGGTGGCATGAAATGCCGAGGGCATGCCCTTTCGGCAACTTCGTGCGCCACGGAGCGCTCTTCTCGTCCATCAGATCGAGTGCCCGGTGTAATTTCCCGGCGTCGGCTTTGAGGAGCTTCCGGCGATAGGCAATGGGGTCGATCTTGGCGCGCGTCGCCAGCTCATCGATCAGCGTCTCCATGACGAAAGCGTTGTGCGTGTGCCCTACTGAACGCCACCACAAAACCGGCACGTTTACCGTGGGATGGTGGGCAGAAACGTGAAAGTTCGGAATATTGTAGTGAGTATCTGCGGTGCCCTCCACGGCAGTTTCGTCAACACCATTCTTCACGAGCATGGCAGCAAATGGCGTACTCATAATTATGGACTGCCCAACGATCACGTGCCGCCACGCTGTGGGCATACCGTCCTGGCCAATGCCAATCTCGACTCGATGTACATGCATCGGGCGATAGTAGCCGCCCTGGACATCATCTTCCCGGGTCCAGACAAGCTTGACCGGCGTGCCGCGAAGACGCTTCGCAATCATTGCAGCCTCGCGCTGCACGTGGGAATCGGCAACGGCGCGCCTGCCAAAGCCTCCACCCGCCATCTCCGTGTGGAAGGTGACTTGCTCAGCTTTGAGGCCGAGAACCTCGGCGATGGCCATTTGGTCGAACGTCTGGAACTGTGAACCGGCCCACGCTTCCGCTCGATCACCATCGAACCGTATAGTCGTGTTCAAAGGCTCCATAGGGACGTGAGCGAGATAAGGAAATTCGTATTCGACGACCATGCGGTTCGCAGCGGCGATCGCATCCATTGCATTCTGGTCGCCACGATTCACGGCAACGTTGCCGGGAGTGCGGGCCAGTTGCTTGTACTTCGCCGATAACTGTCCGGAGTCAGCGTGTTCCACGGCTGAGAGGTCCCATTCAATCTTCAGGCGGTCGCGCGCCTGCTTTGCCGTCCAGAATTTGTCAGCGACAACTGCCACGCCCGTGCCCTTGACCAGCGGAATCTCGAAAATCTCGCGAACGCCTTCAACGCCGCGAGCAGCTTTGTCATCCAGGTTCTTGACGCGCCCGCCAAATACAGGCGGATGCGCGACGAGTGCTGTCTTCATGCCGGGAAGATCCACATCCAGTCCAAACCTGAGCGAGCCGTCGCATTTGGGGCGACTGTCAAGCCGCCGGACCCTTTTCCCCACCAGGCGGAACTGCGACGGATCTTTGAGTTGGACTCTGGCAGGCACCGGTTGCTTGGCCGCGGCTTCCGCCAGTTCGGCGTACTTGGCCGATTGTCCGCTCGGACCATGAACAACGCTGGCTTCGGTATGGCACTGGTCAGGTCCGACCTTCCACTGTTCAGCCGCAGCGGCCACCAGCATCGCCCGCGTCCTGGCGCCCAATTCCCGGTACTGCTGGAACGAATGCGCGATCGAACCAGAACCACCAACCACCTGAAAGCCGAAAACCGGATCCTTGTAGACATCGGCGGCAGGCGCGAGTTCGGCGATGACCTGGGACCAGTCGGCGTCCATTTCGTCAGCCAGGATCATCGGCAGCGAAGTGTGCACGCCCTGACCGAACTCAAGACGATTTACCTGAATAACGATTTTGCCGTCAGGCCTGACGTGAACAAACGCATCCGGCGGATAGACTTTCGGCGGCGGCGCTTGATTTCCTTCCTGCGCTGCCGCGGGAAGATCGAGGTAAAGCGACACTAACAACCCACCGGCGGCAGCAGCAGAAACACGCAGGAAGCTTCGCCGGTTCAGGTGCAGATCGTTGTCAGTTTTGAGCGCTACTCGCATGGTTCCGCCTCCTTTACTTCAGTTGTTGCGAAGCAGCCTTGATCGCCTCGCGAATGCGTACATAGGTGCCACAGCGGCAAAGATTCCCGCCCATCGACTCCTCGATGTTCGTGTCTGTCGGCTTGGGCGTACTCTTGAGCAAAGCAACAGCACTCATGATCTGCCCGCTCTGGCAGTATCCGCACTGCACGACATCATGCGAGACCCAAGCGTCCTGCACGGCGCGGCCAACAGGGTCTTCCGCCATGGCTTCAATCGTGAGGATCGGGCGCTTGCCGACGAGAGAAACGGGGACCACACAGGAACGCGTTGCCACTCCGCCTAGATGCACAGTGCAGGCGCCGCAGGCAGCGATGCCGCATCCATACTTGGTACCTGTCATCTTCAGCTCTTCGCGCAGCACCCAAAGCAGTGGAGTACCGGGATCCACGGTCACCTCCCTCGGTTGACCGTTCACAGTGAGCTTGTAGGTTTCCATGATGAACCTCCAGGTTCAGGGATTTTGCGGGCAGGGCGTTCCGGCCGCGACCCACTGGCGTGTGGCCTCGAGGAATTGCTCGTGCGTAAGCGGGGGCAACGTCCGCAGGCTGCCGTCGATCCGGCGGCTGGGCTGGAATGCCCAGAGCACGAGCGGCTCTTCTTCGTGATGCTTCAATAGACCGGCGCCGTCCAGGTTGTTATTTTTCGATCGATCCGTCATCGCCCTGCAAACCTCGGCGCTCGATAAGATTTTGTCGTTCAGGTCCTGCCACTTCATCGACAAGGGCGCCAGGTACCAGTTATGGGCGCCGGGGACTCCGACGCTGTCTGCGTTGGCCTCCTGGTGGCAGGTAACGCATTGGAGCGCTGGAACGCCTTTGCCCGCTGGGCCGCGCACCACATTAGCGAAATGCCGGTGCCGGTCATCACCCTGCTGAGGATAGTTCGTCGCGGTATGGCAGTTGATGCAGCGAGGATGCGTCAGTACTGAATAGACCTGTTGCCAGGCGGCCAGGCCGTCCGCTCGTGTCGATGCGCCAGCTTTCGATTTCTGAGACGCATCGTAAGGTGCAGGGCCGGCTAACGTCAGCGCTGACCAGGCACCACAAGCAACCAGAATGACAGACATTGCTCGGAGCATGAGGCTGTTAGCACGCATAGTTGCCTCCTTTCAGGTCGCCTCGATCCCGATCCGCGCAGAAGCATCTCACAGAGGACGCTTGGTTACCATCGACTTGGGGTCCATCTTCACAGTTCAGACTTCGCTTGTTCTTTCTGCGGGTCAGTTAGCCCCACCGGGAGCGCCCCAGGATGAATGATTACCTTTATATTCTTGGCGCCACGGCAGAACGGGTGACGAACGTCACGTTCTGCCGCGGCGTGAGGCTCAGGCGGCTTGAGAGCTTTGCTGAGCTTTCCCCAGAAACTCGAGCGAATCCGCATTGATCTGGTCTTTGTGCGTCTGACACATACCATGCGGCAACCCCGGATAGACCTTCAGGATTGCGTTCTTGACGAGTTTGGCCGGGAGAATCGCCGAGTCAGCGATTGGCACGACCTGATCAGCATCACCATGCAATATCAGTGTCGGCGCTCGAACTGATCCGGGCGGCTGCGTAGGTTGAAAGTTTTGAAGGTCCGTCTTTGTTTTCGCTAAATCCGACGACAGCAGCTACTTCTCTAAGGACCTGGAGGAGGAACCGGCGTTCCGTGCGCCCACTCTTGGCGATCCGTTATCATCAAGCCGTGCGGCTGCCCACATTCCTACTTTCTTGAGCAAACGGACCAGTTCTACTCGTTCCCCGGATCTCAATACGGCCATGGTCTCCTCCATGTCCGCTGCATGTTTTTGGAAGGCTCGCTCGATCAAATGCCGGCCCGTCTCGGTGAGCTGGACGATCCGGCTGCGGCGGTCCTTCGGGTCGGCTGTCCTCCGGAGGAGTTTTCTCGATTCCAGGCGATCGACCGCGGCAGTGATCGAACCGCTCGTGAGCAGAACTTTCCTCCCGATGATGTTCACCGGCTGCGGTCCCTTGTGCAGAAGCACTTCCAATACCGCGAAGTCGGAACGGCCGAGACCCAACACAGACACGCTTCGAATAGCGTTCTGCTCGATCGCGTGGGCGGCCTTCCACAATACCAGCCAGACACGGGTTGCCGCTTCACGGCTCGGACTTGGAACGGGGATCGCCAACGCAGGCACCTCCCTTCGGCCCCGAGATTCCGTCACATAATACTCGATATCGAGTTATGGTATGCAGAAATATTCCATCAGAACGATGAACCCTCACAACAAGTCTGCGCATCTATCTTGATGTCGAGATATCGACGTTTCCAAAGAAGGGAAAGGAGAGCCCCATGCTGAAAATTGGAATCATCGTCGGCAGTACGCGACCGGGACGGAAAGCCGCGGCCGTCGCAAAGTGGGTGCACGATATCCTGAAAAGCCGCAAGGACGCGGAGTTTGAGATTGTGGACATCGCGGATTACAAGCTGCCGCTCCTCGATGAGCCCGTATCACCTACGATGCATCAGTACAGCAAGCCGCACACGAAGACTTGGAGCGAGAAAATTGCCTCGCTCGACGCCTACATTTTCGTCACCCCCGAATACAACCATGCCACCTCAGCGGCGTTAAAGAACGCGATCGATTTTCTCTTCCGCGAATGGAACAACAAAGCGGCGGGATTTGTCGGATATGGCGGCGCTGGCGGTGTCCGAGCGGTGGAGAATTTGAGGCTAGTGATGGGCGAAATCAAGATTGCGGACGTGCGAGCGCAGGTGGCGCTTTCGCTGTTTACCGACTTCGAGAACTTCACGACCTTTAAGCCGCGCGAACAGCACGACAAGGCCGTGCATTTAATGGCGGACGAAGTGATTGCGTGGGGCGGAGCACTGAAAGCGTTAAGAGGAGGAATGAGCTAGGATCTGCGATCAAACGCAAGAATCCTCATCGAATCGCCCAGGCATATCGGGAGTCGCAAAGATGCAGATCGGCGTGGACAGCTTCGCGGCAATCATCTCCGACCCGGCAACGGGCCTTACCCTCAGCCCTGTCCAGCGTATGCAGAATCTACTGGAAGAGATTGAGCTCGCGGACCAAGTCGGTCTGGATGTTTTCGGCATCGGCGAACATCACCGGGCCGAGTTCCTTGATTCTGCCCCAGTCGTGATTCTCGGTGCGGCCGCCGCGCGCACGAAAAACATTCGCCTTACAAGCGCCGTCACTGTTCTGAGCGCCGCCGACCCGGTTCGCGTCTTCCAGGAGTTTGCCACTCTGGACCTGATTTCGCATGGCCGTGCTGAGATCGTCGCCGGTCGCGGCTCATTCATTGAGTCCTACCCGCTCTTCGGCCTGCGTCTAGAAGACTACGATTCGCTTTTCTCGGAAAAACTCGATTTGCTCCTCAAGATCCGCGAGAACACGCACGTTCACTGGTCTGGCAAGCACCGCCCGCCGCTCACTGGCCAAGCGGTCTACCCTCGTCCGCTGCAAAATCCGCTGCCGATTTGGATCGGT
>WNEY01003387.1_pt1 | contig 11960 bp, 8 predicted proteins | sample 5400531 | NCBI WGS metagenome assembly WNEY01 (sample SAMN13153338, study PRJNA577476) | soil metagenome | isolation source: 200 cm saprolite under Douglas fir tree site 1 | place: USA:California | collected 2015-04-18
TCCGCCTCCTTGCCCACCTCGAGCGAGCCGATCACGCCGTCCCAGCCGAGGGCCCGGGCGCCGTCGATCGTGAGCGCCTGCAGCGCCTCCTCCCCAGCGAGTCCGGCGGTCTCGGCCTCGGCCCAGGGGTCCAAGTCTCCCACGCTCACGACCGAGTCGGTGCCGAGGCCCACGGGGACGCCCGCCGCGCGCAACGCGGCGACGGGCGCCCGGCCGTGGCCGTGGGCGCGATTGGAGCGCGGGCAATGCGCCACCGCCACTCCACCGTTACGCAGCACCGCGATGTCCTGATCGTCGACTTGGACGCAGTGGATGCACAGCCACCCCGTCGCACGTTCCAGCACGCCAAGCTGCAAGAGGTACCGCGTGGGGCTCACGCCCTGTGGCTCGATCGTGATGCCTCGGGCGCGCAGTGCCTCGGCGAAGGGACCGGTACCGTCACGCACCAGCAGCGTCTCTTCGCGGGACTCGGCGATGTGCAGCGCGAGGGGGAGGCGTCTGCGGCGCGCCAGGGCGGCGACCGCCCGATAGAGCGGCGCGCTCACGGTGTAGGGAGCGTGGGGGGAAACCCCCAGCCTCAGTCGGGACGTCTCCAAGCGTCCCAGCGGCAGCAGCTGTCGCTCGAACTCGGCGAGATACTCCGCGACCCGCGCCGGGTCGGGCCCGAACACCTCGTGGTACACGATGCCGCGGCCGCCCAGCCGGTGCAGCGCCTCCGGCACCGCTCCCGTCGATCCCGTGTCCGCGACGCACGTGACACCGCGCGCCCAGCAGTCCCGCAGGCCCCGCTCCGCGGCACCGCGGAACGCGTCCGGCGGCGTCGCGTCCTTGAGCTCGCGGATGCGCCGGATCCAGCGGGGGAACTCCGGCTCGGTGTCCTGCCCGGCGAGATGTGTGAGCTCGAGGTGTGTGTGACAGTTGACGAGCCCGGGCACGAGGGCGGCGTCGCGGAACTCGAGGGTCTGGGTGTGTGGAGGTGTGGGGACGCTGGTGTGAGGGCCGACGGCGGCGATGCTGCCGGTCTCGTCAACGAGAACGGCGCCGTCCGAAATCGGCGGCGCCGTGACCGGGTGAAGCGAGCCGGCGCGGATGCGCAGCACGGGGAGGCGCTAGGGCGTCACGCCGATCCCGAACGGCGCGTGCACGGGGCAGTACTGCGTCGGCTCGGTGCCCGGGTAGAACCAATCCCAATGCTGCAGCTGCTTGGGGCAGTACGGCGTGGCGAGGTAGCCGTTGCTCTCGTCCACCTGGCGCAGCTCGAGCGAGTCGGGGCGCGGCCAGTCGGGCGGAGGCGGGCGGCGGTCGTACACGTCGCGCATGAACGCCGTCCAGGCGGGCGCCACGATGCGGCCGCCGCCCGCGTTGTTCATGATGCGCTGCTGGAAGTCGTACCCCACCCACAGGCCGGTCACGAGCTCCGGCGTGTACCCGATGAACCAGGCGTCGGTGTAGTCGTCCGTCGTGCCGGTCTTGCCGGCGGCGGGGAGCGTGAAGCCGGCCTTCCACACGGCGCTGTAGGCGGTGCCGCGGCGGATCACGTCGCGCATCATGTCCAGCATGAGCCACTCGTGCGTGGCGTCGATCACGGTGTCCCGCTGAATCTGCGGCTGCCACAGGATGTTCCCCTGCCGGTCCTCGACGCGGAGGATGCCGAGCGGGGTCGCCCGGGTGCCGAGCGTCGCGAAGGCCGAGTACGCGGCGATGAGCTCGATCGGCTTCACTCCGTTCGCGCCGATGTGAATCGACGGGTACGGGCGCAGCGGCGTGGTGATTCCGTAGCGGCGCGCTTCGCCGATCACGGTCGCCTCGCCCAGCGCCATCCCGAGCTTGATGGTCGAGAGGTTGCGCGACTCGTACAACGAGCGCCGCATCGGGATCAGGCCGAGCGTGCTGTCGTCGTAGTCCCTCGGCTGCCACAGCGAGCTGTCCAGCTGAATCACGGGCGGGTTGAGCGGCGAATCGTCGACCATCTCGGTGACCGGGTGGCCGGCCCGCACCGCCGCCGAGTAGACGAACGGCTTGAAGGTGGACCCGGGCTGGCGGATCGCCTGGGTGACGCGGTTGAATTTCGAGTCGTCGAAGTCGCGCCCGCCGATCATCGCGCGGATGTACCCGGTGGCCGCCTCGATCGAGAGCAGGCCGCCCTGGAGGTAGGGCGTGTAGGGTCCGTGGTCCTCGCCCGACGCCTTGGAGGACTCGAGGTAGTCGCGGTAGCTGGTACGGCCGGGCGGCTTGCCGCCCGAGTAGACGCCCGCTTCGATCGCGTCGAGCTGCGACTGCAGCGCCCGCTCGGCGGCCTCCTGCATGTCGAGGTCGAGCGTCGTATACACGCGCAGGCCGCCCTCGTACAGCTGGCGCCCGAAGCGCGGCTCGAGCTGGGTGACGCGCAGCCACTCGACGAAGTACGGCGCCACGTCGCCGTAGTTGGTGCGGTTCGACGTCAGCACCAGCGGATACGCCTCCCACAGCTCGGCGTCCTCGGGCGAGAGATAGCCCTGGTCGCGCATCAGGGTGAGAACGACGTTGCGGCGCCGCACCGCGCGCTCGGGGTGCGTGCGCGGGTTGTAGAACGCCGGGAGCTTGGGCAGCGCCGCGAGCGTCGCCGCCTCGGCGACGTTGAGCTGCCGGGCCGGCTTGCCGAAGTAGATCTGCGCCGCCGCCTCGACGCCGTGCGCCCCCGCCCCAAGGTTGATCTGGTTCAAGTACATCTGCAGGATCGTGTCCTTGGGGAAATTGTTCTCGATCTCGACCGCCACGCGCGCTTCCTTGAGCTTGCGCGTGAGCTTCTTCTCGCGGCTGATCTCCTCGGGGAAGATGTTGCGCGCCAGCTGCATCGTGATGGTGGAGAACCCCTGCGCGTACCCCAGCGACACGACGTCCGCCTTGAGGGCGCCGAGGATACGCCAGTAGTCGATCCCGTGATGGGAGTAGAACCGCTTGTCTTCGGTCGCGATGAACGCCTGGCGCACGGCGGGGGGAATCTCGGTCAGGGGCAGCACCGTGCGGCGCTCGAGGCCGAGCTCCGTGATGAGCCGGCCATCCGCCGCGTAGACCTTGGAGGTCTGCTGCGGCCCGGGACCGCCCACCAGGCGCGAGATGCTGGGGCAGCGCTCCGCGGCGCACACGCGCGTCCACGAGCCGTACGCGAGCCCCAGGCCGTAGACGCCGAGCAGCACGGCCGCCGTGATGAGGCGGGCGCGCATCTTGGGGTCCTGCCACCAGGTGGCGGGATTGGGGAGCGAGAGCGGTCGCGCGATCGAGGCCATCGGATTACAACGTAGAGAGGGCGCCGAGCGCTTGCCAGGGCCGGGGCCGGTCCTTACGATTCCGCGCCATGCCGGATCTGTTCGCCGAGCTCGAGTGGCGGGGCTTCGTGCAGCAGGCGACGCCCCACCTGAAGGCCCATCTCGCGAAGGGGCCGGTGACCGCGTACTGCGGGTTCGACCCGACGGCGCCGAGTCTCCAGGTGGGCAACCTGGTGCCGTTGATGCTGCTGGCGCAGCTGCAGCGCGGCGGCCACCGGCCGATCGTGTTGATGGGCGGCGGTACGGGTCTGATCGGGGATCCCTCCGGCCGGCGCGCCGAGCGGCCGCTGCTGGCGCGTGAGCAGCTGGTCGAGTACCTGCAGCGCCAGCGCGACCAGATGGCCCGCTTCCTCGACTTCGGCCCGGGGCCGACGGCCGCCCTGCTGCTCGACAACGCCAAGTGGCTGGTGCCGCTCTCGCTCATCGATTTCCTGCGCGACACGGGCAAGCACTTCACCGTGAACGTGATGCTGCAGAAGGAGTCGGTGCAGGCGCGGCTGGGCACGGGGCTGTCGTACACCGAGTTCAGCTACATGTTGCTCCAGGCCTACGACTTCCTCCACCTGTACCGCGACAAGCACTGCACGCTCCAAGTGGGCGGGAGCGACCAGTGGGGGAACATCACGGCCGGCGTGGAGCTGGTGCGGCGGGTCGAGAACGGGGAGGCGCACGGGCTCGTGGCGCCGCTCGTGACGACGGCATCGGGGGCGAAGTTCGGCAAGACCGAGGCGGGGGCGGTGTGGCTCGACCCCGCCATGACGTCGCCCTACAAGTTCTTCCAATTCTGGTTGAACGCCGACGACCGCGACGTGGGGAGCCACCTGAAGCTGTTCTCCCTGCAGCCGCGCGACGCGATCGCCGCGCTGGTCGACGAAGTGAAGCGGGCGCCCGCCGCGCGCGCGGCGCAGCGCGCGCTGGCGCGCGAGCTGACGGAGCGGGTGCACGGCGCGGCGGCGACCGAGAGCGCCACCACGGCGGCGTCGATCCTGTTCGGGGACTTCGATCCCCACCGCGCCGACGACCGCGTGTTCGACATCCTCGCCCAGGAGGTCCCTACCGCGGCGCTCCCCGCCGGCGACGGCATCGCCCTGGTGGACGCGGTGGTGCAGACGGGGCTCGTCAAATCGAAGAGCGAGGCGCGGCGCCAGATCGAGCAGGGCGGCATCTACGTGAACCAGGAGCGCGAGAAGAGCGTCGAGCGCCGGCTGGAGCGGAAGGACTTGATCGCCGGCCGCAATCTGCTGCTGCGCAAGGGCAAGAAGGAGTACGCGCTGCTGCGGACCTGATCCTATCCGAGGCCGTCCTCCAAGACGTCCAGCACCTTCTCCATCTCCTCGATGGTGTTGTAGCAATGCGGCGAGAGACGGATCGCGCCCTCGCGCAGCGAGCATACGACGTGGGCGCGCTTCACGGCGTGGAACGCCTCGGCTGCCTTGGGCGGCGCGAGGCACACGATCGCCGAGCGATGCGCGTCGTCGCGCGGCGACACGACGCGCACGCCGTTCTCGTCCGCCCAGCGGAACACGGGCTCGTGCAGCGCCCGCGTGTGCTCGGCCACGTCGCGGACGCCGAGCTCCGAGAGCATCCCCAGCGACGCCGTCAGGCCGCAGAAGTCCTGGAACGGCAGCGTCACGAGCTCGAAGCGGCGCGCGTCGCTGCGGAACGTGGGGTTGTACTCGGTGAGCCGGGAGAAGTCGTCCGTCCCCTCGAACGCCATCCAGCCGGTCACCGCGGGCTCGAGCACCGGCACGAGCTCGCGGCGCACGTACAGGAAGCCCGAGCCCCACGGCGACAGCAGCCACTTCTGGCCGCCGCACGCCAGGATGTCCACCGGCGTCTCGCGCACGTCGAGCACCGAGTTGCCGACTCCCTGGATCCCGTCCACCACCAGGAAGGTGCCGTTGGCGCGGCACGCCGCGCCGAGCCGCGCGAGATCGGCGCGGTAGCCGTTGGAGAACTGCACGAACGAGACGGCGAGCACCCGTACCCGCGGATCCTCGAGCCGCTCGACGAGGTAGTCCTCGTCGGGCCACCCGTCGGCGCCGCACGGGGCGAGCTCGATGTCCACGCCCTGCTTCTTGAGCAGCAGCCACGGATAGACGTTCGCGGGAAACTCGCGGTCCGACACGAGCACCACGTCGCCCGGCTTGAGCGGCAGCGCGCGCGCCGCGAGGTTGAGCCCGTAGCTGGTGTTGGTCGCCAGGGCGATCTCGCCCGGCTCGGCGTTGATGAGCCGGGCGACCGATTCCCGCGCCGCTTGGAGCCCGCCCTGCAGCTCGCGATCGGGCAAGAGGTGGGGCGCCGTGCGCTTGGCGGTGAACTCGTCGAGGGTGCGGCGGGTGCGCTCGGGGATGGGGCCAATCGCGGCGTTGTTCAGGTAGACCGTGTCCGCGGTCCACGGGAACTCGGTCGCGCGCAAGGCGCGGAACGCTTCGCGCACGGCGCGGAGCCGGGTCGGGTGGTAGGCGATGTCGGTCACCGGAGACGTGGCGCGGCCATAGGGGTCACGACTACGTTACTCGGGACTTCACCGTCCAGGCAAGCGGCCGATCCGTGAACAGCGACGTGCGCTTCACCCTGGTGCTGGGCGGCGGCGGTATGAAAGGGCTCGCTCACATCGGCGTGCTCCAGGCGCTCGTCGAGCGGGGCCTGGTGCCGAGCCACATCGTGGGCTCGAGCGTGGGCGCGCTGGTCGGCGCGGCGTGGTCCGCCGGCAAGAGCCTCGCCGAGCTGCGCGAAATCGCGATCCAGCTGCACCGCAAGAACGTGTTCGCCGTGGCGCACGCCGACATGGCGTTCAAGCGCATGCGCTCCCCCGCCCTGTTCCGCCGCGAGCCGCTCGACGAGCTGATCCACAGCCTGGTCGGCCGGATTACGTTCCAGGATCTGGAGCGCCCGCTGGTCGTGAACACCGTGGACATCAACTCCGCGATGCAGGTCTTCTGGGGCCTCCCCGGCCTCGACGAAGTGCCGGTCGCGGACGCGGTGTTCGCCTCGTGCGCCCTCCCCGGGTACCTGCCGCCGCGCGAGATCCGCGGCCGCTTCTACGTCGACGGCGCGACGGTGGACAACCTGCCCGTCGGCACGGCGCTCACCCTGGGCGGCGAGCTGGTCGTCGCCGTCGACGTATCGGCCTCCAACGCATTCCGGGCCGATACCCAGGACGAGGGCTTCGCCGCCGTGTTCGCGCGCGCCACCGAGATCGCGATGCAGGCCCTGCTCGAGCTGCGGCTCCAGACCTGGACCACGCCGCCGATCTACTACCTGCACCCGCGGGTGGAGCACATCTCGCCGTTCTCGTTCGAGCACCTGCGCGAGCTGGTGGAAGAGGGGTACCGGTCGATGGCCGCCGCACTCGATCACGCCGCCGAATGGCCGGCGCGGGGCGACGAGGGCGTCTACCCCAAGCGGCGCGTCACCGTGCGCGTTGAGCGCGAGCGTTGCATCGGCTGCGGTGCGTGCCTGGTGCAGGCCCCGGCGGGGATGTTCGTGCTGGACGCGCAAGGAAAGGCGGTCGTCACGCGGCCGGACCAGGAATGGTCGCCGGTGGACGGCGGCTTCATCCGCCACTGCCCCACCTACGCGATCAGCGCGCGGCCCGTCGCGGTGGCCGCCGAAACTCAGCGTCGATCCGGATGACGTCGGCCGCCACGCGGTCCCAGTTGTAGTAGGTCTCGACCGCACGGCGGCCGGCGGCGCCGTAGCGCCGCCGCAGCTCGGCGTCGCCGAGCAGCCGCGCGATCCCCGCGGCCACGGCGGCGGGGTCGTCGGGATCGACGAGGATCCCCGTCTCGTCCTCGCGCACCGCCTCGGGCACCCCGCCCGAGCGGCCGCCCACGACGGCGAGCCCGCACGCCGACGCCTCCACCAGCGAGATCCCGAACCCCTCCGCGAGACCCTCGTAGCGCCGCGAGGCGCCGACGTACAGATCCACCGCGTTGTAGAGCGCGGGGAGCTCGGCGTCGGGAACGGCGCCGAGGAATCGCACCGCCGCGCCGAGCCCCAGCGTGGCGGCGAGGCGCTCCAGCTCGGGGCGGCGCGGTCCCACGCCCGCCACGGCGTAGCGCGCCGTGGGCGCCGCCGCCCGCACCACGGGGAGCGCCTTGATCACCGTGTCGATCCCCTTGTGCCATTCGAGGCGAGACACCGTGAGCAGCCACGGGCCGCCGTCGAGGCCGTGGCGGGCGCGCACGGCGCGCGGGTCGAGGCCCGGTCGGAAGCGCTCGGGCGTGGTGCCGAGCGGCACGACGCGCACGTCGCGCGCCAGCGCGTCGAGCCCGAGCCGGCGCAGCGCGGTGCGCGCCAGGTCCGCGGTCCAGCGGCTGTTCGCGACGACCACCGCGCACCCGGTGAAGAGTTGGCGGCCCGTCCAGCGCTTGAAGGCGGACCGGCCGATCTTCTGCTCGAGGAGGAGCAGCTCGGTGCCGTGCAGGACGATCCCGAAGGGGAGGCCGCGCCGCAGGTTCAGCCAGCGGGCGGGATACCCGGCGGGCTTCAGCTCCCCGCACCAGGCGAAGCCGGGGTGCACGCGCCGCGCGAGCGCGCCCGCGCGCGCCGTCCACAGCGCGAGCCCGTTGATCGTCCGCAGCCGCGTGGCGCGGATGCCGACGCGGTCGATCGGTTGGGGAAAGCCGGCGTCGCTCGCGGCGCTGTCGCGATAGGCACCCGTCGAGACGACGAGCGATCCCGGCGGGTAGCGCAGCGCGAGCTCACCCATCATGCGCGCGATGCCGCCGCCGTGCGGCGGAAAGTTGAAGGCGAGCAGGAGCGTGGTGTTCAGGCTAGGCGAGTTCGGCTTCGATGGCCCGCAGATCGCGGACGACGCGGTCCCAGTTGTAGTACGTCTCGACCGCCTTGCGGCCGCCCGCGCCGATGCGCCCGGCGAGCGCGGGATCGTCCAGCAGGCGACACACCGCGTCCACCACCGCGGCGGGCTCCTCCGGGGGGACGAGGAAGCCCGTCTCGCCTTCGCGCACCGCGTCGGGAATGCCGCCCGAGCGGCCCGCGACGACGGGCAGCCCGCACGCCGACGCCTCGACGAGCGAGATGCCGAACCCCTCCACACCGATCCGCTCGGCGCGGCGCGAAGCGCCGACGTAGGCGGTCGCGAGGTTGTACAGCGCCGGCAGGTCCTGCTCACCCACCGGTCCGAGGAAGCGCACCCGCTCGGCGACCCCCAGCTTCTGAGCGAGCCGCTCGAGCTTGTCGCGCTGCGGCCCGCCGCCGGCCACGGCGTACCGCACGTCGGGCGCGCGCTCGAGGATCCCAGGGAGCGCCTGCAGCACCGTGTCCACCCCCTTGTGCGGCTCGAGCCGGGCCACCGTGAGGAGCCACCGCCCGTTCGCGAGGTCGAACCGCTCGCGCAGCGCCGTGCCGTCCACGCCGGGCCGAAACCGCTCGGGGTCCGTACCGAGGTGCACGATGCGCAGCCGCCGGCCGTGACCGTCGAGCCCGAGCTCCCCCAACAGCGTGAGCGCGAGGTCGCGGGTCCAGCTGCTGATCGCGATGTAGGCCGCCGCGCCGCCGAAGATGGCGCGCGCCGTACCGCGCTTGAAGCGGGAAGCGTGCGACTTGTGCTGCTCGCTCAGCAGATCCGCGCCGTACAGGAAGATCGTGTAGGGCACGCGGGTGCGCTCGTACACCCAGCGCGCGGGGTAGCCGGCGGGCTTCACGTTGCCGCAGTGCACCACGCGCACGTGGTGCGTGCGGGCGAGGGCCGCGGCCCGGCGCGACCACAGCAGCAGCCCCGGCAACGATTTCGCGGTGCGGCGGCCCAGCGGCAGCCGGTCCACCGTGCCCCGGAACTGTCCGTCCACGTCCGCCGCGTCGGGATCCTGCGGCGTCGAGACGATCAGCTCGCCCGGGGGGTAGCGCCGGGCGAGCTCTCCGTGCAGGCGGGCGATGCCGCCGCCCATCGGTGGAAAATCCTGCGCCAGGAGCAGAGTCTTCATTGCGCGCGCGTCGGGTGGCACTGGAAGCGTCCTGTGTCGGGGATAGGCACGCTGTATAATCAGGGGACGATGCCGTTGCTTTGGCAAGTCGTCCGCCGCGCACGGAGGAGGTCATGTCCGACACGCTGCCCCTCACGGTGGTCATCCCCACGCTCAACGAGGCGTGGCAAATCGCCGAGGCCGTGGATTCGCTGCGCTGGGCGGACGAGGTGATCGTGGCCGACGGCGGGTCGACGGACGAGACCGTGTCGATCGCCCGAGCGCACGGAGCCAGAGTGATCGAAGTGCCGGGCCGGACGATCGCCGGGCAGCGCAACGTCGCGATCGCGTCCGCGCGCAACCAGTGGGTGCTCGCGCTCGACGCGGACGAACGGGTGAGCGACGCGCTGCGCGACGAGCTCGCCGTGGTCCTCGCCGCGCCCGCGCACGCGGCGTACCGCGTCCGCGCCCAGAACATCTACCTCGGGCGCGAGCGGCGGCGCGGCCGGTGGGGCCGCGATTGGCACGTGCGCCTGTTCCAGCGGACGCAGCGCTTCGTGGACCGTCGCGTGCACGAGCGGCTCGAGTCGGTCCCCAATCCCGGCCCCCTCCAGGGCCCCATCCGCCACGTCCCGTACCGCGATCTCACCCATCACCTCCAGAAGATGATCGTGTACGCCCGCTGGGGCGCGGAGGACCTGCACGCGCGCGGCCGTCGCGCCACCGTGTGGGATCTCGCCGCCCGGCCGCTGTGGCGGTTCGTGCGCGATTACTTCGTGCACGGCGGCGTGCTCGACGGCCGCTTCGGTCTCGTCACGTCCGTGCTCACGGCGTACTCCGGGTTTCTCAAGTACGCCTATCTCTGGGACCTCGGCGGGCGCCCGCCGTCCGGGTGAGGCGGGATGAGACTCCCGATCCTGATGTACCACAAGGTCGATCGCATCCCCCGCGGGGCTCGTTACCTCCGCAACTATGTGTTGCCGGAGCAGTTCGAGGCCCAGCTCGACGCGCTGGCGCGATGGGGATACCGGACGATCTCGTTCGCGGACTGGCTCGCCTATCGGCGCGGCCGCGCCACGCTGCCGCGCCGGCCGATCATTCTCACGTTCGACGACGGCTACCGCTCGAACTACGAGATCGCCTGGCCGCTCCTCAAGCGCTATGGCTGCACGGCGACGGTGTTCCTGGTGTCGGACCTGATCGGCAAGACGAACGCCTGGGACTCGGACGAGATCCAGGAGCCACTGCTTGGCGCCGCCGAGGTCGCCGAGATGCGGGCGGGCGGGATCGCGTTCGAGTCGCACGGCAAGACGCACGCGCCGCTGACGATGATCCCGCCGGAGCGCGCCCGCGAGGAACTCACCGCCTCCCGTAGCGCGCTCGAGCGCCTGCTCGGCGCGCCGGTGAGCGTGCTGTGCTACGCGTACGGTAAGCAGAACGCCGCCGTGCGGGCGCTGGCGCGCGAGGCCGGATACGAAGCCGCGGTGATGGCCCGGCACCGGATGAACACGGCTCGCACCGACCCGTTGCGGTTGCGGCGCATCGGCGTCGACTCCCGCACCTCGCTGGCACGCCTACGGTGGACGCTGTTCCGGCTGCGCTGGCTGCACTACGCCTAGTGCCCCGCGCGTCGGCGCCGCTCCAACGCCTCGCGATACACCAGCTCGGTGCGCTCGGCCGTGCGCTCGAGCGTGAACTCGCGCCGCACGAGCTCGCGGCCGGCCCGCGCGATCCGCCGCGCGAGATCACCGTCGGCAAGCACCTCGGCGATGGCACGAGCCCAGGCGGCCGGATCGAGCGGCGGGACGAGTAACCCGGTCCTCCCCGGCGTGATCAGCTCGGGATTCCCTCCGGCGTCCGACGCCACCACCGGCAGTCCCAGCGCCATCGCCTCGAGCAGCGACTGGGAGAATCCTTCGATGCGGGACGGCAGCGCGGCGACGGCCGCGAAGCGGTAGAAGGCGAGCGCGCGGTCGCTCAGCGGCACGAACACGACGCGGTGGCGCGGGGGAACCGCCCGAGCGAGGGCGGAGAGGCGGCGGTCCGGCTCGACCCCGACGAACGCCACGACGACGGGGCGCTCGAGCCGCGGCAGGGCGCGCAGCAGGACGTCTTGGTCCTTGAAGCGTGACACGACGGCGACGACGGGGCGACCGTTCGCGTCGCCCAGCGCCGCGCTCGCGGCGGCGAGCTCGGGTTCCGGCACGGCGGCGTCGACGCGCTCGAGCGCGATCCCGTTGGGCACGACGCGGAGTCGGGCGCCCGGGTGGAGCCGCCGGCGCAGCGCGCGCGCCACCGCCCCGCTCACCGCGATCGAGCGGTCGGCCGTCAGGCCGATCGCCAGGAGCTCGAGCGGCGAGGTGAGCGGCATGGTGCGGCGCGTGACGACGAGTGCCTGGGGCAGGCGACCGCGCCAGCGCAGCCACGCGAGGGCGCGCCGATCGAGCGTGGCGTGAGAGTTGACGACGTCCACGCGCTCGCGCGCCACGGCCGCCGCGAGCAGCCGGGCGAGCGCTCCGAGCGGCTGGATCTCGAGCGGCACCACGGGCAGCCCCGCCTCTCGCGCCCAGCGGGCGAGCAGCACGTGCTCGCGGCATCCCACGAGCACGCGGTGCCCCCGCTGGGCGAGGTGCTGGCTCAAGTTGAAGATCGACTGCGTGGAGCCCGCGGGCCCGCCCTGGTGGGTCACCTGGAGGATGGTGAGGGGCCCGTCGGTCATGGCGGG
>WNEY01003389.1_pt1 | contig 11957 bp, 15 predicted proteins | sample 5400531 | NCBI WGS metagenome assembly WNEY01 (sample SAMN13153338, study PRJNA577476) | soil metagenome | isolation source: 200 cm saprolite under Douglas fir tree site 1 | place: USA:California | collected 2015-04-18
AGAGCGCGAGAAGAGTTGATGGCGATACAAGACACCGATCGTCGTCAGCGTGACGACCACCACGCCGACGGCAATTCTTGCCCATACTCCTTCGCCCCAAGTCCGAACCTCAGGGAAACGAACGGTTACAGCCGATCCCTTGCCTTGCCAATCTTCGAGATCACGCAGCAAATCCGCGGCATTCTGATAGCGTGCTCCCGCATCGCGCTCCAGACATTTGCTCACAATATTGCTGAGCGACCGCGGAATCGTCTCATCGTGATCGGAGACCGGCAGCGCGCGTTCCTGGGTGCGCTTGATTAGGCTGGCGACGATACTCTCGGCCTTGAACGGAGTTTTGCCGGTCAACAGTTCGTAAAGGATCAAGCCTAGAGTGAAGAGGTCGGAACGCTGATCCAGATCCTTCGCCAGCGCCTGCTCCGGCGACATATATTCCATCGTCCCAACCAGCGCCCCTGTCTGGGTCATGCCGTCGCCTTCCACCGTGCGCGCCAGGCCGAAGTCCATCAGCAGGATTCGGCCGCTCTTGTCGCGCATGATGTTCTGCGGCTTCAAGTCGCGGTGGATCACTCCCACATTGTGCGTCGCTTCCAGCGCGCGGCAGATCTGTTGTATGATCTCCACCGCTTCTCTGGGAGGAAATTTCTTCTGCTCCTGAATCAGCGTGCGCAGGTCGGCGCCGTCGACGAACTCCATGGAGATGTACTTCACGCCATCGGCATCGCCAAAATCGTAAATACGGATGACGTTCTTGTGTGTGACCTGATGCGCCAACAGGAGTTCCTGCTTGAATCGAGCCAGGATCGAGGGATTGGCTGCCAGTTGCGGTCTGATAAGTTTCAGGGCCACAGGACGGTCCAACTCCCGATCCATAGCCTTGTACACCGCACCCATCCCGCCTTCGCCCAACAGTTGAAGAATCTCGTAGCGTCCCCCGAGCACGTCTCCCGTTTGCAACACAGGAGTGCTGCTGCTCGGAACCCGTGCGGCACCGGCGGCGGTCGAGCGTGGGGCTGGCGCCGCTTTGGCGTGCTGATCGAAAGTCGGAAGGGCCAGATCAACCAAGGTAGCTTCAAGATCAAACGGAGGGCCGGAGTCAGAGCCGCCCACCTTCACGGGAGCGTCAACACCCTGAGCGTTCGCGGAGTTCTCTCGATCTCCCGCATCAAACCGTTGATTCTGATTCGGCATGAGTTGCCTGGCTGGGGTCCAGACAGATGATTCCTAAAAAACCGGCAAGAAATTACTTAGGATTATATACCGCTGGTTGGAGAAGGTCATCGTGAATCCAACGACCGAATCGGTTTGTACATGACCACGAATGGGTTGGAAGGTTCCTCGCGAGGCAGTTCCTCCACGCTGATCGAAGCCGGAACCTGCAAAGCTTCGGCGGAGAGTTCTTCTGTGTGGCATTGCCCACGCTGCGGCGCGACCATGATCGTGGTTCAGAGATTTACGGCTGCGGAATTATCCACATGCACTTACTTCGATTCGTCGTAGCGTGTCCACCACCGACGGCCCAGGGATGTGCTCCCGCACGCCGGCGCACTCGTGTGCCCGCCGCCTCGCCACCGTCTCTCCGGCCACTCTCCGCATGCGACCTGGCTCATCTTCCACGCCATTCCGACAATCCGGCCGGCGTTCCCACCACGCTGCGCTGCTCTCCCCAAGCCCCGTTCAGATCCACGCTCCCGTTCAAATCCCAAAGCGCACCGCGTCCGCCGCAAACGCCAGCGGCTTCCTCCTAGTCTCCTTATCGAAAACGCCTCGGTTCGATATCCCGCTCCGCCCCAACAACTGTGCCCGAGGCATTTCCGATCAAGGCTAGCGACCACACGTCCACAATCCTTAGTTCACACTGTGGGTTTGCGGTAGCGCAATTGTGGCGGCTTGAAAATCGGCTTGCGGATGCGCGATCCACGATCGCGGCGGCGCTGGCAGAATGCGCGCATTTATTGACGGAGATCCGAAGTGCAGCCTAACATTGCGGCAAGGAGAACCTTGTGATTGGTCAAGTTCTCGGTCATTGCCGCGTTGTGGCGAAGATTGGCGAAGGAGGAATGGGGGTTGTCTATCGCGCTTACGACGAGGTATTGCACCGTGACGTCGCCTTGAAAGTCGTCAAGAAGGGTACTCATCTCGACACATCGTCGAGCGAGCGTCTATTGCACGAGGCGCGGGCCTCCTCCTCTCTCTCTCATCCCAACATCTGCACCATCCACGAAGTTGGCGAGAATGATGGCGAGCTCTTCATCGTGATGGAACTGGTCGAGGGCAAGTCTCTTCGTGCGATGTGCGAAGATGCGGCGCTGCCACCAGAGTCAGTCCTGCGGTATGGAGTTCAGATTGCCAGCGCACTCGCGCGCGCTCATGACCGCGGCATCGTTCATCGCGATCTGAAGACGGCAAATATCGTCGTCACTGCTGACGGTCTGGTCAAAGTGCTCGATTTCGGTTTGGCCAAACAGGTAGGCAGCGCCGTATTCGATGCCACCACCCGATCCTTTGCGTCGATCCAGGGCGCGTCCAGCATGAGCGGCACCTTGCCCTATATGGCACCAGAAATCCTGCGAGGCGAGGCGGCCGATTATCGGAGCGATTTGTGGGCGCTGGGAGTGGTGCTTTATGAAGCGGCTTCTGGACGCTTACCTTTTGAAGGACGCACGGGTTTTGAGATCAGCTCGGCTATCATGCGTGAGGTCCCAAAGCCTCTTGACCCGCCGATTCCTCCTGGCCTTTGGGCCATCGTTCAACGCTGCCTGGCCAAAGAACCGATACAGCGCTATCAACGCGCCAGTGAAGTTCAGGGAGCTCTGGAAGCGGTTCAGTCGGCGGGAATCGTTTCCCCCGGTCCCGGCCCCGATCTGAACGCCCCCAAGACTACGGTCTTGCACAGTGTGCGGCACGCTCATGTCAAGAACGGAGACTTTCTTTTGTTGGTGGGAACAACGAAGGGAGCGTTTATCCTTCGTTCCAATGCGCAGCGCAGCCGTTGGGAGGTTGGGGGGCCTTATTTCCACGGGCACAGTGTTTACGCTATGGCCTATGACAACCGTGGAGGCCAACACCGGATATGGGCTTCGACGGCGAGTTATTGGGGAACCCTCCTGCGATCAAGCGACGATTTCGGAAAGAGCTGGACCAATCCGCAACAGGCCCCGATTAGATTTCCCTCCGATGCCGGCGTTTCCTTGAAGAACATCTGGCAGATAGCGCTCGGCCGGCCCGAGGAACCCAACGTGCTCTTTTGTGGTGTAGAACCGGCCGCTCTTTTCGAAACCCGCGACGCCGCGGCGCGGTCGCTAGCGTTCCTCCGCGTTCCATTCGTCCCCGAAAGGGCAAATGCCAATTCAAGTGTGGTGGGATGAGCTGCGGACGGCTTTATAGAATTGCGCAAATTTCCCTCGCAGGGGGTTTGTGCAATAGACTACGCAGTAATTGATGCTAATGCGGACGTCGCGACCTGTAGTCTTGTTTTCAGATGCTTACGACGATCAAACCGACGTGGTATTTACTTGTAATTATGTTGCTATTTTAACGTCATTATGATACATTTGCAATGAGTTCGGAGGTCAAAGACATGGCAGTATCGACGCCGCCAAGACCCGATCTGTTGGCCTACCGGGAAGCGACAACTCTGGACTTTTCCAAGCTCGTCACGGAGTTGACGGCCATCCTGGGGAAGAAATTGACGGCCTACATCGCTTCGGCCAAAGACACAAGAGCAATAGAGCGTTGGATGGCAGGCTCAGAGCCATATAAGGGAGTCGACGAAAGACTGCGGTTCGCCTATCGGCTGGCGAAAATGATTAGCGATCATGAGGGGCAACGGGTGGTTCAGGCTTGGTTTACAGGCCTGAATCCGGAGCTAGGCGATCGCGTGCCCGCTCGGCTCTTGCGAGAAGAGAACGTGGAGACCGTGGGTCCGGAGATACTCGGCGCCGCGCGCGCATTCCTAGCCGGAGGATAGCGCTTCGTGAAAGCCTCCGGCGTGATTTATAGGCTAGGGAGAAAGCCTGATCCTTGGGCTGCCCCCGATTGGGCCTCCGCAGGGCCTGACGGAACCTTTGGCAACCGCTTTGACGACCCTGATGCGACCTACCGTGTTCTCTACGCGTCGTCGCAGAGACTGGGTTGCTTTGTCGAAACGCTGGCTCGATTCCGCACCGATCCCAAACTGCTGGCAGAGTTGGCTCAGATCGAGGGAGAGGATGACTACTGTCCACTTCGGGAAGTGCCTGTGGAATGGGTCGAGAAGCGGATCATGGGACTTGCCACGACCGACCGAGAGTACGCCGATGTTTGCAGCAGCGAATGGATCAGCCGGTTGCGAAAGTTGTTGGCAGTCCATTTGAAGAAGTTTGGACTCGATGAGTTCGACGCGTCGGTCCTACAACAAACGGCTCCACGGATTCTGACGCAGTTCGTATCCCGGATTGTTTTTTACGGCGGCTTTGCGGGAATCTACTACCGCTCGAAGTATGGGCACGACATTGAGAACTGGGCTCTGTTCGAGCCCTTTCAAATCAAAGTGCAGGAACCCGAGGTCATTCGACCCGAGGATCGGGATTTGCAGCGAGCGCTGCAGCTTCACTCGTTGAAGTTCAAAGAATAGTTAGCCGCTCACTTGTGCATGTGAGGCAGGGCGCGACACACCGCGACGCCGATCAGACGCAGCTTTGTGGTGGTGGGACGCATTTGCGATAACAGCCAAACCCTGATATCGCCGCTGTGTTCGGGCTACCTGCGGGGACGAGTTCTTGACCAATAGAGTGTCAACGCTGTGTCCCCGGTGTTCCGCAACCACTCTGCGACTTCTCTTGTCCTGAAGGGCCGGTCTTCGGGCTCCAGGTCACGATTGAGCAACTCGGTGATTTCTTCCGCGGTGCTCGGTTTCCTGATCTTGTTCAACGCTCGAGAAATGTGCTCGTCGAGACGACGACTTGCATTCCGAATCTTTCCCATTTCCGTTTCCAGCTCTCAAGAAATGAACTTAGCTTATTCCCGGCAGCGTCCCGATGTCAGCATGGGTTGGGAGAGGACGCAAACCGGAATGGCAGATCATGGCTTCCTCGCCGGCAGTAGCTTAACGACCAAGTTTCCTATTGCCGCAGGCTGGTGCTCTCCCGCGCCGCCGACCAAGGTGTACGAGCGCTCGAAACCCTCTGGTCCCTCCACCTTCATTTCCCAATTGTCATTTGCGTGAGACCCGACAATTGACACTCGCCGCTCTCCCGCCCTGTCACTCAGGACGTGTTCAATGGCAGCTACAATCTCCCCGCGAACTCGGGGATCGCCCGTAGTCTGCATCTCAATCCTGACTGCCATGTCTCCACGTATTGTACAAAGCGGCCAGGTAACCACTTCCCTCGTCCAAAACCGATAAAGGCCCAAGGAGGATATGCTGCGTCAAAATCCCCGCTTGACGGTGGCGCTGGCCTTCAATCACACGACAACGTCGAGCATTTCAGGGCTCTCGAAAAGAAAGAATGAGTCGGGCGATTGCCGCTCGCGTGGCGGATCACCTCGTGAAATGTCTTTCACAATTCCTGATGAAAAGGCGGTACGGGGAAGAATGCTTTTTCTGAGAGACCAGGCTTGTGGCAGCAAGGAACGCTAGGAAAAAAGTAAAGGCTGTGACATTGGTTATGCTCTAGCCATCAGCTCCTGCGAGGGAGCCAATAGCGTGGAGACATGCACCGTCACAGCCCTCAGATGCGATCACCGCTTTCGCGGTCCCAAACCCCAACTGCTCCTCGCAGAGCCGTCGGTTTTTTCAGGTCTGGCTGCCCGTTGGGTTACCCTTCCGAGCTGATCACTCAGCCTATTTCGGACTGGCAAAATTTTATTTAAGCCAACCCTTTCAGCCGTCGACGGAAGCAAACCTAGAGAGTTGCTCGAAGATTGTCAACGCCCGTTTTCAGTGCAATCGGCCGGTTGCGATGGATCAAAACCAAAAAACGCAACCCATTGAATCATTGCTGCTTAGTGAATGGGAGATCAAATTCTTTCCATTTTCCCACAGGAGCATCCACAGGTCCTCGAAGGCGTGGGCAACTACAAGGAGTGTGCGCAGGAATCAGGTACGCATCTTGACGCCGGAAGATACGTCAGGCATGGTTGGTACCAGCTCACCACACAATGCCGGACCTCGTGGCTTACATCGAGGGCGGCTCTCTCGGGAATCCGGGATCATCTGGTATTGGAGTAGTAATTGACGGCCCCGCCGACGGCACAATCAGGATCGCCAAATGGATCGGACACCAGGACAATAATGTCGCCGAGTACATTGCTCTGCTGGAAGCGCTGCAAAGTGCCATGGGGCTTTAAGGCCAAGGCGCTTCACGTGTTTTCAGATTCCGAAGTCGTGGTCAGGCAGATGAGTGGCGAGTACAGCTGCCGCAGCCCGCGGCTCTATTCCCAGAATTGGATCTGCCGGAAATTGGCCCGGTCGCTCGATTTCTCTATCTCCCACGTTCGTCGCGAGCACAACACTGAGGCCAATGGTCTGGCCAGCTCGGCCGCTCGCAGGAAGCATTGCTAACCTATGAGCAACCGCTCGTGTTGCCACAGGTCATACACCGGTAGCAGGATCCGTTTCTTACCATCAGTGAGCCACAGAATTGGCAGGCAGGCGCGTCTCCCATCTCAACGATTTGGCCGAGCGCTTCGACTACGCTGGTCACCTCACGCTGTGGCTGGGCCGGTTTGGGTAATTCAAACAGAAGTCCCTGCTCGCCTTTCAGGAAGCGCAGCTCAAGCCATCGGAACAAGTAGTCCGTCAGCGACTTGGCATAGCCAATCTTCGGATTGCCCGACCACCCGCTTGGCTCAAACCGCGTGTGGCTGAACTTGTCGCACAAGACCCGCAACGGGACGCCATACTGCAGCGCCAGGGACACGGCTGTTGCAAAAGAATCCATGAGCCCGGAAACCGTGGAGCCTTCCTTCGCTATCCTGATGAACAGTTCGCCCGGCAGACCATCCTCGTATAAACCAACTGTGACGTAGCCTTCCTGCCCGCCCACCGAGAAGTGATGGGTCAAGCTGTGTCGCTCGTCTGGCAGGCGTCGCCTCACTGCTGGAGGGCCGTCCGCGCCCATGGCACGCGGACCGTTTGCGTCTCCTGACGCGTTGCTCCCCGCTTCTTTGCTTGCGTTCAGGGATTGCTCTTGGCTGTGCTCGACAATCATAATTTCCTCTGCTGCTGACATCTCGAACCCTAACCTTCCTGCCCTCCATCTTCTTCGGAACCGCAGGCTTGTTGAGACTCGGTGTCCGGTTCTGTCTCATCGCCTGCATCGTGCTTTTTGTACGTTCCTCTCACCGACAGTAGTTCTGCGTGGGTTGGCGGAAACACATAGTTCTGGACGAACCAAAGTGCGTCATAGGTCAGCCGGCGGCTTACTGCCGCACGGCCGTGCTCCTTCACGAACTGGCAGAAATCATCGGCATGGATGATGTTAGCTTTCGTGCCGGCAGTGGTGAGGGAGCGCGACTTGAGCCAACCGAGGTCGATCCATTTCTGTATTTCGTCGGGGCGGGTGTGCAAGGCGCGAGAGAGTGAAAACTTGGTGAACCATTCTCGTCCGGTTTTGCCGCCCATGCCGAGCCGATGCAGCATCGAGCGAACGGACCCCACCGGCCGTCGTAGGATTTTCGCGGCCTCTTCTACGGGCATCGCCGTAATGAGATCTAGAAGGCGTTGTTGCTCGGGCTTCGTCCAGTCGCGATACGCGCGTTTTTGATTTACGCCAAGCTGGCGCAAGAAACGCAAGCAGGCGTCTCGTGGATTTCCAGAAATCTTAGCCAACTCGGTGACCAGTGTTCTCCGGCCTGCTTCCTGGTGCTCCTGGCTTTTGCTGGATCGCTCCTTGTATTGTCTGGCCAGTTGTCTTGCTTCTTTAGGCCAGCGGAACATACGACGCTTATGGACACCGTCGGCTTCGCCCATACTACTGCTTCCGGGGGCTGGGTCCTGAGGGGCAGTTGACGTCCCAGATCGGTCTACATGCACTTTTCTCAACGCCTCCGGAATACCTCCTCTCCTCCCGCAAAAAAGCGCGTGCACCTACGTTTCGGAACACGCTGCTGACGAAGTTGGCGGGTGGATCTGGTCCACATCTGAGATAGCGGTCAGCGTACAAGCATAGTTGTGCTGCTTTTCAAAAATTTTTTTCTTGCAGGAAATCGTGCAGACGGCGACGTCAGTTCCAACAAATCGATCCTTCAACGCCAACCCTCGGTCGAAGGCCAAACATCCTGAGTGCCAAATACTTGACATTGGGCGTCGGCCGATTCCTCGGTGATATGGGCCGAAAGGCGCGATGGACACGGTAACTCGGGCTGCGTAGACGAGAGGTGGTTTTTTTGGCAAAAAGTAGCATTTTCTCCGCAACTCAAGCGCTACCAAGCGGGTTTAACCTCGAAAGCAAGAAACCAGAGCGGAGCCTGCAAGGGCGTGGACCGAGCGCTGCTTAGCCCGTTCATCGCGCGTCCGCTATCTTCGGGGCTGTTCATCGCAGTCAGGTCCATCTTTCCTCATTCTCGACGGACTCGCTCAGTTCTTGCTGAAACATTACAAAAACCGAACAAACCCTGCCACGCCCGGCGTTCGAAAAACTCTCTGGAAGCAGCACTCGCGGGTCATTGTTTCCAGGTGGTTGGCAGTTGCGGTTTTTGGCGTTCGAAAACCACTTGCTTTAGGAGCACCGGACCGCACGTTTTCGGATAGCTCGGTTCACGCAGGTGCAGGTTCAATTGCTTGCGTCTGTGATCCGGCGCGGGTGCTAGTCTGATGCAGTAACCGATGAACAACCGCGACACGCAGGCGACTTGGAAGTATCACGATGGCACGAAACACTCCTACTGGAGTATTCGTAACAATCCTCACTTCCTGGACTGGGCGAATCGGCCGCAGCCGTTCAAAATCTATCCGAAGATAGAGCCTCTCCTGCTGCCGCGGGACGTGCCGCATACAGGGGTGGCCGCGCTCTCCGCGATCTCAGAGATGGCGCCCTCGTCGCTGGTCGATTCGGCCCCTGACCTTCAGGATCTTGCGCGCATCCTCTATTTCTCGGCGGGGATTACCAAACAGCGCGCACATCCGGGCGGAGAAATCTACTTTCGCGCCGCAGCCTGCACCGGGGCTCTGTACGAGATCGAGTTGTACGTCGTGACTAGCGACCTCGCCGGCCTGGATGCCGGCGTGTATCACTTCAATCCGGCGGACGTATCCCTACGGCTTCTGCGAAAAGGTGATTTTCGCAGAAACTTGGCTCAGACGACGGCAATGGAACCCGCGGTGGCTCATGCGCCCGCGACGATCATCTGCACCGGAACATATTGGCGTAACGCCTGGAAGTACCAGGCGCGCACCTATCGCCATTTCGGTTGGGACAACGGCACGCTGTTGGCGAACATGTTGGCCATTTCTGCGGCTTCGGGGCTGTCGGCAGAGATCGTGCTCGGGTTCGTGGACGCCGAGGTGAACCGCCTACTCGATCTGGATACTCGTCGCGAGGTTTCCTTGTGCCTCGTACCAATCGGGCGCAAATCGGAGAGTTCGCTGCCAGCCCTGAGAGAGGTGCCGGTGCTCGGTCTGGAGACGGTCCCGGTCTCGAAGCGCGAGGTCGAGTATTCCGCCATGCTTGAGATGCACGATGCGTCTTCGCTTCAGTCCGAAGAGGAAGTAGCTCAGTGGCGCACGCCGCAACAGGTCTTCCCATCCTCCGCTTCAGCGGGCGACGCAATTCGCCTGCCGCCATTGCTGGCAGAGGAGCAGCCGAAGGACGCGATCGAGCAAGTGATCCTGCGCCGCGGGTCTACCCGAGCTTTCGATAAGACTGCATCTATTACACTGGACCAACTCTCAACCGTTTTCGATTGCGCCACGCGCGGTCTTCCGGCCGATTTCCTTGAGCCCCCCGGCGCGCAGCTCAATGATCTTTACCTGATCGTGCACGCGGTAGAGGGGCTGAAGCCGGGAGCTTATTTTTTCCGGTGCGAGCGTAACACCCTGGAGCTTTTGAAGGAAGGGCAATTCCGCGCTGAGGCCTACCATCTTGGGCTGGAGCAGGAGTTGCCAGCGGACGCCTGCGTCGACATCTTCTTTCTTGCTGACTTAAAAAGCACTCTGGAGCGATACGGCAACCGCGGATACCGGGCCGTCCAGTTGGAGGCGGGCGCAATCGGCGGGAGGATGTACCTGGCTGCATATGCCCAGCGCTTGGGTGCGACCGGGCTAACGTTCTTCGACGATGACGTGATCAACTTCTTTTCGCCGCACGCGAAAGGCAAGAGTGCCGTCTTTCTTCTCGCGATTGGCAAGCCGCTGAAACGCAGACCAGAGGAGGGCCTCTAGCCCGGCAAGATCTCCCTAAGCGCCCACTCAATCCTTTCGACTTCTTCGCGGATTACTCTGATCGATTGTTGGTTTTTCGATGGGTGAGCCAACGGAGTGATTCCTTCCAGAGCGCCGCGGATTTGATGATTCCGAGCAAAGATGAAGTTAAGCCTTGCGCTCCTCTGCTTCCGATTCCGGTAAGCATCACCAACGAACTTAGTGGCGAGCCAGGCAAATACCAAACCAAACACCACCTCAACCGGAATACGATCGGTTATGCCGTCAAATTCTGAAAACAAGAGTCGATAGACCGCTTCACCCATCCCAAACGACGCAAACAATACAGTTGCCCCGAATAAGTATACTTTTAGGCGCTCCATTGGTTGAAAGCGTATGGAGTCGTCGCTTGCATCACGTGTCCGCACAGAGTTGATCGCCATGCTTCCCCCCAATGTCACCGTTCCCGAGGTCGCAATCAGCGGTACCAGCGTCAGCCTGGCTGAAATGATAACTTGAAATTGCAATCAGCGGCGGGATTCTCTTTTTCCGCTTGAGTGAATGTCACGTCTGCTGGGTTCAACGGGCATCGATGTAGAACACCAGTTCTCCGTGCTCTCCGATGGAACTCCGCCACTGTTTTACCAGGCTCCGGATATTGTCGATCAGACTGGTCAAGTCATTCTTGTTGATGACTACCCCTTGCTCTTCCATGCTGTCCTTGAAACTGGCGGCATTGAAGCGCTCGTCTGCCTCCACGTAGTCCAGAACCTTTTTGCCGTCTTCAATCCAGACTGCCTTGTTGTCCCCGTATTCGTGTTCGTCGCTGGCGGTGCCCACCCTGGCGGCAAGGTCGTGCAGCAGCGCAATCAACCCGTCAGGTTCAACGAAGCAGGACGAGTGTAGATTCCAAATTTCTTTCACCGGCCGAAAGCTTTGGCTCATGGCCTGACCTCCTTCTTCTTTCGTTTCTTTCGTGTTTCGATGATCCAGTCCGGCGCCCTATCTTTCCTTGCCATATCAGCGAATCTAGGGGCGGCAACTTGTGTAAGGGATGTTTTCTTCCATGTCAGAACCGTTTAGGCTGTAAAAGGCGGCATGGCTCGGCCCGATGCAGATTCCCGCACGCACGTCCAAACTTAGGAGAATGTCTATGGCTGGCACAACGGAAGGTCTGACGCCCCTTTCGTCCGAAGAGCTGCGGACGACGGATGCCTATTGGCGAGCCTGCAATTATCTATCGGCGGGCATGATCTATCTTCGCGCCAATCCCCTCCCTTCGCGAGCCGCTGAAGCCGGAGCATATCAAGAATCGGCTCCTTGGTCATTGGGGCTCAGATCCCGGCCAATCTTTCGTTTGGGTTCACATGAACCGTCTCATCAAGAAATACGAGTTAAATGTTATGTACATCTCGGGCCCTGTGTTCCGCACCCTGAGCTGCAGCACGCGGCCGCCTCGGGAAGAGCAGAACCGCGAGCCCGAGAGCTGTAGCTCGGCTCAGGAGGCTTTTCTGAGAGTGTGTGCACGCTGCATGCCGGTCACACTGCTAGGCGCACAGATTCTCGCAAGCACGCTCCAAATACCCCTCATCAATCGCAGTATGTAGCCAGGGGG
>WNEY01003390.1_pt1 | contig 11957 bp, 11 predicted proteins | sample 5400531 | NCBI WGS metagenome assembly WNEY01 (sample SAMN13153338, study PRJNA577476) | soil metagenome | isolation source: 200 cm saprolite under Douglas fir tree site 1 | place: USA:California | collected 2015-04-18
CATCCGACGTGAAAAAGTGGCACCAGGCTTCTTAGACATCGAAGAACATACCACAAATTCGCAAAATAGCGACCCGGGGCAAAGATCAGCCGCCTACGCCATCCTCCTCCGCAAGGCTTCCGCCGACGCGCTGGCTATGGCGTGACAAGCCGGCGTGCAGGCAGAGGGCAGAGGCACCCGCCCCGCCTTCGCTAAAGCTACTGCGTGGCAGGGAAGTCGGAAGCGGCCGCTGCGACCAATTTGTCGTATCCAAAAATGTCGTCGACTTCCATTGTGGGCGGCGGTTCAGTCCTTGTCATCAGAACGTAATCCGGTGGCGTGCACGATGTGCAGGCCAACGAGCCGCGCCACGAGCACGGTGAGATAAATCTGGCCCATCACCGCTTCGAGCGTGGCCATGGTTCGCGTGCCCGGTGAGCGCGGAACAACGTCGCCGTAGCCGACTGTCGTTAGCGTCATAAAACTGAAGTATCTGAGTTGCATCACCTGTGCGGCGTAGTCGTGTCGAGGGGTCTCAGCCAGTGCGGCGAACGATCCTGGCTGCATCTCATCAAGAAGTGCGTAAGCAAACGTCCAGGCGTATCCGATGAGCATATAGACGCAAACCGCGGCAAAGATTTTGTCGGCCGTAACTCTGCCGCTGCGCAAGACGTAGCCGAGAATGCTCACCGAAAAGAAAACGACCAGAACGATGATGCATGTATGGGAAACGAGAACAGCCCAATGCTGCCCAAAAACCAGCAGCAACACCGTCCCGATGATTGAGATCGCGGATAAAGCAATAGCGATCGTGAACTGGTGCTTTCGCTAAGCGCGTAGGAGCCTGCCACAAGGACCGTTGCCCCGATAATGTTCAGGATGAGAACGCCATGACGGAACGTGACGACAAACGGGCTCACCATGAAGAGCACGAGGATCGAAATCAGTAGGGCAAGGTGTCGCCAGCGATGTTCGTGCGTTGGCATTGTATTAGTTGGTCAAAAAGGGCAGCTGCGAGCATTGTCTCCGCACGCGACGTTGTGCGCTAGATTGAATTTCGCATTCCCCGATCCCACTCGAGATATTGGCACAGAGCTATTTTTGCGCGTGTAATTGATCTCGAACAGGTCAGCTGGCTACGCCGACGCTTCCGCCGACGCGCTGGCTATGGCGTGACAGGCCGGCGAGCCAAGGAGGACAGCGACCAGACGTCGGAAATCAGAGGTCAGAAATGCCGCTCGGAGCTCAAGGGAGCGAAGCGACGATGCGAGTGCCAAGCGCGCAGCGCCTTGATTGCGCCGGGGGTTCCGGCTTACGCGCTAGATGATATACGACTACTTGTCATTCCGAGCGAACGATCCATCTACATCGCGCACTTTACAGGCGACCGAGCAAATACAGAATCAAAACGATTACGAGAATGGTTACGATTATGCCGTGCGACCGGTAGCCGAATCCATAACCGCCTGTCGGGAAAGCCCCGACTAACAACAGAATCACAACGATAAGAATAATTAGACCCATGCGGTGATTTCTACTTTTACCCGCGTACTTTCACAAGTCCCGAAGTTACAAATTCCACTCTCCGAAAGCCGCCTCAAACTTCGCGTTTTTTCTCACGCATCTTGCGCGTGTAGCTGATCTCCCAACCGCATCCGAGGACCGATGCAGAGATTAGCCGCCTACGCCATCTTCCTTCGCAAGCTACGGCGCGACAGAAGCTACGGCGAGCCAAGGAGGACAGCGACCAGAGATCAGAAGTTCGCCACGGCGAATCCGTCCTCCGGCGGATCAGATGTCAGCTTGGCACTTTCGCAAGTGAATGCATGCATCGTAAGCGGCTTATGATGCGGCGGGAAAGGAGGCTGCGTCCTATTTCTTTTTGCGATAAGTCGCTGATTTCTCGAGAACCACAGCGCGGCGATTGGAATTCCGCTTTGCCGGATACGCAAACTTTGTTTTCACGACCGATCCCTTTGAGTTCGGATTGATTACGGAGCTTTCCGCACGTCGAAATAATCGAGCACGTCTTCGCACCGATCGAACTTGTCTTCGAGATATCGCCTCTCCAAAGCATCTTTGGCACCCAGAAGGACGTGCTTTGATTTCCAGATTGCCCGCGCCTGGACAAAATCGATTCCGTGTTTCGCCTTGTTGCTGTGGCTCTTCTGCGGATCGAACTCGAATTGCACGTCAATCTTCTATCAGATTGACGACAACGAAACGATCATTTGCCTATCCAAAAATCTCATCGACTTCCGTGCCGCCTCCAACATTTCAAAAACGAAACGGACCTTCGCAGATGCTCTCGATCAGTTTGCGGCGGTCGTTTGGACTTTCCTTTGCCCGTAGTTTTTCGGGTAGCGTTTCCTTCGCGCCCGGTTTGCCGACGGCAGCCATCGCTTCGACACGGAATCCGTCCGGAATTTTTAGCTTGGTTTTGGCGCGGTCGTAATCGAAGCCTTCCATCCCATGCACGACGAAACCTTGATGGAATCCTTGCAGCGCGAAATTCTCCCACGCTGCGCCGCAATCGTACGAATGGGTGACCGAAGGCTCGCCGTCGTATTCGAATGTCGTTCGCGAAATGAAGAGGACGAGAACGGCCGCGTTTTGCGCCCAGGCCTTGTTTCCCTCCACGAGTAATCCGAGGAAGGTCGGCCAATGCTCGGTGCCGCGGCGCGCATAGAGCGCGCGCCACTGTTGCGCATTGAAAGACGAAGGCGCCCAGCGCGCGGCTTCAAAGAGCCGCATCAATTCTTCGTTAGAAATTTCTTCGCCGGACATCGCGCGCGGTGACCATCGATCCAGAATAAGCGGCTCGATCGTGTAGTCTGCTTTTCGAACCTCACTACCTTTAATCATGAGGAAATGCTGCTCCGCGGAAGCCGTGTTCCGCAATCTTTTTCACCCAGGTTATCGGCGCGTGGTAATCTCGTATTACCGCGCAGCCGAGTAATCTTCTCGACTTCAAAGCCGCGCCTCCGCCGCTGCATGCATCGTATGCGGCTTACGACCGAAGAATATTCACATCTAAAACTCCAGCGCGCGTCGTTTTCCGCTCCATCGTAAGCGGCTTACGATGCTTGCAAAAAGCGATCGAGAAAGCTTGAGCAGCCTCCGATCGCGAGGAGGCCACGGCTTTCCAGCTCGTTGAGCAGCGCGCTTGGCTTCGCGGATAGCGACCATCTTCTTCGCGTGCGCTCGCGTGAGCTCGCGCCGATTCGCGATGCCGCCGCGTTTACCGATCTCGGCGAGATATTCTCGCACCTTCTTCGCAGCTTCTGTCATTCGCGCAGTCACCTCTGCATCATAAGCGGTCCAGAGGGAACCGAAGGCAAGTTCACCTTAGGGTAGCGCCGCGATAATGCTAGAGACCAAGGGTCCTGGGATGATACCCAGGAAAAGTACGATCGCGCCAAGCACTGAGAGCGAGATTTTTTGGAGAAATGGCAAGTGATAAGTGACGGGTGACGAGCCCGGTTCGACTTCGCTCAGGGCAGGCTCCGAAAAAATAACTTTGAGGACGATCAGGTAGTAGTAAAGCGAGATGAGGCTGCCAAAGAGTGCGACCGCAACCAGCCAGAGCAGGCCGTGGTTTGGATCGGCGCGCAGGGCGGCGCTGAACAGGTAAAACTTTCCGAAAAATCCTGAGAGCGGCGGCAAGCCGGCCAGCGACAGCATGAAGATCGACATGCACCCGGCGAGAATTGGCGAGCGTGACGCGAGTCGGGCGAAGTGTTGTAGATCGTCGCCGCCGGTTTCGCGTCGCACCAGCGCGACCACGCCGAACGCGCCGACGAGCGTAAATGCGTAAACGGTGGTGTAGAACAGCGTCGCGGAAAATCCGTCGCGGCCGCCGGCGACGAGTCCGAGCAAGGTGTACCCGGCGTGCGCGACGGCCGAGTAGGCAAGCAGTCGGCGAACGTTGGTTTGGGCGAGCGCGACGAGATTGCCAATAACGATGGACAATGCGGCGAGCACGGCGAGCAGCGGCGACCAACCGGCGACCATCGCGTGCCATGCCGCGCTCCCGTGCACCGGTCCGAAGCCGACGAGCACGATTTTTCCGAGCACAACGAACGACGCGACCTTCGAGCCCGAGGCGATGAACGCGGCGCTTGGGACGGGCGCGCCCTGGTAAGCGTCGGGCGCCCAAAGATGAAACGGCGCGGCGGCGATTTTGAACGCGAACCCGATGAGGGTCATGATGATGCCGACAGCGAGCAGCGGTTGCGCCGATGCGGTGGTCAATTTTTGGCCAATGGCGGCGAGACTCGTCGTCCCGGACATGCCGTAGATGAAACTGATTCCAAAAAGTGTGAACGCGCTGGCCGTGCTGCCGAACAGGAAATATTTCAGGCCCGCTTCGGCGGAGCGGATGTCGGTTTTGTCGAACGCGGTCATGACGTAAAGCGAGAGACCGGTCAGCTCGAGACCGATGAAGATCATGAGTAATTCTTCGCTGCCGACGAGCAGCATGAGCCCAACGGTCGCGAGCAGAATGATGGCGAGATATTCACCGTGATTGCGCAAAGAATCATTGCCCGATGCCAACAGGACCGTGAAAAAGGCGAGCGCGATACAAATGATTTTGAAGAGCGACGTGAGTGGCGTGATGACCAGCATCCCGCCGAACAGCGCTGCCTGCTGCGGTAACATCAGGACCGCACCGACAGCGAATGCGAGCCCGAGCGCGGCGACTAAGGAACAAAGGGCAGAAGTTCGTCGGCTTGCTCCGAGCCGGAGTGGCATTTCAGCCTCGCCCCACCGGATTAGGCCGATCGCCAGAACCACAAGGGCGGTCACCGTGACGATCGCTTCGGGGGATGCGAGTTTGAGAAGGTCGAGATAGGACATCGTTACAACGTTAAAATGTTACATGGTTAATCGGGTGAATCGGTGACCCTGTGCGCCTGTTATAACTTTGTAACCATTTAACCTTTTTAACCTTTGAGAAAGCGCATCGCATCGACAGCGGGTTGAATGCGATCGAGCAGCAGCTTGGGATAAAGGCCGATCGCGAGCGTGGCGAACATGAGCAGTCCGGCGCCGCATTTTTCTGCAAATGTGATCGGCTCTAGGCTAGAGCGCCCGTCTCGGGCGCTTATCGTCGTATCTCGCGGCGATTCTAAAGAAGTTGTTACCGGCAAGACACCGGCAGCGGCGGCCGGGACGGCCGCGCTACCTAGACTCTCGCCAAAGAAAGATTTCTTTAGCGCGCGCAGTGTGAACGCGGCGACGAGCACCATGCCTGCGCCCGTGATCCACACCGCCACAGGGAAAGTTTTCCACGCGCCGAGGAGTATTGTGATTTCGGCGGCGAATCCGCTGAACCCGGGGATGCCCATTGACGCGGCCGATGCGATGACAAAAGCGAACGCGGCAAATGGCAGCGCACGACTCAGTCCTAAGATCGACAATTCATCGAGATCGCGCGTGTGGGTGCGTCGGTAGACCATGCGCCCGGCGACGGCGAAGAGCAGGGCCGCGATCACGCCATGAGAAAACATTTGCAGCACCGCGCCTGAGACGCCGAGCACGTTGGCCGTGGCCAGCCCGAGCAGCACGAAACCCATGTGGCTCACGCTCGAATAACCGATGACGAATTTCAGATCGCGCTGGCGCAGCGCCACCGCCGCCGCGTAAACGATCCCGATCACGGCAAGGACAGCGATCCATTTGCTCCACATGTGGAAACCTTGCGGGAAAAGATTCATAGCGACACGCAGCCCGCCGTAGGCGCCGAGTTTCATGACAATGCCGGCGAGCAACATCGAGCCGGCGGTGGGCGCGGCGACGTGACCGGTTGGCGCCCAGGTGTGCAACGGCCAGATGCCGGCGAGCACGGCAAACCCGAGAAACAAAACCGGGAATACCCACGATTGCAGTTGCGGGGTAAATTGAAATTGCGCGAGCTGATTCAGGTCTAATGAGCCGGCGGTCGCGTAAGCGGCGAGGATTCCGATGAAAACGAGCGCACCGCCAAAAAAGGAATAAAGCGTCAGCTTCATCGCGCCGTACTCCTTGTTGGTCGATCCCCAGATCGCGATGAGGAAATACTTCGGCACGATGACGAGCTCGTAGAAGACGAAAAGGAGAAAAAGATCGGCGCTGAGAAAGACGCCATACGAACCGGCAACCACGAGCAACAGCCAGAAGAAAAATTCGTTCTGCCGATGATCGACGTCCCACGAAAAGAGCACCGTGCTGACAGCGGCGATGCCAGTGACAAGCACCATCGTCAGGCTGATGCCGTCGACCGCGAGATGATAATTCATTCCCAGCATCGGCACCCAGGGAACGCGCACGATCGTGGTGAAGTGCGTAAGATCGACATCGTCGCGGAACAAAGCAGCTAAACCGATCGCGAACCCCGCAACGGTAGTTAGCAGCGCGATCCAACGCGAAAAAACGCGCGGCAGGAAAAGCGGCACCACCGCGCCGGCAAACGTGATGTAAATCGTCCAGGCGATCATCAACGTTTACGCGTCCGATAGCGTGGAGCTTTCTCGCGAACGTGAAATCCAATTTCACGACGCGGCTTTGTCGGCGGCGCGATCAACTGCCGGATCGCTTCCAAGATCGCGTCAATCTTCTCGTCGTGTTTGCCGACTCGTTTTTCGAGTTCGGAAAATTTGCGGGCCAATTCGCGATTTGTCTCGAGCGCCTCGCGCAACTTTACGAAGGCGCGCATGATCGCGATGTTCACTTTGACCGCGCGCTCGCTCTTCAACACGCTCGACAACATCGCCACGCCTTGCTCAGTGAACGCGTAGGGGGATGAACGCCGCCCGCCCCAACTTGAAATGCCAATTTGGCATTTCAAGTTATGCGCCTCTTCGACGCCGAGCTGAAACATAAAATCGATAGGGAAACGACCGATGTTTCGCTTCACGGCGCGGTTCAAATGGCCGCTAAGAACGCCGTAGAGCGCTGCAAGATCAAAATCGAGCATCACCTTTTGTCCGCGAATGACGAGGATCGATCGCGCGATTCGCTCAATCGGAACGATTTCCTTACTCATTCGGGTGAATCTCAGCTAAACAAGCGCGCCATGTGAATGACGGTTGTGTTGAAGATGTTGAAGACAAACTGGGGCGCGATGCCGATGGCGAACATCAGCAGCGTGATTGGAACGACGACCCACTTTTCAGATCGCAGGAGATCGGGAAAGGCGCTGCAACGCTCAGCCAGGGGGCCGCTAAAGAGCGCTTGCATTGCGCGCGCAAACACGATCGCCGTGACAAGCAGACCGATCACCGCCACGGCAGTGAATGAAGCCACAATCGCAAATGAGCCTTTGAAAATGAGAAATTCACCGATGAATCCGTTCAATCCGGGCAAGCCGAGCGACGAAAACATGGCGACGCTCATCCAGCCGCAGAGCAACGGCGTCCGTTGCATCAGACCGCCGAAATCGTCGATGCCGCGCAGGCCGCGGCGTTGCTCGAGCAATCCGACGTAATAGAAGAGCGCGGCCGCGGTAATGCCGTGGTTGAAAATTTGCAGGAAGACGCCGCTCAATGCCGCTTGCATGTCGATCAAAGAGACTGTCGATCTTGCAGTAACGGCGAAGAGACCAAGCATGCAGTAGCCGAGATGGTTGATCGACAAGTACGCGACCATTCTTTTCAAATCCGACTGAGCCCACGCGGCGAGCGAGGCAAACACGATCGAGCAAATCGCCAGCCCGAGCAGCCACGGAGCGAGGATTTTGATTTCGTGGGGAAAGAGCGGGAGAAGGAGTCGGACGAAACCGTAAACGCCCATCTTCGAGAGCACACCGGTCAACACCATGGAGACGCCGGTGGGCGCGGTTTCATAGGCGTCGGGCAGCCAGGTGTGAAACGGAAAGAGCGGCACTTTCACCGCGAGCCCGAGAAAGATTCCGGCGAAGGCGAACCACGCGAGCTTACCGGTGAGCAACCCGGACTTTCCGAGATCGGCGAGCGCGACGAAGTCGAACGTGCCCTTCGCGAAATAAATTCCGAGGAAGGAGAGCAGCATGGCCACACTGCCGAGGAATGTGTAAACGAAAAACTTGGTCGCGGCGCGGTCGCGTTTTTCGCCGCCCCAGATTTTAATGAGCAGGAACGCAGGGACGAGGCTCATCTCATAAAACAAAAACCAGAGGATGAAATTCTGTGCGGTGAACGTTCCGTAGAGCGCCGCCTGCATGACCAGCATCAGGGCGCAGAAACCGCGGCCGACGCGTTGCGCAAAAAATGCGAACGGAAAAATGAGCGACGTCAGCAATACGAGCAGCAGGCTTAAGCCATCGACACCGACGAGGTACTCAGCGCCAATCGTGGGAATCCAGTTGTGCCGTTCGACCATCTGAAGGCCGGCGGCGGTCGTGTCGAAGTTTTGCCATAACATGAAGGCGAGAATCGCGGTCAGCGCGTTGAATCCGAGAGCGATTCCGCGCGCGAAATTTTTCGGTGCGACGATCACGCAAAGAGCGCCGGCCAGCGGAACAATAAATAGTGCTGTGGTCAGGTGAGCCATGCGTAAAGAATGAGCAGCGCCAGCATGCCAACAGCGACAGCGCCGAGGTAAGTTTGGATTTGGCCGGAATGCCACCCGGATATCACGCGGCCAAGGCCGCGCGTACCGGCGGTGGTTTCATCAACTCCTGCATTGATGCCGCGCTCGTCGACGTTGGTCGTGAAAATTCCAAGAAGCTGGCCGAGGCCGCCGAGCGCGCGCACCAGACCGTCCCAGACATTTCGATCCATCCAGTCGGACAAGCGCGCGGCTGTTCGGCTGAGAGCGACCACGGTGCGTTCATAAATCTCGTCGAGCCACATTTTGTTTTCGAGAAAGCAAAACAGCGCAGACTGCGATTGTTGGAGAGGATCGGTCTCGCCGGCCTTGCGATACACCAAAATGCCGAGCCCGATGCCGACAGCGACGAACGCGAGCGAAACGAAAAGTATCGGTTGGATCAGCAACGCGACGTCAAAATGTGGTGTCTCTCCGTTGAAATATGAGTGCAACCACGGCCATGCGGGCGCGAGCACGAAGCAGAAAGCAATCGAGCAAACCGCGAGCACGATCAGCGGCATCGTCATAACGCGCGGACTCTCATGCGCATGTCCGCCAGTCGGACGGACTCGTCCCGTGGCGAGCTCGGAGGCCCGGCGCCGATTGCCAAAAAAGACGTAAATCATCTGCCGCGTCATGTAGAGCGCGGTCAGCACGACTCCGGCAAGCATCAGGTAATGCGGCAGGCGCGAAGTCGGCCAACGCGCCGTGGCATGCAAAATTTCCTCTTTCGTCCATCCGCCGGAAAAAAAGAACGGCACACCACTAAGGTTCATCATGCCGATGGCGAAGGTAAGAAACGTGACCGGCATGAGGGATCGGAGGCCACCCATTTTGCGAATGTCCTGTTCGTGGCGGCAGCCGTGAATCACGGAGCCAGCACCGAGAAAGAGGAGCGCTTTGAAAAAACCGTGCGCGATCAAGTGCATCATGCCGGCTGCGACACCGCCGACACCGAGCGAAACCATCATCAGCCCTAACTGCGATACGGTTGAGTAGGCGAGGATGCGTTTGATATCGAACTGCGCCAGCGCGATGAGCGACGCCATCAGCGCGGTGATGACACCGATCGATACGACCACGGTGAGCGACGGCGTCACGCCGTCGACTGCGCCAAAGGAGAAGAGTGGATAAACGCGCGCAACGAGAAACACGCCGGCCGCGACCATGGTTGCGGCGTGGATCAACGCGCTGACCGGTGTCGGACCTTCCATCGCGTCCGGCAGCCAGACATGCAGTGGAAATTGCCCGGACTTGCCGACCGCGCCGCAGAAAATCAGCAATGCGACAAACGTGGCGCTGGCGCCGAGCGCAAGAAGTCCCGCGCTTTCCAGGCAGCCGCGCCCATTATCATAAAAGAGGAGAGTGCCGCTGCCGCTATAGAGCCAGAGAATTCCAAGGAAAAATCCGAGGTCGCCGATGCGCGTGGTGATGAACGCCTTTTTCGCCGCCGCCGCCGCGCTTGGTTTGTGAATCCAAAATCCGATCAGCAAATACGATGCGAGCCCGACCAGTTCCCAGCACACGAAGAGAAGAAGCAGACTATTCGCGATGACCACGCCGAGCATGGCAGCGGAAAAAAACGAGAGATAGGCAAAGAAGCGGGTGAAATCTTTGTCCTCGGCCATGTAGCCGATGCTGAAGATAAAAATACAGAGCCCGACTAGCGCGATCATGACCAACATCGCGGCGGCGAGCGGATCGAGCACCCAGCCTATGCGCAATGCGTTCTCGCCGAATGTGAACCAGGTGAAATTGTGAAACGCGCGATAGCCGGGCGTTTGCAGCGTCGTTGCAAACGCGAAGATCGACAATGTGAGCGCGGCGACCTGGCCAATGACTGCGAGCGCCGCCGCGCTTTTGCGCCGCGAGTTCGCGAGACTCAGGATTACGAACGAAGCCGCGAGCGGCACCGCCGGAATCAGCCAGACGTTATTGACGGTCCAGGCGGTCATCCTTTGAGACGATTGAGTTGATCGACGTTTGTCGTTCGGTAATGGCGGTAAACAGCGATGACGAGCGCGAGGCCGACGGCCGCTTCGGCCGCAGCGATGGCAATGGAAAAGATCGCGACCATCACACCGGTGGGCTGTTGGGGTTGCGGACCGAAGCGCCAGAAGGCGATGAAATTTAGATTCGCTGCAGCGAGCATCATCTCGATCCCGATGAGAATGAAGATGGCGTGACGCCGGCTCAGCGCGGCCAGCAGTCCGATGCAGAAGAGCGCGGCGGAAACGATCAGGAAGAGGTGAAGTGCTGGTGTCATCGCTGGCGAGTTACAAACGTTAAAAGGGTCGCAATGTTACAAGCGGCGACACGCAGGCAACTTTGTAACCATGTAACTTTTGAAACTCTTTTATCGTTCTTCATTCATCACGAGAACGAGCGCGCCGATCAGCGCCGCAGTGAGCACGAGCCCGACGCATTGCAGCGGCCAAACGTAGCTGGTCATCAGCACTTCGCCGATTCGCTTCACGGTGAGCGCTTCGATTGGCGGCGCTGCGATGGACAACGGTTGCGTTTTGAGAATCGCCCAGATCAAACCGCCGAATACGGCGATGGCTATGGCAACGCCGCGCCAGTTGAAACCGTGATTTTTTCCCACATCGCGGCGGGTCAGCAGGATCGTGAAGACAATCAACACCGCGACCGCCCCGATATAGACAAAAACCTGCACCAAGCCGACGAACTCCGCGCCGAGCAAAAAGAAAAACGCCGCGACGCCGACAAACGTGACCGCGAAACTAAGTGCGGCATGAATGAGTTTGGGTAATGAAGCCGCGGCGAGCGCCGCGGCGAGCGTCAGAATCGCGATCAGGATAAATGCGACGCTGTTCATTCGGCGAAACGATAGGTGCGCGTGGCAAATTTTTTTCGCGTGTCGAGCAAGATCGACAATGCGATGTAGACGATTGCGATTACCGCGAGCGACCAGAGCCATCCAGCAAGCCCGCGCCCCGTGTAGTGCCACACGGCGGCGGCGAGAATGCAGGTGAAGGCCATCGGTAGCATGAATTTCCAGGCGAAATTCATGATGTGATCGATGCGGGTGCGCGGCAGCGTTCCGCGGAGCCAGATGTAAACGAAAAGTAACGCCGATAGTTTTGCGAAGAACCACACGTAAGACGGAACGAACTGGAGCACGCGCACCGGTGCATGCCAGCCGCCGAGAAACAGCGTTACGGCCAGGCCGCTGATCGCGAACATTCCAATGTATTCGGCCATAAAAAACGTGGCGTATTTGAAGCCCGAGTACTCGGTCATGTGTCCGGCGACAATTTCCGATTCGCCTTCCGGCACGTCGAACGGCGTGCGGTTGGATTCGACGAGACCGGACACAAAAAACAAGACGAACGCGGCCGCGCCCCACGGCGTGGTGACAAACCAATGCGGTAGGAAGCCAAATGAGTAGTTACTTTGCGCGTCGA
>WNEY01004029.1_pt1 | contig 11954 bp, 15 predicted proteins | sample 5400531 | NCBI WGS metagenome assembly WNEY01 (sample SAMN13153338, study PRJNA577476) | soil metagenome | isolation source: 200 cm saprolite under Douglas fir tree site 1 | place: USA:California | collected 2015-04-18
GCCGAACGCGCTCCACTTGTCGTACACCGACCGGACGCCCGATTCCTGGTCCGTGTAGTACAGGTCCCCGACCGGAAGGACCAGGTTCGGGTTTCGCTTCGCGATCCCGCTCGACGTCACCGCCGTCTGGTTCGTGTCGCCCCAGTCGCCCGCCGCCGCGAACGTGAATGTGTCGGAGGCCCCCTTCGGAGGCGCGGCGCGGAACGTCGCTTGGCCAAAGGAGGAAGTCATACCGGCGTCGCCGATCCGGTAAAAGTACGTCGCCCCCGGCGTGAGGCCCGTGAGGTTGACCACATGCAGGCGGGTGCCGCCGGGGGAGGCGTAGTCCACGCCCGACGCGTGGAACAGGTACGGCGGCCCGATGGAACGACCCCATTCCGCTCGCGACGTCGTCGAGGCGGTCGTGTACCATGTGATCGTGGCCATCGTCGGATCGTCGAGGTAACTGAGATGCACGCCGAGGGGAGGGTTGGTCCCCGCAGGAGCCGCACTCCCCCCGAACGACGGCAAGAGCGTGAGAGTCGTCAGGACGACGATGACCGCGATGGACGATGCCCAGAACCCGCTGCAGCGCACGGAATGCAAGCCTCCCTACCCTATGGCCCTAGGGGAAATCCGCGAGATCCCGTCGTGCCATGAGAAGATATGACCGCAAATGGCTTGGTCTTTTCGCCGCCTTGTCCGGAGGAAACCGAATTCTCTCGCCGGTCTGGAAATCGGCTCCGCGAGTTCGCTCGGTACCCAGTTGGCGCTTATCGTTTCTGATATTGTCGCCGTCGTCTTTATCGATGCCCATCCGCGTGCTCGGAGTCCTTATGGCCGGCTCTCGGAGGCGGCCCCTCCCCGCTTGGAAGCTACCCAAGGGTCCGAAGCGCAAGTTGCCCCGAAGGGCCCGCGCCCTCCGAACGGCCTGGGTGTTGTTCTTCGTCCTCGGCGTGCCGCTCGGCTTCATGGCGTCGCTCGGGCCGCTTGCCTATTCGGGGATCTACATCGACCCGCTCCGCCAGTTCTGGCAGCCGTGGCCTCCCGACATCGTGAAAGGCATCGGCAGTGCCTTGGGATTCGCCGCGACCCTTGGCTATCTCTTCTATCGCAAGGGGCGGTACACGGGATACCGATCGGGAGCGATCGCCGAGCGTGCGACGGCTCGAAACCGCTCCGAGGGACGGGTCACCGTGGTAAACCCGGCACCGTCTCCAGAAACCCGTGGCACGGTAGAGAACCCGCCACCGCCTCCTGAAATGCCTCCGCAGATTCCCGCCCAATGACCAGGTCGTCGCCGGTCGGCCTGATCCTGTCCCGTCCTCGCTTCACGCCGGGATGCGGTTGAGTCCGGCCCATTCGGCTTTTCGAGAAGGCATCATTTGGCGCCGGAGCGGCTTCCCGAGATGCGAATGAAGGCAACGCCGGGCAGCCCTTTGAACGCCGGATCTCCGGTCAGGAACTGAAGCCGTCTCCTCTGAGCCAGATGGTAGCTCACCGCGTCGACATACGAAATCCGTGCCCTTCGACGGGGCCAGCGCACTCTCATGTCCATGGCGCCCAGCACCTCCGCGAAGGAAAACTCGATCAGGACGGGTTCAAACGATGCGACGACCTCCTGGGCCTTCTGCCGAGGGCCACCGTCCTGGAGAAGCGCATAGTACACCTCCATCAAATTGAGCCAGCTGGTTCTGCCCCTCCCCGATTCGAAATACGGACGGATTTTCGGATCCGACAAGTTGGCCAGAATCGCCGACGAGTCGTAGAAATACTTAGAGATCGTCCCAGCCTTCCTTCATCTCGCGAATCAGGTCTGGGAGATTCCGACGGAACTTCCACGTTCCACTGAGTTCGCTGGGCGTCGGGACCCTCCGTCGAATCTCGACCTCGAGGTAGTCGCCATCTCGAATGTTCTGACTTCGCGCCACCTCTGCGGGGACGATCAGGCCAAGGGAGTTTCCCCATCGCTTGACGCGCGTGATCATGACGTCATATTATACGGCTAGTTATACATATAGCTTGCCGAAAGGGTGGCGAATATGATGTCCCGGAGAGCGAGACCATCCCCGGGACGGCTTAACCCTGAGCGTCCAGGCGAATCGAACTTAGTCGGAGCCCGCGTCCTCGGTCTCGTTCCCGTGGTCTTCGCCGGTCTGACCTGACCGCTCCTGGGCCCAGGCAGGCATCTCGCCGGTCCGGAGCACGATCGCGTTCCCGCCGTTGAGCCAGACCGTGAACGCCTGGATCTCATGGCCATCGTCGAGCCTCCCTTCGACCTTCAGCGTGTCGTTCACGTGGATCGTCGGGAAGTGCTGCTCGGCCCACCACCACGGCGGCGCGAGCTCGACGCTGTAGTTCGTGCCGTTCGCCGCCGTCAGCGTAAGCTCGACGCTCACGTTGAAGTGCGGATTCCATTCCACGGCGGTCACGGTCCCTTCGACCGTCACCAGAGGCTCCGGTGACTCGGTGTCCATCGCATGAATGGCGACACCGGCCCCGACTGAGGTCACGAGCGCGAGCGCGAGAACCGCGTACAAAGCGTTCGACATTTCCGCTCCTCTGCACCGGTCCAGGTTCGGCGCCGGGTTAAGGCTTCTTGAACGCTCGTCGAAATGAGAACGGGATGACGATCTGTGCATAACGCTACACGCGGGCTTCCTCAGTCAAGACTGAAAGAGCCACGAATAGCTAGCGCTCCCGACGGGAAAACGTAGAGTGCCGTTGTCGGTTTGCGTCACGTTAAGGCAAATTGGACCTTAACGGCTGGTTGGTCTTGCGGCAATACTGGCTAGATTTTCGTTTCGCCAAGCTATGGAGAACAAGATTGAAGCGCTTTGATAGGCCAGGCCCCGATTGATGGCACGTCTGAAGCGTGTTGCGTTGGCACGTCGCACGAAGCCGAAACCGCCGCGGCCATCCGAAGAGAAGGTGCGCGAAGCGATTCTCTCGTACATGTAGGATCAATTCACCAAATCCCGCGCCGTGGATCCGGGTCGCCGCAAAATCAGCGAAATCAAAAGAGCTCTCACGGCCCAAGGGTTCACGCAGCAGGAAGTAGTTCGAAACTTGGACTACTTGGTCCAAACTGGATGGATTGTCCGCGAGGAAGAGAGGTACCCGGTCATGGGCGGAAGCCGTCCCGTCATGGCCAGACAGCCCTACTTCAAAATCTCCCACAAGGGAATCGACGACAGGGTAGGACCATCCAGGTTTCAGAAGATCGAGAGGTACGAAGGCATCAACGTGAGCGCCGTGGGCAGCGTGGTCGTCGTGGGGGGAAACAACATTGTCAACGCCTCTTACACAGATTTCTACGGAGCGCTTGGGATCCTTGGAGAGTCCGTCAAGGCGAGCGACAAGCTGAGCGAAGAACAGAAGCTGAACGCGCTCGCGGATATCGAAACAATAAAGAATCAGCTTGTAAAGTCCGAGCCAGATCGGACGATCGTTCTGCGAGCGTGGGATGCTTTGAAGGTGGTGGCCACATTAGAAGGGGTCGCCGCCGCAGCCGCTCGCGCGTTCGGGCTCTTGAGGCCCCTCCTTGGCATCTAACACAGCTGGCCACATTGGAAAAATGGAGCGAGCAGGTTGGCCGATTGTCCCGCGGTATCTACGAATTGCTAGTAAACGCGCTGGAGAAAAGCCGTCCTGAAGGCCAGCTGGAACTAGTGGCTCGCATCCCGTCACTATTCTCTTTCGTCACTTGCCGGGGGTCAGCACGATTGCGTCAGCAAGCAGGCGAGGAATCCTACTGTTGCGTGGACCGGGCTCCAGATCCAAGATGCCGAGAGACCGGAACCGTCTGAGGTCGTCGTAGACATTGCGGACATCCCGCCCAAGATACTCAGCGAGTTGTCTAACGGACTCGAAGCGCTTGAACTGAAGAATGTCTAACATCTTCAGTCGTTGATGGGTAAACATCGCAAGCGCTTCGTCCGTAACGGGGATCAAAGAGACGGCTCGTTGAATTTTCTCGTGGATCATATCAGGTCGTTTTGCGTAGTATTCAAAGTCCTCCAAGTCGAGCTTTGCGCGGATGTCCCGAGGATGTTTTTTCACATGCACTCTCAGATGTTCCACGTCTTTGTACCTTCGTTTGATGCTCACCAAGAACTCCGAGACAGTCAGCGTCTCTTGGAATCGAATCATCATTGCAGTTCCTCCAAAAGTTTGCTGTAAACGATCGTCTTGTTCTGTTCGGCATGTCGACGGATGATGTCTTTGACTTCTTCCATGGGTCGTTCGGGAATGTCCTCTCGCGTGCTCTCGTCTCTCGGGGGATGGATGTGAAGCGAGCCATGGTAGTTGTCTACTCGAATCTCGTGAGGGATTATCACGATGCTCCATCCTCTTGGGCCAGTCCGCTCCTCAAGTCTGATCCAACCCAGGATATCCTTCCGTTTCGGCACCTGTCGGACATCGCCCAAGCCAGATATCTGCTTCGGGGTATAAGAGTGTTGGTATCAAATACCAACACTGATAAGCACAAGGCCGCCGGGATTTTCGGGGGACAATCGAATCTCGCCTCAGACGCCGTCCCAGACATCGTCCTCCGAGTGCTCCCACAAGTCCCTCAGAGCGTCTTCGGTCGCCCGAAGCAACCGGGCGAACTCGTTATTCAGAATCCGTTCGACGTCGGCCTTCTTGTGTAGGACGAGGGCGTCTCCTGATCCGAGAAGCACAAGGTCGGTGCCCCGACCGAGCCCGTGCTTCGTCCGAACTTCCTTCGGGATCACAATCTGGCCCGACCTCGACACTTTCACGACATGCACAAGTTGGTAAGACGGGTCCTCCTTCTCAAGCCTTGCCCTAGGCCGTCCGTCGGATGAGAACGGAGGACGACACCGAGACATTCTCCGAATAAAACGACCACGCCGCATCACGCCGAGGTTTAATATCGAAGCCAGTTCATCCCTCGAGAGAAACGCGGAGGAGTGCGCGATCCAGCGTTCTGAACGGACGATCTTCAGCTTGCGAGCCGCGGTGTGCGTGCTTGCCGGCGCCCTCGTCGTCCTGGTCCTCGGGCTCTCCGCGCCAAGCGTCCAAGCCGCGGGGCCCACCCTCACAATCGTCTCTCCCGCTGATCACGCCGTCCTCGGGAACGGGACCCCGGTCTCGGTGATTTTCGTCGTCTCCGATTTCAACCTCACACCGCCGGGGACCGGAAGCCCGGGGCCGTCGCCGACGGACGGCCACGTGGACGTCTACGTGGACGGCGTGCTCATGATGGCCGTGAGCCAAGAGACGATCGAACTCTCGCTCGCCTCGGGCACCTACACGATCCTGTTGCGGCTCGTCTCCGACAACGGGACGTCCCTGAACCCGGATGTAACCTCCTCGATCTCGATCACCGTAACGCAAGGGCCCGCGGTCGGGACGCCGCGAATCGAGATCAGCTACGTCGAGATCACCTATCCCACCCCAGGACTCGTCCTGGGTCGCGACGTCACGATTTCCTTCCGGATCACGGATTTCGCACTGGTGCCCCCGGGACGCGGCGAGCACGTCCCGAACGAGGGGCATGTCGCCGTCTTCTTGAACGGGGTCTACTACATGACCGTGATGGCCTTCCGACCCATCCCTTTTTCCGACTTGGTCGACGGAGACTACACGGTCATGGTCCAGCTGGTCGACGACGCGGGCCAGCCACTCAGCCCGGACGCGTCCGCTTCGGTCATATTCCGAATTCAGTTTGCGGCGATTGTCGACATCAACCCGTATCTCAGCATCACGCAGGTCGTCCTCGCGGGCGCGATCTTCGTCGTGTTGTTCTACCGAGGCTGGGGTCGCAATATTCTCGCGACGCTCTCCGCCCGAATCCGGGGGAAGAACGCGTGAGGCCTCACAAATCCGCCGCAGCGTCAGTTGCAGAAGCTCGCCCGCGTTCAATCACGTTGACACTCTTCGCGTTGGTCAGCCTCCTGGGCGTTTCGCTTTCGAGTTCGCCGGTGGCCGCAGCTGCGCCAACCGTGACGATTGTCTCTCCGACGGACGGGAGCGTGATTGCGAATGGCACTCCGGTCCTCGTCCACTTTGCGGTGTCGAACTTCGCATTCGTCCAGCCGGGGCGGGTGGGACAGATCGGTTCCCCGAACGAAGGACACGCCAACGTGTTCCTCGACGCGCAGTACGTTCGACTCCTGACGAATGTCGAGCCGTTCTCGCTCCCGTTGACCTCCGGCTCCCACACGATCCGGATCCAGCTCGTCGCGGACAACGGAACGGCGCTGAACCCGGACGTGAGCGCGTCCGTGAGTGTGGTGGCGACCCAGGGACCGGGAGGGGGAGTCCCCCGCATCGAGATCCTGTCTCCGACGCCGTTCGAATCGACGGGTCACGGGTTCTACGTGTCGTATCGGATTCAGAATTTCACGTTGGTCGAGCCGAGGGGCCAACCGAACGCCCCGAACGAAGGCCATGTCCAGCTTCTCGTCGAGCGCAAGGTGGTCATGGAGGTCGTCCAGTACGAGCCCGTCCTCCTCGTTTCTCTGCCCGAGGGGGACATCACGATTGGGGTGCGACTGGCGAACAACGACGACAACGTCCTGGCGAATCCGTCGGCGTCTGCGAACGTGCCGATTCACGTCGTCGCGTCCTCCGCCGTGAGCCTGCCGTTGGTCTCCAATGGTGGACTCGCTCTCCTTCTGGCATTCATCCTGGTCGTCCTGATTCTGCGGCGCCGAAAGGTCGCGACCCAGCCCCCGAAGGGCCGCGGGGGGAATCCCTAACAATGAACGCGAGGATGAGATCGTGAACGGACGGATCCTCGCCTTCGTCCTTGCGACCGTCGGAATGATCATCGTCTCGGGAATCGCCGCCTCGAACGGCCGCGCGGCTCCGCCTCCCACCCTGTCTATCGTTTCGCCGAGTCCGAACGCGGTGATCGGCAACGGCACTCCGGTCGTCGTCGTCTTCGCGGTGACGAACTTCAACCTCACAGATCCGGGCAATGGAACGTCCTCGCCCGACTCCGGCCACGTCGACGTCTTCGTGGATGGTGGTCTGACCGCGAAAGCGAGTGTCAACACGATCGTCCTCGCCCTTCCCTCCGGGCCGCACACGATCCGACTGCAGCTCGTGACGGACAACGGGTCCGCCCTGAATCCGGACGTCACGGCATCCGTCGCCGTGATGGTGACACAAGGGCCTGCCGGCGGCACCCCGGGGCTGTCGATCTTCTTCCCCCGCGAGGGCGCCCTCGTCGGGACCGATTCGACGATCTCCTTCCGCACCACGAACTTCGTCCTCGTGGCGCCCGGCGGGCCCGCGGGCGTTCCGAATGAGGGCCATGTCAGGGTGCTCCTCGACGGAGCATCCTATGCGGAGCTGACGGACGTCGCGCCGTTGCATCTGAACCTGAAGGACGGCCCCCATACCATCACGCTTCGGCTCGTGGGCAACGACGGCCGTCCACTGAGTCCCGACGTCATGGTGAGCCTTCATCTCCAAGTGCAGGCGCTCGCCGGACGGGTCACACCGTTCGACGCGACGCCGTACCTGGCCCTCGCAAACCTTCTCATCGGGCTCGGGATCCTCGCGGCCATTTACCGCAAGCTGGAGGCCCACTGATGGCGCGCACACCGAAGCGGTCGGCCCCGATGCAATCGTCCCCTAGATGGGCGGCGGCACTCGGGCCATTCGTCATCCTCGGGATTTTCTTGCTCGCGGTCTTGAGTCCCTCCGCCGCGGCGGCGGGGCCTTCTCTCTCTATCCTCGCGCCCGCGAACGACCAGGTCATCGGCAATGGGACGCCGGTGGTTGTGAGCTTCGCCGTGGCCAATTTCGTACTCGTGCAGCCCGGCCGCGTCGGACAGGTGGCCGGTGCCGGGGAAGGCCACGTGGACCTCTACGTGGATGGCGCGTATTCCCGACTGCTCACCCGCGTCGAGCCCGTCTTGCTCCCTTTCGAATCCGGTCTGCACACGATTCGCCTGCAGCTCGTCCAGGACAACGGCACGCCGCTCAGTCCCGACGTCTCCGCGTCCGTCCGGATCGTCGCGACCCACGGCCCCGCGGTCGGCACGCCGGCGATCACGATCGTATCCCCGAAACCGGGCCCGACGATTGCCCACGACGTCTACTTTGCCGTGGAGGTCACGAACTTCACGATCGTGGATTCGTACGGCCAACCAAACGCCCCCAACGAGGGCCACGTCCAGCTGTTCCTGAACGGCGTGCTGAACCAGGAGCCGCGTGCATACGATCTGGGGTTCATCGTCGACATGCCGGACGGGAACGACACGGTCACCGCGCGACTCGTCAACAACGATAACACTCCATTGAATCCCGACGCATCGGCGAGCGTGACGATCCGGATCCTGGGCGCACCCGATCCCACCGGATCCGAACAAGTGACAGGTGGCCTGTCGCTGATCCTCGCCCTCATCTTGGTCGTCTTGCTCCTCCGCCGGCGGAAGGCGGCCAGACGGGTCACCCAGCCGAACGAAAACACATAGGACGGCCCCGCGGCCGCAGCCGACGCTTATCCACGACTTGTGACAGCGAATCACCCGCGGGATGCGCGCCAGGTCGTTTTTGCCACCGCAGGCGGATTGGGGAGGCGAGCCTCCCATCGTTGACCTCGAAATCGCTTCGAGAAGGAGCAAACGGACCTCATGGTCTAGGAAGACTTCACCCTGAATCACACACGATAAATACGATGGGGACTTCGTGCGCCCCGAATGGGCCCGAGCGATTCCGCGAATCCAGCGACCGCCTCCGGAGTGAGATGGCTCCTTGTTTCGCTCGGGCTTGCCGCCGTCGCGGACTTGGTCATGGATGTGCCGGTCTACTTCGGCACCGCTCTCCCGGAGCTTGAAGCACTCTTCATGACGGCTTCGTACCAACTTTACGCACCGATCCTCAGCGTCGTGGTGCCGACAGGGGTCGGCCTGATCGGATTCGCGGGCATCCTCCGGATCGAACGGGGTCGGGGCTGGACCCGCGAATGGCAGGGTGAGCGAGCTCGGCCCGCGTTCTTCGTCGCCGCCGCCGCGGCGGTGTTTCTGTTCGGTTCCGGGCTCGTCGTGGAACTCGTCTATGGCCCTATGGAGGCCGTGTGGAATCCGGTTCGGATGACCGTTCGGTTCGTCGTCGTCCTCGCGGTGGGCGTGTATCTACTCGGGACCGCTGCGCGAATCGACCCCGGATCACGGATCGGGCTCGCAAAGACCGTGCTCGTCGTCGGGACGCTCGCCGCAGCCGCGAGGATGTTGATTGCAATCTATAACGGATTCTTCGCTTCTAAATCTCCTGTCGACCTCGTGAGCTCGCAGATCGAACCGCTGCTCTCCCCCGCGGCATTCTTGTTCGCGGTGGTTTCGCTTTTCGGCTGGTTCGCGGTGTACCACCGGATTCTCGGCCGATTGGCCTGGGTGCGCGCCCGAGGAACGCCGCAACCCCGGTTGGCCTTCAGCCCGCACCCGCACGCGTCTCCGGTCCGCTCGCAGCCGGCCTTCGCGACAGCCACCAGCCGACCCCCAGGGCCAGCACGCCCCCCAGGATCCACGAGACCGGCAACCAGTCGGGATCCACTCGAAGGGCCAGGCCGGTGACCAAGAAGGCCAGGGTCGAGAGGCCCAGCGCGCTCCCCATGACGATGAGGGCCACGGGGCGGCGGTCGACGTTGAATTGGGCCTTGTAGAGCTGGATTCCGGCCTTCGGCAGCGTCGCCAGGAGGAACAGTTGCAAGGCGAGCCCGTGGGCCCCGTACGTCGTCCCCCCGACGATCGTCATGCCGATCGACGCGAGCACGACACCGAGCGCAACCATCGGGACGAGGATCGCCGCGAGGAGACGGCGCATGCTGGACGTGAGCGAGGTCGGCAGGTGGTCGCGCAGCGAGCCGTGGGCGAAGAGGGACTTCGACACCGACTCCGGGATGTAGTTGAGGACCTCTGCGAGTTGCAAGGCGATGAAAAAGTAGGCGACGGGACTCGGGCCGACGAAAATCAGCATGATCGAGGGCCCGAGGCGGCTCGGGAGCGAGTAGGTGAAACCATGGATCCAGTTGCCAATCGAGAGCGAGGAGAGCTCTCGGAGTCGGGTGGGGATGCCGCCCTCCTTCCGCACCGGCCACACCCGCCACACGAGGAAGAGGCTCACGACGGTAATGGCGAGCAGGGGCAGTGTGTATGATCCAAAAAGGCCGACGACACCGGCCGTCGCGACCGCGAACAGGAGGACGATCTTCGCGAGGCCGTACGCCACGGCGCGGTAGGCGAGATACTCGCTTTTTCGTGCCGCCAGGATCGATCCGTCCGTGATCTGGAAACACGTCTGGGACGTCGTCAGCGCGACGCTCAGCGCGACGAGGATCGCGAACTCCTGTGCAGCTGCGTTGCTGACCCCGAGGACCACCGCGGACAACACGATTCCCACGACCGACGACAGGCCCCCGCCGACGAGGAGGACTTGCCACATGAGGGCGCGGGGTCGATCGACGCGGCCGATGAACCGGACGAGTCCGTTGTCCAAGCCGAGCATCCCGATTGACGTGGCCAACGAAGACAGAGATACGAGAGACCCCGTGATTCCCACCGCGGACGAGGTGAAGAGATGCGCCGCGAGGGCCCAGAATGCGAAGCCCAAGATCGAATTCGAGATGCTCCCGGCGAACACCCAGCCCCCTTGCTCGCGGACCAGCTCCGACTCGGACATCGGCCCGGTGGAGACCTTTGGCTTGATCCAGGGGAATTCCCAGCCCTCGATGACGCCCACGAATGGTGGGAGAGATAGCGAGGCGATAAGGATTTCTCGAACGGGCCCCGAGCGAACCCCGTCATGATCCTCCCGGACCGGGGATCCCGTGCACGGGCTCGCACATGCGATTGAAGGCGAGGTCGATTCGGAGCCGAAGTTTTATTCGAGGAGAACCATTTTTTCAGATACGGGGGCTGATTCCGAAAGCTTTCTATGCGTATTCGACCAGCGTTCCCAAATCGATAAATACTGTGCGAAAATTCCCGCAACTGCGCCGGTGACCCGGATTCTGAACTCTGGTCGCCCGCATCCGCCCCCGAGCGAACTCGAATGCCCAGGCGACGAGCCCCTGCGGTTCGCGTTCGAGTAACATCCGCCCCTTCCTGGAGAAATCTCTCATGGATTTACGGTTCAACCGCGTCGGCGCCGTGGCGGTCAAGTAACCTCCTGGGGCAGTCCACTCTCCCTCCGGGAGAACCAGTGCGAGACCAGGCCACAGGCAACTTCGACCAGCTCGTCGTCGTCCTGATGGAGAACAAGAACTTGAACGAGGTCTACGGCCCCGCTCCGTACATGACGCAACTCGCAGACAATTATTCGTTCTCCGAAGGCTGGGCGAGTATTACGAATCCCTCCCAACCGAACTACATCGCGATCCTCGGGGGGAGCACCTTTGGCGTAAGCGGGGATGGAAACCACCTCAACCTCAACCATCCGACCATGGTGGACGTCCTGGAGAACACGAGCAAGACGTGGAAGGCGTTCGCCGAAAACGCGAGCGGAACCGGCTGTTCGATCAATCCCCCGCGCGGCGAGGACCATTTCCCGTTCCTATCGTACACGACGATCACGAGTAACTCGGCGCGGTGCGCGAACCTACTCCCCGGTTCGTACAACGAAGTCATCAGTGCACTCAACGAGGGGACGAACTTCATCTGGCTCACGCCGAACGACTGCAACAACATGCACAGCTGCTCCGTCGCGACCGGAGATGCGTGGATCCAGAGTTGGGTGCCGAACTTGCTCTTGGCCATGGCGGGCAAGAACGCCGCCCTCATCATCATGTTCGACGAAGCTTACACGAGTCCGCCATACATCTACATGAGTTTCAGCGGCCCGGCCACGAAGCTGGCCTACACGTCCAACGCCTCATACACCCATTATTCCCTGCTGAAGCTGATCGAGGATGTCTGGGGCGGCGGCAACCTCGGGCAGGGGGATGTGACCGCTCCCTCGCCCTTGGAGTTCTTCAATGCCGGCGGCCCGGACTT
>WNEY01003392.1_pt1 | contig 11953 bp, 11 predicted proteins | sample 5400531 | NCBI WGS metagenome assembly WNEY01 (sample SAMN13153338, study PRJNA577476) | soil metagenome | isolation source: 200 cm saprolite under Douglas fir tree site 1 | place: USA:California | collected 2015-04-18
GGCCTTGTCCAGCACCGATCTGGCGGCGTCTGCCATGGCCGATACGGCCTGCTTGAACACGGCCTGCCCATCGGTCATTCGCAGGAAATTCCTCCGCTCCCCGATGTTCTCCGGCGTGAGGGGCTCCTCCGTCCCTCCGGCGGGAATGGTCAGAAGCTCGGCTTGGCGACCGTCCAGGGCGAGCAACGAGTCGATCACTCCGGGTTCCTCGGCCGGCTCCAGGAGCACCGCCCCTGCGCCGTCGCCGAACAGCACACAGGTCGAGCGGTCAGTCATGTCGAGCACGCGGGACAGCGTCTCGGCCCCGACCAGTAGCACGCGGTCTGCCGCTCCCGCCTGGATCTGCGCGCCGGCCACCGAGAGGCCGTACACGAAACCGGCGCAGGCGGCGTTCAGGTCGAAGGCGGGACAGGACACGCCCAGACGAGCCTGGACGAAGGCGGCGGTCGAAGGGATCAGCCGGTCGGGGGTGCACGTGCACACGATCAGCAGGTCGACGGATTCCGCGGACGTTCGGGCGGCCTGGAGGGCCGCGATGCACGCCTGGGCGGCAAGCGACCCGGTGCTCTCTCCCGGTCCGGCGAACCGGCGTTCCCGGATCCCGGTCCGCTCCTGGATCCACTGGTCGGTGGTGTCGACGAACGATTCGAAGTAGGAGTTGGGCACCGCGCGAGAGGGGAGGGCCGACCCCGAGGCCACGATCCGCGCGAACCTCTCCGTCATCTGATCTCCGTGACGGTGGCCTCGCGGCCGGGGGAAGCCTCGAGCCACACCACCGGCTGCCCTGCGGCCACCGGCTCGCCATCTCGCACCAGGATGCCGGCGACCCGCGCGTCCATGGGGCTTCGAACCTCGACCGAGGCCGGTCCGCTCTCCACCACGGCCACGGGCTGGCCGGCCGAAACCCATTCTTGACCGTCGTGGAACCGGGTGGGGGGAAGGTGGCGAAGCCTCCCCGCGGTGGGCGCCACCAGCAGGCGAAAGCCGAACCCGCCCGGCTCCCCCATGCTGTCTGGGGAAGGGTCGTGCAGGCCCGAACGCGCGCCGATGCGGACCCTCATTGCGTCTCCTCGGCTTCCCGGCTGCGGAGGCCCGCCCTGACCTCCTTGGCCACCGTGCGGGCTTCAGCGGGGGACCCCACAGAGCGCACCTGGCTCCCCGGGACGGCTCGGCGGGCAAGCTTACCAAGAACGTTTCCGGGGCCAGCCTCCACGAACCACGTCACCCCCATCTCGCCCATGGATCGAAGCGATGTGTCCCATCTGACCGCGGAGATCACGTGCCTGGCGAGCAGGTCCCGAAGGACCAGGGGCTGCGAGGTGGGCTTCCCGCTGGCGTTCGGCACCAGGGGGAAGGCCGGCTGGTGGAACTGGATCCGCGAGATGGCCTCGCGAACCGGCTGCACGGCCTGGTCCATGAGCGGGGAATGGAAGGCCCCCGCCACGGGGAGCCGGATGGCCTTGGCCCCGCGGCTGCGGGCCAGCTCCTCGGCCCGCTCGATGGCGGAAAGGGTGCCCGAGAGCACCGTCTGTTTCTCCGCGTTCTCGTTCGCCACGGCGAGGACGTCGCCCCGCCCGGCCACCCTGCACACGTCCTCGGCCTCCTGCGGCGACATCCCGATGAGCGCGGTCATGGCGCCCGGCCGTTCCCGGGACGCCTTGGCCATGGCCTGGGCCCGGGCCATCAGGGTCGACAGCCCGGCCTTCAGCTTGACCGCTCCCGAGGCCACCAGCGCGGCGTACTCACCCAGGGAATGCCCGGCGGCGGCATCGAAGGGCATCTTCTCCGCTTTGAGCACGGCAAAGGCCGCCAGGTCGCAGGCGAAGATGGCCGGCTGGACCACGTCGGTCTTCGTGAGCTCCGCCGGATCCCGGCTTCTCTCGGCCACATCCCATCCGAGCACGGTGGAGGCCTGTTCCAGCATCTTCCGGCCGGCCGGGTGCTCCATCCAGGGGTCGGCCATGCCCGGGTATTGTGATCCCTGGCCGGGAAACAGCACTGCGACTCGCATGGTGTCAGCGTTTCACGATCTGGTCGGGGTATGCAACGGGTCAGCGCCGGCCCGCAGACCGGGCCGACGTGCATCGTTGAAGCTCATGTAGAAGGGTAGACCTTATCAACATCTCACCGGTTACATGACAGTTGCCACCTGTGCATTCGTCCGGTAGAACAGTCGGGTGCGCAGGGGTTGGCTCCAGAACGTTCCTACCAAGACGCCCCCGAAACCTGAAGGCATCACCGGGTTCCTGGGCCGTGATATGGCTGTTGACCTGGGCACGGCCAACACGCTGGTTTACGTGCGAGGGCGCGGCATCGTCCTGAACGAGCCCAGCGTGGTCGCCGTGAACACCGTCAACGGCAGCATCTTGGCTGTCGGAGCGGAGGCCAAACGCATGATCGGCCGCACTCCAGCGCACATCCGCGCCGTTCGGCCCCTGAAAGATGGAGTTATCGCGGACTTCGACATCACCGAGAAGATGCTCCGCTATTTCATCCAGAAAGTGCACCATCGCAGGTGGCTGGCCAAGCCCCGGGTGGTGATCTGCGTCCCCTCGGGCATCACCGGCGTTGAGCAGCGGGCCGTGGAGGAGGCCGCCATCTCCGCCGGCGCCCGCGCCGCGTTCATCATCGAGGAGCCCATGGCGGCGGCCATCGGAGCCGGCCTGCCGATCCACGAGCCTTCTGGAAACATGATCGTCGACATCGGCGGCGGCACCACCGAGGTGGCCGTGATCTCGCTCGGCGGGGTGGTGACATCCACGTCCGTGCGAGTGGGCGGGGACGAGCTGGACGAGGCGATCATCCAGTACGTGAAGAAGGAGTACTCGGTGGCGCTGGGTGAGCGGACGGCCGAGGCCATCAAGCTGGCCGTCGGGTCGGCCTTTCCCTCCAACGAAGACATGATCGCCGAGATCAAGGGGCGCGACCTTGTGACCGGGCTGCCAAGGACGATCCATATCAGGGCGGAAGAGGTTCGAAAGGCCATCGAGGAGCCCGTGAACAACATCATCGACGCGGTCAAGAACACCCTCGACCGATGTCCGCCGGAGCTCGCGGCCGACATCATGGACAAGGGCGTGGTGCTGACGGGGGGAGGGGCCCTGCTCAAGGGGCTGGACGAGCGGCTGAAGCATGAGACCGGCATGCCCATCCACGTGGCCGAAACGCCGCTGTCCTGTGTGGCCATCGGCTCCGGCAAGTGCCTGGAGGAGTTCGAAGTCCTGAAGCGGGTGCTGATCTCCTCCAGCCGGAGCTGACCCGTGGCCCTGTACGGGCGAGCCCGCAATACGCGCGTTCTGGTGATCAGCCTGGTCATGGCCAGCCTGGTCACGATCACCCTCGACTACCGGGGGGGGCAGAGTGGCCCCTTCGAGGTGGCCGGGCGGGCCACCTACACCGTGGTGGCAGCCATCCAGTCGGCAGTGTCGCGGTTACTCCACCCGATCGGTGCGTTCGGCAGCGGACTGGCCCACGTCGGGTCCCTGCGGTCGGAGAACCAGGCGCTCAAGCAGCGGATCCGGACTCTGGAGACCCAGGTGGGAAAGAACGTGTCGCTGGCGCGGGTCAACGCCGAGCTGACCAAGCTCATCAACCTCGAGCAGACACTGAAGCTCTCGGGGAAGCCCGCCCGGGTCACCGCGGAGAGCGTGGGCAACTTCGAGTGGTCGGTGACCATCGACAAGGGCTCGTCCTCCGGGGTCAAGTTGAACATGCCCGTGGTGGCGGGAGACGGCCTGGTGGGCCACGTGGTCGAGGTGACCCCGTCGGCCAGCAAGGTCCAGCTCATCATCGATCCGAACTCCGCGGTGGCGGGGAGGCTGGCCACGTCGGGAGAGACCGGTCTGGTCATGGGGCAGAAGTCGAAGGACCTGGCCATGGACCTGGTGAACCCGGGGGCGAAGGTTCTTCCGGACGAACAGGTGGTCACGGCCGGGTACCAGGGCGGGCTGTACCCGGCGGAGATTCCTATCGGGGTCGTCTCGCACATCTACCAGCAGCCCGGAAGCCTCACCAAGACCATCGACGTCCGCCCTGCCGTCGACTTCACCTCGCTGGAGTTCGTCCTCGTGGTCATGGCTACCAAGGGATGACGGCCCCGATAGACTGGGCCGGTGCGCCGGATCCTCTTGTGGACCGCGGTCGTGCTCACGGCGCTGGTCCTCCAATCGACGCTTTTCGCACAGGTGAAGCTGGCTGGGGTAAAGCCGGATCTCGTGTATCTGGCCACCATCATCCTGGCCTTCCTGGAAGGGCCCTCGTCGGGGGCGCTGGCGGGGTTCGCCGGAGGGATGGCCGAGGACTTCCTGCTCAATCAGCCGAAGGGCATCACCGCGCTCACCCTGACCCTGGTGGGGTACGCGGTGGGGGCCATCCGGCAGTACATCGTCACCCCGAGCCCGCTGCTTCCCGTGGCGCTGGTGGGCGGGGCCACGGTGGTCGGCGTGCTCTTCAACCAGCTGGTGGCGTTCCTGCTCGGGCAGTCCAGCGTGGGCGCGGCCTACGTGATCCGGGTGGCCGTGCTGACCGGCGTCTACAACGCCGTGCTCACCCCGCTGCTGTTCCCCTTGATCCGGCGGCTGGCCGAATCCTCCAGGACCCAGAAGGTGTTCCGGTGGTAGCGGTCCCCGGTCGCTCCAATGAGGACCCGCGATGACCGAGGGGAAGACCCGGACCCGCATGAAGGTCCTGGCGGCCGTGGTCGTCTTCATGTTCGCCGCCCTGACCACGCGGTTGTGGTTCCTTCAGGTCCTGGCGACGGATCAGTTCACCAGGCTGGCCGCCCAGAACCAGCTGCGGCTGGTCCCGATCACGCCTCTCCGGGGCGAGATCCTCGACCGCAACGGCAATGTGCTGGTCGAGAACCAGCCATCGACAGTGGTGCTGGTCGACCGCTCGGAGTTGCGGGGGCAGGGGGACCAGGTGCTCTACCGGCTGTCCAGCCTGCTGCACATCCCGGTGTCGAAGTTCGTCACCCGCCTGAACAGCGTGAAGTATTCGCCGTACCAGCCCGTGCCGGTGGCTGAGGGCGTGACGAAGGATCAGATCTTCTATATCGAGGAACATGCCTCGGCGTTCCCGGGCGTGAGCTACCGGCTCGACTCGCACCGGACCTACCCGGACGGGGCCCTCGCGGCGCACATCCTCGGCTACATGGGGCCGATCTCGGCAGACCAGCTCAAGCAGAAGGGCTTCGCCGGGTACCAGCCCACCGAGCTGGTTGGTCAGTCGGGCGTGGAGGGCGCGTACGAGCGCTGGTTGCACGGGACGGACGGGTATCGGGCCCTTCAGGTGGACGCGCAGGGCCGCGTCCTGGACAGCGAGGTGGGCGGGACCATTCCGAAGGAAGGCGACAACCTGGTGCTCTCGATCGACCGGCGCATCCAGCAACTCGCTCAGCGCAGTCTGAACCTGGGGATCGACCTCGCCCGGAACACGGCCGACAAGGTATCGGGGAGGTATCTGGCCGCGACGGGTGGCGCGGCCATCGTCATGGATCCGCGCAACGGCCAGGTCCTGGCCCTGGCGTCGAATCCCACGTTCGACCCGTCGATCTTCGTCGACGGGCTGACGACGCGGGAGGCCGCCACCTTGGACCTGAATCCCAGGCTCCCGCCCACTCACAACGACCCGTTCCTGGATCGCGCCACGCAGGGCCTGTATCCGGCCGGCTCCACGTTCAAGCCCTTCGTTGCTGCAGCGTCCTTGAAGGAAGGCTTCGCCACGCAGAATGGCCGGTACAACTGTCCGGCCGGGTACGCGGTGCCCATCGACCCCCAGCACCATGTGTTCCACAACTGGGATCCGGTGGACCTGGGGTCACTGACCCTCCCGGAGGCGCTCACCGTCTCGTGCGACACGGTCTTCTACCAGTTCGGGTACGACTTCTGGCTCCGGTACATCCGGTCGGGGAAGCAGGACGAGGTGTTCCAGCGGGATCTCGGGCAGATGGGCTTCGGGCAGTTCACCCACGTGGACCTGCCGGGCGAGCAGCCCGGTCGGATTCCGACATACGACTACGTCCAGCGCGTGTACAAGAACAACCCCAAGGTCTATGGACCGTTCTATGGATGGCTTCCAGGAGACAGCCTGAACCTTTCCATCGGCCAGGGATATCTCACGGTGACCCCGCTCCAGATGGCCGACGCGTTTTCGGCCATCGCCAACGGGGGCACGTTGTGGCAGCCGCATCTCGGGCTACGGATCCAGAGCCCCGACGGCAAGGTCGTCCAGAACATCGCCCCCCGGGCCACCGGCAAGTTCCCCATCTCGCGCCAGCGGGTCCTGTTCCTTCGGAACGCCCTCACCCAGGTGACCGTGAGCGGAACTGCGTCGACCGCGTTCGCCGGGTTCCCGCTCTCCCAGATCCCCGTGGCGGGCAAGACCGGAACGGCCGACATCCCTCCCAGGCAGCCCATCTCCTGGTTCGCGGCCATCGCTCCGGCCAACAACCCACGCTATGTCGTGGTGGCCATGGTCGAGCAGGGTGGTCACGGGGCCACCACGGCCGCACCGATCGTCCGGCGGATCCTGGAAGGGCTGTTCGGGCTGCAGACGCCGAACAAGCTTCGGGCTGGCAACGTGGTGGACTGAGGAGGCAGAGGGAGCTCGTGGACATTCCGATCCAGCCGCCGGCTCGAAGCATCGGCGGCGAGCGGCCCTTGCCGCGCCGAGTCGACCTGGTGCTGGTGCTGGCCGCCCTCGGGCTGGCTGCGGCCGGGCTGATGATGGTGTACTCGGCGACTCATCGCAGCCTGGCCGAGTTCGGACAGAGCCCCACGTTCTTCCTCAGGAAGCAGTTCCTGGCCCTGGCGGTCGGCCTGGTGGCCCTGGTTGTTGCCGCGGCCGTCGACTACCGGCTGCTCAAGATCTACGCACCGTTCCTCTTCCTGTTCGGCGTGGCGCTGCTGGTCCTGGTGCGAACGCCGCTCGGCAGCAGCGCCCTGGGGGCGCAGCGTTGGTTCCAGGTGGCCGGGTTCCAATTCAGCCCGTCGCAGTTCGTGCGCCTGGCTCTGGTGGTGATGCTGTCGGCCATCCTGGCCGAGGTGAAAGGGGAGATCGGCTTGCGCCACCTCATCCGGGTCACGCTGGTGGCTGCGATCCCCATGCTGCTGGTGTTCCTCCAGCCGGACATCGGCACCACCATCATCTTGTCGTTCATCCTCGTGTCCCTGCTGGTGGTGGCGGGGACCAAGGTGAAGTACCTGGCCGTGCTGGCCGTCGCTGCATCGATCGGCATCTTCGGAGCATTCCAGCTCCACATCGTGAAGGACTACCAGGTCGCCCGGGTGACCAGCTTCTTTCAGTCGAACAAGGACCTCCAGGCAGCGAACTACAACAAGCAGCAGGCAGAGATCGCCATCGGCGCCGGGGGGATCTCCGGCCGCGGGTACCTCAATGGGACGCAGACCAACCTGGACTTCGTGCCCCAGCAACACACGGACTTCATCTTCACGGTGATCGGGGAGGAGTTCGGCTTTCTCGGGGCGATGGGGGTGCTCCTGCTGTTCGCGTTGTTGCTGTGGCGGTCCTATCGGATCGCCCTGACGGCCAAGGATCCGTTCGGGACGTTCCTGGTTGTCGGGGTGGCGACCATGTTCGCCATCCAGGTATTCGTGAACGTTGGGATGACCGTAGGGATCATGCCGATCACCGGGATCCCGCTGCCGTTCCTCTCCTACGGGGGCAGCGCCCTGATCGCCGACTTCATCGGGATCGGCTTGCTCATGAACGTGGAGATGCGGCGGTTCGGTTAGGGCACCTGGCCAGCCGGAATCGAACGGTGGTCGCTCCTTGTTACTCTGTAGTGAGAGCAGCCCCCTTCGAGCTGACGTACGCGGCCGCGAGATGCGGCGCGAGGGGCTCGGAGGTTGTGGCACGAGTCGCGTGTCGGAGCAGGCAGCCCGCCGTTCCCCAGGGATCGGGTCCGGAGCGCCGTGAGACGACCGCGAGCGCAGGAAGAGGTGTTCCCGTGCGAGGACGCGGGTTGCGGTTGACGGCTAGGCAATGGCCCAGCCGGAACTTCACACCGACCTTTGGTCAACAGAAGGGCGCGTTCCCCCGCGCCCGATCACCATTCCTGGCGCTCCGGTAGTGCTCGCTCCTTCCCGCGGCTCCCAAGCGGAAAGGAATAGCAGTTGAGCGAGACGAAGAAAGTAAGGATGGCCGGCGAAGACCCAGCCCCCGTTGCATCGGCGGGCGAGCGGGCCGCAGAAACCGGGACAGCGCCCGAAGAGGCCGCGCCCGGGACCCCGCGTCGCCGGCGGCGTCGAAGGGGAGGCCGCGGCCGCAGCGGCCAGGGAGCCGGCGCCCGTGCGGTCGGCCAGGCGCCTGATGGAGCCGATGACGGATCGTCGCAGGCCGCCGAGAGCGGGGAGGGGAGGGCCGACCGCGCGTCCCTGAGCCTGGCGAGGGAGCCGGCGCCTCCCGTCGATTCCCCTGAAGCGGAAGCGGAGCAACCCAGGCCACCCAGGCGTCGGCGGAGGCCGCGCGGTCAGGGAGGGAATGCGGCCGGAACCGATTCCTCCGGGACACGCCAGGAAGCGGGGGTCACCGAGGTTCAGGCCGCGGAACCCGAGGAAGCCCCGGATGGCGAAACGGAGGCCGGGGGCTCCACCCGAACTCAGGCCGGAACCCGGCGGAGGCCCCGCCGAAGGGGCTCCCGGGGACGGTCCAGAGCGCGCGCGCCGGGTCAGGAGGACGGTGCCGGGGACGCCGCAGAGGTCGCCTCTGAGGCGCCCGGAGAAGTCGACGCCTCCGCAGCTCCCGCGGCCAGGGGGACCAAGACTTCCTCGGCGAAGGAAGGAACCACGGCGGGCAGGCGGTCCGGCGCTCCACGTGGCAGACGCCCCTCGACGCCGGCAGCTGTGGGAGCCGCACCGGCGCAACCGCAACGCCGGCGCAGACAAGCGGCAGGGGTCAAGCAAACGGAACAGCCTGCTGCCCCTGAAGAGACCGCGGAGCCAGCCGCGGCGGCGCCCACTCGAACCGGACGCCGGGCCAGGGCCACGGGCGGCCGCCGCAGGGAACGGCCGCTCCAGGTGGCCCGGGCAACGGACAAGACCATGCTCATCACCGAGGTCGGCGACCGGAACCAGATCGCCGTGCTTGAGGGGCGGACGCTGATCGAGCACTACATCACCCGCAAGGGCGCCCATTCGATGGTGGGCAACATCTACCTGGGCAAGGTCCAGAACGTGCTCCCTGGGATGGAAGCCGCCTTCATCGACGTGGGCCGGGGCCGAAACGCCGTCCTTTATGCGGGAGAGGTGTCCTACAACGAGGACATCGACGGGCAGGCTCCACGCATCGAGCATGTCTTGAAGAACGGCCAGAACGTCATGGTTCAGGTGACCAAGGACCCCATGGGCGGGAAGGGGGCCCGGCTGACGCAGGAGATCAGCCTGCCCGGTCGTTATGTGGTCCTGGTGCCGAACTCGGAGGTGTTCGGGATCAGCCGGCGGCTTCCGGACCGGGAGCGGGTTCGGCTGCGCGACGTGTTGAAGAAGATCCGCCCCAGCCAGCACGGCCTGATCGTTCGGACCGCCGCCGAGGGAGCGTCCTCGGAAGACCTCGAGGCCGACCTGGCGCGGCTGATCGAGGAGTGGGCTGCCATCGAGAAGAGCGCCAAGCGCGGCAAGGCTCCCCGTGACCTGTACGAGGAACCCGAGCTGACCATCCGGGTGATCCGCGACCTGTTCACCGACGAGGAGTTCAAGGAGATGATCACCGACTCTCCCGAGCTCCATAAGCGAGTGGTCGACTACCTGCAGGGCGTGGCCCCCGACCTCCTGCCGAAGGTTCGCCTCGAAGAGGGTCCATTGCCGGTCATGGAGGCGCACCACGCCTCAGAGCAGATCCTGAAGGCATTGGATCGCAAGGTGTGGCTGCCCTCGGGCGGATACCTGGTCATCGACCGGACAGAGGCGATGACCGTGATCGACGTGAACACCGGCAAGCACGTGGGAAAGGCGAACCTCGAGGAGACCGTTACCAAGACGAACCTGGAAGCGGCCGAGGAGACCGCCCGCCAGCTTCGCCTGAGGGACATCGGCGGGATCATCGTGATCGACTTCATCGACATGCTGTTGGAGCGGAACCGAGACAAGGTGACCGAGACGCTCAAGGCCGCCATGGCCCGGGACAAGACGCGGTCTCAGGTGTTCGAGATCGGCCCGCTGGGGCTCCTGGAAGTGACCAGGAAGCGAGTGTCCGCCGGACTACTGGAGTCCTTCTCGGAGACCTGCCCCACGTGTGAGGGCAGGGGCATCATCCTCACCTACAAAGTCTGAGCTGAGCGGCGCGAGCGAAACGGCGCCGGGCGGCGGCGCGTAGCGCGGGGAGGTGCCGCCTCGCGCCAACGCGCGAGGCGGAAGGGTACCCGCGCGTAAACAGCCGCCGCCCACGAAGAGGCCAGCGTTTCGTGCCGTTCAGCGCAGGCGGAACTTCTCGGCCATCTCTATCTGGACGACCTTGCTGTCCTGGATCACCAGCAGGACGGTCCCGAACTTGATCCGGCGGAGGACCTCAGCCACACGGACGAGGATCAGCTGCTCCTCTTGCGACAGCGAAGCCAGCGCGGTCGCGGGATCGTGGTCGCTCTTCTCAGGCCGGGGCACGGTGGCAAGAGTGTAGCCCATTGTCTACTGAGTTGACTGGGATGATAGATATACTCTAGAATCCTGATCCTGCAAGGCTGACCAGACCGCTGGAGGCCGCGATGTGTACCTGCGTCGCGGCCTTTCGTTTTCGGAGGGAGTAGGTAGATGAAGAAGGTGCTCATCGGCGTGGCAGTGGCTGCGCTTCTCACCGCAGCGGGCTGCTCAGGCTCGGCGGCTCGAGCCAAAGGCAGCAGCGCCGTGCTCCGGCTCGGCATATTCCCCAACCTGACGCACGCCCCCGGGCTGGTGGGCATCTCCAACGGAACATTCACCAAGGATCTGGCGCCGACCAGGGTCCAGGTCGTCCAGTTCAACTCGGGGAGCGAAGCCAGCAACGCACTGCTGGCCGGGTCGATCGACGCGAGCTACATCGGTCCCGGGCCCACCGTGTCCCTGTTCCTCAAGTCGGGTGGCAAGGTGGCCGTCGTCTCGGGGGCGACCCAGGGCGGAGCGTCGTTCGTCGTCCGCAACGGCGCCGGCATCACCTCCCCGGCCGATCTGCACAAGAAGAAGATCGCCTCCCCGGCCACCGGCAACACACAGAACATAGCCCTCCGGGTGTATCTCCAGGCCCACGGCCTGAAGGCGAAAGACCAGGGCGGGGATGTCTCGATCGTTCCGCTCGACAGCAACTCCACGGTGGTACAGCTGTTCCAGAGCAAGCAGGTCGACGGGGCATGGATGCCGGAGCCTTACGCCAGCCTTCTGGTGTCGATGGGCCTGGGGACGACCTTCGTGGACGAACGCACTCTGTGGCCAGGCGGCAAGTTCGTCACCACGAACCTGCTCGTCTCCACCGGCTACATGAGCGCCCACCCCGACGTGGTGAAGAAGCTGGTGAAGGCGAACGTCGAGGCCATCCAGTTCATCCAGCAGAACGCCGCTCAGGCGCAGACCATGGCCAACGACCAGATCGCCAAGCTGGGCGGCAAGAGCCTCGATCCCACCGTGCTGTCCAAGGCGTGGACCGAGATGACGTTCAGCTGGGACCCCGCAGCCTCGTCCCTTCAGAAGAACGCGCAGGAGTCCTTTTCGCTCGGATTCATCACGCAGGATCCGGCGAACATCCTGGACGTCTACAAGCTGGAAGACCTCAACTCCATACTGAGCTCGCTGGGCCAACCCGCGGTTTCGGTGACGGGATGAGGCCGGCCGCGGCTCTCAGGGCGCTGCGCTCGGTCCCGGTCGCCGACGGGGAGTCCAAGCTGTCCCTCCGCGGGGTGGGCCGCACCTATCGCAGCACCAGGGGCGGGAAGGTCTCCGCGTGCACCGACGTCACGTTCGACGTGGCGCCC
>WNEY01003395.1_pt1 | contig 11951 bp, 10 predicted proteins | sample 5400531 | NCBI WGS metagenome assembly WNEY01 (sample SAMN13153338, study PRJNA577476) | soil metagenome | isolation source: 200 cm saprolite under Douglas fir tree site 1 | place: USA:California | collected 2015-04-18
AGCTCTCGCGGCCGATCGAGCTCGACTACAAAGAGGTCGCGGACAACCGCGGCAGCCTCGCGTGGGGCCGAGCGATGGCCGAGCGTACGCGCGCGCTCGCGCGCGAGCTGACCTAGCTCCTGATCCCCACGGCCGGCACCGCGGATTCTGGACGCTGCGCGGCGTGGCCCCCGCCCCGCTGGATCCGCAGCGGGGACCTCAACGGGTTTCTCGGTCTCGCCCTCGACAACATCACCCAGCTCGTCATCCTGTCGAGCGTCCTCATCGGCGTCTTCCAGTTCCCCGCCGACCTCGTGCTCTACCGGATGGTTCCCGGCACGGCGCTCGGCGTCCTGGTCGGCGACCTCGCCTACACCTGGCTCGCCATCAGGCTGATGGCACACACGCGCCGCCACGATGTGACGGCAATGCCGTTCGGCATCGACACACCGACGCTCTTTGCCATGGTCTTCGGCGTGCTGGGACCGGTGAAGATAGCCACCGGCGACGCGGTGCTCGCGTGGAAAGTCGGCATGGGCGTCACGATCGCCATCGGTCTGGTCAAGACCGTGCTGTCCTTCGCCGGCGATTTCGCCCGCCGCGTGGTGCCGCGCGCGGCGCTCCTGGGCTCCATCGCCGGTGTCGCGATCCTTCTGATCGCGTTCCTGCCCGCGCTCAAGGTCATGCGTGATCCGCTCGTCGGCGTGCCGACCGTGACGATTCTGCTGCTGGCGCTCCTTGGGCGCGTGCGGATGCCGTGGGGTCTGCCCGGCGCGTTCGTGGCCGTCGTCGCCGGCGCGACCATCTTCTGGCTGCGCAGCGCGTGGTCGGGCGAGATTCATGGTCCGGCGCTGGGCGCCTTGCGGCTCGCCGTGCCGTGGCCCACGCTCGTCTGGCTCGATGCGCTTCCCCAGACGGCGGCCTACCTGAGCGTGGCGCTGCCCTTCGCGCTCGTGACGGTGATCGGCGGAATCGACAACACCGAATCGGCCGCGGCGGCCGGCGACGAATACCGTGCCCGCGACATCCTGCTCACCGAGGCGATCGCTACCATCGTGGCGGGGCTCTGCGGCGGCGTCGTCCAGAACACGCCGTACATCGGGCACCCGGCCTACAAGGCGATGGGGGCGCGGGCCGGCTATACGCTCATCACCGGGCTCGTGATCGGCGGTGGTGCGGCCCTCGGCGTCTTGTCGCTGCTGGTCGCCGCGCTGCCCGAAGCCGCGGTGGCGCCGATTCTCATCTTCATCGGACTCGAGATCACCGCGCAGGCGTTTCTCGCCTCGCCCCGTCACCACGGCTCCGCCGTCGCGCTGGCCTTCGTGCCGGTCGCAGCGGCCGTCGTCGTCATCCAGACCGGCAGCCTGCTCGGGGCACTCGGACGCTCGCCCGCGGAGCTCTCGGGAGATGCGGGTACGACGTGGCAGACGCTCCTGGTGCTCGGCAACGGCTTCATCCTGACCGCGGTGCTCTGGGCCTGGCTCCTCACCGCGATCCTCGATGGCCGCCTCCGGGTCGCCGCGGCGCTGCTGGCCGGCGCGAGCCTCGCCGCGCTCTGCGGGTTGATCCATTCCCCGCTGCCCAGCGGCGGCCTGTTTCTGCCCTGGTCGCCGCCGCAGGCGGTCACGACTCAGCTCGTCGGCGCCTACGGGGTGGCGGCTGTCATCTGCTGGATGGTGGCGGGACGACAACGCGGTAAGATCGAATCGTGAAGCTCGGGTCGATCGCCGCGTGACCACGCTCCGGGTCGCCATCATCGGAGCCGGCCCGGCCGGCTATTACGCAGCGGATCATCTCCTTCGCCAGGACAGCGTGCCGGTCGAGGTGGACATGTTCGACCGGCTGCCGACGCCGTACGGACTCGTCCGACTCGGCGTCGCGCCCGACCATCAGAAGATCAAGTCGGTCACGGCGGCCTTCGACAAGGTCGCCGCGAATCCCCGCTTTCGCTTCTTCGGTGGCGTCGAGCTCGGGCGTCACGTCACGGTGGACGATCTGCGAAAGCACTATCACCAGATCCTCTACTCGACGGGCGCCCAGACCGATCGACGGATGGGGATTCCAGGCGAGGATCTGCTCGGTAGTCACCCGGCGACGGAGTTCGTCGCCTGGTACAACGGCCACCCCGACTATCGCGATCACGTCTTCGACCTATCGGCGGAGCGCGCGGCCGTGGTCGGCGTCGGCAACGTCGCCGTCGACGTGGTGCGCATCCTGTGTCGGTCGCCGGAGGAGCTGGCCAAGACGGACATCGCCGACCACGCGCTGGAGGCGCTCCAGCAGAGCCGCGTTCGTGAGGTGTACCTCCTCGGCCGTCGCGGCGCCGCGCAGGCTGCGTTCACGAATCCGGAAATCAAGGAGCTGGGCGAGCTGCCCGACGCCGATCTGATCGTGCGGCCGGAAGAAGTCGAGCTCGATCCCGTCTCGCGTGCCGCCCTCGACGCGTCACCCGACCGGGCCACCACCAAGAAGGTGGAGATCCTGCAGGAGTACGCGCGCCGGGCGCCGGCCGGGAAGCGCAAGCGCCTCCTCGCGCGCTTTCTCGTCTCGCCGGTCGAAGTGCTGGGCGACGCCCGGGGTCACGTGCGGGCCCTGCGCCTCGTCAAGAACCGTCTCGAGGCGAGCGACCGGGGGCCGCAAGCCAAACCGACCGGCGAGCTCGAGGAGATTCCGGCCGGCCTCGTGTTTCGCTCGGTCGGCTACAAGGGCGTCGCGCTGCCCGGCGTGCCCTTCGACGAGCGCTCGGGCGTGATCCTCAACGACAAGGGCCGCGTGCTCGATCTCGAGACGAAGCGCCCACGGGTGGGCGAGTACACGACCGGCTGGATCAAGCGCGGCCCGAGCGGCGTCATCGGGACGAACAAGCCGGACGCCGGCGAGACCGTCACGTGCATGCTCGAAGACGCCGCGGCGGGCGATACGCTGCATCCCACCGCGCCCGATCCGGCCGCGATCGAGCGGTTCGTTCGTGAGCGTCAGCCACGGTGCGTGTCGTACGCCGACTGGAAGACGCTCGATCGGCTGGAGATCGACCGTGGCCGACCGGGTGGGCGGCCCCGCGTGAAATTCTGCACCGTCGATGACATGCTCAAGGCGCTCGGCCGATGAATACTCTCTTGACCCCCCGCGTCGCACGTGGGTAAATAACTTTCGACAGCGGTGTGAACAGCATGCCAATTCTGGGAGGAAGCCTCATGAGGACGGGCGCGAAGTATGTCGTTGCCATGGCGACGGCCGTGTTCGTGGCCGGTGCCGTCGTGGTGTCGGCGCAGCCCGAATGGAAGGCGCCGGCCGACGCGAAGAACGTGAAGAATCCATCACCCAAAGATCCCAAGGCCATCGCCGAGGGCAAGAAGCTGGCGGAGACGAACTGCGTCACCTGCCACGGGCCGGAAGGCAAGGGGAACGGTCCCGCCGCGACTGCGCTGCCCCCGCCCAAGCCTGCGGACTGGACTTCGGCGAAGGTGAAGGCCGAGACCGACGGCGACATCTTCTGGAAGATCTCCAACGGACGGGGCGCCATGCCCCCGTGGAAGCATCTCCCGGACAAGGATCGTTGGGCTTTGGTCAACTACATCCGCAGCCTCCAGAAGTAACGGCGCCGCGTCCCGATTGAGGTTCGAGCGCCCTGTCAGGGAGGGGAAGGCAAACCCCTTCCGGACAGGGCGTTTTGATTCAATGCGCCTCGCAACCATCGACCTCGGCACCAACACCGTTCGACTGCTGGTCGTCGACGTCTCCCCAACGGGCCGCTGGAACTCGATCGTGCAGGACCAGCGCGTGACGCGGCTCGGCGAGGGCCTCACGGCGAGCGGTCGTCTCGGGGAGGCGCCGATGGCCCGGACCGCGGGCGTGGTAATCGAGTACGCGCGGCGCGCGACCGGCGCCGGGGCCAGCGCGGTGAGAATCGTCGCGACGAGCGCGGTGAGGGAGGCCGCGAACGGCCGCGACTTCGCCGCCGCCGTCGAGCGCGCGACGGGCCACGCGGTCGAGATCGTCAGCGGCGAAGACGAAGCGCGCTTGACCATCCATGGGATCGTGGCCGGCCTCGGCGTGTCGCACGAGATGCTGCTGGCCTTCGACATCGGCGGTGGGAGCACCGAGTACATCCTGGCTCGCGCGGACCGTGTCGAGACCGCCGTCAGCTTGAGGCTCGGGGTCGTGCCCCTCGCCGAGCGCCATCCGTTTCCCGCGCGCGTCGACGGCGAGCGCTACCGGGCGATGGAATCGGAGATCCGCGGTCGGCTGCGCGGCGAGCTCCCGGTCGCCTTGCAGACCTCGGGCGCCCGTCATCTCGTGGGGACGGCGGGGACGGCGACGACGCTGGCCGCGCTCGACCTCGGCCTCACGACGTACGACGGGACACGCGTGCAGGGCCATCGGCTGAGCCGCCTCGCCATCGAGACGCAGCGCGATCGGCTCTGCGCCTTGACCCAGGACGAGCGCGCTGCCTTGCCATGCCTCGAGCCGGGTCGCGCCGATCTCATCGTGCCAGGCGTCGCGATCGTACTGGCCAGCCTCGACGTGACGCGGACGGACGCCGTCGTCGTGAGCGACTGGGGATTGCGCGAAGGTATCATGGCGGAAGCGATCGACCGACTGCGATGATGCGGACCCTCCTCCTCGCGCTCTCGACCCGCCCCGCCATCGGACGATGGATGGAGCGCGTACCGGCCACGCGGGGGCTGGTGCGGCGCTTCGTGGCCGGCACCACCGCCGATGACGCGCTGGCCGTGCTGGAGCGTCTGAACGCGCGTGGCCTCATGGGGGCGGTGACCTACCTCGGCGAGAACGTGACGACGCCGGCGGACGCCGAGCGGGCGACCCAGACGTATCTGCATCTGCTCGACGAGATCAAGCGGCGCAATCTCAATGCGCTGCCGTCGCTGAAGTTGACCCACCTCGGCCTCGACCTCGGCGAGCCGCTCTGTGTCGCGAATCTGAGCGCCGTGCTCGAGCGCGCGCGCGCCATGGGCACCCGCGTGTGGGTCGACATGGAGTCGTCGGTCTACACCGATCGCACGCTGGCGCTGTACGCGCGGCTGCGGCCCATGCATCCGCACCTCGCGTGCGTCGTCCAGGCCTACCTCCGGCGAACACCCGCCGACCTCGATCGCCTGATCGATCTGGGGGCGACGATCCGGCTGTGCAAGGGCGCCTATCGCGAGCCGCCGGCGATCGCCTATCCGGACAAGGCCGACGTGGACCAGGCGTACGCACGGTTGATCGACCGCCTGCTGGGCCCCGATACCCTGGCCCGCGGCGTGTACACGGGCTTCGCCACTCACGACGATCGCATGCTCGAGCATATCCGCGATCGCGTCCGCGCCCGACGGCTGGCCGGGGGACGGTTCGAGATCCAGATGCTGTATGGCATCCGGCCCGCGCGGCACGCTGCGCTCATGGCCGATGGCCTGCCCGTGCGCGTGCTGGTTCCGTTCGGCGAGGACTGGTACGGCTACTTCATGCGGCGGCTGGCCGAGCGGCCCGCCAACGTGCTCTTCTTCCTGAAGCACCTCGCGCGGACCTGAGGCCCTAATTTGACAGGGATTTTCGCGCCGTCTATCCTATCCGCGAGATGGACGAGGTCGCCGTCCTGGTTCTCAATTACAGCTTTGAGCCCCTTCATTTCACGAATGCCCGGCGGGCCATCACGCTCATGCTCGCCGGCAAGGCCGAAGCCGTGGAGGCCTCGCCCCGTGTGGTTCGCTCGCCGTCGCGCATCTTCGCGCTGCCGGCAGTGATCCGCCTGGCTGTATACATACGCAAGCCGTTCCTCGACAGGGTGGCCTTCAACAAGAAGAACATCCTGCGACGGGACGGCTACACCTGCCAGTACTGCAACCGCCGGGGTGAGCGCCTGACCGTCGATCACGTCATGCCCCGGTCCCGTGGCGGCGAGACGACGTGGACGAACGTGGTGGCCGCCTGCCTCCGCTGCAACCTCAAGAAGGGAAATCGCCTGCCCGACGAGGTCGGCATGCGACTGCTCCGGGAGCCCGTGCATCCCAAGTTCGTGTTCTCGACGCACATGCTCAAGCACCCGCACGCGCACTCGCTGATCGACTCCTGGCGCAAGTACCTCGTCGCGGACGCCGTCCCCGCATCGTAGTCTGTCGTTGTTCCGGCTGACCTCGGACTTTCCGCCTCGCGGCGACCAGCCGGAGGCGATCGCGCGCCTGACCGAGCTGGTGCAGTCGGGGCGCCGCCACGCGGTGCTGCGCGGGGTCACCGGCTCGGGCAAGACCTACACGATGGCCAACGTGATCGCCAATGCGGCGCGGCCCGCCCTGGTCCTCTCACCCAACAAGACGCTGGCCGCCCAGCTCTTCAGCGAGTTCAAGGCGTTCTTCCCGCAGAACGCCGTCGAGTACTTCGTGTCCTACTACGACTACTACCAGCCCGAGGCGTACATCCCGCAGTCGGACACGTACATCGAGAAGGACGCGCTGGTCAACGACGAGATCGACCGCATGCGCCACTCGGCCACGCGCTCGCTGATGGAGCGCCGCGACGTGGTCGTGGTCGCCTCGGTCTCCTGCATCTACGGCATCGGCGCGCCGGAAACGTATCAGGAGATGCATCTGGCGCTGCGGGAAGGGGAGCAGATCGACCGCGACGAGATCATCCGGCGGCTCATCGCCGTGCAATACGAGCGCAACGATTACGACTTCCATCGGGGCACCTTTCGCGTGCGCGGCGACATCGTGGAGGTCTTTCCGGCCAACGAGGACGCGCACGCGCTGCGCATCGAGCTGTTCGGGGACGTGGTGGACGCCATCCACCGCATCGATCCCCTGCGCGGCCAGGTGCTCGAGCGCCTGGCCGGCGTCCACGTCTATCCAGCCAGTCACTACGTCACGCCGGCCGCCCAGCTCGAGCGCGCGCTGGGCACGGTGCAGGAGGAGCTGGGCGAGCGTCTGGCCTTCCTGCGCCCGCGCAACCGCTTGCTGGAGGCGCAGCGGCTCGAGCAGCGCACGCTCTTCGACATGGAGATGCTGCGCGAGCTGGGCTACTGCCACGGCATCGAAAACTACTCGCGCCACCTGACCGGCCGACGGGCGGGCGAGCCGCCGCCGGTGCTCATCGACTACCTGCCCAAGGATGCGCTCGTCATCATCGACGAGAGCCACGTGGCGGTGCCCCAGATCCGCGGGATGTACTACGGCGACCGCTCCCGGAAAGAAGCGCTCGTCGAGTACGGCTTTCGGCTCCCCTCGGCCTTCGACAACCGCCCGCTGACGTTCGAAGAGTTCACCCGCGTCGTCGGCCAGACCGTGTACGTCTCGGCGACGCCCAGCGCCTACGAGGTCTCGCTGGCCAGCGACGCGGTGGTGGACCAGGTCATCCGACCGACCGGCCTCACCGATCCCAAGATCACGGTGCGGCCGGCCGGCGAGCAGGTGGATGACCTGCTGGCCGAGGTGCGGGCGCGGGCCGAGCGCGACGAGCGCGTGCTGGTGACCACGCTCACCAAGCGCATGGCCGAGGACCTCACGGAGTACTACCAGCAGGCCGGGCTGCGCGTTCGCTACCTCCACTCCGACATCGACACGCTCGATCGCGTCGCGGTGATCCGTGACCTCCGGCTCGGGAAATTCGACGCCCTGATCGGCATCAACCTCCTGCGTGAGGGCCTCGACATCCCCGAGGTCTCGCTGGTGGCCATCCTCGACGCCGACAAGGAAGGCTACCTGCGCTCGGAGACGTCGCTCATCCAGACGGCCGGGCGGGCGGCCCGCAACGTGAACGGCGAGGTCATCATGTACGCCGACCGCGTCACCGAGTCGATGGCGGCCACGATCCGGGAGACCGAACGGCGCCGCGCCCTCCAGGCCGCCTACAACACGGAGCACGGCATCACGCCCGAGACCATCCGCTCCTCCATCCGCGAGCTGCTGCAAACGGTCTACGAGCGCGACTACGTCACGGTGGAGGTGGAGGAACGCGGTGAAGAGCGCTTCGACTCGCCCCGCCAGCTCGCCGAGCGCATCGCCGAGCTGGAGGGACGCATGAAGGAAGCGGCTCGCCGTCTCGACTTCGAGCAGGCCGCCGAGCTGCGCGACCGCCTGCGCTCGCTCAAGAAGCTGCGGACCGTCTGATCCGGAGATCGTCGACGGGGGCGCCGCCGCCTCACGCGGGGCAGGCTCGCGTCTCCGCCCTCCCTCAACGGGGCCTGTTACTGCTCTTTACAGACAGCTTCAGGATCGCGAGCTCGGGCGTTCCGCGCACCAGGTCTCGCGGAAGCCGTTTGCATCGTGATGTCATGGTCTTGCGACGCGAGGGTGCTGACAGATGCCCGGCGTGGTGTACGAATTGCACCGTCCTCGGCGCGGGACGGCAAAATCATCTCGCCGTCTGGCGAGGGCCTCATGATCCGAGTCCTGGTAGCCGACGACCACCCCGTTGTTCGAATCGGTCTCAAGGAAATCCTGGCCCGGCAGCGTGACATCGCCGTGTTGGGCGAGGCGGGGACCGGTGCCGAGCTCTCCAAGCTGATCGCCCAGCAGCCGTGGGACGTCGTCGTTCTCGACGTGAGTCTGCCTGATCGCGGCGGTCTGGAGATGCTGAAGGATATCCGGCGTGAGCGTCCAAAGCTTCCCATCCTCATCTTCAGCGGTCATGCCGAAGAGGACTTCGTGGTGCGCGCCCTTCGCGCTGGCGCGACCGGGTATACCACCAAGAGGGCCGCGCCCGAAGAACTCGTGAGAGCCGTGCGTCGGTTGTCCCAGGGACTCAGGTACATGAGCCCGTCCGCGGCCGAGGAGCTGATCGGAGCGCTGAGCAACGGGTCGAACAAGGCGCCGCACGAGCGTCTCTCCGACCGGGAGTATCAGGTCCTCTGTCTCCTTGGCAGCGGCAAGAGCGTCGGCCAGATCGCCCTGGAACTGGAGCGAAGCGTGAAGACCATCAGCACGTACCGGGCGCGGATCCTCGAGAAGATGGAGATGCAGAGCAACGCTCAACTCGTCCACTACGCGCTGCGACGGAGTCTGGCCGAGCCGGCGTAGGACGAATTCCCACCCGTCAATCCACCGACTTCCTACGTCGTCACGGGTCTGCCGCCGATTGTCCGCGCGGACCCTGCCCCTATAAACTTTCCCGACTTCGACCAAGGAACGAGACCGCCATACAGATCGAGGAATGGCCGCCCGCGCCGGGGGAACCCGCGCGTCGCGCCGGAGCAGTTCGTCCGCCTGGTCGAGCCGTGCAAGAGCGGAGAACTTCAGGCTAGCGGCGACGCATCGGCAAGGGTAGGCCCATGAGGAAACCCCACGTCCTGATCGTCGAAGGTGATGAAGATCTGCGCCGAAGCGTCCGGATGGAACTGCTGCGCCACGGAAATGAGGTCCTTGAAGTGCAGGCGAGAGCGGACGTCCTGCGCTGCGTCCGCGAATGGGCTCCGGACCTCGTCATCATCGGGTCGTCGTCCGACCGGAGTTGGGTGGGCCTGGAGGTGGTCCAGGACATCCGACTCGTGGAGAGAACGCTCCCGCTGATCCTGGTGATGCCCGAGAGCACGGAGGCGTTGGCCATCGCCGCCCTCAAGGCCCGAGTCAACGATTACCTCAGGCCGCCGTTCTCGTTCGATGAGCTGGTCGGGAGCGTCAACCGCTGTCTGTCCGACGCCGGCACGTTCAGGCCGTCGGTGATGCCGCACGGAGAATCTTCCGCCGGCTTGGCCGCGCAGCCGATGATCGGCCAGAGCCAGTCCTTGCGAACCATCATCGCCTACATCGCGAAGGTCGCCTCCGCGGACAGCAACGTCCTCATCACCGGCGAGACCGGCACCGGGAAGGAGCTCGCCGCCGAGCTTCTCCACCGAAAGAGCAGGCGAGCTCACCGTCCCCTCGTGCGCATCAACTGTGCGGCCATCCCGGATAGTCTTCTGGAAAGCGAGTTGTTCGGCTACGAGCGCGGGGCCTTCACGGGCGCCCACGCCGCCTACGAGGGGAAGCTCAAGCTGGCCGGCGGAGGGACGGTGTTCTTCGACGAGATCGGGGAGATGAGTCTGTACGCCCAAGCCAAGATCCTGAGGGTCATCGAAACCAGGGAGGCCTACCGCTTGGGCGGCAACAAAAGCATTCCCCTGGACGTCCGGATCGTTGCCGCCACCAACCAGAACCTGGAACCCCTGGTGGCCGAGGGCAAGTTCCGCAAGGACCTCTATTTCCGACTCAGCGTCGTGCGTATCCATCTGCCCCCGTTACGGGAGCGCACGCAGGACATCCCCGCGCTGGTTGAGCATTACGTCCAGGACCTGGACAGGCGATTGTCCGCACAGATCGCCGGGGTCACCCCCGACGCCCTCGAAGCGCTGACCCGTTACGACTGGCCCGGCAACGTGCGGGAACTGAAGAATGTGCTGGAAGCGGTGGCCGTGGAGTTCCCGGAGGGGGAGATCTCCCTTGGGAAGTTGCCGACGCACGTGCGCCGATCGGTCACCGGCCCCGAGATGGACAGCACGAGGGCCTCCGGTTCGAGCGAGCGCGAGCGCCTTCTCTCCGCCCTACTTCTCACCAACTGGAACAAGTGCCGGGCCGCCAAGGAGCTGCGCTGGTCGCGCATGACGCTCTACCGGAAGATGGCAAAGTATCGGGTGGCGCTGAGCCGCACCCAGGAGCTCGAGGCCGCGCCGGGGGAGATGTCACAGCCGGCGCCTCTGTAACAAACGTCTCCGAGCGATGTGACACTCGCGTCTGCGACCCCTTCCGCAGCTCTCCTCGCACAAAGTCGGGCGTAACTTCGACCGTCTGGCCATTCATGACCGTCCCGCGGTTTCGGGGCGCCGCGGGCAACGTTCTCGACTGTATCTCGCTGGTACGTCACAGGCCAGTTCCGATTCTCGCGCGTACGCGGGCGGCGGCCCGGAAATATCGCGATTTGTCGAGGAATCTGCGGAGGTCGGACGCTTCGGCGCGCCCTGGCAGGGATCCTGCTCTTGGGTTCCCCTCGATGATCGGACCGAACAGCGACGAGGAGGGGCCCGACACAATTGAAGGGCGCTACGCCAACTACTTCAAGATCGGCCACAACCAAGTCGAGTTCGTCCTCGATTTCGGTCAGTTCTATCCGGGCAGCGCCATGGCGCGTCTCCACACAAGGGTCGTCACCAGTCCGGCTTACGCCAGTGCACTGGTCGAGACGATGCTTGAGTCGCTCCGCCAGTATGAGGAGGCCTTTGGGCCCATCTCGAAGATTGGTGACGACGGAGCGAACAGCTAAATGCCCAGGAGGTCACAGGCCCATGACAGCAGCGCTTGCCGCATGGGCGGATGTGGGACTCCGGTGAAAGGCTTCGGCGACTGCGAGGCGCTTGATGCGCGGCCTGCAAGCTGGCCGCGAGGAGAAGACGAATGACAGCGCTCACGGTAACGCCAATCTCCGGCGTGAGGAGTTCGCGCGTACCGCAGCAAGGAGGATTCGAGAGATGATGCGTTGGATCGTCGGGTCGAGCCTGCAGTTCCGATTCCTCGTAGTCGGCATTGCCGCGGCGTTGATGGTCTTCGGCATCACCCGACTGCACGACATGCCTGTGGACGTCTTCCCAGAGTTCGCGCCGCCGACGGCGGAGATCCAGACGGAAGCCCTGGGGCTTTCCGCCGCCGAAGTGGAAACCCTGGTCACCCTGAACACGGAAGAGATGCTCGCCGGGGTGCCCTGGCTCAAGAACATGCGTTCCCGGTCGGTGCCTGGAATGTCTTCGGTCCAGCTCATCTTCCAGCCGGGAACCGACCTGATGCAGGCGCGGCAGCTCGTTCAGGAGCGCCTGATCCTGTCGTACATGTTGCCCAACGTGTCGCAACGGCCGGTGATGCTCAACCCGGTGTCGGCGACGAGCCGGACGATGATGATCGGGGTGTCCTCGAAGAAGCTGTCCCCGATCGAGCTGTCGGTGCTGGCCCGCTGGACGATCAAGCCCCGCCTGATGGGTGTCGCCGGTGTAGCCAACGTGTCCATCTGGGGCCAGC
>WNEY01003396.1_pt1 | contig 11951 bp, 8 predicted proteins | sample 5400531 | NCBI WGS metagenome assembly WNEY01 (sample SAMN13153338, study PRJNA577476) | soil metagenome | isolation source: 200 cm saprolite under Douglas fir tree site 1 | place: USA:California | collected 2015-04-18
CCCTTGCGCGGGTTCGATGTGCACCAGCACATCCGCGATTCGCGCGTCCGTTTGCTGGATGGCTGCTTTCACTTGATGCGCAATGTGGTGACCCTCCCGCACAGAAATGTTACCGCTCACGCCGACGTGAAGATCGACGATCGCACCGGTCAAAATTCTGCGCGCTCGTGTAATTTGGCGCGCGAAACGAAACAGATCGAAAAGGGCACCTGGATGGTTGATCAAATAAAGCGACAATTTCGCCGCACTGGCCCGCTGGCGCTCGAGGTCGAACAGGATGCTTGGCGGTAATGGAAAGGGTTCGCGCAGACTATCGCTTATTACGCGCAACGAAAGCATCGGGACCCCGCGAACCGAGCACGCTCGCGCGATTACCTCCGTTTCCATATCGACTGCATCGGCGCCGTTTGTGCGCGCAATCTCGTTTCGTGCATTAATCGAATCGACAATCGTTGCCGATGTAAAAAGTTTCGCGGTGCGCACATTGCCATTCGCCAGGATTTGCTGCGCCTCAGAAACCAATTCTCGATCCGAGAAGTTCTCCGCGACGATCAAGTCGCCAACTTGGAAATCTTCCCGCGCTGCGCCGGCGAATCCTGAGCTGATTAGACGGCGAGGCTCCTCAGTCCGCAGGAAATTGTCGATCTTGAGTTGGCAGCTTTCTCGACCAACGCCGGTGTGCAAAATCGCGATGGATTGGTTTTCGATCTTGCCGTAAACGATTTTTCCGCCGCGGGATGATGCACGCTTCTTTTCTCGCAGCAGACCGACCAGTCCCGAACTTTCCGCCGACAAGGCGAACGTGATCGCGATCATCGCTTCATCTGGTTTCATTTCGCGATCAGTTTTGTGGCAGCGCAGATTCGATCACCTGGACGGAGAAACTTTTCTTCGCCGAAGTTGGCGCCTTTGTTTCGCTGGGAGCGGGTGAGCTTGGACTTCCGCCAGTAATTGCGGAGATCGCTGCCCAAAATTCGGCCTCCCGATTGGAGGGAAGATCGAGAAGAAGTCCGAGGCGATGTTTCTCCGGGATTCCTTTCGTGGTCGTGCCGTCGAGCCGGTGAGCGATTGAAACAATTTCATTCGCCACCTCATCCAATTTCCCCGGCGCCGCAGAAATCGTGATGTCGCTTACGCCGAACGGTGCCGGCGTTAGCTCAGTCGCCGCTGCGTGCTCGAGAGATTTCGTCAATTGCTGCCGCATTTGCGCTTCGAGCAACGCGCGATTCTGGTTTTTTGTTTCATGTCTTGCGATCAGCCACAAGCCGACGCCTACGTTTACGGCCATGAGAATGATAAATGCGGCGCCGACGCGGCGCGCCATTTTCCGCCCGCGCTCGGAAACGTCCGCTTCCTCCGGCAGCAAAACCTCGCGCGAATCGCTGCGCATGCCCGCGTGGATTCGTCGCGCGACCGCGATCTCGCGTTGCAATTGCTGGTCCGAAGTCAGTCGCTCCTCCAACGCGGCCCGCTCTATCGCGGAGAGCTTACCATCGAGATAATCGAAGAGCTTGTCGGGATTCATGTTGCAGCGGGAAAGCGTGACGCGAGACGCGTGTGCGTGCAACGCCGAAGTGGAGAGCGTTAGGTGTCGCTTTTGCGCGCCTGATTTGATAAGGAAAGGCACCCAAAGACTGTCAAGGCAAACGTCAAATGTTTAAACACGACCGCATTCTCCAAGTAATCGCCGACGGCAAAAATCACCGGGGTCGACATTGGCATTCGCGGCGAAAAGATTGTCACAACAGAGCCGACCGCCGACCACATCTGCTTTCACTATATCCTTTTGACTCGCCTGCGTCGATCATAAGCTTTCAAATTCAAGATCTCAATGAAAAGACCATCTGAGAATGAAGCCGATAACTTCTTACATCATTTGTTCTGTTCAACGCAGCGGCACACACTTGCTTTGCAGCATCCTCGAGAAGACGCGTCTTGCCGGTTCGCCGGATGAGTATTTTATTTCTGAGGCCGACTGGACTTGGGAAAAACGATGGGGCAGCCCTTCCCGCGCAGTCTATATTGAACGGATTTTTGAGCAAAAGACTACCCCCAATGGGGTCTGCGGCTTTGTGGTGATGTGGGTTTATTTCGACCGTATGCTTCAAATGCTGCAAGAAATTCCTGCGTACAAAGATATGAACGGCTCACAGCTCCTCGACGCAATATTCAACCGACCGAAATACATTTGGATGCGTCGACGCGACCACGTCCAGCAAGCAGTCTCTTGGGCGATAGCTTTACAGACGGGTGTTTGGATCAAAAAGACGGGGAAGACGCCCAAGCCACGTTCAAAGCCGCACTTTGATTTCAACCTGATTGACGATCTGCATAATAGGATCACAGCGGGCGAAGCGGGCTGGGCAAATTACTTTCGTGAAAATCAAATTGCCCCTCTTGTCCTGTTCTATGAAGATATCGTTGCTTCCAACCGCGATGCCGCCGTACGTGTACTCGAATTCTTAGGAGCGCCATTTCCGCCTACTCTCGAAATTGCGGCACCAACAACACAAAAGCAAGCTGGCTCGATCGCACAGGAATGGGCAGCGTCTTATCGAAAGCTAAAAGAGAATAAGGTGAGCAAGCTTGCTCACGCCTTTAGACGCGCGTTCACAGGTAAAAGCGTATGGCTCTGTTTGACACTCTCATAACAAATGGTCTCGTTGTCACCGCACAGGGTCTTTGGTTCGTATCCCCGAAAAGGACCGTTGCAAGTCAGTCCTGACGCAGACCTTGTAATTTTCCATCCCGAATGGAAAAAGAGATCAGAGCTAAGCATTTGATACTCCCTCGATTGCGGAAAGCGGGAGCCGGAAAGCGGAAATAAAACTGCAGGAACGGAAAGCGTGACGCCGGACGCCTTCGCGCGCAACGTCGAACTGCCGGCAGATGGTTTGGTACGCGCCCGGTTCGGGCCGGCACAAAAAAATTCATTTTTTTCTAAAACTTCGCCCAAGAAATTCCGTAGAGCGGCCCGGTGCATTGTAGCGAGAATGAGGAGTCCGGCGAAGGGAATGGGCCGTATCGTTTGCGCTTTACCCTCGTGGAAATAGAGTATCGCCCTCGTGGGCGAAGACGGTCAGGCAGGCGCGCAGACGCACGGACGGCTTTGGCGTCGCGCGGCGGTTGCGCTTGCTGCGTGCATTGCGCTTCTCCTGATTTTTCATCGCCCACTTTTGCTTGGTCTCGGCCGGCAGGTCGCGCGGCATTATGCCGGGCGCGAACATTTGAAGATCGATTTTGCTCTCGAAGGAAACATCTTTACGACACTTTCGATCCGACATCTTCATGTCGTCCCGACGGGATCGACCGACGTCGAATCAGTCGATGTCGATCTTGCCCGCGCCGATTACAGCTTGCTGGCACTGCTCCTGCATGGTCCATCGCAGTTTCTGAAAAGCCTGGAAGCGCATTCGGCCCGGATCGTTTTGAATCCAGTCGAAGTGCCGCTCAAACCGCGCCCGCCCAAAATTCACGAGAGAATCAGGCTGCCCTCGGTTTTTCCGGACCGCATGCGTTTATCGGACGTCACTCTGATTGTCCGGAATAAACCTCACGATTTCATTTTGGAACATGTCGATCTCGATTTGGACCCGCGCAGTCCCGGCGAATTGCGGGTCGATAAGTTGCAACTGCCGGCGGGACAAGGCTGGACAAAAATTTCGGCGCAAACATCCTATGCCAATCGGAACCTCGTTCTCCACGATCTCCTGCTCGATAACGAAGATCGCTTTCGGGTTTTGAATGTCGATGCGTCGCAGATCGGCGCAAAAACCCTGACGATCAATGTCGATAGTGCGATTGGCGGCGGAACGCTTTCCGGCTCGATCACCATGACCCAAACTTCTTCTTCGCTGAATACAAAAGTGCGTTTGCTTGGAGAAACGATCGCGGCGACCGCGCTTAACAAATACCTCGATTTGCCCGAGGGGTTTATCGGCGGACAAATCGAACGGGTGAAGGTCGATCTGGCCGGCGTCCTGAATCTCCCGAGCTCCTGGAGCGGGACGATGTCTGCGCAGATGAGCAATCTGCGCCGACAACAAATGGTTTTCGATCGTTGTATTTTCGAAGTCTCCGCACAACAGGGAAAGGCGACGTTGCAAAGCGCGGACATCGTTCAAGGGAGGAACGAATTTCACCTGCGCGGTTCGGCCGATTTACCGGCTGATATTAAACAGTTTGGCCGGAGCGCGGCGACGCTGGAAATGTCAGCCGCCGCAGTCGACCTCCAGCGATTGACCGCCGGAACCCCGCAGGAGCTGACGGGCTCGGCTCAGATCAACGGCAGGATCGACATCAAGAATGGGAAGCTGAAGGCGAATCTGACCGCGTCCGCGGGTTCGGTCGGATTTGCAAATGGCACGATCGACAAGCTCACTGCGAATCTTAGAGCATTTAAGACAATGCCGCCGTCGAATCTTAGAAAACCTTGGTTTGCCGATCTCCGCTCGGCGCTCGACTTAGATATTTCTAATATACGTTATCGAGACTATGTGATTGATTCCGTGGCCGGCTCGCTTAGCGGAGTTGACGATTTGATAAGCGTGGAGCGTCTCAATTTCCGGCGAAAGCAAAATGATCTGAGTGTTCGCGGTCGATACTGGCTGCCGGAAGAGCTGAGCAAGGCCGCGTCGCAATCGGCGCAGTTGAATGTTTCGTTAAATGCGACCGAGGTCGCGGATTACTGGGTGGCCGATTCGCCGGACAAGATCAGCGGGCCATTGCAACTGACCGCGCAGATCGAGCGGAAACGAGGCGTCAATAACGGCCAGGTCGCGGTCTCCGGGTCTCATCTCAAAATGCGTGATTTGGTCTTTAAACAGCTGAGCTCGCAATGTTCCATTTCGAACAACGTGATCTACCTGAATGATTTTACGGCGAGCTTGAACGAGCACGATTTTGTCGGCGCGCATGGGATTGTCGATCTTCGCGCGCCATATCATTACAGCGGAAAGTTCTCGGCGAACGTTTCAGATTTATCGACGATCGAGCCGCTGCTCAATGCTTATGGAAACGAGCGCAAGCTGGCCGGCTCGCTCGCGATCGACTGGGAGGGAAGCGGCGACGCGGCGAAATTTAAGAACTCAGGGAAACTGAAGCTCACTCTGGAGAAAGGCCGCTATGGCGATTTGCAATCGTTGCAGGCAAATGCGGACGCGACTTACTCGCCGGATGGTCTCGATGTCCCTTTGATTTTTCTGCGCAGTAACAAGATGGATTTTCAAGCGATCGTCCGGGCAAAGGGCGAAACCCTGGAGATCACGAAAATTCAACTCGACCAGGGCGAAGCGAAGTACGCGGGAGGTTATATTTCCATTCCGTTTATCTGGAAAAACCTGGGCACCGCCGCGCCAGTTTGTCCCCCGAACGGGAAAGTGATCGCGAATTTTCAATCGGAGAACATCGAGATCAAAAAGCTTTTTCAAGACGTTGGCCTGCAATCAACGACATCGGGAACCGTCAACGTGAAGCTGGACGCGCAAGGAACACTGGCGGATTTGAATGCGCGGTTCGACGTGCAGATGCGCGATCTGCGCAGCGAGCGCCTGCCGAACCTAGGACCAGCGAGCTTCGACCTAAGTGCGCAGTCCCAACACAATCAGTTGACCGTTTCAGGCAAATTGCAGCAGGCCAGGATTAAACCGGTGGAATTGACGGCGAATTTGCCGTTCAACGTCGCAAAGATCGTGCGCGAGCGGAAGTTGGCGGACGAAACGCCGGTCACGGCAAAAGTTCGGATGCCGAAAAGCTCGGTCAATTTTATCCACCAATTTGTGCCGGCAATTCAAAACCTGGATGGCGACCTGGCGCTGGATGTCGATGTAAGCGGAACGCTCGGGCGACCCGTTTTGAGCGGTGCCGGCGATATGACGGTAAATGTGGCGCGCGCCAGTAACGTGACTCTTCCCGCGCTGAGAAATTTTAAAGCGCGCCTTAAGTTTGCTAATGACGCGCTCACGCTCGAGCAATTCGGCGGCGAACTCTCCGGCGGTCACTTTACCATGAGCGGCCGCATCACCTTTCCAAAACTGACCGCGGCGAATCTCGATCTGCAACTAAAAGCCGATAGCGCGCTGGTCGCACGTAATGACACGTTAACCGCGCGGGTGGATGCGGACATCAAGGTGACCGGCCCGATCAGCAGCGCGAATGTGACGGGGACGGTGGCAATGACCAACAGTGAATTTTTGAAGAACCTCGATCTCATTCCGATCGGACTGCCCGGCAGGCCTGCGCCGCAGCCGCCATCGGCGCGACCGGATTTTTCCATCCCCCAACCACCGTTTCGCGATTGGAAATTCGACGTGACCATTAAAACAAAGGACCCGGTCCTCATTCGCGGCAGTCTCGCCAATGGCGGCGCGGTGAGCGATCTGCATTTAACCGGCACCGGCTTGCGTCCAGCCTTGCAAGGTTTGGTGCGGCTGGAGAAGGTCGAAGCAACGCTTCCATTCAGCCGTCTCGAAGTTTCTTCCGGCTTTGTTTATTTTGACCCGAGCGACTCGTTTAATCCGAAACTCGATCTGCGTGGCACTTCGGTGATTCATGATCACACCATTCATGTTTATATTTACGGAACGTCGCTTGCGCCGGAGGCTATTTTCACGAGCGAGCCACCCTTGCCTCAAGAGGAAATCATTTCCCTTCTCGCAACCGGCGCGACACGGGACGAGCTGACCGGAAGCAACAACGTGCTGGCCGGACGCGCCGCCACGTTGCTGGTGCAACAGCTTTACCGAAAAATTTTTAAGAAGGGCCAGGCGACGCAGAGTAATTCCGTTTTCGATCGCCTGGATTTGGACGTTGGCACGGTCGATCCCCGGACAGGGCAACAACAGGCCACCGCGCGGCTCAAGATCAACGATCAATTTGTGTTCGTTGGCGACGTCGGTGTCGGCGGTGATTATCGTGGGATGCTAAAGTATTTGATTCGATTTCGCTGATGCGTTTTGTTTTCCTTCCTCCTTTCCTGTGCAGCCTCGCCTTCGCGTCTGAGCTCGCCGCCCAAACCGCGGTCACGCGACCGGAAGAAAAACAAAAGGAGCAACAGGCGGTCGCAAAACAGCAGGAGAAACGCGCGCAACACACCAGCACGATTGAGTTCCGCGGCGAACAGGCTTTCAGCGAAAAGGAATTGCGATCGCAATTGAAAGAGCAGATCACAACGATCGACGATTACGGTTTAACAGCAGCGCGCGGAGATGATCTCGCTTTTTTCCTCGAAGTCTTTTACCGGAAACACGGCTACGTAAAAGTGAATGTGCGTTACGCGATCGAATCTGGCGATCGCCTGCGGCTCGAGATCAACGAAGGTCCGTTGATGACTCTCGGCACGGTCGTCTTCGAGGGCAACGCCGCCGAGCCAACGCAAAAGCTGTTCGATTTTGCGGTCGGGCCGACGCGTGAGCGCTATTCGAAATTGCAAAAAAACCTGCCATTTGTCGCGGCCGATCTCGAGGAAGGCGCCGACCTGGTGCATCGGCTTTACATCGCGGAAGGTTTTCTCGACGCCGTAGTCGATCCTCCGCGCTACACCTACCACGACGAGACGAACCAGGTAGACGCAATCATCGCGACCCACGAGGGCCAGCAATATTTTTTTGGCGACGTCTCATTTACCGGGCAGACAATTTACGCAGCGGAAACGTTGCGCGGACAGATGCTCGATCTCCTGCAGCAACCTTACACCGATGCGCGTGTCGCCGATATTCCGCGACGCCTCCAGACCTATTTCAAAACGCGCGGTTATTACGATGTGAAGGTCGAAGCGACCGGCGCGCCGGAGGAGGCCATCGATGGTCGCGTGCCGGTGGAGATCGTGATCTCGTCCGGACCGATTTACCGCTTTGATGGCGTGACGGTGAGTGGTCTTGAGCGGTTGCGGCCGAGTTTTGTCACGAAGCGGTTCAGCAAACTGACCGGTCAGACGTACAGCCCGGATGTGCTTGACGAAAGATTCCGCCTGCTCATGCGCACCGGTCTCTTCAATCTTTTGCAAATCAAACCCGTGCCGGTGGAGGGTGACTTGTTGCGGCTCGACATCTCCGCGGAAGAAGCCAAGAGCAAGGAGTTCGGTATTTCCATCGGCTATGGCACTTTCCAAGGTGGGATTTTCGGCGTGCAATATCGCGACCGCGACCTCTTCGGCTACGGACGCCCGATCACCATCTCCGCGGAGGTTTCACAACGCGGTTACAAGGGCGAAATCGTTTATGAAGACCCATTCCTTTTCGATACCGATTTCAACTTCAAGAACCAACTGGCGGCATTGACCTTCGATTACGATGGCTATTCGAAATTTGAGCTCGGTGACAGGGTTGAACTGACGCGCAAGATCACGAAGCAATATGAGGCCGGTCTGATTTTCGCAGCCCGCCATGTCGAGGTAACCAGCGCCTCCATCAACCAGCGATTTCTGGGTGATACCTCTTACATCGTGAACTCGCTTGGTTTTACGCAGACTCTCGATTTGCGTGAAAGCCCGTTCGTCTCGCCGCGCGGCTTTGTCGTTAACACCACTTTCGACTTGGCCTCAAAGGCCTTTGGAAGCGAGATCGAATTGGCCCGCGGCACCGCTCGTCTTGCTTACTTCCTGCCATTCGGTCCGAAAGCGCTCACACCTGGAGTGGTGGAAGATCAAACGATCCCGCCGTTGCAGCATTGGTTTCAACAATCGTTGCTCGCCTTCGGTGCGCGCACCGGCCTTGTCCACTCGCTCAATAACTCGGGCCCGGATGAAGCAACGACCATACCGATCGACGAACGTTTCTTCAATGGCGGCGCCACCACTGTGCGCAGTTATGGCGAGCGCGACCTCGGCCCACACGATCCAAAGGGCAACCCGATCGGCGGCGAATTTTTCACCGTCTTCAATCTCGAATACACTTTTCCGATCTATGGCGAACTCCAGGGCGCGTTGTTTTATGACGCGGGCAATCTCCTGCCCACATCCGAAGAGCCGGGAGTTGATGACATGCATTACGCGATCGGCGCCGGCTTGCGTTACAAACTGCCGATCGGCCCGATTCGGCTCGATTATGGAGTTAATCCCGACCGGCAACCGGGCGAAGACATTGGCGCATTTCATTTCAGCTTTGGCTTTGCGTTTTAAACGTTCAACCCTCAACGCTCGACGAGCCGTGAGATTCGTCCGCTGAACACGCGAAACAACGCTAAAGAATTTTTGTTCGACCCAAATGATCTACTTTTAATTTCAGCGTCATTTAGCGTGTTTGGCGGTTCATTCATCAGGGATAAACTCGCGGCCTAACGAATGAAAGATCGAGAAGAACATTTACCTGGCGAATTGGGCGAGCTCGGCGACACGCGGCCGGCGATTTTTCGCAAACAACTTCACCAAATCGCAGATTGGATCGCCGATTACCGGGAGAAAATAGCTGAGCGGCGAATTTCGCCGAACGCCAAACCAGGAGACATCCTTGCACAATTGGATGCAACTCCGCCGGAAACGGGCGCATCACTCGACAAAATTTTCGCCGACATCGATCGCGTAATTGTTCCCGGCGTGACGCATTGGGCCCATCCGCAATTCATGAGCTACTTCGGTTGCACGACAACCAGTCCGGGCATTCTTGCCGAGATGATCACGGGCGCGCTAAACGTGAACGCGATGACCTGGCGGACCGCGCCGGCCGCAACCGAGCTCGAAACCCTTGTGCTCGATTGGCTACGACAGTGGCTCTGTTTGCCTAACGATTTCGCGGGCGTCGTTTACGACACGGCTTCGATCTCGACAATGCACGCGTTGGCCACGGCGCGTGAAGAAGCGGTGCCGACCACGCGGAAGCTCGGATTGAGCGGACGCGATCTGCCCGTCTTCCGTATTTATGCTTCCGATCAGGCCCACAGTTCGGTCGAAAAAGGCGCAATCGCAATAGGCATTGGGGAAGAAAACGTGCAGCGTGTTCCGAGCGATTCCCAATTTCGAATGGATGTCGCCGCGTTGCGTAAAATGATCGCGCAAGATCGACAAGAGAACTTTCGGCCAATGGCGGTGGTGGGGACCGTGGGCACGACATCGACTGCGAGCGTGGATCCGGTTCCGGAGATCGCACAGGTTTGTCGGGAGGAGAAAATGTGGTTGCACATCGACGGGGCTTACGGCGCGGGACTGGCGTTATTGCCCGAGTGCAAATGGATCACGGCCGGTTGGAACGAGGCCGATTCCATTGTTATCAATCCACACAAGATGCTTTTCATTCCATTGGATTTCAGCGCGCTTTATGTCCGCGACATCGGTCGCTTGCGACGCTTGTTTACGCTCGATCCAGAGCATCTACACCTCCGCGATCCTGTTGGCGCCGAGATCAACTACATGGATTACGGAGTGCAGCTGGGACGAAGGTTTCGCGCGCTGAAAGCGTGGATGGTTTGGCGCACGTTCGGCCGCGAAGGAATTGCCGCTCGCATTCGTGATCATCTCCGTCTGGCAAATCTGCTGGCGGACTGGATTAAGATCGACAAGCGCTTTGAACTGAGCGCGCCAGTGGTAATGCCAGTTGTTTGTTTTCGATTCGTCACCGCGTCTGATCGCAAGATCGACATGTTGAACAGCGAGATCGTTGAGCGAATCAATGCGTCGGGACGCGCTTATCTGACGCAAACGAAATTGCACGGCCGCACCGTCATGCGCATCGGCTTAGGCAACATCCTCACCACCGAGCAACACCTGCGCAACGTCTGGGAGCTGATTGAGAAAACCGCAGCCGAATTGTAGCCGCGCCTGTCGGCTCGGCCGAGCGTCGCCCCGACCGATGTGATTAAGCTTGTTTGACAAAGCGTGACTGGTCCTGTTAACTGGTCAGATGAAGGTAACGGCTACTGAGTTTAAGGCGAAATGCCTGCGTCTGATGAATGAGGTGGGTAAGAAGCACGAATCCATCATGATCACAAAGCGCGGCGAAATCGTCGCCCAACTTGTTCCGCCGCCAGCAGCGGCGAAAAAACCGTGGCTTAAACTGGCAGGCGCAGCCAGGATCAAAGGCGATATCGTCCGACCGACTTTGTCTGACCGCAAGATCGACAAGTGGATCAAACGCGAAGCGAGGCAGCTGCATGGCGCCGCTGATTGACACCCATGTCTGGATTTGGTGGTTGACCAGGTTGCCACGAGTTTCACCGAAAATTATCTCCGCCCTTGATGAGATGCCGGAGCGCCCATTTCTAAGCGTCGCCAGTCTCTGGGAACTTTCCCTTCTCGTTGAAGTCGGCCGGGTGCAACTGCTCCCCAACGCATCGGCCTGGCTCGAGCAGGCAACTCATCCGGAGACGGTGCGGCTTGCGCAAATCACTCGTGCCGTCGCCCTGGAGCTCTTTGCTTTTCCAAAAACGTTTCGGCGGGATCCGGCTGACAGAATCATCGTCGCAACCGCGCGCGCTCTCGACCTACCATTGCTCACCTACGATCAAGGGATTCGAAAGTCCGGTCTGGTGAAGGTTTGGAAGCCAGCCGAATCGTAACCGCCTAGCTGTAGCCCGCGACGTCGACGCGGGAATGCCTTGCGGCTCGCACCGCGGTCAACGCCCGCGGCTACAACGTCGCGACAAGAGTCTTGACACGATAAACGCGAATTACGTAAAAGCGTTCTCGATTACGTCACCGGACGTTTCAACCCCGAAAGCATTCGGGGCTTGAACATCCGCTTTACGCGATCACCAGGTCCAACTGAAACCGAACTTAAACAAAAAATGAAAACTCTATCGTTAATAAACTCGATCAATCACTCGACCAGTCGTTTGCCTCTGGGGCGCGGTTTGCTTCTCATCGCGCTCGTGCTCATGTGCCTCACACTTTCGCCAAATGCGCGAGCGGTTACCCCCGCGCCGGATGGGGGCTACGCGGCAGACAACACTGCTGAAGGCGAGGATGCGCTTTTTAGTCTTAGCGGCGGCGCCGACAATACCGCACTTGGGTTTAACGCCATGCA
>WNEY01003397.1_pt1 | contig 11950 bp, 14 predicted proteins | sample 5400531 | NCBI WGS metagenome assembly WNEY01 (sample SAMN13153338, study PRJNA577476) | soil metagenome | isolation source: 200 cm saprolite under Douglas fir tree site 1 | place: USA:California | collected 2015-04-18
CAAGCCGCGCCGCGACCCGGCCGTGCTGGCCGCCGGCCCACGCGTCGTACAGGGGCGCGATCTGGTAAAAGAAGTCGACAACGTGGTCGACCATCCCATCGGAGGAATCACGGTCCATCAAGGCCACGATCTGCTGGTCAACCTTTGGCGACGATTCCGGGCACGGCTGCTACGATGCTAGCTCCCCGAAAACCCGATCGAACCTCATTTCGTTCTGGAGGATTTCATGGCTCAAGCAGAAAAGACCGCCGCTCAGTCATCGGGCGCTCAGAACGGCGGCACCAACGTCGTCAGCCTTGGCCCGAAAGACACGCTACAGGGGCGCCTCGAGATCCAGGGCGACCTGAAGGTGGCCGGCACCGTCGAGGGCGACTTGAAGGCGAGCGGCGACGTCACCATCGACTCGACGGCCACCGTGCAGGCCGCGATCGAGGGCGCGAACATCAGCGTCCGCGGCAACGTGACCGGCAACGTCACCGCCAAGCGACGCCTGACCCTCGCCGGGACTGGCCGCCTGAACGGCGACGTCAAGGTCGGCCGGCTCACGGTCGAGGACGGCGCGAGCCTCAACGGCAACGTGACCATGTCGTCGGGCGGCTAGCTCAAGCCACAGCACGCTCCGCCCGCCGTATCGCGGGCAGGACCACGTCCTTGATGTAGCTTTCGGCCGCGCTCATGGCCGCGTGCACGAGCCGCCACTCGAGCTGAGCCAGGAGCACCTGGTCGCGGTTGAGCTCGACAAGCCTGGAGCGCCAGAACGCGGAGTACAGGTTCAGCCCGGGAAGCGGGCCGCGGCCGCCCTGGCCGGTCAACCCGGGAATGTCGGGAAGAGACGAGGTGTCGACAGATGAATCGGCGGCTAACGGCGGGGCGCCCTGCACCAGCGCGCCGGCGACCGGTCGCAGCGACGAGCCGACGACGTTCCAGGCCACGACCAACAGCGCGCCGACGACCACCATCTCGGCGACGACCAACCACGTGAGCGGAGAACGGATGAGCTTGCGCATGCGGCGCAGGCTAGGAAGACGCGGTCCAAAAGAAAACCCAGCCTGTTAAGAGCGCGAAAGGCCGCGCAGCGCCTCCAGCCCGCGCTCGATCGTCTCGATTCTCTTCGGGAAGCTGAACCGGACGTGCCCGCGGCCGTGCGCGGGGTCGTGGAAGAAGCTCGACGCGGGAACGGTCGCGACCGCCACCTTTTCGATGAGCCGCCTCGCGAACGCGACGTCGTCCTCGGCGCCGAACGCGCGAATTCCCGCCATCAGGTAGTAGGCGCCGTCGGGCGCAACGACTTCAAAGCCGCACTCGCGCAGCCCGGCGACCATGGCGTCGCGCCGCTCCTGGTAATCACCTAGCAGCTCCACATAAAAGGACGCGGGGAACTCGAGCGCGTGCGCGACCGCGATCTGCAGCGGGTGCGCCGCGCCGACCGTCAGGAAGTCGTGCACCTTACGGATGCCAGACGACAGCGACGGCGGCGCGATCAGCCATCCGACCCGCCAGCCGGTGACCGAGTACGTCTTGCTCGCGCCCGAGATCGTGATCGTGCGCTCCGCCATACCCGGCAGCGTGGCCAGGCTCACGTGCTTCCCGCGGTAGACGAGGTGCTCGTAGATCTCGTCCGTGATCGCGATGGCGTCGTGCTCGATGCACAGCCGCGCGACGAGCTCCAGCTCCTCGCGTGAATACACCTTGCCGGTCGGGTTGTGAGGCGTATTGACGACGATGGCGCGGGTCTTCGCGTTGAAGGCGGCGCGGAGCTCCGCCTCGTCGAACGACCACTCGGGCGGCCGGAGGGTTACGTACCGGGGCACGGCGCCGCTGATCACGCAGTCGGGGCCGTAGTTCTCGTAATAGGGCTCGAAGACGATCACCTCGTCGCCGGGGTCGACGGCCGCGAGCATGGCCGCGATCATCGCCTCAGTCGCGCCGCACGAAACGGTGACATCGGTATCGGCCTCGACCGCGCGTCCCCACGCGGCCCCGTACTTGCCCGCGATCGCCTGGCGCAGCGCCGGCGCGCCCCAGGTCGTCGCGTACTGGTTGTAGCCGTCGCGCAGCGCTTGCGCGGCCGCGTCGAGGATCCGTGGGTCGGGGTCGAAGTCGGGGAATCCCTGGGCGAAGTTGATCGCGCGCTCCGGACCGTGCAGCGCAAGGTTGAGGCGCGTCATCTCGCGGATGACCGACTCGGTGAACGATTCGGCCTTGCGGGAAAGACCCCGGTGCAGGGGCCCCCGCGAAGTCACGGCGCAGCCTCTGACTTCGTGGGGATATTAGTGTCCGGGATCGGCCCTCTCCAGGCGCAGGTCCGTGCTCGAGCACGAGTAGCATCGCTGTGGCCGCTCGAGGCTTCGCTCCCACCAGCCGCACACGTCGCAGGTCCAGCGCGTCTTGGCGAAAAAGTCGAGCACGTCGGAGCGGCTCAGCAGGCCGACCATCTTCCCGCCTCGGATCACGGGCACGCGGCGGATGCGCTCGCCGATCAAAAGACGCGCGGCCTCGTCGATCCCCGTCTCCTCCGTGACCGAGATGACGCGGGGGCTCATGATGTCGCGCGCGGTCTTGCCGCGCTTGGAGAAGACGTCGGTCTCGGAGACGATGCCGACGACATGGCCCTCGTTCGCGACCACCGGCGCTCCAGTGATGTGCTTCGACGAGAGCGTTTTCGCGATCTCCTCGATCGGCGTGTCCTCGCGAAACGAGATCACGTTGCGCGTCATCACTTCTTTGACGGGAATCACGCCTTTCCCAGAATCGTAGCCACCGTCTGGAGGTTGGCGTTACCGCCGCTGAGGATGAGCCCGGCGCGGCCGCGTGGCAGCTTGCCCGCCAGGTAGGCCGCCAGCGCGAGCGCGCCGGTCGGCTCGAGGGCCAGGTGAAGCCGCGACCAGGCGACCTGCACCGCGTGCGCGATCTCGTCCTCGGTCACGGTGACGATCTCGTCGACCAGGCCGTTGGCGAACATGACCTCGAAGTTGCGCTTTCCGATCGCCGTCGTCCGCACACCGTCGGCCATCGTGGCCGGCGAAGCCGGGAGAGTCTGGATGGCGCCTGCCTGCCACGTCCGGTAGGCATCGTCGGCCGCCACCGGCTCAACGCCGACCACTTTGATCGACGCCCGGTGGTGCTTGGCCGAGATCGCCGTGCCCGAAAGCAGCCCGCCGCCCCCCACCGGAGACGCGATCACCTCCAGGTCAGGCGCGTCCGCCAGCAGCTCGCGCGCCGCCGTGCCCTGGCCGTGGATCACGTTCCAGTCGTCGAACGGGTGGACGAGCGTGTAGCCGCGCTCGGCCATGACCTCGCGCAGCCGCTGCTCGCGGTTGGCGAAGTTGATCCCCTCCTGGATGACCTCTGCGCCCAGCGCCCGAGTCGCCACGACCTTGGCCGGGTTGGCGTCCTCGGGGATCAGGATCAACGCCGGGATGCCCACCGACGACGCCGCCAGGGCCACCGCCTGGGCGTGGTTGCCCGAGCTCACGGCGATCACGCCGGTCGGCCGCTCGCCGTGCGCGAGCAGCGAGAGCACGGCGTTGAACGCGCCGCGGGGCTTGAACGAGCCGGTGACCTGGAAGCATTCGGGCTTGAGGCGGATGGCGGGGTCGAGGTCGGTGGCCAGGGTCGGGGTCCGGCGCACGTGGCCGCGGATGCGCGCGGCGGCCTCCTCGACCAATGCCGCGTGCTCTTCGAGATAAGACGACTTCACCAAGAAGTCAGGCGGCCGCGGAGTCGCGTTCTGCCGCGGGCTGCGTTCGCGGCGCCCGGCGCATGTTCGTCAGCACGATGCCGCCGAGGATGACGATCATGCCCACGACGATCGGCACGCTCAGGCTCTCGCGCAGCAGCGTCACGCCCCAGAAAACCGCCGTCACCGGCACGAGAAGCGTTACGGCCGTGGCGCGGACCGCGCCCAGCGAATTCATCACGTAGTAGTAGAGAAGGTACGCGACGCCCGTGCCGAAGACTCCGAGCGCGACCACGGCCGCAAACGAGACGGGCGCGAAGTGGAAGTGCGGCAGCGAGGGCGCCGCGATCGGGATCGCCAGCAGCGCCGTGACCACGGTCTGACCGGTGCTCTGCTCGTACACGCTCATGCCGCGCAGCCTGGTCCGCTGGTACAGCGCGGCCAGCGCGTAGGAGAAGGCGGCGACCAGGACGGCCAGGATCCCCAGCACGCTTCCGCTCATGCCGTGCGCGGTGATGTCGGGAAGAACGAGGATCGCCACACCGGCGATCCCGATCAGCACGCCGAGGTAGTTGAGCGGCGTCGGCCGCTCGGACGGAACGATCCAGAAGATGAGGATCGCCGTCCACAGCGTGGCGGTGGCGTTGAGGATGCTCGCGAGCCCGCTGGTGATGCGCTCCTCGCCCCAGGCGATGGCGGCCCACGGGAGGATCGCGTTGATGACCGCCATGATCGCGAAGGGTAGGACCCGGCTCTTCCAGCCCGGGCCGAGCACTGGTTTCCGCATCACGGCGGTGAGAACCACGAGCGCGGCCGCACCCGACGCCGAGCGCACGAGCACCAACCCGGTCGGGCCCATGTCGGCAACACCAAGCTTGATGAAGAGGAACGAGACGCCCCAGATCAGGGACAGCGCGACGAACGCGAGGTACGGGAGCAGAGGGCTCCTAGACACGCGTCGGCCACTCGTCGGTCGAGAGCACGAGCGTCACCGGTCCGTCGTTCTCGATGTGCACGCGCATGACTGCACCAAAGCTGCCGGTCTGGGTCTCTATTCCGCGCTCGCGGAACCGCCGCACGAACGTCTCATAGAGCTGCTCGGCACGAGCCGGATCGCCCGCCCTGAGCAGGCTCGGCCGCCGGCCGCGGCTCATGTCGGCGAAGAGCGTGAACTGGGACACGATGAGGGCCGAGCCTTTGACGTCCACCAGGCTCAAGTTCATCTTCCCCGCCTCGTCCGCGAACACGCGGAGGTCGATGATCTTGTCCGCGAGCCGCTGCACCGTGCTTTCGTCGTCGTCGCCACCTGCACCCACCAACAACACAAAGCCCTGGCCGATGGTTGCAGTGCTGCCGCCCTCCCAGCTCACGCTGCCGGAGGCGGCCCTCTGGGCTACGACCCGCAACGTACGCTCTCTGTTGGTCTCAACCCGACGCTCCTTTGGCGGCCGGGCTTGCCCCGGCCGCGGCTATGGCTCCTCTGCCGCCTGACGCGGTCGGTGGAAGGCTTTGAATCAATCGGAACCGTATACCGGAAAGAGAGCAGCCCCGTCGCGAAGCGACCGGGCGATGCGATCAGTGGGCCAAACCTGCCCGCGCCCGGCGCGCAGAGGGAACCATGTGGGTTCCCTCTCATATCTAGTCGATCTTGGGGCCGAAGTGGGGCTCGGCGTCGATGAGGGAGTCGATGTAGCGGAACCGGTCGTAGCGGTGCTGCATCAGGTCCTCCGCGTCCATCTCGAGCAGCGGCCGCATGTGGCGGCGTAACGCCTCATCCAGCGCCGCGGCCGCGGCGTCGTAGTCGGCGCTGGCGCTCCCCTGCGGCTCAGGAACGACCTCCTCGACCACGCCCATGGCCACGATCTCCCGCGATGTGAGCTGCAGCTGCTCCGCCGCCTCGACCTTGCGCGAGTTGTCGCGCCACACGATCGAGGCCGCCGCTTCGGGAGACGCGACCGAATAGATCGAGTTCTCGAGCATGATCACGCGGTCGGCCACGCCCATTCCCAGCGCGCCGCCGCTGCCGCCCTCGCCGATCACGGCCGCCACGATCGGGACCGGGATGCGGAACCACTCCATGATCGCGGTGGCGATCGCGGCCGCGATGCCGCGTTCCTCGGCGCCAGCGCCGGGATACGCGCCGGGCGTGTCGATGAGGGACACGATCGGGAAGCCGAACTTCGCCGCATGGTGCGCAAGGCGCAGCGCCTTGCGGTAACCCTCGGGGTGCATCATTCCCCAATTCCTCGCCACCCTGTCCTTCATGCTCCGGCCCTTCTGGTGGCCCAGGAACACCGTGGTCCGGCCGTACCAGGTGCCGATGCCGCCGACCAGCGCGGGGTCGTCGGCGGAGAGGCGGTCGCCGTGCAGCTCGATGAAGTCCGGGGCGAGGCGGCGAATGTAGTCGAGCGAGTACGGCCGCTGGGGATGGCGAGCGAGCTCGACGATCTCCCAGACGCTCACGTATACATCTCCAGCAGGTGCGCGAGCAGCGGCCGCAGCTCGGTGCGCGGAAGGACCATGTCGACCTGGCCGTGCGCGAGCTGGAACTCGGCGCTCTGGAACCCCGGCGGCAGGTCCGCGTAGGTCGCCTGCTTGATGACCCGCGGGCCAGTGAACCCGATCGAGGCGCCCGGCTCGGCGATGTTGATGTCCCCGAGCAGCGCGAGCGACGCCGCGGTGCCGCCGAAGGTCGGGTCGCTCAACACTGAGAAGAACGGCACTCCCGCGTCGTGCAGCCGTCCGACCGCCGCGTTGACCTTCGCCAGCTGCATCAGCGCGAGCACGCCTTCCTGCATACGTGCGCCGCCCGACGCGGAGATGAGCACGTACGGCGTGTGTGTCGATGCGGCCTGCTCCATCCCGCGGGCAAGGCGCTCGCCCGCGACGATCGAGAGCGTCCCGCCGACGAACCCGAAGTCGAACGTGGCGAGCCAGATCGGCTTGCCGTCCAACGTGCAGGTCCCGGTGCGCACCGCCTCGTTGAGGCCTTCCTCGAGGAGCGTCTCGACGGTTTCCTGGTAGCGCTTCGGCACGGTCCAGTTGAGGAGGTCGTGGGAACGGATGTCGACCCAGCGCTCCGTCCACGAACCCTCGTCGGCGACCAGCGGGACCCAGACGTCGGCACCGAGGCGGAAGTGATGTCCGCAGTTCGTGCAGACGTAGTTGTGCGCGCGGAGCTCTTCCTGCTCGAGCCCGATTCCGCAGCCCGGGCAGTTAGTGGGCAGGAGGATCTCGGGCAGCTCACCGCCCTGGATCGCGACCGTCTCGAAGTGGCGCTCGAGTATCGCCATCAGAGGCTCAATCCTCCGTCGACGGCGATCACCTGGCCGGTGATGAAGCCCGCCTTGTCCGAGCAGAGGAACGCGACCGTCGCCGCGACTTCCTCGGCGGTAGCCTCGCGCTTGATCGGCGTCATCTTCACGAGCTCGCCCACCATCTCGTCGGTCAACGAACCGGTCGTCAGCTCGGTGCGCACGTAGCCTGGCGCGACCGCGTTGCAGGTGATGTTGCGCGACCCGTACTCGCGCGCGACCGACTTGGTGAACCCGATGAGCCCCGCCTTCGCCGCCGCGTAGTTGGTCTGTCCCGCGTTGCCCGTGATCCCGACGATCGACGAGATGTTCACGATGCGGCCCCAGCGCGCGCGCATCATGCCGCTCATGATGGCAGCCTTCGTCGTCGCGAAGGCCGAGAGCAGGTCGGTGCGGATGAGGTCTTCCCAGTCCGGCGGCGACATCTGGATCAGCAGCTTGTCGCGCACCGCGCCGGCGTTGTTGACGAGCACGTCGACCTTGCCGATCGCCTTGACCATCGCCTCGACCTGGTGCGGGTCACCGACGTCGGCCTGGTGCGCGGTTGCGTTCGGCAGCGAGGACGCCGTCTCCTCCGCGGCCGAGCTGTCGGCGCGGTAGTTCACGACCACGCGCGCGCCCATCGCCGCGAGGGCCTGGCTGATGGCGCGGCCGATGCCCTTGCCGCCGCCAGTCACCAGCGCGGTCTTGCCGTCGAGGTCCCCCAACTAGGTGGTGGCCGCCGGTCCGGCGAAGTCGATGAACAGCTCTTCGGCGTTCCAGGTGTCGACGCCAGGGATGTGCTTGGCCGCCAGGCTCGCGAGGACGCGGCCCGGGCCGAGCTCGACCACGGTGCGCACCTTCATCGCCCGCATCGCGACCATCGTCCGCGCCCAGTCCACCTGGCGCAGCATCTGCAGGCGCAGCTCCTCGCGGAGCGCAGCGACCGTGCGCAGCGCCTCGCCCGACGCGTTGGCGAGCACCGGGATCGAGGGGGCGTTCAGCTGCAGCCGGTCCACGGCATTGCGAAAGGCGGTCGCGGCAGCCTCCATCAGCGGCGTATGCGCCGCCAGCGGAATCGTGAGGATCAGAGCGCGGCGCGCCCCCGCCGCGAGCGCGAGTCGCTCGGCCTCCTGCACCGCCGGCATCTCGCCCGAGAGGACGAACTGGACGTCGGCGTTGCGGTTGGCGATCCAAAGACGACCGCGCTGTGACGCCTCGGCGCGGATCTCCTCGATCTTCGCCTCGTCGAGGCCGACGATGGCGATCATGCCCACGTGCTCGCCGGCCGCCTCCGCCATGACGCGGCCGCGCTCCTTGACGAGGAGCAGGGCCGTCTCCCAGGGGATCGAGCCTGCCGCGGCCAGCGAGGCGATCTCGCCGAGGCTGTGGCCGGCGGTGACGCTGACGTTCTCGAGGCCGTAGCTCTCGCGCCACACCTCGTACGCCGCCCAGCAGACGGTCATGACGCACGGCTGGATGACGTCGGTGCGGTTCAGCGCCTCGACCGGGCCCTCGAAGCAGAGCTTGCGCACCGGCATCCCGAGCACCTCTTCGGCGCGCTCGAAGACGCGGCGCGCGGCCGGGTAGCGGTCGTAGAGGTTCTTGCCCATGCCCGGCTTCTGCACCCCCTGGCCGGGGAACAGCAGGGCGATGGGACCGCTCAGATCAATCATGACCCCACCTTCTCAAGGGAAAGAGAGCAGGCGCGCTTGCCCGGCCGCAAGGCCGGGTCGGCTTTGCCGACGCACCGATGAGAGGAAACCGCCAGGTTTCCTCTCATAAAAAGGTCAATCAAGGGATCACCAGGTCATGCGCGCTACGCCCATTTCAGGAGCGTCGCGCCCCAGGTAAGTCCGGATCCGAAACCGGCGAGGAGCACGTGGTCGCCGCTCTTCACGCGGCCGTTGCGGACCGCTTCCTCGAGCGCGAGCGGGATCGAAGCGCTCGACGTGTTGCCGTACTCGTCGATGTTGATGGCGACGCGCTCGATCGGCAGGCCGATGCGGCGCGCGGCGGCGTCGATGATGCGGAAGTTCGCCTGGTGCGGCACCCACAGGTCGATCTCGTCCAGCGCGATGCCGGCCTTGGCGCAGACCTCGCTCGCCTGGCGGATGAAGATGTCGACCGCGAACTTGAACACGTCGGGGCCGACCATCTCGATGTACGGATTCGGGTCCTTGGCCGCGTAGGCGCCCTTCTCGATGTTGCCGCAGGTCACCTGCGCGTAGCCGCGGCCGTCCGAGCCGAGGCACCAGCTGAGGAAGCCCGCGCCCTTCGGCGCCGGCTTGACCACCGCCGCACCGGCCCCGTCGCCGAAGATGACGGCGGTGCCGCGGTTGGTGTAGTCGATGAGGCGGGACAGCACCTCCGCGCCGATGACCAGCACGGTGTCCGCGCGCTCGGAGGCGATGAACGAGTCCGCGATCGAGAGGGCGTAGACGAAGCTCGTGCAGGCGGCCAGCGTGTCCCACGCCACCGATCCGGGCGCGCCGAGCTCGTTCTGGACGCGGCATGCGACGGATGGAAACGGCCCGTCCGGCGACGAGGTGCCGACCAGGATCATGTCGAGGTCCTTGGCGCTGACCTCGGCTGCCTCGAGCGCCGCGCGCGCGGCCTTCGTCGCCACCTGGAACGTCGTGGTTCCGGGCTCGGCGATGTGGCGGCGGCGGATGCCCGTGCGCTCGGTGATCCACTTGTCCGACGTGTCCATCATCTTCTCGAGGTCGAGGTTCGACAGCACCTTGTCGGGCGCGTAGACGCCGACGCCGGCGATCGCGCTCGGCCGGCCCTTGGTCTTGAACGACTTGAGGGGCACGGCGTCGGAACGTGTGCGGTAGTTCGTGGTGATGGCCATCTGCTCTACGCCTCCAGCCGTTCGGCGGTCTTCTGCTCCAGGTACTTCCAGAGGTCGGCGATCAACTTCATCTTCTCGAGCTCCTCGTCCGGAAGCTCGACGTCGTACTTGTCCTCGATGGCGGCGATCAGCTCGACCAGGTCGAGGGAGTCCGCGGCCAGGTCGCGCTGAAAGCTCTTGTCCATCTGGACCTGGTCGGGGTCGATGCCGAGGATCTCCGCCGAGAGGTCCTGCAGTTCCTTGAAATCGAGCTGGCTTGCCATTCTTAACTCCTAGTTGGCCTCTGAGCGGGCCTTCTTGATCACGAGGGTCGCGTTGTGGCCCCCGAACCCGAAGGAGTTCGAGATCGCCACGTTGATGTCAGCCTTGCGCGCCTTGTTCGGCACGTAGTCGAGGTCGCATTCGGGGTCTGGGTCGTCGAGGTTGATGGTCGGCGGCAGGAGACCACGCTCGAGCGCGAGCACGCAGGCCGCGGCCTCGATCGCGCCGGCCGCGCCGAGCAGGTGGCCGTGCACCGACTTGGTGGAGCTGACGGCGAGCTCGTACGCGTGATCGCCGAACACCGACTTGATGGCCCTGGTCTCGGCGACGTCGCCCAGCTTGGTCGACGTGCCGTGGGCGTTGATGTAGCCGACCTCCTTGGGGTCGACACCGCTGGTCTCCAGCGCGTGCTTCATCGCGCGGATCGCGCCCTTGCCCTCGGGCTGCGGGGCGGTGAAGTGGTACATGTCCGCGCTCGCGCCGTAGCCGGCGATCTCGGCCAGGATCCTGGCCCCACGCGCTTTGGCGTGGTCCATGTCCTCGAGCACGAACATCACCGAGCCCTCGCCCATGACGAAACCGTCGCGGCCGAGGTCGAAGGGCCGGCAGGCCTTCTCCGGCTCGTCGTTGCGCTCGCTTGTCGCCTTGATCTGGCAGAAGGCGCCCATGGTCAGCGGAGTGATGGTGGCCTCGGAGCCGCCGGCGAGCATCGCGATGGCGTCGCCGCGCTTGATGATCTCGGAGGCCTCGCCGATGCCGTGAGCGCTCGACGCGCAGGCACTGACGATGGCGTAGTTGGGGCCGCCGGCCTTGGTGTGGATGGCGACGATGCCCGCCGCCATGTCGGCGATCATCATCGGCACCGTGAACGGGCTGATGCGCTTTGGCCCGCGCTCCATCAGGGCCGTGTGGCTCTTCTCGATCTCCTCCATGCCGCCGATGCCGGAGCTGACGATCACCCCGACGTCGTCCGGGTTCATCTGGGCCGGGTCGAGGTTGGCGTGCGCGAGCGCCTGCTTGGAGGCGGCCAGGGCGAACTGGCAGTAGCGCCCGATGTGGCGGGCGGTCTTGCGGTCCATGTACTCCTCGGCGTTGAAGCTCTTGACCTCAGCCGCGATCTTGGTGTCGAAGTTCGTGGTGTCGAAGCGGGTGATGCGGCCCACGCCCGAGACGCCCTCGATCATGTTCGACCAGACGGTTTCCAGGTCGCTGCCAATCGGGGTGATGAAGCCCATCCCGGTGACGGCCACGCGACGATGCCCGTTTGAGTTCAATCCCATACATTCAGCATAGGGACGCCACGGCCAACAGGCACCCTCACCAAGTGGCAAAAGCCAACCCATTGTTTGGACCCGAGGTCCAAGTCAATTACAGTATTTTTTGCAAATCCAGGGCCAGCTGAAGGCGCAGCCGGGTCGCCGGCTGGTCCAGGTCGCCCCCGAGCACCTCGCGCAGCTTCTCGAGCCGGTAGAGCACTGTGTGCCGGTGCAATCCCAGGGCGGCGGCGGCGTCTTTGACCGAGCCCTTGGCGAGGTAGGTCTCGAGCGTATCCAGCAGCTGCTGGCGGTTGCGGAGCTTGGGGTCCATCAACCGGCCAAGGCTGTGGGCGACAAAGCGCTCGGCCAGCAGCGGATTCTGCGCGAGCACCAGTTGCGGGATCACCTCGTCGTGGCCGTGGACGATTGAGTCCGGCCGCAGCTTCCTGCTGGCCTCGATCGCCTGCTGGGCCTCGAGGAACGAGCGCGCGATGCCGTGAAGGCCCGGGTGGTACCCGCCCATGCCCGCGCGGACCCGGGCGCGCAGGTTGCCCGAACGCTGCGCGGCCTCGTCCTGGAGCTGGATGACGAACTGGCGCGCGCC
>WNEY01003398.1_pt1 | contig 11950 bp, 10 predicted proteins | sample 5400531 | NCBI WGS metagenome assembly WNEY01 (sample SAMN13153338, study PRJNA577476) | soil metagenome | isolation source: 200 cm saprolite under Douglas fir tree site 1 | place: USA:California | collected 2015-04-18
GGACGCCGCTGGCGGCCCGGCCGCCGAGGGGGCCGCCGACCTTCTGGTCGCCGTCGGCGTGGTGGCCGCCGTGCCGACCGCGCCTGCCGGGCTGAACGACTGGTCCGACACTGCCGGGCCGGAGACCCGGGTCGGACTGGTGCACGCCACGGTGAACACCACAGCGCTGAGCCTGTACCTGGCCTCCGTGGTCGCGCGCGCCCGGGGGACGACGACGCGGCGGCAAGGCGCTGGGCCTGGCCGGGCTGGGGGTGCTGCTGGGTGGTGCCGACCTGGGAGGGCACCTGTGCTTCGTCATGGGCGTGGATGTCAACCGCACCGCGTGGGAGCAGCGGCCGGACCAGTGGACGCCGGTGCTGGCCGACACCGAACTGGCCGACGGGGAACACCGTAAGGCCGACGCGGGCGGCGTGCCGGTCCTGCTGTACCGGACCGCGGGAAACGGTGTATGCCCCGGCCAGCACCTGCACTCACATGGGCGGCCCGCTGGAGGGGGGCACGATCAGCGACGGCTGCGTCACCTGCCCATGGCCCGGCAGCACCTTCCGGTTCGCCGACGGCAGCATCGTGCGCGGCCCGGCCACCACGCCAGAGCCCTGCTATCAGACGCGCATCCAGGACGGGCGTATCGAGGTCCGCGCCTTCACATAGGCGTTGCGGACCTCAGCCATCGGCGAGGGTCGTCACAGAAGACACCGTTCTGCGCGCCTCGAACGGACCCGACCAAAGAGGCTGTTCCATTACAGAACGGCGGCTCGGCGAGCGTTCGCCTCGACCTCCCCCGTCACTGAGCGTGATGCTGTCGACCGACGTATCCTGATGCCCGCCGCCCACGCGGTGCGGTGTGCCTGGCCTGGAGATCACCGCCGGGGCTCAGGTACCCGTCGACAATGCGAGCGACACGGCCGCCAGTGGCCAGATCCTGCCTGACCTGGGACGCGCCGTATGCGGCAGATGCGCGCGTTTCGGTGGTCAGTCTCCCGCTGTTGGGTCGCTTCCGTGGAGCCGGATCAGCCCAGGTTCACTGCCACACGTGCAGCAGACGTACAGCATGTAGGACCGGTGGGCCTTGTCGTTGCCAGCCCAGGCGAGGACCTCCCGCACGTCTGCGCCTTCGACGTGCCATTCCTGGCTTGCCCAGCCTGAGTCCGGGCGGTCACCTGACCGCTGCCAGAAGTAGACCCGATAGGCAGGATCGTCAACTTCCCACCGGGTGTCGCGAGGATCGACAGGTCGCACCTGCATGACCTCACCTTGGCACCATCGGCGACGCTGAACCAGGCGCCATCTCCGACACCGGCGGGGATACTGCAGGCTCACCCTCGGCGGCAGATGCGGTCGCCCGGTCGGCGGCATGTCCGGTAGTTGATCAACGGTAAACGAGATCGTTGAGTAGCTGCTCGATGTCCGGCATGAGCACCGGCTGACGCTGACCTTGATGGGGCTTGACGAACGGAGCCGGCCCTACCGAGCAGTCGAGATCAGGCATGCCGATGAGCGTGGGCTCGGGTGTGCATCTCCAACGGTCGTTGGCGTGACGACGAACAGGCTGAAGTCTGGGCTCGTGCCACTCCGGATGCGCCGCGTGACCGATGCCGTCGATAATGCGAGGAATGGCTGGTCGACGAGGGCGACGATGACTGATCCTGAAGGTCGGCGATGAGTCCTCGGCCCCGGGCCGGTCTGTGCTGCCAGGACCCGACGAAGGAGGAACCATGGGCAAGGTCATCGCATCCATCACGACCTCGGTCGATGGCTACGTCACCGGACCCGACGACGGCCCGGAGTACGGGCTCGGCAAGGGCGGGGAACGGCTGCACTACTGGGTGATGGGCGGCCCGTGGACGTACGACGGCGGCCACGAATTCGCCATGCACGGGCCGGACAAGGAGTTCTACGACGAGCTGATCTCGACGATCTCGTCCGGCATCGTCGGCCGCGGCATGTACGAAGCCGCCGGTGCCTGGGGCGGGACTAACCCGTTCCCCGGGCCACTGTTCGTGCTCACCCACCGCACCGAGGACCAGCCGGCACCCGAGGCGGGGTTCACGTTCGTCTCCGACCTCGACGACGCGCTGGCCCGGGCGGGCGCCGCCGCGGGCTCCGGCGACGTCTCCGTCGGCGGTGGCGCCGACGTGATCCGGCAGGCGCTGGCGTCGGGGAAGGTTGACGAGCTGGTCATCTCCACGGCTCCGGTCATCCTCGGCGCGGGCAAGCGGCTCTTCGACGGCTTCGACCGGGACGTCAACCTCGAGGTGGTCAAGGTCTACAGCTCGCCGTACGCCACGCACGTGCGCTACGCGGTCGCGAACTAGCCAGGTTTGGGGGCGGTCAGCGCTCGGTCGTGTCCCGGGCATGACCGAGTGCCGTTAGCGCGCCCTCGGTGCCCCTGGGGCTGACACACCACCACAGTCCGCCGCGTGGGAACGTGCGAGCACTGTGGTGAGCCGATCGTCTGGGACCACGGTGAGTCGATCAAGGTTGGCCGGCGCACTGCGTGACCCGCGGTGGCATCATCGGCTCGCCCGATGAGGCTGCCCGGAAGCGCTTCCCAACCCTCGTGTGCGTGACGAAGCACTGAGCATCGCGTCACGAAGCGCCGCTACAGAGGTGCCGATAGCGAATGTCCGGCCTGCGGCAAAGTAGTGCGTTCGCCAGACCTGCCGCGACGCATATTTATGCGGACTCGCCGGTCAAGCGCCCGCCGAAACCTGGGCGGGCGAATGCGCGCACAGTCCCGCCGTTCGGCGCGTTCCCTGGCTAGTTGATGATCTCCAGTTGGGTTGCGCAGACCTGGTCGTTCTGAGCCACAGTCTCCGCCGTCGGGCCGACAACGTGGTTCCCTCCCTATACGCCCTCCAGCCAGGCAGGCAGCGCAAGTTCGCCGGGCTGGAGTCCCAGCAGCTACGACCCGACGCGGTAGGCGCGCACCAGCGCGGCGTTGGGAACGCCGCGCTGCGCGAGTCGGCGGGCGTACTCCTCGGCGGCCGCCGGGGCGTGCACCTTCTCCAGGTCGATGTCGTGCTGGACGATGTGCAGCACGGCGGCGACGTTTTCTGCGACGCTGACTTCCAGCAACGTCAGGACCCGCGGGCCGCCCCGCAGCGACGGGATTTCCCGTACGATCAGCTGGTAGATGTCCGCGGATAGCTCGGGGAAACGCGGCGCAAGCGCGGCGCCGACATCCGCGGCGCTGTCGATGGGAGACGGACGTGTGGGGTCCGTCGATGGATATGGCGCCGCCGGCGTGCGGAAATGGAGCCTGGCCACGGGCTTGTGCGCACCGGCCAACGCGGGGCGCGTTCCTCGTGCGGAGCGCATGATGGTTCACCACGGCGCGATGCTCTACGTTCGAGGTGCGCGGTGAAAAGAGCGCCCAAGGAGGGCCCGGCATGAATCTCGCGTCCAATCTCGTGGCCACGGCCAGCGGCCGGGCCGACAGCGTCGCCATAAGGGTTGGCGAGACCGCGACCACCTACGCCGGGCTCGATGAAGCGAGCGCCCGGGTGGCCGCGCTCATGCGCGGGCGCGGCCTAAAGCCCGGCGACCGGGTCGGCATCATGCTGCCGAATGTGGCCGAGTTCGCGGTTACCTACTACGGCGTGCTCCGCGCTGGCGCTGCCGTGGTACCGATGAACCCGCTGCTCAAGGCGAGGGAGGTGGCTTACTACCTGCGCGACTCCGGCGCGAGCTTGATGTTCGGCTGGCACGCGTTCGCGGCGGAGGCGGCGGCCGGGGCGGAGCAGGCGGGCGCCGAGGCCAGCGTTGTCGAGCCGGTCGAATTCGCCGGCCTGCTGGATTCGTTCGTCCCGGACGACCGGGTCGCCGACCGGGACGGCGATGACATCGCGGTGATCTTGTACACCTCGGGCACGACCGGCTCGCCGAAAGGCGCCGAGCTCACCCACGCCAACCTGGCCGGCAACGCCGAGGTGGTGCGCACGGATCTGTTCCAGCTCAGTCCCGGCGACGTGATCTTCGGCGGGCTGCCGCTGTTCCACGCGTTCGGGCAGACCTGCACGCTCAACGCCGCGGTGGCGTCGGGGGCGTGCGTGACCCTGCTGCCGCGGTTCGCCCCGGACCAGGCCCTGCAGATCCTCGCGGACCACCACGTCACGATCTTCGAGGGCGTGCCGACGATGTACGTCGCGTTGCTGGGCTACCCGGACAGGGAAAAGTACGACGTGTCCTCCCTCCGGCTCGCCGTGTCCGGGGGCGCTGCGATGCCAGTGGAGGTGCTGCGCGGCTTCGAGAAGGCGTTCGGCGTCCCGGTGCTCGAGGGGTACGGCCTGTCCGAGACCTCGCCGGTGGCCTCGTTCAACCACCCGGACCGGCCGCGCAAGGCCGGCTCGATCGGCACGCCGATCCGCGGCGTGCAGATGCGCGTCGTGGATAAGGACGGCCACGAGGTCCCGAAGGGCGAGGTGGGTGAGATCGAGATCCGCGGGCCCAACGTGATGAAGGGCTACTGGGACAAGCCCGAGGCCACCGCGGAGGCGATCCAAGACGGCTGGTTCCGCACCGGTGACATGGCGCGGATGGACTCCGACGGCTACTACTTCATCGTGGACCGCAAGAAGGACCTGATCATCCGGGGCGGCTACAACGTCTACCCGCGGGAGATCGAGGAGGTGCTGTACGAGCACCCGGCGGTGGCCGAGGCCGCGGTGATCGGCCTGCCGCACCCGGCGCTCGGCGAGGAGGTCGGCGCCGCGGTGGTGCTCAAGCCGGGCGCTGACGTCACCGCCGAACAGTTGCGCGACCACGTCAAGACTCAGGTGGCCGCATACAAGTACCCGCGCAAGGTCTGGATCGCGGACGAACTGCCGAAGGGCCCTACCGGAAAGATCGTCAAGCGCGAGATCGTTCCCCCGAAGGACCTGGGGATGTGATATGGCCGAGACGTACGGCCGGGAACTCATCGGGGACAACAGATGACGACCACACCGGACACGCCGATGGACGACGAACGGCTCGCTGACGAGGCGGCGCCCCTGGATGCGCTGCTGGTCGAGGCCGCGCTCGGCCCGCTGCGCCGGTTCGGGCCGGACTTGTCGACCGCCATGTTCGCGGTCGGCCTGGCCCGTCGGCCGCTGACCACCGCCCGGCGGCTGGGCCACCTGACCGCCGAACTGGCTCGGGTCGGCGTCGGAACCTCAGTCCTGGCCCCGGGCAAGCGGGACCGCCGGTTCGCCGACCCGGCCTGGACCGAGAACCTGCTGCTGCGCCGCGTCGTGCAGGCGTACCTGGCTGCCGGGATGACGGCCGACCAGCTCGTCGGTGATGCCGCGCTGGGCTGGCAGGTCGACAAGCGGGTCCGTTTTCTCGTGGAAAACCTCGCCGACGCGCTGTCGCCGAGCAACGTGCCGCTGGTGAACCCGGCGTCGGCGAAGGCGGCCATCGACACGGCCGGCCTCAACTTCGTCCGCGGGGGGATGAGCCTGCTGCGTGACATGGTGACCAAGCCGCGGATCCCGGAGATGGTCGACACGTCATCGTTCGAGGTGGGCCGCAACCTCGCGGTCACGCCGGGAGCGGTGGTACTGCGCACCGAGGTCATCGAGCTGATCCAGTACCGGCCGCAGACCGAGCGGGTCCGCGAGGTGCTGCTGCTCATCGTGCCGCCGACGATCAACAAGTACTACGCGATGGACCTGGCCCCCGGCCGCAGCCTAGTCGAGTACCTGGTCCAGGGCGGCCAGCAGGTATTCGTGATCTCCTGGCGGAACCCGGACGCCCGGCACGCCGACTGGGGCCTGGACACCTACGCTTCGGCCGTCATCGAAGCGCTGGAGGCCGCCCAGCGAGTCTGCGGGGTCGACCAGGCCGCGCTGATCGGCGCATGCGCGGGCGGCATCATCTCCAGTGTCGCCGTAGCCCACCTGGCCGCCACCGGCGGGCTGGGCCAGCTAGCGGCATTCGGCTTGTTCGTCACCGTGCTGGACACCACGCGGTCCGGCACGGTGGGGGCGCTGGCCGGCCGGCGGCTCGCGGCGGCGGCCAAGGCCATGTCGGCCCGCCGCGGTTACCTGGACGGCCGGGACCTAGCCGAGGTGTTCGCCTGGCTGCGTCCCGACGACCTGATCTGGAACTACTGGGTGAACAACTACCTGCTGGGCAAGAAACCGCCGGCGTTCGACATCCTGTTCTGGAACGCCGACACCACCCGGATGCCAGCCAGGCTGCACGCCGATTTCGTCGACCTGGCCATGGACAACAAGCTCGTCACGCCGGGAGCGCTGACCGTGCTCGGTACCGCGGTCGACTTGTCCCAGGTCGACACCGACGCCTACCTCGTCGCGGGCATCGCCGACCACATCACGCCGTGGCAGAACTGCTACCGCAGCACGCAGCTGCTCGGCGGCACGAGCCGGTTCATCCTGTCCACCAGCGGGCACATCGCCGCGCTGGTGAACCCGCCAGGCAACCCCAAGGCCCGCTACCAGGTCAACAAGAACACTCCGGCCAACCCGGAGGGCTGGCTGAAGACCGCCGAGACGGAGCAGGGCACCTGGTGGCCGGACCTGCTGGCCTGGCTCGGCGAGCGGTGCGGCGCGGACAAGCCGGCCCCAGAAGAACTCGGCGGCGGCGGGCTCCGGCCGCTGGTCGACGCGCCCGGCACGTACGTCTTCGACAGCTGAGGAGGAGACGCCATGTACTCCGATATCGGCCGCTCGCTTGGCACCGACTACTTCGGGATCGCCGACCAGCTGACCCGCGAGGAGCTGAGCTACCTGCGGCGGACCCGCGACTTCGTCGACAACGAGGTACTGCCGGTCATCAACGGCTACTGGGAGCGTGCCGAGTTCCCGTGGCCGCTGGTGGAGAAGCTGGGCAAGCTGGGGATCGTGGGCGACGGCATCCAGGGTTACGGCTGCCCGGAGATGAGCCCCATCACCACCGGGCTGGTGCACATGGAGCTCAACCGCGGCGACGGCAGCCTGGGCACGTTCGTGGGCGTACAGGCCGGGCTCGCGATGCAGTCAATCGCCATGCTCGGGGCCGAAGAGCAGAGGCAGCGCTGGCTGCCCGCCATGGCCCGGCTGGACAAGCTGGGCGCGTTCGCGCTCACCGAGCCGCTGCACGGCTCGGACTCCGTCGCGCTGGAGACCTCGGCGCGCCGGGAGGGCGAGGAGTGGGTGATCGACGGCGCGAAGAAATGGATCGGCAACGGCACGATCGCCGACGTCATCGTGGTCTGGGCCCGCGACGTCGCGGACCGCCAGGTCAAGGGTTTCCTGGTGGAGAAGGGCACGCCGGGATACGACGCGAAGCGGATCGAGGGCAAGGGGTCGCTGCGCGCGGTGTGGCAGGCCGAGATCACGCTGTCCGGGGTGCGGGTGCCTGAGGAGAACCGGCTGCCCGGCGCGAACAGCTTCCGCGACACGAGCCGGGTGCTGGCCGGGACGCGCAACGCGGTGGCGTGGGGAGCGCTGGGCCACGCGACCGCGGCGTACGAGGTCGCCGTCGCCTACTGCCGGCAGCGCCAGCAGTTCGGCAAGCCGCTGGTGAGCTTCCAGATCGTGCAGGACAAGCTGGTCAAGATGCTCGCCGAGGTCTGCTCGATGCAGCTGTACTGCCTGCGGCTGGGCCGGCTGATCGAGGAGGGCCGGCTGACCGACACGATCGCGGCGCTGGCGAAGATGAACAACACCCGCAAGGCCCGGCAGGTCATCTTCGAGGCCCGGGACCTGCTCGGCGGCAACGGCATCCTGCTGGACTTCCACGTGATGCGGCACATGGCCGACATCGAGGCGATCCATACCTACGAGGGCACCGAGACCATCCAGACGCTCATTGTCGGCCGGGACATCACAGGGGCCAGCGCGTTCACCTGAGGCCGACGCTGTGCCATCCATCCGAAGGAAAGGGCCATGGATGAACCGACCATCGAAGTAATGATCGAAATCCCCAAGGGCAGCCGCAACAAGTACGAGTTCGACCACGAGCGGAATGTGATGCGACTCGACCGGCGGCTGTTCACCGCCACCGTCTACCCCGCCGACTACGGCTTCATCCCCGACACGCTGGCCGAGGACGGCGACCCGCTGGACGTGCTGGTCCTGACGTCAGAACCGACCTTCCCCGGCTGCTATATCAATGTCAGGCCCTTGGGCGTGTTCTGGATGCGTGACGAGAAAGGACCCGACGCCAAGGTCATCAGCGTGATAGCGGGAGACCCTGATTATGAAAAAGTCCGGGAGATAAGCGACCTGCCTAAGCATCTCCTTGACGAAATCGAGCATTTCTTCAACGTGTACAAGGACCTCGAGCCGGACAAGTCCACCCTGACTGCGGGGTTCGAAGGAACCGAGGCCACCCGGAAGGTGATCGACGAATCCGTCAACCGCCTGAAGAACACCTGAACCGCCGCGTCACGAGCCGTCTGCCGGGAGGACAGTTGAGGATGCTGCTGATCGCCGCCCCGGGCGGCGGCAAGGGGACACAGGGCGAGCTGCTATCCGCGCGCTTCGGCGCGGAGCACATCTCCTCCGGGGACGTACTGCGCGGCGCGGCCGAGGCGGGCACTCCGGCCGGCCGCGAGGTCGCCGCCTACCAGCGGCGCGGCGACCTGGTTCCCGACCAGATCGTTTTCGACCTGCTGATCCCGGTGGTGGCCCCCGCGACCGCCCGCGGCGGATACATCCTGGACGGGTTTCCCAGGACCTTGCCGCAGGCCATGACGGCCGCGGAAATCGGCCTACGGCTGGACCTGACGCTCGACGCCGCCGTCTACCTGCACGTGCCCGAGCTGGTGCTGGTCGAGCGGCTGCTGGCGCGAGCCCGCCCGGATGACACGCCCGAGGTGATCAGGCACCGGCTGCAGGTGTTCGCCGACACCACCAGCCCGCTCATCGACTACTACCGGCGAGACAGGGGCATCCTGGTCGAGGTGGACGCGGACCAGCCGCCGGAGGTCATCACCGACGAGATCCAGGCCCGCCTGGAGGACATGAGCCGGGCCTCAGGCTAGCGCCCGGACCCGGGCAAAATGGACGTCACTGCGGCGGGCCGGCGGTCAGGTGCAGGCTGCTGGTCGTGCGCGGCTGCAACCATGTCTGATCACGCAGTGTCGTGGTTTTCCCGGCCAGTGCGGTCCCGATCCGCTGCGAGGAACCCGGCGACGAGGGCGGCGATTTCGGCGGGACGTTCGAGCGGGAACAAGTGGCCGCCGCCGTGGATGATCTCCAGCCGCGCGTCCGGAATGACGCTGGCCAGGATGCGCCCGTTGATCACCGGAACGATCGGGTCGTCATCGCCAGCGAGCACCAGGGTGGGCTGCGGGAGCCGCCATAGCCAGGGCAGACCGGTCCAGAAGCTGATCGCGTAGAGCTGGTCGAGATAGCCGCGCAGGGACGGGGCCTCGGAGAACCGCGCGATCGAGCCGTGCAGCAACGCGTCGGGGTCGCACCGAGCTTGGCCGCCGTACAGTGCTCCGGCGATGCGGTGGAAGTAGTCAGGCGACTGGTAGCGACGCGGGGTGGCCAGGGCGAGCAGCGCGAGCGGTGAGCCAGGTACGCCACCCAGCCCGGCGACGCCGGCGCCGGTGGCGGCTAGGACCAGCCGCCGGACGCGGCTGGGTGCCTGATGCGCGAGCTGCTGGGCGAGAACCCCGCCGAAGGATGCGCCGAGGACGTCTACCTGTTCGTAGTCGAGGGCGTCGAGCAGCAGCTCGAACGTGCGGGCGAGGCCGGGCATGCGCCGCGGCCGGCGGTACCGGGTCGAGCCCCCGGTGCCGGGCGCGTCGACGGCGATCGTCTGCACACCGTGCGGGTGCAGCGCGTCCTCGAACGGTACCGACAGACCCAGGCTTGCTCCGATGCCGGTGAGCAGCAGCAGCGGACGCCCTACGCCTCGGATCGACGTACGCAGCCTCACGCCGTCGACGTCTACGTATCGAATGTCCGCCACGGCCCCTCAGGTCTCGAAGACGTACATGCCGGGGGCGGCCGCGATCAGCTCGTGCTCCTTGCTTCCGAGGGTCTTCGGCTTCGGCTTGCGCTCGCCCGAGCGGCTCCAGCCAGCGCAGGTAGTCGGGCCACCAGCTGCCTTGGTGCTCGGCGGCCCCGGCCAGCCACGCCTTTGGACTGGGTGGCACGACATCCGCGATGCGAAGATCCGGCGGCTGCCGGGATCTGGCGGGTTGACCAGTGCCTGGATGTGGCCGCTGTTCACCAGGACGAAGCGGGAGGTTCCGCCGAGGATCTGCGTGGCGCGGTACGCGTTCTGCCACGGCACGATGTGGTCGGTTGCACCCGCCAGGACGTAGGTGGGAACGTCGGCGGAGGCCAGGTCGATCGGGGTGCCCAGGACCGTCAGCGCGCCGGGGATGCGCATCGAGTTCTCCACGGCCACCCGGATCATGTCGCCATGCAGGCCGGCCGCCATCAGGATGCCGTCCTGGTTCCAGTACAAGATGTCGAACGGCGGCGGAGTGCCCAGCAGGTAGTTGTTGACCCAGTAGTTCCAGATTATGTCGTTCGGGCGCGGCCAGGCGAAGATCTCGGCGAGCGCCGCCCTGTCCACGTAGCCCCTGGCGGCAGATGCCGCCACCGCGGCGGCAGCCGCTTCGCGGGTCGAAAGGGCGCCGATCACCCCCTCCTGGGGCCTGTCGGGGGCGCAGACGAACAGCCCGAGGCTGGCCACGTGCCCGAGCCGACCCGAAACGACCAGATGCCCGACGGTCGCGGCGGCGATCTGGCCGCCGGAGCACGCGGCCGCCACGTGGAGCGAGTCCGTGCCGGTGATCTCTTGCATCGCCCGGCCCGCCTCCACGCACGCGGCCGCGTAGCTATCCAAGTTGAGGTACGCCTGTGCGGCGGTCGGGTTCGTCCACGACAGCGTGAACACCTGCATGCCCTGAGCCAGGAACCATTCCGTGATGCTGCGCCTGGGCAAAATGCAGCAGCCCGGTGTAGAACACGGCCGCCAGATCCTGTTCGGGCAGGCTCAGCACGGCCGCCGTCCGCACTCCCAGCACCGCCGTACGCATGTCATGCTCCAGCGACTGGCCCGTCGCCAGGTCAGTCGCCAACGACAGCACCCCTGCCGCCTCAGCCAGCCGCAGCAGCCCAGAATCCGGCATCATGCCACCTGCCACAAGGCCCACCCGGACAGCGGCCGCCCCGGCCGTAACCCGCCGCGGCTGACCAGCTAGGCCACCCTTCACCCTTGAGTATGACACCCTCCCGAGTGCACCGGGCTCCGCGACAGCAAGCCCCACCCCCCGCTCCCGCTGGGCCTGAGCCCAGACCTCGCCTGGAGCTGCCCCCCGGGGCTAGCTGATATCGCAGAGCACTTGCCTCTGAGTAATTCCAGCCAGCTGAAGTGCCTGACGCGCAGAATTGGATTATCTGCGTGCAGGCCCGAGTGCCGCCGACGCGGAAGACGGCCGCGCGGATTCGGCGATCTGGCTTGCCCAGGATGCATGACAGCGTCAGGCCGCAGTCCCAGCGGGATAAGGGCCGGGGCCCAAGACTACGAGTGAACATGCCGAACAGCGCATAAGCATGCGAGTAAGCAACGAACGCTATTCGGCTACTTATGTCTTCCAAGACAGCCCGGGCCGGCGCAGGCTCGGGTGAGGTGCCCGGCCGGAACGCTCTTATTGCGGATGAGCGCGACGGCGATGCCCTCAACCAGGACCATCTTCGTCACGGAAGATGGACTTGCGGTTGGGCCTGCAACGACCTCGTCGCCCATATGCGGACGTACAGTCATCACCGGGTCAGGTTGCAGCGCGATTCCCTGACCCGGAACTTTACTGAGAAGCTTCAGATGCCGGATCCTCCGGGTGAATGGTCTCGTATCGAACGGCGCCGTGGATCCAGCCGTGGCCGAGCCTTTACCCGGCCGCAGACCAGCCGCTCCACCTTGTCACTTGTATCGCGATGATCGGGCCACCTGGCGGTTGCACGGCGTACTGGTTGTACTTGTCTCCGAGGGCTGC